>Ga0307515_10024928_pt1 | contig 10381 bp, 10 predicted proteins | sample 17_EM_MG_FD_194513 | JGI IMG/M metagenome (GOLD analysis project Ga0307515, IMG submission 194513) | Populus trichocarpa ectomycorrhiza microbial communities from riparian zone in the Pacific Northwest, United States - 17_EM | ecosystem: Host-associated > Plants > Roots > Unclassified | place...
AATCTCTTTCTCTCCTCGTCTTATCCTAAGACTCAACTTCTCGTTCCTGTTCAACGAGAACTCCCAATCTAAAACGATACCACAACCCTTCTCCTCGATACATGTAAACTAGGTTTCCTTGCTGAACAGTAGGTCCTCGGAAAATTCCTCGAATGGTAACAGACCGGTGTTCAAGTATCGCAGCACCAGGTAATCGAGATTCTCGAGTTGTACGAAACGAAAAACCACGTGGTAGATGTGGTGTAAATTGTGCTCGTGTAAAGTGAACAGCAGATTGCCGAATAACTCGACAGTCTGTTGAAGTGCGTATTCGTAATGTGTATACCTGTGTCCAGGCATACAGAGGGTGATCGCGTTGGTTGATAAGGGAAGAAATAGCGAAGGCTTATTTCTTTAATGGATAGATAGATAATTTAGATAGAATTCTTAAAAATATTTTATGATCGTCTTCGGTGTTCTGAAAGCTAACTTGATCGCTGATGTCCCTCAATTCCTTCGACCAGCGCTGGCTCTTTATAGCCCAAGCTTCCTCTTAGCGTGATAATCGTTATCTCGGCCATGCCCTCTTAGCGCCCGGTAATAACTATCCACAACACCCTCAGGTAATTGCGCTCATGCAATGTGGTAATAAAGCGTTACGCTCCTGATAACAATCAGGCCATCCATTGCGCGATATCAGCTCATCCTTCCTTTCTTATCTCAGACATCCCTTGCACCGTATGAGTCGGTAGTTGGAACATCTATCGCCCACACGATAATGCTTACACCTTATTAATCCCTCATGCCTTTGAGTTATCAATTGCGTCATAGACTTAGTCGGCGACCAACCGATACTATGCCAACGTAGATTAATGACGTGTAAGCTCGTACTCGATACGAAGGTTACATTGCGATCCAGACTATCAGAGTCAATTTGACAGTGTTCGCTCTAGGCGCATTGCCTATGTCATAATCCCTCAGTTACGTTATGCTAAGGTCGAGACTTCTCTCCAGACCGGAATGTGCCTCTCCGAATCCCATCCCGCCTTGGGGTGGGGGAGAAGAGCTCACTTAATTGCATAACTGTCAACTGCCGTGTGTGATTACCACACATGTCCCGCATAGTGTCTAGGAGTGAACGAAGAACCCTCTCTTCGCGCGACCAACACGTGTTCTCTCCTTAGAGCGTGTTGCTGACCACTTGAAAGTTCACATGCATAAGTCTTTTTGCATATCGTAGATATGTACGCATCTTGTATCATAATTCAAGTATCATTATCGCTGCTAGGAAACGACCCCTAACAAGGCTGTTGTGTATTGGGCTGAAAAGGTTTCCACAATTAAACATTGGCAATTTCAGGTGCACCTGAACAGAGCCCGACAAGCGGCCACGACTTGGTCAGATGCTGATTGTCAGAAGGCAATCGAGCGATTGGAGTGCGAAATCCATCTGGTGACACCTGCGAAACGCAAGCATTTCGATAAATTATTCGAATGTCATGAGCGACAACTATTGCAGGAAGTTGGGACCAAGGCAACCAGTCCCAGAAACAAATTCGGCAAAGACCTTGCCCTAATGAAAGCGGCCGCCGATGACGAGGCTTACGGAGCGGCAAACAGGACCACCGACAAGCAACTGCAATTTCAGATCCGCATATCCGATGCTGAGACAGAAGCCACGCCCTGGAGCTTGGCTGATACGGAACGGGTCACTAAGCAGCTGGAGAGAGAAATTTATGGCATCACCTCGAATGAACAGAAGAGGTTCAGGACGGAATTCAGCATCCATTTGACCGAGTTTGAAACTTGGTGGGAGACAATCGCCATTCAGGCGCTCCGGAATTCCATTGAACAATGCGTAAGACATTTCGGATATCCAAAGATGCATCTTGTGAGCCATATCTCAGAGTCAATTCGGCGAATGGGTTCCGGTGACAATTTCACCACCGATATTTCTGAATGGCTACATATCGCCAACCTGAAAGAGGCATATCGATCTACCAACAAAGTCAATTACATTCGACAGATGCTCAAGAACAATGACTGGTGTACCAGTCTTGACTATGTGGAGGAGACACTATCATATCTTGCACTCCAAGGCTGGTACGATATTGACTCGGCAAAAGTTTTCAACATACTATCCGCTACCGATAAACGGCGAAGTACACGCAGGGCCCATCTTTTGCATCTCCAAACAATTGAAGACGAGCCCATTATCCACCCTGTATCACAGCAGTTATATCATTTGAGAGAAACCCATGTCTGCGAGTGTGCAGAAGTATCAAATTAACCTCACTCAGAGATGCATCAGAAGACTTTGGAATTCCCCACTTTGGACAGCTATTCCGCACGCAAGGTGAAGAGGACTGGGGACACAAAGTTAGTGGACTCATGCTCGGATACGATCAGAATGTACTCTCAGACAGTACATTTCTTAAACTCCAGCATGGGCTGTTGTATTACCGTCAACCATTTCACAACCCTACTTCTGTTGAGCGTCTGGGACTTGATTGCAAAGTAGAATATACCAATGCCAACCAAGGGATCATGCCTGAATCTCATAACATCTGGGTCCAGTATACGCAAAGTGAAGAGAATGACCTCGATAACACCTTCAAAGGATGAGTTGCTTCTTTTCCTGTACTATACTTCAGCTGGACTCCACCGAATCAGATCCTCCATTTTCAGGAGCGCCTGCCAGCCAGGAAAGCATTATCGACCTTTTCTAAGAGGTGCCAGACGACTCAACAATGGGTATTACGTCCTCAAGCTCAAGAATATGCGGTGGTGATTCCAACAAAGTTCAAAGATCATCATGGTTCGGCTGATTGTGTTGACAGGTTCATCCGGGTTGTCAAAGAAATGAATAAGATGCATATTGTACCCGTTGGAGCAATAGTTGGACCGGCAGATTTGGTGTGGGAGAATGCTGCATCGGGCGGCATCGATAGCGTATGGCTTGTAAATAATCGTGTTGATTTAGATACCTACTGGACTGTATATTAATTAGATTAGAATGCCTCATTCAGGTGTGTAGCTGTGAGATAGTTTATCGAATTGTACTATTCAATATAGACATTATATATCATCACTCCCGGATAGTCTGGCTCCAGGCGCACCGGAATCATCCTGGAGACGAGTGTTGTAGTCCCAGCAGCTCCGAAATTTTACCACCTTAAAGGCATGATTTTATAGCATTCTGAAGACGACTTCATACTCTTTAGAATATTCTTGTATTCCGTTCCGCTACGTCAGGAGCATTGAGGAGCACCTGGAAGTACTCTCACAGCACCTGAGAGGCACATCGTTTTGCATTCAGCCTGTTCGGGAGCTTCTGGGAGCTTCTGGAAGGATCAGGGTGGCTGTTCAGAACAGCTGAGTAATTGAGTTATGACTTCCGAACTATTTTACATTTTGCTAATGTAATCGATGTTAGTTAATTGTGATCTTTCTCTCCTTTCCACTTTTGGGTCTGCACTGTTATTCTTTCTGGGTTGGTTCTGGGGTTTCTGGGTTAGCTCTGTTGCGATCCGGGTTTGGATTTCCGGGTTTACTCTGCTGGGTCTTGGGTGGCTTTGGATTAGTTGTCTTTTTGAAAGGTTTCAAGCTGTATAGATGACTAGTACCGACGAATGGCGTAATTTAGTCGCTGACTTTGACTCTGACAGCAGCCACTCTGACAGAAGCCCTCTGACAGCAGCTCTCTGACAGCAGCCACTCTGACAGAAGCCCTCTGACAGAAGCTCTCCAACAGCAGCCACTCTGACAGCAGCCACTCTGACAGAAGCCCTGATGGCAGCTCTCTGACAGCGGTTACTCTGACAGAAGCTCTCTGACTGCAGCCCTTTGACAACAACTCTGACAACCATCTGACAACTGCTCTGACAACGACTCTCCAAAGGGTTTGCCATGACCATGCTTGGTGAACAAAAAGTCTTCATCATTTAACAATGCGAAATCTCTACTAGTAACCGCTCTTCAAGCATATCGCCTAGCAGGTACTCCACAGTCAGGGCGACGATAAACAACTGTTTCGGTACATATTGAAGGGGCACCGCAACATTAAACTACACCAAAATCCCTTACTACCGATAAAAGCTAAGACTAACCCCCACAGACCTAAAGAAGCGAACAAAATACATATGCAGTGCTGAAGCACAATAGTCCTATCCAACGCGATATCCATGCCACCCAGTTGTAGGCTCAAGTTTGTCGTTAGTGTGTATTCACTTCGGAAATATAAGACACTCACAATGCCGAGCAGGGATGCTTTAACTCGTTCGAATACGGATTTGACTTTGCACAATTTCGATGGGCTTGGCTGCAGAGCCGATACATGCAGTAGCTGCCCATCTCTTCGGCTCATTAACCCATATATTATTGTCAGAATGGCACCATTTAAGGCTTTGGGATGAGTCGCCAGTTGTAGCAGGCATTGTAGGGTAGTTAGGTAGAGAATGTGGTGGGTACAGAATGTCATGGGTAGAGAATGTAAATCTATGCCATACGAGAGTACAAATTCTAGTGCCTGTGATGGTGCTACCATAGTACTCCATGACCTATATATATACTACATACTCCCAACATAAAGTTGCCAAGATCAGCTGAAGTAACACCCAATCCCCGGGCCACACAAGTGAACTAACAATGGGTCCATAACATTGATTCATCTACCCGATCCCTGGGCCACACAGTAAACTACTACAATGGGTCCATGACATTGATTCATCCATTTCATTCGCATACATAGCCCAGTTGTAACTAAATTTGCCAATCGAGTACAACTCGGCTCTCACAAGGTTGCTCTGACAGGTCGCTCTGACAAAATCGCTCTGACAGGTCACTCTGACAAGGTCGCTCTGACAGGTTGCTCTGACAGGTTGCTCTGACAGGTTGTTCTGACAAGCACATCCTACTCTAACAAGCACAAGTGCCAATTTCATATGGCCGACACTAACTACTTACTCTACTTTAGACCCGGGAACACTAGTGGTTACAAACCCCGGCGGCTGTACCACACAGATCATATATTAGTGTAAGTCAGTGCACTTGGTGTATGCCACTTCATCTACTGCTGTGCTTTGCAAATTGTGGCAAAATTCTCACACTACACTCTATCTGAAAGACTCACAGTAATTTACAGCAATACTCAGCATTTCATTGTCGAAATTCTGTCTTTAATGCAATGGCCATACAACCTCAGCTGCAGGGATAAAGCAGTTGGGAGGGTCAGCTAGGGATAAGAGCAGCCTGCAGTGTCCAACCAAACCTTTCTCAGCAGCCCTTGTAGGAGGCCTAACCACCCATATTCAGTGTAGCCATCGCAAACTACTACCCGTAGGGATTCAGGTCGTCCAACACTTAACCGGGTAAGTTACCTCTTAAAAGTCCTTAGCAGGTACCCACTCCCATACATTGGTGAGCTGCACCGCAAATCCCATCGACCTCCAACTATGTACAGTCTCATGATGCTATACCACTTGCAATGCAATATTCGAATTATAAGGCATTCATTTTGATCACCCTCAGGTCGGGTCAGTGGCCATTGCCCATGGAGCACTGGTGGAGAGATCTGGCTGGACTTGGGAGAGCACACCATTCACAACTGTTTCAGCTGCTTCGACTCACATATCAGTGAAGACCATACTCTGCCGTATCGAGATTCACCTGTATGGTGGGATCCGCAGAGCAAGATCCCAGAGTGGTTGTGTGAGAACGGTTTCATAGTGTGGCCCAACGTAAGGGTTTGTGGACATGAATACGGTCGGGAAGATTGGCAGATTACTGAAACTTAACAAAGTAGTATATCAATTCTTACCTATGGACTCCCTATAACTGACTCTGGACATGGGAAAGTCCAGTATAACTTTGACTCGGACATGCGGAGACGCAATGTATTCAGTATAACTTCGACATCAGCAACAACTCTAGTTTCCATCGGAAACACCCGGGCGTTCCGAACGGCTCTGACGGCTCTGACGCAACCTCCTACCCTCTCATGGAGAATTACACGCTTCCCGTCACGCAGGCAACGGGTCGCATTGCGTAGCATCAGCAACATGTATTTTAGTCACTGGAAGCCTCCAGGAGTGTCTGAGAGGATGTGGAGTGTAAACTTGGATGCGTCAATTTCAGGAGAGTATCAGACCCTAGGAGGGCATTCCTGCCGGCCTTCAGAGTAACTGTGAGCACCGACGACAAGCCTGGGAGCACCTGTGAGTGCCGGCTACATGTTTGGGAGTACTTCAAATCACAGTAGAGCAGTCTGGGAAAAACAACATCTTCTGTGGGAATGCTGCTGGTGCACCTGGGAATCATAGCTACTACCAATCATTCAACGATTTTTAAAACTCATGTATTCAGTTTGTATTCTCATCTATGTATCTATGTATCAATATAGCTACCCATCTACACACAGTATATCTGGACTGGCTGCAGGCGGTGCTTGAGAGCAATTCAAGGTGCGTGTGAAAATGAGGCCATGATCGTGCGAACTTGCAGGCCATAATCGAGCGAGTGTGGAGATACACTTGGATGCCAGGATCTGGCAAGTGTGGAGATATGCACTTGGAGGCCATGATCGTGCGAACTTTCAGGCTGTAATCGAGCGACTTTGGAGATGAACTTGGAGGCCATGATCATGTGAACTTGCAAGCCGTAATCGAGCGAGTCTCGAGATACACTTGGAGGCCGTGATCAAGCGAGTTGGGAGATGCACTTGGAGGCCGTGATTGAGCGAGTTTGGAGGTGCACTTGGAGGCCGTGATTGAGCGAGATTGGACGACTACTCGGAGGCGATCGATGGACGTTGCGCTGGGACTCAATTCATCACTTAGTCAACTCGCAACCGTGAGAATGTGACAAGGTGAGTTTACCTTTGAAGCTCTTATGGAGTACTGGCTGGTGGCGGCCAATCGGTAGGGAGGTAGGCCAGAAGCTAAAGCTACATTCAGGGGTCAACTTCAAATAGTGAGAATGAAGGGACGACAGACAATCTTGTGTGCATGCTGTACTCGGTATATGCTGTACTCGGTGTATGCTGTACTCGGTGTATGCTGCACTCAGTGTCAACTCATAATGATGGCATGGAGAGATAGAGAGGGATGACTCAACATTGTGTTCTTGCGATGATGGTAGAGTTGTGGACACGAAAGAGAGAGATAGGGGATAAAGATGAGAACGATATGGAGGATACGAGCGGCTATTGGAAATCAGGAGTGCTGCTTGCCTGATTAGATTTAGACCACCTCGTATCGGTGTTTTTACCCGCTGGATCGCAACTCGTACCTGCCGTATCGGGGATGGTCAAATGACTCGCACACAAAATTCTCTAAGTCCCAGTTTCTCATGATGATTTCCCCCATCTCCTCTGATCTCTCTCATTCTTGTGCTCAACTCTACCTTCACCTCAGAACACGAAGTTAAGTCTTCCCACTCTATCTCTCCACGCCATGATTATGAGTTAACACCGAGTACAGCATACAGGAAGAGCAGCATCAGCCCAAGATCGACAGTCTCCCGCTCCCAGCCAGTTGCTCATCTCTCGGCGGATGTTGTACTCAACTCTCTACATTCCCACAATTGCAAGTTAACCAATGAATAGAGTCTCAGTTACCATCGCGCCTCCCTCCAAGTCGACCGCATCCATGTACTCCTCCAAACTCGCTCGATCATAGCCTGCAAGTGCATCTCCAAACTCGCTCAATCACAGCCTCAGAGTGCATCTCCAAACTCGATCGATCATGGGCTCCAAGTGCATCTTCTGAGTTGACTTGATCTCTGCCTCCAAGTGCATCTCCAAACTCGCTCGATCACGGCCTCGCAGTGCATCTCCTAACTCGCTCGATCACGGCCTCCATGTGGATCTCTGAGTCCACTCCATCTCCGGCTCCAAGTGCATCTCGAAACTTGCTCGATCACGGCCACCCAGTGCATCGCCAAACTCGATCGATCACGGCTTGCAAGTATATCATTAAGGAGCAACGCTGGGTGTAGGGAGATACAGGGGTAACAGAGGTGGAATGAGCGATGCAGAGTATATATTCGGGAGACCCGGGGGTAGATAGACAACATCTCATTCTCATCTCATCTTGTCATACAACGAAAATACACACTCTACCATTCCCAACTTCTGGTCTCACTTGCTCTTTCCGAGATTTCGTGGATTCTCACGGCCGGGTAGTATCATATCTTCTCGCCTTCTTCCTACCCTCGTCATGCTTAATGTAGAACGAACGCGAGGAGGGATTTTCGCAGCGTCACCGATTGCATTGCAATCGCGAGGCAAGCGTGTACCCAATGAACCCATTCCGACATATGGTCGCAGTTGGCCACAACGCCAGAGTGTTTGTGTTAAAATAGGAGACCGACAGAACGAGAAGAAACGGCGAAACGGCGATCCGAGGGCAATGTGCAACACGACACGGGGTATTGACGCGGGGCCCGGAGTAATCCGCCACCAGGGTGTCTCTGACGGCTCTGAAGGAGCGTGCCCACTCTGACACAGCCATTCCACCTGGACGGAAATGTTTTTTGCTGATGGACTCTTACAATTACTTTAACTCTGACAAATTCCCTAACTCTGACAACCACCCTACTCTGGTATGGGAAGCAACCCCATGTATAATACGGCATTACTTCAACTATGATTCAGGAGACCCAATGTATACGGTATAACTTCGACTCTGACAATTACTTTAACTCTGGCAATTTCCTTAATCCTGACAACCACCCTACTCTGATACGGGAAGCAACCCCACCTATAATATGGCAGTGATTCCACTCTGACTTGGGAGACCCAACGTATACGGTATAACTTTGACTCTGACAATCACCCTAACTCTGACAATCACCCTAACTCTAACAATCACCCTAACTTTGACAATCACCCTAACTCTGACAATCACCCTAACTCTAACAATCACCCTAACTTTGTCAATCACCCTAACTCTGACAATCACCTAACTCTGACAATCACCCTAATTTTGACAATCACCCTAACTGTGACAACTACCGTACTCTAACACAGGAAGCAACCTCACCTATACGTTGATTACTTCAACTCTGACACGGAAGACTCACCGTATAGAGTATAATCTCAACTCTGACAATGAACTTGATTCTGACACGTTCACAGTATCACTTCGACTTTCACATGGACCATAACTCTGACACGGGTACCAATATTATTGGTTTTATGTTCAACTTTGAGAAGGATGTTTTTAGGTGACAGGAGATAGAAATGCACTATATAATAAAGGGTGACGAGGCGTGGATTCCTTGTACATTCAAAGCGGTTACACCCAACGTGAACCTGCACAACAGACACAGCACACAATGGCAAACGGAACCAGATCTAGCAGCAGCACCCACAAGCATTGTAGAAATTCCGAAGGCAGCAGTGGCCACAATGATCAAAACTCCACTGGCAGGTCCCAGGGCGTCAGCAGCAGCAGATGCAATGATCAAAACTCCAGCACCAGTAGCCGTGGGACTAACTCGAATGGAAATGTCCGACAGCAGCACCAATCCGGGGGTGATAACAGAGGTAACAAGTGCTCGGTAGGCCAGCAGATGAGTGATTGCGATGACGATGACGATCATGATCATGATTACGATGAAAATGAACTGCGATCCCCACGTCAAAGATCCCGCATATTAAATGGCAGTAGTCGTTCTTCCAGTTTGAACAACTAAGGAGGGGTAGTGACGCATCCAGCTCACCATTTGTGCCTGACTTTGACAATTTATAGGTGCGAACACCTAGTCCTTCTTCCAGCAACCAGCGAGGGGTTAATAGGAGCACAAATGTCTACCCCCACGTTGCTGACTGACAATGCATAGGTGCGATCGACCATTCTTTCTCCCGCCAACCCGGGGGGGGGTAATAACCACACCCGCATCCAACATTAAACCCTCTAGCTGACAATACATAGTCATTGCAATCACCCCATGACACTCCTCCAGGGAACCAGGAGCACTATGCTCAGCAGGTAAGAGCAACATTCCTTTATTGGCTTAGACTTTGCGCAACCTCTCTGACTTAGGCATAGTGTTAGCAACGGGTCCGGGTAACCCGCCAGCGGTCCGGGTTTGGACCGCAAAAACGGGTCGGTTCGGTTCCAGAACCGGCCAAAAACCCGACCCGCAGACTCTTGGCCGGCCAAACCCGGACCCGTACCCGTCAACCCGCGGGTTTCACCGGGTTTGGCTAGACCCGTCGGTTCCAATCTCCGGTTCTGCGTTTCGGGTTTCACATTTATGGTCGCATTCAGCTATGCGACTGTTAATCGTAAAATATTGACCATGGTACGTCACGGTTCGTTTTCGACGTATTAGCCGCCTTGATGTGCAAAACAAGAATACTCAAGCGCCCAACTACATCCTGAAAATGAGCGTCAAC
>Ga0307515_10024929_pt1 | contig 10381 bp, 8 predicted proteins | sample 17_EM_MG_FD_194513 | JGI IMG/M metagenome (GOLD analysis project Ga0307515, IMG submission 194513) | Populus trichocarpa ectomycorrhiza microbial communities from riparian zone in the Pacific Northwest, United States - 17_EM | ecosystem: Host-associated > Plants > Roots > Unclassified | place...
ATCGTTATCGCGATCGGCGTGATGATGTGGGTGTCCGGCTCCATTGCCGCGTTTATCGAGCGCCATCCCACGATCAAGATGCTGGCATTGGCGTTCCTGATCTTGGTCGGCGTGGCGCTGATCGTCGAATCCGCGCACTACGATATCCCGAAGGGTTATCTCTACTTCGCGATGGCCTTCTCGGTGGGCGTAGAGCTGCTGAACATTCGCGTGCGAGCGTTGTTGGATCGCCATCGCGTGTGAAGTGCGCCGCAGGGGATGTTCTCGCTCTGCCCGGAGCCTGTGCGAGCGGTGGATTACCTGCTGCGGCCGTCCCTCATCGGCATCTTTTGACGATCGCTTCGCTTACATAGTTGCCCCTATGCGCGCGAAACGATCGTGCGAAACCTGCTCGATGTGGGATGCCCTCGTGACTGTGCCCATAACTCGGAGAGGCTCTTCGTCGGAAGGCATGCGGCTGGTTTCGGCAAGCCCAAATGAAAACGGCCCGCGCTGACGGCGCGAGCCGTTCTAACTTCACGTCCGGGTTTCTACTTAAACGTTGATGCTGCTCGGCGTGCCGTTCGCTGCGGCTTCTTTGCGAAGCCGGCTATTGCGGTAGCCGTAGCCGAAGTAAATGGCGAAGCCCAGCAACGTCCAAAGAACCAACCGACTCCACGTTTCTTTGGGCAGGCCGGCCGCCATAACACTGCAGAAGCCAACGCCGAGTGGCGCAATGACCCAAACCATGGGTGTCTTGAACGGGCGCGGCAGGTCTGGGCGCGTGTAGCGGAGCACAATCACGCCGATGCAAACAACGATAAAGGCGATGAGCGTGCCGATGGACACGAGCTCGCCCAGAATCTGAATCGGGAACAGTCCGCCGACCGTGGCTGCAAATACACCAGTGATCAGGGTTGCAACGTGCGGGGTCTTGAACGTGGGATGGCAGGCGGAGAAGAACGGCGGCAACAAACCATGCCGCGCCATCGACAGGAAGATTCTCGCTTGACCCAGGATCATGACGAGAATGACCGACGTGAGGCCGGCAAGCGCGCCTACGACAACCCAGATGGTGAGCCAGTTGAGTTGCGAGTGTGTCTGCAGCGCTACGGCGACCGGTGCTGCGTCGTTCAGCATCTGATACGGCACCATGCCTGTGAGCACAGCCGACATGAGGATGTAGAGCAGCGTACAAATGATCAGTCCGCCGAGAATGCCGATCGGCATGTCGCGAGCAGGATTCTTGGCTTCCTGCGCCGCGGTGGAGACCGCGTCAAAGCCGATATACGCAAAGAAGATGATGCCCGCCGCGCGCAGCACTCCGGACCAGCCGAATTCGCCAAATGTGCCGGTGTTAGGCGGAATGAACGGATGCCAGTTGTCTGGGTTGATGAAGAACGCGCCGCAAACGATGACCAACACGACGATGGTGACTTTGATCGCCACCACGATCGCATTCATGAACGAAGACTGTTTAATGCCCACGTAGCAAACGGCAGTGACGAGCGCCGAGATGATTACGGCGGGAAGATTGACGATTGCGCCGGTCGTAATGATGTCTACTCCGGTCGTACCCGTTGTGAAGGGAGCGGTGGTGAGCGACACCGGCAGAGCGACATGAAAGTGGTCCAGCAGCTTGGTGAAATATCTCGACCATCCGACAGCGACGGTGGACGCAGCCATCGCGTATTCAAGAACTAAGTTCCATCCAACGAACCAAGCGGTGAATTCACCAAGCGTCGCGTAGCTGTAGGCGTAAGCGCTGCCGGATACCGGCACCATCGAAGCAAATTCTGCGTAACAGAGGCCGGCGAACACGCAACCGAGCCCAGCGATGATGAATGAGAGAATGATGGCCGGACCGGCATGCTGTGCAGCGGCGAGGCCTGTGAGAACAAATATGCCGGTGCCGATGGTGGCGCCGACGCCGAGCGCGATTAACGCGCCGGGACCTAGGGTTCGACGGAGCGTGCCACTCTCCGAATCTCTGGAAAGATCGGCTACTGGAATGGTTGCGAAGAGACCACGTTTGCTCATGTCATCCCCCGGTTTGGCGGCGCGACTCTACTACAGGGTGTCAATCCAACGCGAGAATTCGAAAATATTCGGACAGCGCGAGTAAGCCTACTCGTTCGCCGCATGGATAAAAGATGCTCACTCGTCGCGGAGCTCTTCCGGCACGGTCGGCGCGATGAGTGCTAGCAACTCGATGTACACCTTTGGCGTGCCGGCGACCAGGTTTCCACCTTGGCGATATTCGGCGCCCGTGAGTGTGCCGACGTGTCCGCCCGCTTCCTGAATCAACAGCGTGCCCGCGGCGGTATCCCAAGGCTTGAGGCCGATTTCCCAGAACGCATCGACGCGGCCCGCTGCTACATAAGCCAGGTCCAGTGCGGCGGCACCGGGCCGACGGAGCCCGGCTGTGCTGACCATGACCTTTTTCATCATCTCGATGTAGCTGTCGAGATGCTTCGTATTCGATGAATAGGGAAAGCCCGTTGCGATCAACGCGCCTTCCAGGCCGCGTTGTTTGCTTACGCGCATTCGGCGATCGTCCAGATATGCCCCTTCGCCGCGCGATGTTGTAAACAGCTCTTGACGCATGGGGTCGTAAACCACCCCATGTTCCATCCGGCCTTTGATCCGGCACCCAATAGACACCGCGAACACCGGAAAGCCATGCAAGAAGTTGGTGGTGCCATCGAGCGGGTCGATAATCCAAACGATATCGCCGGTGCCGCTCTCGCCACTCTCTTCGGCTAGCACGGCATGGTCCGGATACAAGCGGCGGATGATGCCGATGATCTCGCGCTCCGCTGCGCGATCGACCTCGCTCACGAAGTCGTTGCGGCCCTTGGTGGAGACCTGAATAGAATCGAGCCGCGGCAGGCTGCGAACGATGATTTCGCCCGCGCGGCGAGCCGCTCGGACGGCGATGTTGAGAAGTGCTTGCACGACAAATAAGCTGGGGCGGTGAGCTCGGCGAGAAAGGCGCGTTAGGGTAGCAGACATCGCGCCGGCCGACCGCGCTACGATTACGCATGTCAACCATCTCTCAGCCCTCCATCGCTCCGTTCCCGATTCGCATCGTGCTCGTCGAGCCCTCGCATCCCGGCAATATCGGCGCCGTCGCGCGGGCGATGAAGAATATGGCGCTGTCCGAATTGGTGCTCGTGCGCCCCAAATTGTTTCCTCATGCGGAAGCTACAGCGCGTGCCTCGGGCGCGGACGATGTTTTGGCGCGTGCCCGAGTTACATCCACTGTGGCGGAAGCGCTCGAGGGCTGCGGGTTCATCGCCGCCACGACATCGCGAGAGCGGGATCAGAACTTTAGAGTGTTGGACTTGCGTGACGCAGCGGTGCGCGTCGTTCAAGAGTCGCATCGAGCGCCAGCGGCAGTGCTCTTCGGCGCGGAGAGAACGGGGCTCACGAACGAAGGACTCGAGGCGAGCCACGTGCTCGTGCGTATTCCAGCCAATTCCGAATACGCGTCTTTGAACCTCGCCATGGCTGTGCAGCTCGTCACGTACGAATTGTATCGGGCGCGAGGTGCGTATGTAGAACCTCAGGCCACTTTGGGTCCGCCGGGTACGCCGGAGGCCATGGAGCGGCTTTATGTTCATTTCGATCAAGTGCTGAACGAGATTGATTTTCGAGATCGAACACAAAGTGGGACGCATCTGATGACGCGGATCCGCCGTTTTTTGCAGCGTGCGGAGCTGGACCAGAACGAGGTGAATATTCTGCGCGGCATTCTCACAGCCGTTCAGCAACGTCGCCGGGTTGCGGGCGCCGCCCATAAGACGAATCAGACGTTAGGACCGGGTAGCATCTATCTCGACTACGCCGCAACGACGCCTGTGGATTCGGCAGTCGTGCGTGCGATGCAGGAATGTTTGACTCGAGATGGGGACTTCGGGAACGCCTCATCAACGACTCATGCGTATGGGCATCGTGCTGCGGCTCGTGTGCAGACGGCGCGCGTTCAGGTTGCGCGGCTGATCGGTGCAGATCCTCAGGACATTGTGTTTACGTCTGGTGCCACCGAGTCGAACAACCTTATTTTGCTAGGCGTAGCGCGCGCGAATGCGGATCGTGGACGGCACATTGTTACTTCGCGCACGGAGCACAAAGCGGTGCTGGATCCGTGTAAGCGACTGGAGAAGGAAGGCTTCAGCGTTACGTACCTCACGCCGGATCGTGCTGGTCGCATCGGCACTCAAGAAGTGGAAGCGGCGTTGCGTAGGGACACGGTGTTAGTTTCGATCATGCATGCGAACAATGAGATTGGCGTGATGCAAGACATCAACGCGATCGGTGCATTGTGTAGGAAGCGTGAGATTGCGTTTCATACAGACGCCGCGCAGAGCGCAGGAAAGAGCAGTCTCGACGTCCGCGAGCAGAACGTCGACTTTGTTTCGTTCACGGCGCACAAATTGTATGGTCCCAAAGGGATTGGGGCGTTGTATGTACGGCCGGCGGCGCGGCCGCTGCTGCAACCGATTCTGTTTGGGGGTGGGCAGGAGAGAGGATTGCGGCCGGGCACGTTGGCGGTGGCGCAAATCGTAGGGTTTGGTGCAGCCTGCGAAATCGCAATGAATGCAACTGAAAGTGAGCTTGAACGCATTCGCTCGCTGCGCGATCGTTTGTGGGAAGGGCTGCGAACGTTGGATGCCGTGCACTTGAATGGCGAAGGCGCGAATCGCATCGGCGGAATTTTGAACGTGTCGTTCGAAGGAGTGGAGGGCGAGAGTTTGGTCACGGCGTTATCGTCACTCGCGGTGTCGACAAGTGCTGCGTGCAACTCAGCGTCCGATGAGCCTTCGTATGTGCTTCGCGCGTTGGGCCGAAGCACGCTGCTCGCGGAGAGCTCGTTGCGGTTCAGTCTGGGCCGCTTCACGACAGCAGATGAAATCGAACGCGCGATCGAGATGGTGAAGGTCGCTGTGTTGCGCCTGCGCGCCGTCTCGCCGCGGGAGTGGCCGGAATGGGTGCCGAGCTCCGACAGCGCGAGCAACGCTAGGCTGGCAGGCGAAACCAACGTCGCGGGAGGCGCCGGTCAGGCGCGTGCTTTCAGGCCTAAGCATTTAGGCGCGATTGAGGGAGATCGCTTAAGTCCGCTCGCGCGGGACTACTTCGAAAGGCTCCCCGCCGCGGGGTTGATTCCCGCCGGCAGCGGGCCGGTTTTGGGGGGAGAGGCCGGCGCCGAGGGCCTGGAGACTTGGGTGCGGTTTCATTTGGTCATGGCCGGCGACACTGTGAAGGCTGCACGGTTTCAGGCCTACGGGTGCCCGCATACTCTGGCGGTCGCTTCCTGGCTCGCCGCCCAGCTTCCTAACCGCAACCGCTACGACGCGCTCCCCGGCGGACCGTCAGACTGGGCGCGAACCATGCAGGTGCCCACCGAGAAACTCGGTAGACTCCTGGTGGTCGAAGATGCCGTCCGGGCCGCGCTTCAGCGCCGAGCCTGAACGCCATCTTGAAGATGCTTGCGAGGGGGCCAATCCAGAGGGGAATCGGAAATTAGCTACATGAGCATTTCACTTACCGAATCCGCTGCGACTCGCGTCCGAACCTTCCTTTCGAGCCGCGGCCATGGTGTCGGGTTGCGACTCGGCATCCGCAAAACTGGCTGTTCAGGGTTTGCCTACGTCGTGAACTACGCGGACGAGGTCAAGCCGGACGATCTCGTGTTCGAAGATCATGGCGTCAAGGTGTTCGTCGATCCGAGGAGCCTGCCGTTGCTGGACGGCACCATCGTCGATTTCGTGAAGCAGGGCCTTAACGAGGCTTTCCGCTTCCGCAACCCCAACGTAAAGGGGGAATGCGGGTGCGGGGAAAGCTTCAGCGTTTGACGTAATCCGTATCCCTCGCCGCCCGGGTGTCGGGCGGTCGGCTGCGGGGCTCCCACACAGCCCAACTCCTCAGCCCTTAAGCCTTTTTGCCGCGTCGACACCTGCCATGTAGACTTGCGCCCGCAATCGCAGGCTCTAGGTTTTTACGCTGAGGCAATCGCCCCAGGCTCAACTCCTCGCTATCTGCCCGGGGCCCTGCCCGACGGCGTTCCCTGTAGCCGATCTTTCGTCCCTGAATCTCGGAGGTTTCCGCGAATGGCGCTCGAGCGCACTCTGTCTATCGTCAAGCCCGACGGCGTATCCCGTAACCTGATCGGCGAGGTCTATGCCCGCTTTGAGAAGGCCGGCCTTAAGATCATCGCGTCGCGCATGATCCACCTGTCCCTGCGTGAAGCCGAAGGCTTCTACGCCGTTCATCGTGAGCGTCCTTTCTTCAAGGATCTGGTGAAGTACATGACCTCCGGCCCGGTGGTCGTGCAGGTTCTCGAAGGCGACAACGCCATCGCCAAGAACCGCGAAATCATGGGCGCCACTGACCCGAAGAAAGCCGATAAAGGCACCATTCGGGCCGACCTCGCGCTCGGCATCGAGCAGAACACGGTGCACGGATCGGACGCCCCCGACACCGCCGCCAACGAGATCGCGTATTTCTTCAGGACGACCGAGCTGCATCCTCGCGGTTGAACCTGCGTAAATAATCACGCCGAACTACCGTAACGTCATGTCCACGCCCATCACCGCGGAACGTCTCAATTTGCTCGGCCTGTCCCGGCCGGCGCTTGAAGCGTGGGTCACGGAGATCGGCGGCAAGTCGTTTCGCGCCCGCCAGTTGATGAACTGGGTCTACAAGCGCGGCGAGGCTCGCTTCGACCACATGACGGATCTGGCCAAGGACTTCCGCGCGCAGCTTTTGGAGCGCGCGGAGATCCGAGCTCCCGAGATCGTCGCGGAGCAAAGCTCCACGGACGGCACCCGTAAATGGAAGCTGCGGGCCGATGCTGCACAGGCTTTCGAGATGGTGTGGATTCCCGAAACCGATCGCGGAACCTTGTGCATTTCGTCGCAGGTCGGTTGCGCCCTGGATTGCTCGTTTTGTTCCACCGCGCAGCAGGGGTTCAATCGCAATCTGACAGCGGCGGAGATCGTCGGCCAAGTGTGGCTGGCAAGCCGTCTGTTGTCCGATGCGGCGGGTGAACGCCCAAGCGCAAACGGTGAGCGCGACCGGATCATCACGAACGTCGTCCTCATGGGCATGGGCGAGCCGCTCGCGAATTTTCGCAACGTTATTCCGGCCCTGAAGATTTTCATGGACGATTTTGGGTTCGATTTGTCCCGCCGCCGCGTCACGCTGTCGACGTCGGGCCTCGTGCCGCAAATGTATAAGCTCGCGGAAGAAGTGAACGTTGCGTTGGCGGTTTCGTTGCACGCACCGAACGACGAGCTTCGTAACGAGCTCGTGCCCATCAACCGCAAGCATCCAATTAAAGATTTGCTGGAAGCGTGCTGGCACTACATCGATGAACAGAACGGCCGCAGTGTCACGTTCGAATACGTGATGCTGGATGGCGTGAATGATTCGATCGCGCAGGCCCGTGAGCTGGCGCGCTTGCTCAAGGGCCATCCCGCGAAGATCAATCTGATCCCGTTCAATCCGTTTCCGGGCTCGCATTATCGGCGTTCGCCAACGCCCGTGATCCAAAGCTTCCGAGATGAGCTCATTCAACGCGGCCTCATCGCAACGGTACGCAAAACGCGCGGTGAAGACATTGATGCAGCCTGCGGGCAATTAGCGGGTCGCGTCGTGGACCGAACCACGGTGCGCCTCGGCAATAAGACATTCGGGTTGGCACTGCAGTCATGAGGGTCTCCGTGATACGCGCGATACTCGCTGCGATCATCTCCATCACCGTGGCGTCGTGTGCCGGCGGCCCCGAAAAACGCAAAGGCGAATCTAAGAGCGACGCTGCCGGCTACAACATGCAGCTCGGCGTCGGCTATCTCCAGAAGGGCAACCTGTCTGTCGCTAAAGAAAAGCTGGAACGCTCGTACAAGGAGAATCCACGCGATCCCAACGTGAACAACGCGCTTGCGTTGCTCTACGAGCGGCTCAACGAGCCGAAGAAGGCGGACATGCATTACCGCGAGGCCGTACGTCTCGCGCCGAAGAATCCTGATCTATCGAACAACTACGCCGTCTATCTGTGTCGCACGAATCGTGCGGACGAGGGCGTGAAACGGTTTATGGCTGCCGCGGCGAATCCGCTGTACCGGAAACCGGAAGCCGCATTTACGAATGCAGGTGTGTGCTTACGCAACGCCAAGAAAGACAGCGAAGCCGAGCAGAGTTTTCTGCGGGCGCTGCAGGTTCGGCCGAACTACGCCGAAGCTGCATATCAGCTAGGTGATCTGGAATTCGATCGAGGGCGCCTCAAGGAAGCGCGCGCCCGTGTCGACGGCTATCTCGGCGCGTTCAGTGCAACGCCCGATCTGCTGTTGCTCGGTGTGCGTATAACGGCCGCTCTGGGCGACCGGCTGGCTGCCGAACGTTACGCACGTAAGTTGCGCGTCGACTTTCCGGAATCCCAGCAGGCCCGAGAGCTACCCGATCTACAAAGCAACCCGGGCTGAGAACTATGGCAACGGAAGCAAGCGGCGATCTACGCTGCGGGATAGGCGCGCGGCTTCGCAGTGCCCGCGAGCGTTCAGGGATGAGCATCCTGCAAGCGGCGGAGAAGCTGCATGCGGATCCCCGTGTGCTCGAGGCGCTCGAAGCTGAACGGTTCGAAGAGCTAGGCGCGGCGGTTTTCGTACGCGGCCATATTCGCCGGTATGCAGAACTCGTTCGCGAGCAGCCTCAAGAGCTGCACGATTTGTACGCAGCCAGCGCTCACGCCGTTGCACGGCCCGACCTCACGCGCATTCCTAAAACCACGAACCGCTCAACGGATCCCCGGACGCTGGTCGTCCCGGGCTTGGTATTCGTCATCGCAGTGGGGCTTATCGGCTTGGTTTGGTGGTTTCTGACGAGTTTGCGCTCCCCAGGTGCGCCGTCTGCTTCCACAAACGAAAATTCAGGTGGCGTCATCACAGAACCGGGCCAGCCCAGCGCCGTCGTGCCCGATGACGCACAGCCCGCCGCACCTCCCGACAACGCAGGCGTTCGCGCCCGAAGCGCTTCGAACGTTGCGCCGCGCAGGTCCTCCAACAACGCGGCGCCGAATAGGGGTAGCGAGAGCGGCCGAACGGCGTCAGTCCGCAGCAGCGGCCCAGCGGTGCCTGCGCCTGAGTCACGCCCTGTCGAAGAGGCAGAGGCGCCTTCTTTGGATGCGACGGCACCAGATCCTGTCGTGGCTTCAACAACGCCCACCCCGGAATCCGCGCCCGTCGTTGTCGGGGGTAAACCGGCGGAAGTGACGCTTCGCTTCAGCGGAGACAGCTGGGCGGAGGTTTATGACGCCAATGGCACCAGGCTGTTTTACGACATTGGTGCAGCGGACTCGGTGAAAACCCTGAGCGGAACACCGCCTCTGCGTGTCATCCTCGGCAATCCCGGTGGCGTCGCTGTCGAGGTCAATGGTAAGGCGGCGACAGTGCCTCAGGTCGCGGGTAGCGACAATGGCATTCAGTTCAGTGTGAACCGATCAGGCCGCGTATCGCGTGCGCGTGCCGCCCCCACCGGACAGTAAAGCATCAACGTAGTCGACCGGCCGACGGTGCTCTGTTTGCCCGGCGGTGAGGATTGAAGTTTTGACAGCGCAGATTCAGCCGATTCGAGGAATGAACGATGTCCTGCCCGCCGAGATTGGCGCTTGGCAGCATCTCGAATCGACCGCGCGCGACCTGCTGGAGTCCTACGGCTACGAAGAGATTCGTGTGCCCATCGTGGAGCAGACGGATCTGTTCAAACGCGCGATCGGCGAATACACCGACGTCGTCGAGAAAGAGATGTACAGCTTCGTCGATACCGGCGGAGAGCGACTGACGCTGAGACCTGAGGCTACGGCCGGCATCGTTCGCGCCATGATTTCTAATGGCATGCTGCGCGGCGCGCGTCACAAGTTGTGGTGCATCGGGCCGATGTTTCGGCACGAGAAACCGCAGAAAGGTCGCTATCGGCAGTTCTATCAGCTCGATGTCGAGGCCATCGGCTTCCAAGGGCCAGATGTCGATGCGGAATTGATCGCGCTCACCGCGCGCTTTTGGAGGCGTCTCGGCATCGGGCGCGTAAAGCTGAATCTCAACTCGCTGGGCACCTCGGAATCGCGACGCGTCTATCGTGAGGCGCTGGTCGCATACTTTCGCTCGCACGAATCAAAATTGGACGACGACAGCAAACGTCGGTTAGAAGGCAATCCGCTCCGTATTCTGGACAGCAAGAACCCAGACATGCAGGCCGTCGTGGACGGCGCGCCTTTGCTTCCGGAATATTTGGACGCGGACTCACGCGCGCACTTTGAGGATCTGTGCTCTGCACTGAAGGCAATGGGCATCGAGTACACGCTCAATCCTCGTCTTGTGCGCGGGTTGGACTACTACAGTCGAAC
>Ga0307515_10024930_pt1 | contig 10380 bp, 4 predicted proteins | sample 17_EM_MG_FD_194513 | JGI IMG/M metagenome (GOLD analysis project Ga0307515, IMG submission 194513) | Populus trichocarpa ectomycorrhiza microbial communities from riparian zone in the Pacific Northwest, United States - 17_EM | ecosystem: Host-associated > Plants > Roots > Unclassified | place...
TAGAAAAGCGAACCGAGGTACTATGAATAATTAGTAAATTGACTGAATTCTAGGTTATTCCCCGTGCTATTGTCGCGTATTGGACTTACAAAATTTTAGATGTAAGAAATATATTTAGGTTATAGAAATTTTTTTTTTGATATTCTCATCAAATTAGTGAATTAAATTTAAAAACAAATAACTTGACTTTATGTTTTTTGAAAGTATCTTTTATATAATAACATGATAAAAAAAAATAGACTATTATAATACCAATAATCGATCTAATATCAAGATATTTTGTAAATTAAAAGCATTATTCATTTAAAAAAAACCATTGAAATTAAACATTCAAGTAAAATCTGAGTATTTTATATATGATTAAAAAAAAACATAGATAAATGTGATGAAATTATATAAGAATAAATTAAAAATATTAAAAATATATATATTTTTTATGTTTTGATTGCATTTTTCTTATAAAATTTTTCCAATTTGGGAATTATTTTTAATTTTACCATCCTTCAATTTTTTTCATATCTTAGATTCGGTCCTCGGTTTTTTTACTGGTTTTTTTTTTAATTTGAGATGATTTATAAAATTGATTTTCTTTTGCGATTTCATCCTTTATTTTTTATCTATCAAATATGATCCTCATTTTTATTATTATTTTTCTACCTTGACAAGTTTTTTAAATTGATTTTTTAAAAAATTTATCCTTGAACATAAATTAGTTAAAAATTGAGCTTCATGATTGAGCCTGAGTTTAGGATTTCACGTGTTGCAATTATAAAAGATTAACTGAAATTTAGAAGATTCATTCATGTTTGCTTGATTCATTCAATTAATTGAATTTTTTAATTAATTTCAAAATTGCTTCCATGATTTATCATGATCGCACATCTCAGATTGCGAGTTCCACGGGCTATCTATTGTTAACCATAGTTGATTTAATATATCGTTGTCTCAATATTTTTTAAAAAATATATATATACGATTTAAATATTTTAAAAGTATTTCATTCATTATACATCAAAATTTTAACTTCCCAACATGTTTATATTTTTTTAAGATTAAAAAAAAATTATTCCAGCCCCTAGGCGTAACGGTAAAAAAAAATATAATGAATACTAAATCAACCAGTTTGTTAAATTAGCTGGCATCCAAACAACCAAGGTTGATCACCATCTTGTAAATTTATGAATAAAGCCAGTCTATACTCTATAGACGATAGTTGGGAGGGTACCTGTATCTATGCAGTGCGTGTGTGGGACCATTTATAGATATTTTCCAAAAACAAGCAGTGAAAATTTAAATTCAAGGCCAGTTTATGGTCGTTGGGCATCCCCATTCACTTGTGTCATAACAAATAGACGCTGAAAGCTTAAAGTTGAAGGCAAGCAAAAGCGAAGCATCAAGCACCATTTTAGAAAGCACAAGTCCCGGTGCCGTGCAGCAGTGAGAGGAAGCCAACCCTGCTAGTCCGCTCACCATATTTTAAACCTCGCAAAACAGTAATTAGCTAAAATCTCAAATCTTCCGTGTTAATTAGCCCATCATTATATCACTAAAGCATGATTAATTCTACTTGGTAAAATAATAAATCTATCACCAAATTACACAGCATATATTAATTAATTATTAAAATATATTTTAAGTTGTTCCATTTGAAAATTAATGATGCTTCCACTGAATGCAGGATTCGATATTAAAACGATGGACCCTACACCTCATTCGAGCTCACTAAAAGATCGGTGCTTGTATCATTAAATGTTAATTCATAAATTAAAATATCCTTCGTGATTGCTTCTTCCTTTTTACTTAGTTGCCCTTATTTATTATTTCCAGTAGATTAACATACCCTTATTTTTTAGCATTACTTTTCCTCAAAAAAAAATATATAAAACCCCCTTTATCAAATTCAAAAAATCGATTAGTTTATTGTTTTTTTGCTGTGTATAGAAGATTTGATCCTGTAACGTGGAGAAATATGATTTAATATGCTAATAATTTAATGGTTTTGATATATTAATATAAAAAAATAAGAAAATATATATTATTAAGTGCGGGTGTGGGACCATTTATAGATATTTTCCGAAACAAGTAGTGAAAAATTGGATTCGAGACCGGTTCAGGGTCGCTGTGTAACTCCATGATAACAAGAAATATAAATAAGAAAAAAAAGAAACTTTTATTTTATTGATAACAAAACAACCTTGGCAATTTCAAACTTTTAAGTGCTACGAGGCAGAACACGTTTGTGCGAGAGGAATGAAACCCAACAACCTTAAAAGGGGACGAAGGTGAGGACAAATTAAACTGGCAATAATTAATGGGCTCCGATCCGGCCCGCTGTCATCATGATCATATCTATTTGGATGGTTTAAAATCAAATGGAAAGGTCCCATCAGAGCTCATCAGGGCTACGGGAAACCCATCAATCTCATTACTCCAAGGATTCTTTTCCTCAAGATCAACATCCCTCATTGCTTTCATGATCAAACTATTACACTTGAACCCAGATCCAAATGCAATCTGCCACACACGATCACCTTTCTTAATCCTGCCCTTAGCCTCAGTATATGCCAGCCCATACCACACTGAACTAGAAGAAGTGTTGCCAAACCTGTACAAAGTCATTCTTGAAGCTTCCATATCATTTTTACTTAACTTCAGGCTTCTCTCCACTTCATCGAGCACAGGTTGGCCACCAACGTGAGTGACGATGTGGTCAATGGCCTTCATGAAATCAGGGACGTACGGTTTGATCTTTTCCAGGTTGAAATGCCTAGCAATGTAATTTGCGATGAAAAGGATCTTTTCTGATATGGGAAGGACTAGGTGGCCTAGTGTGGTTAAGTTGGCTTCAATGGTCTTGATGGCTACTGGCATGAGACTCTTGGTAATTGCGACACCCACGAGTCCTTCTGCGTCTTCGGCACTTGAAATGCAGTTGTAGGATAGGTCAGAAGCAGCTGTGTTGGTATGGACGGCGTGGATGAGCTGATACTTGGCAGCATGGCGATCCGATGGCTTGTTTGAGAGGAGGACGGCTGCCCCACCAACACGGAATAGGCAGTTGATCAAGATCATAGAACGATCCTTACCCAGGTAGCGGTTTCCGGTGATGTTCTCTGTGCTCACCACCAGAGCGTAGGAATTTCTGTGTACCTGACCCCACATTACAATCGTTACCACTAAGCATCCCAAGCTAACTTAATCAAGAATCACATCAACAGAAAGAATTCGTATTTAACGTAAGGCAACTCGTGCAAGACAGACTGTCTGATTGATTGACACACAGGTTTCGGCCCAGAAATTTACAACACAATTGTCTAGGAGTCTAGGACTCCACAAAGATAGATAGGAGAGTTTTGTTAATCACGGCCTGTGGAAATGAAACAAATTTACAATTTCAACTTCTCACGTGAGCCCTCTTGGATCTGTTCACTACTCCTTAAGCTAGACATGAAATTGTTAGCAATTGGATTTTGTAGTCAAATTTACAATTTCAACTTCTCACGTGAGCCCTCTTGGATCTGTTCACTACTCCTTAAGCTAGACATGAAATTGTTAGCAATTGGATTTTGTAGTCAAAAGATCAAAAACTTTTATCAACAGAAATAAAGATGGAACAGTGTGATTTTCTTTCTTTAGTTTTTCCTTTCCTTTTAGTTTTAGGTTGATTATCCCAAGTCTTTAATCTAATTTTTGGGCTGGATGTTTTTTTCTGGAAAAAAAAAATTAGGGCATAGGCCAGTGCTAAGTATCGTATATTGTTGTGAACAGAAACCATGGGCAGCATATAGTAAGAACCATCCATAAATATATATAGAGTAGAAAATAGACCAACCTGGAGCAGCTGTTTGGCAAGGCCTATAGCTGCGAGCCCAGCACTGCAACCCATCCCGCTAAGACTATAGCTGACCACCTTATCTCCTAGCTTGTACCTGTTAATTATCATGGCAGAAAGAGATGGAACCGTATTAAAAATACAACAATTCACTATCACTATCCCTATATCCTTGCCCTTCACTCCAGTCTTTGCCAATATGTCATCCACAGCACCAAAAATCACCATCTCGCTCTCTTTCCTCACCTCTTCCATGCATTCGTTCGGTTGTTCGCTTCTAAATGCGTCTGGCAAGTAGGTGGACGGACCAATCCCTGATTTCTCCAGAATTTTTTCCATGAACAGTAAAGCTTCCTCTGACAAGTTGGTGAAGTGGTGCCTGGCTCTTTCCATTGTGAGCTCTTTGCTCCACATTTGGCTGGCTGGAGGCTTGTAACATGCAAAATCTAATAAAAAAACCTTCCGTGAAGGTTTTGACTTGAAGATTTTTGAGAGCAGAAGTATTGCCAAGGTTAAGCAGAGAAGTACTGGCGCAATGAAGTTGGTGAAGAGACTAAGGCGGTTGGCGATGAACTTTGGAAGATCATTTGATGCTATGGTGATTCTAAACATGGTGTGAGATCAGTGGAAAGTGTTATTTTCAGGTTTAACTTGGGTTTGTTTCTTCTTCAGTTTTGTTTCTAAAACAGATTACTGAGGATTGGGAAATCAAAACTAGCTAGTTATTTTTTACGAAAGATGAACAAGTAAATGTCATGAATCGGGGATGGTGCATGTGTGGCTTTATATAGTAGTTAGTAATGCAAGCTAAGCCCAATAACAGCAATAGATCCCCCGTCCCCAAAAATATCAAGCAGTCTTAATCTTTTTTGTTCCAGTCTAATTTATTTTCATTAATTATGATAATTTGTAGCTAATATTATAAAAGGTTTTTTTTAATAGATTTGAGAACACTTTAATATTTAAACTTAAGTCATATTATAGAGAAACTCTATAAATAAATATGAATTTTTTTTCATTAAAAGATTCATGGATAACTCATGAATTTTTTTGTATGAAGAAATGGAATTGGAGTGTTTTATTTAATTATAATATTAATGAGAAAAAATATCTATAATATATACATTAAAAAATAATAAATATTATTTATTATTTAATGAAGAATAAATATTTTTTACACATTGTTAATAAGAGATAAGTGATAAGTTATTTTGTAGATTTTTATATATTTAAGGGCATAGAAATATAAATAATATTAATATTAATATTAATATTTTATGTTAAAGATGACAAGAAAAAAAACATAAATTAATTTTCTAATATAAGGCTTAGAAAATTTATGAATTCTATATTAATTCGGGTTTGATAAGATTATGAGTCTTAAAATGTGTGTGTGTGTAAACACACACACGCATGTAGCAGAATATTATATCATCACCTTATATTTGCTCATTTTAGACAAAAATATCATAAATGAAACACGATGATACATCAACCACGTCTTTATTTAAAAGAATAAAAAAATAATAAGGTAGATTATTGATTTGCAATAAAAAATATTAATCAGGTTACTGTTTTGTCTCGGTCAATGATTAGACCGCTAGTCTGATTGATTAGTTGACATAAAAAATTACGTTAATCAAATCAATTTCCCCAATCTCTATTATAAGTTTATAACTGTCATTTGTCTTTTGCTCAGGGCATCGAGAATTCTAAGGTAACCATGCTGGCTTCTTCATGTGACTAAAGTGCGGGAGCTGCACCGAGGCTTGTGGTCTAGTGCTAGAGGCAAGGTGTTTTTGTTATTTAGATTCGAGCTTTTTTTATTTATGTTATTTAGATTTGAGTCTTAACGTGCATGTTTGTCATCTCTGCGATGTCTTACCTGTTTATTGAATTTATGGGGTATTCAGTGGATCCAGAGATTAGTTGTAATGCGTGTAAGCTGGCCCGGACATCCAGGATTAAAAAAAAAAAAAAAAAGTGTGGGAGCTTGAATTGGACAAGACCAAAGTAAGGTTCGGCTAAGGTTAATACGAATGGGGCGAGCAAAGGGAATTTGGATGCTTCAGGAGCATGTGGGTATTCGTGGCAGTAGTGGTGGTTGGTCGGTTGGATTTGTGGCTAATGTAGACTGAAATTTAGGTAGCTGTTCTGCCTATGGATATCGGAATGGGTATCGGAATGTGGGGCTACACCTACCTTCTGAAATTTTAATAGGGGCGGCACGGTGTGTGCTATCCTACGATGGTATGATACGTAATTATTTCGTATAACTAGGTTTAAGGATCTTTTGAACGCTGGCTGGGAAGTGGAGGTTCAGCAATCAGCGTACCTGTGATCTGTTTTTTTTTATTTAAAAATAAAAATATTTTAATTTATTTTTAATGAAAAACAATTTTAAATCATACACTACTACGACGTCGCCTAAGCGCGTGATCTGTTTTTTTTTTTTTCTTTCTCGGATGACGTTAGTACAAGATAAAAATAATAACAGACTAGCACCTAATGCATGGGACCCCAATCCTGGATCTTTCATCAGGGAAAGGAAACGTTACGTGGGCTAAGTCTTAACAAAAGAAAAGCGAAACGAAATGCTATGGATAATTAGCAAACATTCACGTGCACATGGAGTATGGAGTATGGACTGCAGAATGAACTGAGTGGAAGCGCACGTACGTAGTTTTTGACTCCTTACCTCCTCAAACTATGAAATCCATTATAAAAATGAATTATTTAAATGATAATGATGCACTGATTGACATGGAAGATTTGAGATCTTAGCTAATTACAGCTTTGCGAGGTTAAAATCCTTCACCGGCCAGTATTCAATGTGGCAGCAGACTAGCAGGGTTGGCTTCTTCTCCCTCCTGCATGGCGCTGGGACTAGCTTTCTAAAATGGTCCTTGATATTGCTCTGCTTAATTTGCTTTTCCTTGCCTTCAACTTTAGCTTTTAGCGTCTGTTTCTGGAAACACAAATATACGGAGTTACGGAACTTTTCTTGTTCTGGAAAAATATCTTCAAATGGTTCACACATGCACTGCGTAGTTATTAGTACCCTCCCAGCTCTCAACTACCACACCTTGGTCGTAATTTTTCATGATGTTGATCGCTTTAATTTCTTGCGATCAATCTCATTTGGCTGGATGCCAGCTAATTTAACTCACTGCTTGCCTGGCTTGTTCCAGAAAATTTTATCCCTTCCACGCTTGCTATATGACGTGCTGTTAAGGGTTAACCTAAAAATTAAGAACAGAACAATGATATATTCTCCACGATGACATGCATGCTGACGTTATATTAGGACCTCTTCTCGAAGAGAGATCAATTAACCATTATTTTTCCTTTCTTTTTTTCGTCTGATTTGCATCTGGTGGTGGTGGTGATCGGTGATATACACCAGTGGCTTGCTCTCGGAGAAGACGACAGCGGACTGCTAGTTATTTAAATTAAGAATACCAGGCATGCTGCTGGGCTTTTCCTGTAAGGTTAAATTCATGTAAGTAAAATCAATAAGAATAATTTGAAACCCGGAATTAAAGGAGATGCCTGAAAGAGGCCGACTATTAATTCCAGATCTTCGCTCTAGGGAATTCGTTTATTCAAATAGAATCCCAGGAGAGCTCTTCATGTGTTGATTTTTAAATTAATGTCTTCCTAAAATATAGTTACTGAGAATTAATTAGTGATATTTATATTTGATTTAAAAATAAAAAAACTTAAGTAATATATCTTTATTGTGTTTAGTTTGTGCAGGGAATTTATAAAAAAAAAATAAACAAATTTACTATTATACTATTATAACTTAAAGTCTACAAGATCGATAATAAATTCAACTTTGTAAGAAATCAAAACTACTGGTAAGATAATAAATATTCTACCAACAAATTAAATAATATTTATTAATTATCATTAATTCTACTAATATGATCGATAAAGCCATTAAAATACATTTCAGTTATTTAAATAAGTTGTAAAAATACAACAATTGCAATATTATTGTTGGTAAAAGTAAGGGTATATTAGTCCACTTCAAATAATAAATAAGGGCACTTGACTAAAATAAGAAGAAGAAGAAAAACAATCACTGATAAATGTTACATCCCCTTGTTTTAGATGGGGGTCACATTCCTTCTTAAGGAATAGTAGTAAAACAAATTAATACTTTTTTATTTTCAATATTAATACTTTAATTTAAGAATTAAAGTATAAGCATGTGGCATAAAATAACTCTTGTCAGTGAAGACTTGGTGTGAACTGTGAAGCCTTGGAGCTTACGTTAGAAGAGCAAAAGGCCCGGGGCTAGGGTGAGCTGAGGGGGGACAGCGTAAGTGAGCGAATGTGTGTAAGCCCAGTCAAACATGACTGTTCTAGGCGGGGCGGGCCGCCCACCTTCGAATGGTGTTGGTCCTACGGACCGTGAACGGATTTCGCTTCTGGCCTCTGGGCACGTCTACACCGCATGAGCTCACCGGGGTGGAGCACGGTCCGCCAAAATCGGCAGATTTGGCCGTAGAAGGATCGAATTGTAACCGAGGAGCAGGGGAATACAAAAAAGTAATAAGAGAGGCACACAGACCAATCAATCGTATCGGTCGTATTCTTGAATTTGGAATGAAAAGAGGAGTAATGCTTCCTAACACGGGAAAAAGAATAGGACCACTTAGATCAGAATAGCATTCACAGAAATGTTCTAACATAGAGTAGAATCGAAGATTGAAGAGATTAGTTGTCAACAGTAAAAAGATGGGCGCCTAATTATGAATATTTTCAAATTTTATTTTTTTAATATTTTTTTAAATAAAAATTATTTTAAAAAATATCTTTTGATATTTTGCATTGTGTTTTAAAAATACTTTAAAAAAATTTTATTTTTTATTTTTTTAAGTTAATATATTTTTAATATTTTAATATATTAATATTAAAATATATATATTATTTTAATATATTTTAAAATAAAAATCACTCTTCCCACTTGAGAGCGTTTGAAAAGCATTTTCGATAAAATTTGAATTTTTTTTTAAAAGTAATATGTTTTTTATATTTTAAAATTATTTTTATGTGTCGATTTTAAAAATAATTTTTAAAAAATAAAAAAATATTATTAACACACTTTTCTAAATAAAAAGTACTTAAACCACGTTTCCAAACACCATCTAATACAGAACAGTTAGTCAAAGGTATGCACAGCTGTTGCTATCCCAGCCAGTTGTAGGGAGTTACAAGTGTCAAGTGGTGTGTTTATTGTAACTGGCGTCCGGGAACTTTGCAAAGCGCGTTGGCCTGAGACAATCCATCCTAGCACTGTCAGAACTATGACAGCATAGGCTGCCTTAACATTTATTACTCATCGAACAACCACTAGCTCAGAAAAGCAAGATCCTACTGCTATATTTTTGTATTTAAAAAAAAATTAAAAAACTATTTGTTAAATTAATATTTTATATATTTGTTAAATTATTTTAATATATTTATTTTAAAAATAAATTTTAAAAAATAAAAAATATATTATTTTAATATATTTTTAAACAAAAAATATTTTAAAAACAATTATAATTATACTTTCTAATAACCCTTTAAGATGTGTTTTGTATTAAAACGTGTTTGTGTTTTTTTATTTATTAAAAATAAAAGGCCAAGAATTTTGAAATTCAAATGGTGTGGCTGTCCCGCTAACCCAGAAAAAGAAATGGTTGCCCTAATTATAATGACGTGGCAGTGGGGCTGACGTGATAAAGGAAATCTTTTTTGGCTGTCAGTGATACTGATTTACCAAAAAAAAAAAGTTATTTACTCAAGTTTTTCTCTTGTTAAAGTATTTCTTGTTGACTATGTTAATTTTAAAAAAATAGTATAAAATAACATAAATAAATTATATTTTAAGATTTTACTGTTTTTTTTAGAAACTACTCCTAGTAAAGACAAGAGAGAGTGCTTTCTGTAAATTAATTTTAACATAAAATCATTCAGTGTCTTTGTACACGTCATAAATGAAAGTTATTCTTACAGGGCAGTAAATCATACTTCATCATGAGATTTTAGAAATGTATGGTTTTAGTCCAGAGCTTTTAAATCAAGTCCACTGTGGATGGTACTGCGCAACAAGTGTCTGTTTGGTATTGCAATAGCTTTTTGGTTGTGATTTGAAAAAAGTTGTTTTATAAAAAGTACTTTTAGTTGAGGTTGGTTTGAAAAAATAGGTATTTGGTTAAAACTGTAGTTGAAATTGAGGTTGAAGAAAAAGTAGTTTAATGTGTTTGGTTAAAAAAATGCTTTTCAAATTGAGGTTATAAAATAATTAAAATATATATATTAAAATTGATGATTTTTAATTTAAATATTGTAGATTTAACTATTACTATTACTTCATGAAATAAATAATACTTTATATAAAATATTTTTTATTATGCCATTAAACCATCTACAATTCCATTACGTACAAAATTCATTCGACAAGAACTACAGTTTCTATAATTTTTTGAGCGTGCAATAAAATTAGATAAAATATTATCATGAATAAAATTAATTTGATATTACAGTGCGAG
>Ga0307515_10024932_pt1 | contig 10380 bp, 4 predicted proteins | sample 17_EM_MG_FD_194513 | JGI IMG/M metagenome (GOLD analysis project Ga0307515, IMG submission 194513) | Populus trichocarpa ectomycorrhiza microbial communities from riparian zone in the Pacific Northwest, United States - 17_EM | ecosystem: Host-associated > Plants > Roots > Unclassified | place...
GACATTGCATACTAAGTAGAACACACCATGTGTAGGTAGTTATTACAAGTCTATTTGAAGTTGTAATACCAGTTGTTTTTTAAAGTATTTTATTTTCATTAACATTATGACATTGCATAACAAGTAGAACACACCACGTGTAGCTAGTTATTATAAGTCTGTTTGAATTGTAATACCGGTTGTTTTTCAAAGTATTTTTATTTAGTAATATATTAAAATAATATATTTTTTAATTTTTTAAATTTATTTTTAATATTAATATATCAAAATAATTTAAAATAGTAAAAAAAATCTTAATATCCTGCAAAAATACTTTTCGATCTAAAACAAAGAGGTGACAAGAGCTCCAACCGAAAACTAGACGGCATGAACACAGATAACTAAATTAAAGCAGACCAATAGGGGCCATGTGAAGTCTCTCAACTACACTACTCGAATAGGTAGAGCATAGGCGACATGTCAAATCCGACAGGATTAATTTAATACCATAAGTGCTCAGCCGTAGATGCACGACAAAAATGACCTCTTTGGTCGCCGGTTGACACCATTTTTTCAACGCATATTAAGGAGAGGAAGAAGGGAGCTGGTGGGAGGCAATTAATAAATTTACAGACAAGCTTTAAATGTTACGTACGGTGGCTAAAAACAGAGACCCGTAAGCTGTGAAAAGGTGAAATTGTCAGCTGTGTTTTTAATAAGGAATCGATGGCAGTTAGAAATAATAGATTGGCGACCTTTTTTTTTTTTGTAATATATATATAAAAAAATACTGAGGTGACCCGGGTGTTTTCAAAGAACCACTGAAAATTACTAGTGGAATTGAATGGGTTAAATAAATATGATTGATTTAATAATATTTAAAAATAATGATAATAATAAATTAATTAAATTAAAAAAGTATAATAATTAACTCAAAAAATAAACGTATGTTAATATTACAGAAATATATATACCCTGTATTCTTAAAAAGTTTTCATGATATTGTTAGATAATAAAACATGAATTAAATAAAAATGTGATGAAGTTTAATTTTCGATAAATTAAATGTTAGAGGATAAAAATTAAAAAAAAAATCAAATTAAAAAAAAATAAAAAGAATCAGAGTCCAGCTATTGGGCATCCACCAACATGCATTGGACCACTATAAAGAGTGTGACATAACACTTTCAAAGACATCATAAAAAATGATATTTTTTTGTTGGAAGACTCCTTGTTGTTTAAGGATTAAGGTGACTATAACACCTAAGAGATATATGAATTATGTGTATCATTAATATTAACAAATAATACAAATTAATTCAAATACATAATAACTAATAATATAATTAAAGAGTTTACGGTAAAAAGATAAGGGAGGGAATTTGCAAACTTATTTTTAATGTGGTTCGACAAGCCTACATCTACACCTCAAGTATCAAACCGTACTTAAATATTGTATTCGTTAACTTGTCAGTACAATGGCCACTTGATGAATCCACACCAAGATTTTTACACCACTTGAAGACATTTTCTCTTCAAGATTTTTCTTTCACCTGAAGATATGTCATCTTCAAGATTTTTTCCTTAGTAAAAATACTTCACTAAAACCAAGAGTTTTTATCTAACTCTCAAAGGTTTACAAATGTGGTTTGTTATCATAATATACTCTCTTGATAGAGTAGATATTACAATTGAAACTTCCAGTATCTTAATATCTCACAAGATAACACTTATAGGTTTAGAAAGTGTTTAAATGTAGTGAGAATGAAAATATATGCTCCTGTAGTGAGAATGATAATATATACTCTAAAAAGCTAACCATTTATAGTTGTTACAGCTCCACTGACGGCTAAAACGATCGATCGTTTCATTTGGTTATACCAAATAGTCGTCTGGTTCATGCGAAATTCTAGTTTTGTAAGATCCTTGTATCATGACAACCAAAACAAACTATCAAGTCCAATCCCAAATAAAACCAATGTAAATAGATTAAATTAGAAAAAAATAATTAAGGGATCAAAATTGAAAAATGGACATGAACTCCACCTTGATAGTGCAAATTAGTCCCTAATGATTCAAATTTAGTTCCTGAAGCTCTAATTATTTTAAATTAATTAAATTGTATTTTGTTTCACAAAACCAAGAATTAACCGAGTTACAAAATATTACTTTTTTTTAATAAAAAAAATTATATACACAGGCTTTTTCAACACGTTTTTGTAGCTAAAACTTTTTTAAGTGAAAAAACAAATATGCATACATGTAATCAAATACATCGAGAACTATATGTGTCAATAAATAAATAAAAAACCTATAAATATGACTAAAAATAAAAAAATAAAAGACAAATGTAGATCAACATATTTAATCTCACAAGCAAAGACATTGTTAGCTAAATTTATTTATTAAAATAATTTTTTATTTAAGCAAACAATAATAGAAATAGAGACTAATTCAATAAAATAAAAATGGGAAAAAAAACATTATGCAAGACTGCATATATTAGAAATATTATTTGAAAATACTTTTTTATTTTAAAAAATAAATTTCATTTATACAAAAGATAAAAAAAAAATTATAGATGAATCAGAAAAACTCTTCAAAATTTAAGTGCATAACGAAAAAAAAATTGTCATGTAAAATAGGCTATCTAAACAAAATAAAAGAGAAAATAGATATTAATTTAAATATAAATAAACAAATTAGAAAAAAAACCATATAAAAAAGCATTAATTTTAAAAAATAATTTAGAAAGAAAAAAAGAAAAAAACCAAAGGCCAAGCACAACTGGGTCTGTTAAGCAAGGCGAGCCCATTTTTTCAAGTCCCACGAGAATATGCCCTTTTTTTCAGTTGCAACTGGGGTGGATGTCATGATTTTTTTAAAAAAACAAACAAGATGATGCATTGCCTGCTGAGGCAGATAACATATCATCTTATGTGCCTAGATTTCAACCACTATGGTGGCTGAAAAATCAAGGCTTAAAATTTTTAACCCAAAACATCTTAGCAGTCGTGATAAATCTATCCATGATCTAAAAAAAACCGTCCCAAAAATCAAAATCAAACCGAGTTTAGATTTATTTTTTTACTAACTTATAAAAGGTATATAAAAAAAAACACTTAACATATACTCCCCTCATCAAATGGAACAATTTGACACAACCATTGATTATTTTGGTGGCCTAAATCGATGTCAATGATATTTTTCTCTTTCTACCGCTGGAATTCGACGACTTTTATCTTTGCTCTCTCGACCAGGAACTAAAAATTAACATAAAAGAACTTTTGTACAAAGATTGAATTTGAAAAAAATTGAGGCACCAAAATCGTATAATTCGTGTTATTTTTAAAGTTAGAAGACCAAAATGTGTCTTTCCCAAAACTTTTGGCACACCGCCTATGTTTGAGGCGTTTTTAATTTTGGTTCTTATTCTTCCAATTACACCCTTACCTAATAAATCCAAATCAATTGGCCTTCAATCAGGATCAAATTGCTCAAAATAAAACTTTGAGGACCAAAATAATTTTTTAAAAAATAAATAGGGTCATCACCAATGTTTTGTGAGAGGGTGAACAATGTTGGCTACATAGTATTCACCCTACGTGATTTAGTTTTGAAGTTAATAAACACTACTAGAAAATTAACAAATACAAATAGAAACATTGACGAAATATTTCCATCGGTAAATTACAATGAATTTTACTGACGAAAATATTCTCTCGGTATATACCAAGAGAATTATAGTGGGAAAAGAAAGAATTAAAACAAAGCCAAAAAGTACGATGACATGTTATCTATACCGACAGTATTAATACCATCGGTAAAATCCGTTTGTAAACTCGTTGATAAACTGTTCACTTCTCCCTGACACTATTCATTATGTCATTTACAAAGGGAATCACTGATGAAAAGTGGTATTTTTCATGGAGCTCTGGAACTGTTCACTCCTCAATTACACTATTAATTACTATTCTTTAAAGATGAAATCACCGACGGATTGAAAAGTTGTCGGTGATATTTGGTGGTTTTTGAAAAAAATTATTAAATTGAAAATTTAAATTAAATATTACAGACAAAATCACCGATAGAATGGTTAAAAATATTAATATTTAATTCTCTTTCAATAAAATCATCGATAAAATGCCTAAATAAAAATACTAGAATCCATCATTTCACAACAAACACACCTCCTCCTCATCTACTTCTCTCTTCCGCTTATGGAAAAAACACCAACATCCTTTTTTTTTCTCTTCTCTTCTTTCCTCAACCCCTTCTCTTTTCCTCCACGCTTAGGTATGTCTTCTCATCTTTTCTTCTTTTCTCTTCTCAGCTTCACTCACAACTACATTAAGATAAGATTTTTTTTTGTATTTTTTTTGCATTATATTTATTATTTTATTTTATTTTTAAATAATCACCGATGGAATTGCATACGGTATTTCTGTTGGTTATATGACAAGCTTCCCGAGGGAAATACCGACAGAATGAAGTGGATAATTTTTTTTGCGTGCTTTTCTAGTCAGTAAATCCATCAGTAATAATATTTTTTTTATTACCGACAAACTCATAAATAAACATAGAATTATTGATAAATTTTTTATCGACATAGCATATTCATTCATCGTCCCATCAGTAAATTAATTACTGACATAATAATAATACAAATATCGAACGGATGTAAATATAAAAATTCTAGTAGTGAAAGTACTTTGAGAGTTAAATAAAATGTACGAGTTTAGTTCATAAAATTGTTGAGAAATATAGGTAAAAACACACCTACATGCATTGAATAAACCGTACAATCAATTCTTTAATACATGTAGAGTGAAGTGTGTGTATTCTTTTAATTGTGCTATAAAGTAGTATTTAAAGATTTACATTGAGCACTAAAATGAATACTTAAACTAAATCTTCACTTTGCTTCCTTCTTGGATTTCCGTCATGCTTGTTGATGTGTTCTTCATATAAAACATGTTTTAAAACTTATTCTCAACCAATCATATTATTAGCTTAGTGAGGGTTCTATTATCTGTCTCCATCAACTTGGAAAATGATGTCTTATTTATGCCCATCAGTAATATCTCAAAATATTCAAAAAGAAAGTTAAAGCATTAATTGTAAGGAAAAGTCTTTTTTTTTCATCATGTGTCATGATCATGTTTTTCATCATAATTTATGGTAGGTTGATTGGACAACCTTTTATCATATAATCAATCAAGCACATGGCCATAAATGTGACCTCATAATATTGCCTTTTCTTAGAGAAAATATTATGTATAATGATCATATGAATTATCCTAGGTTATAGTAGCAAGTCTTGACTCTTAATCTTTGCTCTAGGAGCAAAGTCATGCCAACCAATATGCAAGATAATAGCCTCATTATAAACAAAACCATCAATTATAGGTATTATCTTTATCTTAAAGACTATAGGTCCTTCATTTGAAATACCCAAAATATTAGCTAATGTATCATAATTAAATTCAATAAGCTTATCTTACAAGCTACTAACAATTCTAGGCTTCACAGTAACCCTTAAATATCCAAAAAATATGCATACATATAATTAAATACATCGAGAACTATATGTGTTAATAAATAATAATAAAAACCAATAAATATGACTAAAAATAAAAATTAAAAAAATAAGAGACATATGTAAATTAAGATATTTAATCTCGCAAGCTGTGACATTTATCTAGTTGTGTCTGCTAAATTTATTTATTAAAATAATTTTGTTATTCAAGCAAACGATAATAGAAATATAGACACAAATTAAATTGATCGAATAAAATAAAATGAGAAAAAAACATTATGTAAGACTGCACATATTAGAAATATTATCTGAAAATAATTTTTTTATTTTCTAAAATAAATTCCATCTATACAAAAGATAAAAAATATATTATAGATAAATCAGAAAAACTTTTTAAAATTTAAATGCATAACAAAAAAAATTGTCATGCAAAATAGGCTTTCTAAACAAAATAAAAGAGAGAAAGGGTATTAGTTTAAATAGAAATAAAAAACAATTAGAGAAAAAACCACATAAAAAAAGCATTAATTAAAAAAAAAACAAAGGCCAGGCGCTACTGAGCCTGTCAAACAAAGCGAGCCCACCGACCCTATTTTTTCAATACCTGTGCGACTTTTTTTTAGTTGCAATTGTGGCGAATGACATGATTTTTTTTTTTTAAAAAAAAATAAGATGATGCATTACCTGCTGAGGCAGACAACGTCTCATCTGATTTACCTAGATTTCAGCTATTGTGGTGACTGAAAAATCAGGGCTTAATATTTTTTACACAAAATTCATTTTTCAACCTATTTTGACCCAAAACACCTTAGCAGCCATGATAAATCTATTTCAAAATAAATCTAAATTAATTGACCTTTAATTAAAATTAAATTATCCAAAATAAAACTTTAAAAATTAAAATAATTTTTTTTAAAAAATAAATAAGTCCATAAGGATGTTTGGTGAGGGAGTGAATAATATTGGTTGCATCCCGCGCGATGTAATTATGAAGTTATTAAAGTACTGGAGTCCTCGGTAGAGTTAAATAAAATGTACGAGTTCAGTTTATAAAATTGAAGACAAATATAGGTAAAAAGTAAAAACACACCTACATGCATTAAATAAACAGGACAGTCATTTCTATAAACGAATGCGGAAATTATCTGCATAAAGCATTAGATCGAAATGAAGTATTTTTAAGGTATATCAATTCGGGGTCTGATGGTGTGCATATAATTTGCTTATATTCATGACAAAATTAATGTTTATATTTATTTTGATAAAAAAAACTAAAATAATCTAAAAATTGATGTAACCTAAGTGCTCGATCGCTTCCGCTATATAAATTCCTACTGGAACCGCATCATATCATACCTTGCCTAGTTTTGTATAGCAAACACTGCAAATATTTCTACTGTTCTTCTTCTACTACATTATTTACATGTCTAGCCAGACGTTGATCAGTCCAGAAACAGTTGAGCCAAAGGGCCGAGCAGTGGGAGGCACCGAGCACAGCTGGTGCCGAGCGGTGCCTGGTGGCACTGGCATAGCCGTCTTGGCCATCCTCACATCTAAGCTCCCTCGAAACTCGGGTCTAGAGAATGCTCTCCACAAACTCCAAAATTCTCATCCAATCCTTAGGTCAAGACTCCATTCTGGCAGCAACACGAACACATTTTCCTTCATTACATCTCCCACTCCTTTCATTAAACTGAAAGCATTCAACCTCTCGTCGACTTTCAAAATCCTCGAAAACCCATTGAAACCAAAAAACCAATCTCTCTCACCCCTCCATCTAGTCCTTGAGCATGAACTTAACCAAAACTCATGGTATAACCATAACAAGGCACCATCTTTCATTAATGACATTCAAGATATGTTTTTTGCTACCACCTATGCCCTCCCTAACGCAAAGTGGGTACTGGTTCTTAGGCTTCATGCCTCGGCGTGTGACCGAACCACGGCTGTGTCTTTGCTACAGGAACTGGTGGTGCTGGTGAGTGAAGAGGAGAAAGGTGCTCTGCAGAAGGAAATAGCAAATGAAGAGGAGGTTACTTCAAGTATTGAGGATCTTGTTCCTAATAAGAAGGCTAAGAAGGGTTTGTGGGAGCGTGGGATTGACATGCTTGGTTACTCGGTGAATTCACTTAGGCTAACAAATCTGAAATTCAAGGATTCAAAGTCACCAAGATCTTCTCAGGTGGTAAGGTTGCAGATGAACCAAAAGGACACGGAGAAGATCATTGCTGTAAGTACTAGGACTTGTGTTATTACAATATGCCATTGTTTGTTGCCTTCAAATATCAAATGCTAGTTTCATATGATTAATTTATTTTCTGCATGGAACCCATGTAAGTGAAGGCATGAACGTACTATTACTACACATAGGATTTATGTTTATGAAGATCTGCTAGCATCTATTCTGAAACTCACCATTTTTTTCATCACAGACAAATTAAACAAGCTGTCTTAAATTTTGTAGGGCTGCAGATCAAGAGGAATTAAGCTGTGTGGGGCTTTGGCAAGTGCGGGATTAATAGCTGCACACAAATCTAAGAGTCGTGTGGATAAACAAAGAAAGTATGCAGTCGTCACCTTGACTGACTGCAGATCAGTTCTTGATCCAACTCTTTCTAATCACCATTTTGGTAAGCCCTCTTTCCGATCATTGTTCACATGCTTGCTTGAATGTGTGCCCACATATAGACATGTAATTAATATAATTTCTCCATGATATTTTGATAAATAAACAAGAATAGAAAAAACAACTGGCAAAGTGCACTTCACCTGCACAAATGCTAGATTTCTTTTCTTTTATTTTACAGAATTATATATTATAATTAGGCAAAGTTTGATATCACTCCATATAAGATCATACAAAATTAGCTATATGGCATATTTATTAATAGTTGTTCGATTTTAGGAGTCAATTTAGTTTTATTTTAACCAGTTTTTGACATTGACCTGTCAAATTTAAATAATTTAATAAGTTCATCCAATATATAAACTTGGTCAGATTAAAATTCAGATCTTTATAAAAAAATTAAAATAGTATTATTTTAAACAAAAACAATAGCCGTCGGTTGGCTGGGTGACGCACGGTAACCTAACAAGACAATCCAGTGATCTAAGCTTTAAACTATGTCAAACTAGTATAAAACAATTCCATGTGAAATGACCGACATGACTGAAAACATATTCTTAGTTATGAAATAAATATTAAAATGATTAAAGTTTATTATTTATAAATTTTAGAATATTTAATATTACTATTCACTCTCTACATTTATATATTGGGTTTTTTTTATTAACTTACTTAGAAGATCATTTCAAATTTTTAAGAATTGAGTAAAGCACGCTATCTATAAGAGTTGAATGATTCTATATAAAAAATAAAAATAAAATTGTTCTAAGATATTTATATTTTTTATATGCTTCGTAAATTATTTTAAGGTCTTATTTATTTTTGTGTTTTAAAAAAATTTTAAAAAAAATTTGATAAAATTTTTATTTTAAATTAATGTTTTTTGATGTATTTAAATCATTTTGATATGTTAATATCAAAAATGATTTTTTTAAAATAAAAAAATATTATTTTAATGTATTTCTGAATAAAAGATATTTTGAAAAATGACTATAACCACACTTCCAAACAGATCTAATTAAAATTAATATTTCTTAACCTAAAAATAAGCTTTTAAGTTAGCTGGCTATCAATGCGTGTATTTGAAATGGAAAAGCATGACATAAACGATATCAGGTTTTTTGAATTTCTCATTTTCTTACAATAAATAATCAATACGTGCCGTTTGAAGAATTGTAACGATAGACTATATATATTTATGTTTTATAAGTATTTAGTTGAAATAAATAAGATAAATATAAAAATAAAAATTAGATATAGATTTATTTTCATGAAAAAAATATAAAAACAAATAATAAGAGTGAAATATTTTTTCTAAAAATAATATTATATCATTTTTATTTATTACATAATAACCATTTCCATCACCATTGTACTATTCACCACTGTTACCGTTGTCACAATCGGATGTGCCGATAATTTTTTTAAAATATTACTACTTTACTTATTGTTGTGCTGTGGATTGTATTAATTCTTGTTGTTGGTATCGTGATAACCAATCATTTTCTTTTCTTTTGTTATTTTTTGACAGCTGAAAAATAATTAAACTATCGAACTAAAATAAAAGTAATTATAAATTTAAGATGAGTCATGTATTCTTTTCATGTTTTAATATGGAGTTTAATTTTATATAATTAGACTATATAAAAAAAATGCAACTGACAAAAAAAGGTTTGATTTATTAAAATAAAAAAAAAACTAGTAAGAGATTCACCTTTAATATAAACACGAGTTCACCTTCAAAGTTACACATTTCAATGCCACCTTATAACGTTATTTCAATGCGACCTTATAACGTTTATTCATTACAATTATATGAATGGGTTATTGGGAGTGTAGTAAAAGTTATTTTTTAAAATATTTTTTATTTAAAAATATATTAAAAAATTATTTTTGATATTTATATATCAAAACGATTAAAAAATATTAAAAATAATAATTTAAAATCAAAAAATCAAATTTTAACAAAAAAAACCAATTGAACAATGAGCACTAAAATAATTAACACAACTTATGTTTTCACTGTATATGTTTTTACCATTCATCTTTTCATATTTTCATTGTGGAATGGAATAATGTCTTTTTTTTTCTTTTCATTTTAGCTTTTAAACTTTTTTTCTAGATTGGATATGGAAAAATTAAAGGCCAATTGCTTCTAATTTTTAAGCAAAAATATAAAATAAATTAAAAAACAAGGGATCAAATTAAATTAAAAAACACGGAGAAACTAGATTGT
>Ga0307515_10024933_pt1 | contig 10380 bp, 10 predicted proteins | sample 17_EM_MG_FD_194513 | JGI IMG/M metagenome (GOLD analysis project Ga0307515, IMG submission 194513) | Populus trichocarpa ectomycorrhiza microbial communities from riparian zone in the Pacific Northwest, United States - 17_EM | ecosystem: Host-associated > Plants > Roots > Unclassified | place...
AGTAGGATATCTAAATGCGACCATAAATAGAAAAACCCGAAACACAGAACCGGAGATTGGAACCGACGGGTCTAGCCAAACCCGGCAAAACCCGCGGGTTGACGGTTACGGGTCCGGGTTTGGCCCGGCAAGACGCTGCGGGTCGGGTTTTTGGATGGTTCTGGAACCGAACCGAACCGTTTTTCCGGTCTGAACCCGGACCGCTGGCGGGTTACCCGGACCCGTTGCTAACACTACTGAAGAGACAAGGAAGTCGCGGAATCACAATTGTAAGTGTGCCGTGAATAATGATACTTGATATCCAATTCAATCCATACTGACCGAAATGACAGACAAAATGTTCCAAACTGGCAGATAATGACTTTGAGATTTCCGAATTTCACCAAGACACGTGGAATCGCCACCTCATGTTAGGATTTGTTTCGGCACATATTCGACGCAACGCTATATCAAATCTCGAGCTAAGAGGGTCATAAATGTCATGACGCGACAACCTAGTCCTACCGTCTGATACGACCCTTAGTAACATTTGCCGGAGGGAATATGCACTGACTGTGCATGCAATTACGAAGCAATTGCTGATACGAAATACAGTTAGTATAGCTTTGGACAGATGGACAACCACGAACATACTAGCCATAACTTCGGTCATTGCGTTCTATATGGATCGAAATTGGGCATTGCATGATGTTCAACTCGCTTTCGATGAGGTTGATTGCCTGTTCGGTTCGCGTTTTGAAAGCTAATTACAGATGATAGGTCAAGGGCCAACATACTGGAGCAAGGTTAGCCGTACATTGAAGGACGTGCTTGATCGTTTTGAGCTTACCGACGGCCGTTTGCTTGGTATTACAACTCATAATTCTTCGTCAAGGTACTAAATGACACGTGAGCTGCAATCAACACTTGAGGCCTCTGGAATCGAGTGGCCGGCATTGAGGAACCACATACCATGCATGGGGCACGTCATACACCTGGCTTTAGGTGCATTCACAAGCAGTCTCGGTCTAAAAGGCCGCACCAAGTCTTGGAAAGCCCATGAGCGCGGTCAGCAATTTTGAGAGAATGAAACCATAGACATTGGGAAGAGTCAAAGCCTTCGAAAAGAGGGCAATGCTAGAATGAACAAGGTGTCGGCCATGAAACAAGGTTTTGGAAAGACAATTGAGAAATTACGTATTTCATGATATTTTGAAATTCATGATGCTGAGCTTCATATCGCTGCGAATGCTTGCTGTATTAAGTACGCTGACACCTGGTCGCCAAAACGAGTTCATGGACTGTCAAAAAGCCATAGTCCGCATTGCGGTACTTCCTATTATGGATGTGAAGACATGTTGGAACTCTACACTGGAGTTGCTGGAGCTCGCCTACCGCTTACGGGAATTCACCCGCAAGTGGCTTCAAAAGCCAAAATACACTGAATATCAGCCATTATTCACCACTCAGGATGAATGGACGTTTGTCAAGTATGTCATGGAAGTGTTCAGGCGATTTCAATATTGGACCCTTTGGATGTCGAAGAGGCATACAGTCACATTGCATCACGTTGTCACAGTGTACAACGACATATTCGATCACATGGATGGCGTGATGCGGGCTTTGGTCAAGAAGAAGACTCAATGGAAGGAACACTAGTTCTTCGCTGTGAATTCTCGTCGGCAGAGGCTTTACAAATACTCCGCTGATGTGACACCAACGACAGGCATGATTCTGATTTCCGCATATATCCTTGATCCGTTCTGGAAGTTGCGATCGTTTAGAAAGTGGGACAAGGCACTGGATATTAATCCTGAGGACGAGATATCATACACTACCCAATTCCAAGAGGTCATTCTGAAGTATGTGGAGGATGAATACTGCACCAAACATCAACGTACTCCGGTCAATAAACTCGAAACAGTACCAAGCCACAATCTCGTCCCCTCCGCAACGGCATCAGGGTCCTATCAATCATCGATTGATCCATATGATTTGTCAAGTGATGATGAGGAATACTTAACGCCTAACAATGTGCCTGAGACGACAGCCGGACAAAGCGATTGCGCACCCTGCTTTTTATGCGCCGCCATGCTCTATTTCAATTCGCCGCATGAAGCACCAAACAACTGGGGACAAATTAATCCAAATCTCAATGATTACTACTCCGACCCAATGGAGAACAGCAGTACATTTGGGATACTGGACATAACTTATGGGTGGTGCCAACAGGAGCAAATGCACTTGAAGTACGCCAATCTCTCCAATGTGTCTCGCAACATATTCTCTATCACACCAAATGGTATCGGAGTGGAGGCCTGGTTATCCCCTGTCCGAGATGGTATTGGGTGGAGGCAGTCACAAACCACAGGCGACACCTTTCGGCAAAATATCGCTGTCAGGCAGTTTGCTCGAGCCAATCACGGGATGTTGGCAGGCACTGGCCGAGAATTGGACACCCCACACCCAGAAAACGACTCGGAAATGAAGAAAGACGCGGAGGAAAGAACATTGCACAGAATGGCCAAGGTTCACGACCTTTTGGATATGTGGCAGGGCAGCCATAACCTACGTGCTACCCAGAGGGAATCTCGCACGCAAAACAAGCAGATAACCACCGTAGGATACATTTCGGACACTGAAGAGAGCATTAAAGCATCCTGGTCAGTCTTTCAACATGATGGTGCGGCTGGATTTAAATTGTCAGAAAGATCACCTTGGCCACCAGCTTTGGCTGCAAAGGACGTCCCTCGAGGACGAACTCAGAGCTTAAATGTCCGCCGAATCCGGAGACTCAACTGCCATCCAGTTGAAAGCGACGACGATAGCGCACCGGAAAGCATTTCGGACACCAATGATTGGCTGAACTCCAATGGCGACGTGGATAATCCAAATGACAGCGAAGATGATCGCGCAGCAGACAACGCATCCAATATAGGCCCCAACAATGGCATTGAGGATCCGGAATGCCCAGAGCAGCAGGATGTGAGTGGCTGGCCAAATGTTCCCGGATTGGTTTGGCCGACACGGAAGTCAAACAGGCAGGCTGAAATTGTGTTGGTGACTGTCGATGCAGTTCAAACGCGGAGAAACAAAGGAGGGAAGAAAAATTAGGCCAGAATGAGTCCATGGTTCACCAGCTTTATGTAGCTTGACCAACAGTTTCAGTTAGAGATATATCATGGGTGAATGGTAAGCTGTAGATCTTGAATATCGGTTCATAAAAAGATGTATTGCAGGCGCAATGAATCTTTTGGCATGATACATCATTTTCAGTTGTGTGAGAGTGAACAGTGCAAGATTATTATGCCGCTTCGCATTTCCACAGGGCTGAGTCTCAATCAGGCAGAATAACAGCCGATCAAGTGAAATCAGGATGAAATCAATTGTCGACAGCAGCTGATGTTGAATGGACAATACATTGAAATGAGCATCAACTGTGCGTCAGCGACCTGTGGCCGTGCATCTTGGAAATAGCATGGGCTGTGCGGCGACATTACACCATAATCGTGCTATCGGCCGCCTTTCTTGGCAAAACCTCTTGCATCAACATCGCTACTATGTCCTTAAAATGAGCATCAATGGAGCGTCAACCACTTTGGGCGTTGTATCATGGAAAATCCTAGTGTTGCGCGGCGATGATAGTCCATAATGAGATTATCGGCTGCCTTTCCAGGAAAAACAGTAGCGACAATATCGCTACTATGTCCTAAAAATCAGCTTCAATGCAGCGTCAACGATTTTTAGCTTTACATCTTTGGTAAGTTATGTTCCGATGAGTTGTAGACATCCATTCACGGGACGTTGGCAGCCTTCACAGGTAAAAACAACAGCGAGAAGTTCCCTACGGCATCCTAAAAATCAACGTCAACTGAGCGTCAACAGTTTGAGGACTTGCATATTTGGTAATCAAGGCATCGCGCAGATCTTCGCGTGCGTAACAGTATTAATAACCGCCTTGCTAGGCAAAAATAGCATATATCGAAGGTAAAACACAAATACCAAATCAATCGATATTACACACTCCTCAACAAGCAAAAGCACATTGTTGGTTGCTGAAAACGCCATTTTGATAAGATACTATTAACACACTGCAAATACAACAGCCTGATATGAATCTATAGATGGACCTGCTGGGCGACCCGCTGACAACCTGCCCAATTCAGACGGGTTAGGAATTTACAATGGAACCGTACCCGAGAGGGCAGTTCGGGTTTATAGACTGCCCAGATCGCCAATTTGGCAACAGTTCAGTTTGGACCCGGACCCAGATGCAAAGTGACGGTCCGGAACCGTTGCTAACACTCGGCGAAACAAATCCTCACCTGAGGTAGCGATTCCACGTGTCTTGGTGAAAGTCGGAAGTTTCAAAGTCCTTAGCTGCCAGTTTGGAACGTTTTGTCTGTCATTTTGGTCAATATGGATTTCACTGGATATCAAATATGATTTTCCACTGGACAGTTACTATTGTGATTCCTCGACTTCGTTGCCTCTTCATAATGGCCAAAGCAGCTTCATCGACTGTCGAACTAGTCAAGTCAGTGACCTCTGACTCTGTTAATTTGTATAACTTTGCGATGTGAGCTTTTGCCAGCAAGTGTTTCGCCATTCAGCTTGTCCCATATTCTGATGGATGGCGACGAACTTGATGGCAAACGATACATATTTTCCCAGGGCTGCCGGACTCCTCAATTCCACAGTGTGAATAGAATCGCCACGAAGGCGCATGTCTAGATTCATTCCAAACAATAGACCGCTTCCAGCCTACATTGATTGAAGCCCACCATGCGTCGAACATGATTTCCAATGTAAGGTAGCTCAAATCGCGAAAAAAGACACCTTCACGTTTGGTGGAGATCATAACCTCGAGCAATGAGGTGTTCAAAGATTTTGTATCCGACATGGCTGTAAAAATGACGAAGCTGGGTAATACCACTCAAAACACTGCCGAAAATGACAATACAGTATAGCAGACTGTGGGTTCCTAAATATTGACAGCACAGCTACAAGGAAAATAATCAGATCAGTAAGACATTGCATGCATATTTGTGAAGTTGAATACAATAACGAATTGCCACGATTGACCGCGTAAAACGCCATTTAGGAACAGCATAGTGCAGTTTATTGCTGTGTAGCGTTCGTAGCCTTGACGAACCGTGGGCGCTCAATTGTTGGAGGCAGACGCGATATCGTTACCTGCATTGTTGCCAATTAACGCGGCCTACAGGTTCATTATGGTTTATCTGCGTTCCATTCTAGTAACATTATGCAAGATACCAGCGCAAAAATGTTTGACGCTGCATTGACCCTCATTTTGGGACATGGTGACGATCTTGTCCTAAGCATATTTGCCTAGAAACGTGGCCGATAGTGCAATTATCGATCATTATAGTCGCGCTGCCACATGATGTTGTGAGATAGAAAACCTCAAATCGTTGACGCTCTGTTGATGCTCATTTTTAGGGCATAGTGACGATGTCGTTAAAAGCATTTTTCCATAGAAAGACGGCAGATAGTCTGATTATGTGTTAATGTCGCTGCACTGCGCTTGGATTGTCCAAGATGCATGGCCAATAGTTATTGACGCTCCATTGACGCTCATTTTTAGGACATACAAGCGGTGTCGTCGCAACTCTTTTCGCCTAGACAGGCAGCCGATAATCTGATTTTGGCACAATGTCGCCAGGAAAGCCCTAGGTGTCTCCATGATACAAGGCTAAAAGTCGTTGAGGCTCCGTTGACACTCATTTTTAGGACATATTAGCGATGTTGTTGCAAGGTTTTTGCCTAGAAACGCGGCCGATAGTGCGATTATTGAGTAATGTCACCGCACAGCCCATGCATATTCCAAGATCCAAGGCCAAAAATCGTTGACGCTCTGTTGACGCTCATTTTTAGAACATAGTAGAAATGTTGCTACCACCATTGTTGTATTGAAAGGCAGCCGATAGATCGAATATGACATACTGTACATGCACAGCCTCCTGGTTGTTTAATGACGTAATGCCAAACATCGCTGACGTTCTGTTCACGCTCATTTTTAGGATGTGGCAACAGGCGAGTCAATTTGATTTTTTCGCAACGATGCCGACTTATACATTCACTTTACACCGATATGACAATGCAGCACATTGATCGCCAACCTTATATGACTGAAACTCGTTGGCACTCTGTTAACGCTCACATTAATCACATCGAAACAGCCTTTGTACACTCAAGAATTGTATGCAACAAATCATATACGCATTTTTGACATCTGGTATTACATTTCGATGTATTATCATTTGCATCCAGGAGTTTTGTTACCTCTCAATTTCTGATCAACTGCTATCTAAGCAATCTGAGTGAGAAATGACGTGGTCTATTACATTCTCGCGCTTTCAGCCGGCAATTGACGGCATGTAGATTATTTCACTAGTTTTTTGTAAATATAGCTTGACTTGCTCACCATTCCTTATCCTGCTCCTTCCCCTCAATTTCTATGACGTACCACATGCAATTTCAAATGTCTCAACCATGTGCACCAGATCTGTGCGGCGAGTTATACAGTTGAATACATGGATGAATTCAGCATGACAGTTGTCGTTCAGATCGATTCGTCGTGCGCACTGACCACTCTGTCTATGACACGTATGACATGACTCACTTCAATTTTGTTAGCATATTTCGTCCCTAATATTCCTTTTGCTTTGTCTCTTAACAGCCACATGCAAAAGGAAACTGAATGTTTGGGCCATCTTACAGTGGCATTTGGATTGTAGAACATTCACATGGTGTGTTCGACCCTTGCACATGCACATGCAAATTATCATGTCTCACAATTTGGTCACTGAAATCAAGAAATAGCTGACATGTAGCGAAATTGGTCAACACCTTGATTTCACCGTGATCAGATGTCGAGAATTACACTTTGTATACCTCTCCTTCCGCAGACACAGGAGCCATCACCATCTCTTTGTCGGAATCCGATACCTATATAGTAATTAGCGGGAGGCTACATGCAGGGGTAAAACCTTACAGGCTCAACTGGCTTCGCATTCAGTAACATGGACGAATCGGGCGTTGCAGCTGGCGCACCACTCGCCATGCTTGATATCGACTGCAGCTTCACCGAACCTAGCCTGATTTGACTACTTCCAGGTCGAGATGTCCCTTGCGGCCTTTGCGATATTCTGGGGACGATGTTAAGACTCTACATAAGCTCTCCCATTGATGTCGGTGGAGGTGGCGGAGCATTGTCATTCGTTTGCTGCTAGATGAATGCCGGAACCCTCAATTCGGATGTGCCGTACCTCTTATCTCATGCACGGGAGTAGTCAGCCGCATCCTCACATCAGGGTTGAGTCAGTTCGTTGAGCTTCATCTGCTTCGGCCGAAAACTCTGCATGCTCTGCTGTACTGTTTTAGTGATTGTGCCCATGACCCGGCCGGGTTCGTCATCATCGCTCAGCGTGCCCTGCTCAGTCTCTTCATCATCCTTGGCTTCCCCATCCTACCCATGGTCGGAACTTGCAAGATCACTCAGACTGTCTCCGATAGCAACCAGCATCTCATCAAATGTTTTTTCGGGCTCTCTGAACGTGAATCCCGCGATTTCAGCCTGCATCATATCATCCTGCTCTTGTTGAACCGCTGCCTCTGCGTCTTCAACTCGCTTTCTTGCCCCAGCAGTTTATCTCTCAACATAATCCTCAATGAATTTCTCTTTGTCTTGATTGCTTAAGAAGTGTGTTTCTCGTCGCTTTTCCGCTGCAAGCTTCTTTTTGCATCTCGAGCTGCGCAATGCCCCAAGGGCTCGGGCTCGGACTCTCTCTGCCTCCAACCCGCTCTTGCGTTCATTCACATGATGACGTCATTGGGTTGTCCACTTTGTTGATTTACTGTATCTGCCAGCCGGGAGGGGCGAAAAGTTCTTTTTCGGAGCATTGACCATTGTAGTTTGAGTGGACTTTGTTGTTGGGAGAGATGTTGGATGTTGCAAGTTATGGACAATATGGAGGCAATCTGCGTCTTTTATGTCAAGGTTGGTACGTTTAATCATCTTGAACAAAGCAAAATCTCGCTCTTGACTGTCAAGAAATCAGGAATACAGAGGCTAACCATACGGTATGACATGATTGTTAGTATCATTTTCATGTAATATCCCAAGGATTATTTGAGACAAATATCAGCAGATGTTCTTTCCCTCGAACTGCATCCAATTTATATCTAGCAATTGAGCGATTCAGGCGCTCTTACACTGTAATTTATCCCTGGTAACAAACAAACAACATCAGACCGACTCTTTGCAAATTGCAGGGCGGTGGGAAACCCCTGTAACTTGCAGCCATACTCAGTACGATTCATCTTGAGCATAACGATCATGTTGGCTGCTACTTATTCCATTCTGACATGAAGCTGACTCTATAGTCCTCAGGGCTTCCCACTTCCTCTCGTTATCATCTTCCACTGCTATTCCAAACCAGCACATCATGGATACACAACCACCTCCGCCAGGTGAGAGGGCACCGAATACCGGCAGATTGGCCGGCGCTACATCAAATACATATATTCTTGGCACACAACAACAGCGCAGACACACGTTAGTACACCACGACACAGCCAATGCAGCCACCAAATATATCACCCAGGATACACATTGAACGATCGTCCGCAACACTGGAAGCAGAAAAGATTAGAAGCCGCATGGGGTGGGATGTAAGTGGAACCGTATCGAGGCAATCGGCGGTCAATTAACTGTATAAGGTAGAGCCGGTGTCCATAGAGAGCTACATAATGAATTTTTTGCTGCCCGTAAAGTGAAACCTCCACGGTCGATAAACGCATTTGTCCCGACAGTCCGCAAAATCGAACATCGTGATGTTGTCAACTCTGGAATTTTCGCAGATGAATTCCCTGATAAGCATCTCAGTCTGTGGACGAAACAGGCGGTAATCACCTTACAGGAGGCTACGGAAGCCTATATGGTAGAGGTACCAATCACATTTCATTGTTAGAAGCAGCAACTAATGGCTTGTAGGTTTTCAACATGTCTGCAACAATGGTAGGGCAAGGAGGTCGGGTACAGCTGGAACCGTCCGACATGCGCCTGGCATTGAATTTGGCCAAAATGGCCAAAGAAGGTTTTTCGCGGGCCTCAATAAAGGAAACGAAATATTCTATCAAGAAACCACGCCGGAAGGTCCGAGAAGAGAAGAAGCGTGGTGCTGAGTTTCCTGTGCATAACAAGGTGAGTGGTGCGATACAAAGACACCAGGCAATGCTTCATCATAACCAAATGTCCGGCAGCCTTCCTTGCAAAAATGGCACCGCAATGAATCTGCAGACATGCTGGAGACGCAATGGAATAGGTGCACCTCCACAAGCCCGACGCAGAGTGCGGACTTTACAGCCGACTCCACGTCCGCCTGGCACACCACCCGCCCCACCCGCCCCACCCCAACCAGTAACACATCTGGAGCTCAACATTCTGAAATCGTCAATTTGCCGGGTGCATAAACGTGTTCGCATACAGCCCTTCCGTCTGCGGAATATTTCGCAGATGATCAGGATACCGAGCATGATCCAGATTTTGATCCAGCTATGCTGACTGATGAATGTTAGTACACTATCTTTTGCGTGGTAATGCGGCTGACGTTCATTTTGAAGCCAAAAGCAGCGAATTGCGCGATCCTGCAACTGATGACGAGCGGTTACCGAAAGACATGGAATTATGGAGATTATTATTATATATCTCTATATATTATTAAAGCACAACGTAGTGATCAAGAAGAGTGTAAATGAAAACACCAGAAAGGCAGCCAAAACAATGTGAATGATGGACTGTGCCAAAATAATTGATTGCATATTGTTGATACAGCCATGGCAAAATGAGCGTCAACGGAGCGTCAACAATTATTAGTCATGCGTCTTGGAAAACCACACCTCCGATAGGTTGTAGTCACTCATAAAGTAATTGCTGCCTGCCTTTATAGGCAAAACAGATTGCAGTACCCTCCCTGCCCCATTGTAACGGCGACACGTGACCCGAGGCCGGGTAAGCGCCATTGTATATAGATCGCCCGGTACGACACTTGGATTGGTATCGAATATCTTACCACTATACTCTCCATCTATACTCACTCGCTCTCGTGTGCAACCGAATACCATCTCATTCGTCTGCGGCGAGACGTAGGTGTACGCGTCCTTACATTATATTCGATTTTCAGTTATCGGATACGTTTCGCGCACGAGGATATACCAGTTTTACCCCTATTGTCAAAAAACGACACAATCGACAGGAAACGAACAGCTTGCGCGTCAATTCTACCGTCAATCGTCTACTATGCCTCCTAAGAAAGCTGCCAGAGGTCAATTGCGCTTGGCTAGTATACGTTCGAGCACGGAAAACCTACGATCGCC
>Ga0307515_10024934_pt1 | contig 10379 bp, 8 predicted proteins | sample 17_EM_MG_FD_194513 | JGI IMG/M metagenome (GOLD analysis project Ga0307515, IMG submission 194513) | Populus trichocarpa ectomycorrhiza microbial communities from riparian zone in the Pacific Northwest, United States - 17_EM | ecosystem: Host-associated > Plants > Roots > Unclassified | place...
TGTACAGAGCATTTAACCTATTCTCTTTGCAAATTTGGCAGGGGAAATTTTACTATCAACGATGGAAATTTTGATGTTATGAAAGGACTGGTGGCCTATACATCTAACCAAGCATCCCCAAAAGTTCGTGAGACAGCTAGTTTGTTGCCAGGATCTGTTTCTATAGAAATGCTTCCTAGGCATGAAGTGTTTCCGAAAAAGTTTGGTACTTCAGATGTAACAGCTGAAGATATTGGCCTTTATTTCTTCCCGGAAAAAGAGAGGTTCCATTTCTGACAATATAATTGAACTAGACCTTTGATGAGTTATATCCTGTTTTAATTCCTTGAAACATTTTTCCCTCTCTTCAATTACTGCAGAGATGAACGAGCCTTTGATGAGTTAGTAGATAATATAATTGAACAAGACCTTGCCTTGAAAGCCGTTCTTGAGCATGCAGAATTATTGGTTTTTACATCTCTTCAATTACCTTTGCAGAACTGGAGTAAGCTTTGCTGCCATTACGTGTTATCTTTGTCTGTCTCTGTTCTCATTGAACTGAATGAATGCTTGAATGATCTTTTTGCAGGATATCGGGGAAAGTATTATCTGTGGGGGTTGTTCGGTAGACAGAAGCTTTCTCACTATTCAAGTAGAAGAGAGCATGCTACAGCTTAGACTTTGTAAAATGATGGGTAGAGGCAGCTCAGACAGATCAGAACTGTATCATGTCTCCGTAGGCAAGGAATGCTGGAAGGTAATTAGCATGATGCAGAGAAGACATAATTCGAAAATTCCAGCAATCTTTTAATGGATCAAGTCTTCTATCATTGTGTTATAAAGGAAAGAAATGGGCACGTGGGAAATATTACCACGGGAAAGTTGTCCAATTTTGAGAGTTGGGGCTGTGGTGATGAATTTTGCATCTTTATATGCTGCTGTGATTGGCAGAGATGAATCTTGACACAGATGCCTCACTGTCGCCTATACAAATATGAAAATGAAAGTTGTTATTTGTCGTTTAAAGCTTGCAATTCTCTTACACGAGGCATCTCATTGTGTCTCCTCCTTTATCCTTTCTCTTTTATTATTGTTTTTTCAGTGGGGATCATAAATAAATAGCTGATGTACTACATGCCTTGAATGGAGGAAAAGAAATGTCGGTTTATTCCAGTCTGCGAACTGGATCCTACCGCTAGAACTCCTTTCAGGGGAAAAAAAAAGATTCTGCCGATCAATCAAACTATGCCTAGATTCTGTAATCCGTCTCGAAGTTCCCTGCCCGGTTCACAAGCTGAAAACTAGGAGTATGTGCTCCAAGCTACAGGGTGTTTTTCCCCACTTTTTTCTTAAACTGGAATTTTTAGCATCCCTGTTTCCCTTCCAACATTGAACATCTAGAACCATGTTATTGACAAAGGATAATGCTAGAGATACCAAGATTCTCCAGAAAGATAAGGTACGCCCTTATTGGCAGACTTCACGGAAGCATTCAGTTAATACTCCATAGTTCGTATTTCACCTCTGGCTACATGGTAATCATGGAGCTCACAACTGGCTCTCGTTTTTTTCTAGGGCCTTCCACAACCAATCAATTGTAGGATGCAAAAATTCTCTGCGATAAGGGAACCGCCGGCCAACTACTTAAAGTTGTATATTATCGTTACTTGCTCGTTGTTGACCTAGCCAATGTGTTGGAAAATGTCTTAGAAGATCCATGAGAAATGACTATTCCAGTTAAGCCGAGAATCAAGTCATGTATGCTGCTCAAAGTATATGTGAAAGATTACATCCAATGTCACACTGCGCGCATTCATCGGGTCCGTAAAGGAGATACATACAAGTAAAGAATTGGAGTTCAATACTTCTGTTCGAAGTCAAAATAAAACAACAGGGATGACTACACCTTATAAAGGGTAGGACGGCCATGATTTCTCATATTCCCCGAAGAGAAGAGCTTCCCGGAGTTGACTGCCTACCTCAAACATGGATTTATACACCTGAAACTATTCCTAAAATCCCTCTGACTTTGCTAAACATTCCCGGAGCTGAAAACAAAGCTTAGACATCTGGGAGAGCAACTTATATTGTTGGTCTCGTGATGTTAATGACTCGGATATGAGAGTGCCTGGGTTAAGCAATTGTTGGAGCTCATGGCACAGCATAGAAGCTTCTTGGTCACTGCCACAAGTTTCTGCAACAAGTTGAAGCAGTTCACAACCTTGATTCTGAGATTCAGATTGTTGAGTCGGTACTGGTGGAACAAGAAAAGGATGTTGGAGTAATTGAGGGATCCTCCATCTCTCGTTCCTCTCCCAAGCCAGGCATCTTTTCATAAGATCAAGAAGCCATGGATTGGAAACTGGCTCATAAGTTATCTCATGGTTTGGATCCGTTATAACTTTGAACTTGGCCCAAAATGTTTTGTACGCAGAAAAAGGGGTTCTTCCATACACCATTTGGTAGAGGATGCAGCCGAGGGACCAAATATCCGATGGCCGACCACACTTTATGGTGTTTCCATTAGCATCACTCTCATTGCACATGAATGCCTCTGGAGACATGTAGCTTAGGGTACCAACCTGCCGAAACAGAATATGAACCACTAAGCAAAATAGCACGAACTAAAAAACCTTTGAAATAAGCTAAATTGACAAATAATCAATTTCCTCATTTCTGTAGTCAAAGCAACTTCGTCGCTTTTGTGTACCATTCGGACAGCAGCCCTTTCAGGGGTTCATTGGGTACCGATTCACCCTGCGTAGATTGACTGAACGCAGAAAGCCTTCCACTGGCAGGCAATCGTATTTTTCACAGATTTCTCGTTATTCAAAAATATTCAGAACAAAAGAGATTCTAAAGTGGCAACATGTGGTCAGTCACAGATGGGCAACAAGGTGAAATAAGCATTCTAATAAAATCACTTTCTATGTTTACTATTAAAAAAATTAATCAACAAAAAATACTTTTAGAAAAATATAATTTGGTTTTTTAAAAGTATTTTTTCCTTTTTATTTTGGGCTGTAAACACTTTATAGAAGTTATTATTTATTAATCATATTAAACTTAGTCTTTAATTTTTTATTGTTATATATTTTGTTTTCAATTTTTTTTATCTCAATGTCTTATTACGCTTAGCTACTATGATGTTGGAATCAAGGCAGGCAGCTAAAGGACTACTTGACCACCAGAGCTAAAACTCCAGGAGATATTCTCAATAGAACGGAGTTTCCTGGTTACTTATTTTTTAAAATTTAATTTAATTTGGTTTTTATATCAACTTTGATCATCATTTTTTTCATTGTTATTATTTTTTCTTATTCTTTTTTTAATTGAAATTTTTTAATTTAATTTAATTTAAAAACTTCAGGAGATAAAAACCAATAGAACGGAGTTTCCTGGTTACTTATTTTTTAAAATTTAATTTAATTTGATTTTTATATCAACTTTGATCATCATTCTTTTCATTGTTATTTTTTTCTCTTATCTTTTTTTAATTGAAATTTTTTATCTATCAAATTTGATCTTCATTCTTTTAATTGTTATTTATTTTATTTGAAATAATTTATAAAATATGTTTTTTTAATTTCATCATTTTTCAACTTTTTTATCTGTTAAATTTAGTTTCTATTATTTTAAATATTATTTATTTTTAAAAAATTATTTATGAATTTTTTTTTTCAATTTCATTTTCCTTTTAACCTTTTTATCTGTTAAATTTGACCATCATTCTTTTAATGAACTTGAAAAAAATTAAAAAATTATTTTTTATCTTATTTTCCATGACATAGTCAAACACTAGAAAGTATTTTTCAACTTATTTTTCATGACATTACCAAACATCAAAAAATAATTCTAAAAACTACTTTTAAGCAAACAAATAAAAACTAATTTTAAGCGAAGAAACAGGTTATAAATCTAATAATAGTTTGGAAAACCAAATGTGAGGAATAAGTAAAATCTACCTGTGAATCCCTTTGAATGTTAGTAGTATCGCTCATTATGGCTTTGGCGATACCAAAATCAATCAACTTTAGAGAACCTTTGACAAGAAGAAAATTAGCTGGCTTCAGGTCAGAGTGCACGATACGTTCCTCATGTATGGTATTGACAGCTTGAAGTATTTGCTGCAAAATAATGTCAATCCCCGTTGCCATTTAATTAACTATGAACAAGACCAACAAGTAATGTGTGCTTTGAAGACGATGTAAATTTGCTACTTGATAGGTATACTATGAAGACAATGTTGCATCAGTGATATAAAACAAATGTGTTTCTTCATCCGTGCCAAATACCCTTCGATACAAAATATGAGAGAAAGATGGAAAACCAAACAATGCCATATAATCAACATCATGCCAACATTAGAAACCTATCCAGTATCCACCCCATGATGCAGACCAAGTCTCAAGAATGAGAGCAGGGGCACCATTACAATGCTTCATTGAAACAAAGAAACATTGTCCCCACTGTCTACAATGACTTTCTTTTAGCAATAAACACTAATATCTAGATTACTATGAGAAAAAGCTATAGAGTGTTGCTATAACCAAAACTGCAACTATGAAGCAAAATAAGGTGTAGCCCAAGGACCTGCCAATAAAATCTCAGCCAATTCTCATCTATCGTCTGGTTGGAGCTATCCATCTCCTTCCATTTCTGGGACAGCATGTGAGCCAAATCAATTTCCCCGTATTCAAGGACCATGTATATACACCCATCATCTTTGACTCTTCCATCTTTATTATTTACAGAGCCACTCATGACTTCGTGGAGCAAAGTTTTATCTGTCACCTAAATCCAAAAGAGACTATTAGAGATCTACTAGATAAAAATAAAGCAAGAATAGATGCCAAGCCTTGGAAATATGGATTCTGATGAGAAGAAAAAGGAACACCAAGCTCAAGTATAAAAGATATATTATTCCGAGACAAGATTTATCATCTTCTGTAATGAGATCTCAAAGCACCTATGTTGCAACCACAAAGTATCGAGTTCGTGTAAATTGGACAAACAGAGAGAACATGATAATATTCTATTGCAAACATATTGCCCCAGATTAAATCGGAGATTAGTGCATGATTCTTTTAAGGCTGTAAGTGAATACCTCATAATCTATTAACTGTATAATGTTGTTCTTCCCCTTTAGTTTGTTTAGATAAAGAATTTCCTGACAAAAACCATATGCAGTTCCATAATCACGACCCTTGAGCTTGATTTTCTTAAGTGCATAAATTGTGCAGTCTGATGAAATGACTTTGTGAACCTCACTGCTTCCTCCACTTCCTATCTTACCAAGCCTTTGATAGAGCTTCCCATTAACTTTAAAGAACAAGTCAGGGTCAAGATTCCTTTTTCGAGGCACTGATGCACCTTTACTACTTGAAACTTTTTCTTGTTTTTCATGTTTAGGAGGCTCCAACTTCACATCTGAAGATGGGTTTTTGGACATTGGAGGCTGAGATTGTACAGCAGCACCATCATCTGCTGGTTCAATATCCTCAGTGGACCTATCAACAACAAGTGAAGGATTGTTTGCAATGTCACTTACTTCAGGCACACCTCTCTGTTGCTCCTTAGGCAGGTCCTTAAACTGGGAATGGATAGAAGAGGTAGAAGGCCGGGTTGCAGCGGCTCTCAGGTCAATTAGCATGCCACTTGTGTCCTTCAATGTAGGAGGTGACAGCTGCTCCAAATTCCCTGGAGTAAAGCTCTGAGAATTTGCATTAGCATCCCTCAAAGGCTCAACTGCAGCTTGAGAACCACTCTCACGAGAGCAATATGTCATCGAGTTAAGCATGGGTGCTGAAGTAGAATGAACAGATGTTGTGGTAGCACAAGATGGTCCAACAACAGAAGATTGAGTAGCTGGTTGGCTTAAAAAGTTCCTCAATTGATGCAACTGATTCTGAATAACCATTGTTCTCTTTGCCAGTGATGGTACAGCTCCATCGGACCTCAAAGTGAGATCTGATTCCATGTTCTGCTGCTTTGTTTCATCATTGATCACATTTGACACCTCTACTTGATTGCTCACATCCCATTCCATTTCTGTCAATGCAAGTGAACCCATATGAGAAGTTAAGTTCTCCAATCCAGTGGCCATTCCATTATCGGCCCCTGCAAGTTAGAAGATAACAGAGCATATATATCTAGAGCAAAAAATTTAGAAACTTTTGTCACAGCATCACGGATTAGATGACAGACAAACAACTAATCCAGCAAAACCAACTTTCAAACCACAACTCAAAACAGCAAGGAACAGCATATTACCCTGGGAAATGGTGTTGTTCACTGTCGAAAACTGGACTTTTCTCTTACCCTCAACAAGTTGAGATTCTATGCATGTCAGGGGCATCGGATTATTCTCTTTAGTATCGATAGCAGATTTTGGTTGCTCTCTCTGTGCATCAAAGGGATTGAAACTCTCATCAAACGTCTTCGTGATTGTTCCAGGAAACGAAGGAGGTGTGATTGACGCATCTTCATGACTTTCCCTGATAACAGTAACTGGATTCTTTTTTGGCAAAGTTGAGTCTTTACTCAATGGAACAACATCTTGAGAATTCTTCGTGCCTGTAGTTGGACCCGCATTTGAAGCTACAGTTCTTGACGCTTCACGTTTTGGAATTAACGTACGTCTAGGCTTAGTGCTATTACTCGTCTGCATTATACCTAAAACGAGCATATCAATCATTTAGAGCTTCAACGGTTATTTCGTTTTTTAACGCATTAAGTTCACAGTTTTCAAAAAAAAATAAAAAAGAATCCAAATTGAAGAAGTTAATTCCATTTTAATAATAGAATCATCAACAGACATGGTAATCAGGATTCCTGGATTAAGCCTTCATTTAGCTTTTTAGTAAATGACAGCAAATAAATAAATGTGCCAAAATTGAGCACTAGCACCTAAGGCTAATATTCAGAATTTCTTAGTAAAAGAAAAATCTAGAGAGACACAAAGCACAAAAAAAGTTATCGATAGAGAGTTGCGGTGGTACCAAGGGGGCGGTGGCGCTTGAAGGCGGCTTGGACATGCCGGAGAAAGTCCGGCGGGGAGGAGGACGAGGAGGAAGAAGACGTCGTGTCGGCGGCGTTGGTGACGGGACGAACGAGATTTCTTTGCGGAGGTGCAGATGGGACCAGAAGGTTAGCCTCCCTGTCCATGACCGGATCTGAACGGCATTTCCGTCAAGGAGAGGGACGATTTCGGAAGTAAAAGAGCAAAATGAAGATTTTAATTTGTGGAAATTAGTGTTTGTGTGATGTCCATGAGAACTTTTGAGTGCGTGTGTTTGTGTGTCAAACAGAGAGTGGAACCAACCACAATCGCTCTTCCACTCCTGCCAAAGCCAACACAGACAGAGGGAGAGAGGAGCGTCTTAAGTTTCGAAATGACTTGTTGGCGCTCTCGACTCAATTCTGCATTTGGGCCTTTATTGGGCCCCTTACTTTTTCTCATCTAAAAACCACCTAAGGCTAATATTAATACTGGGCTTTCTAACACGTGGATTTGTAAGTGGAAAACTCAAAAGCTTTCTCCAAACCGCTAAGAGTATTTTAATGGCAAATGCTAAATAAAAAATCTAAATAGTTAATATGGAATTTAAAATATAATTTCTTTTTATCTACACTCCAATAGAAAAAACTATTTTAACAATCTATTTATACATTTTCCATGTTTTAGCTTTAGTATCTCGTCGAGAAAAAATGCTATTTTACTTGTTGATTTAGCATTTCCGTTGGAGTTGCTAAGAGAAAAATAACCATTAATTTCTTTTGCGTATAAATTTTACAGTAGAGTACTGCTCTTCTAGATATTTTTTCATTAAATAATGTGATCATAATATTCATATTTTATAATTTAGAAAACTTTTTATACAATGAAATGCCACGTCATATTTTGTAAGAATATGGGCAGATTCCATGATTTTGTCTTAAAAGGAGTTTTTGTATAGGCAAAGCAAAACCCATTGCATTTCAGGACTGAACAGGCTCAAAATCATAGAGGAAATAGAATCGGGCAAGTTGAGCCTTCATATTCTCAGACACTTGGGCCAAAAGTGAAGTTCATTGGAGTAGCAATTAGCCCTTTTGAGCCCAATACCACTTTAGACCGCCTGGAATTTGGAAATCCTATCTCGAGACTGTGAGAAATTCTCTCCTCTTTTTAACCGGGCTCCTTGGAATGTACAAGAGTATTTATCTCCTGTTTATTTTTTTATTTTAAAAAAAATTGAAAATTTTTTATTTTTTTATTTTTTTATTTGCTTCAAATTAATATTTTTTTGGTATTTTCAAATTATTTTAAAGTGCTAATGTCAAAAATAATTTTAAAAAGATAAAAAATATATTTCAAACGAAAAGTATTTTGAAAAACAATTCCAATCCCATTCCTAGATACCCCGTATTTGTTACTGCTGCCGCTGTCGGTATAGAGGAGAAACAAGAGTCTATACAGAACAATCTTAGTACAGTTTGGTTCGAATATGATGCATCTCATGTCCAAAGTTCTGTCTTTTTTTCTAACAGCTTGTCCTGTTCAAATCTGCTCTATCCAGTTCAATTTTACCGAATAATTTTGAAACTTAATCGTGTATGTGAAAATTCTCTCTGCAGCTATGGTGGCACAAATTTTCTCGAGGAAGTGGGCAATGATATAAGTGAGAATCATCATGACAAAACCTGGCTACTTCTGTCAGACCAATCATTTTGCTGGGCATTCCGGATAAGTACCTTTAGATTGGGCATTAACCTTTTCGCCTGGTGAAGTAGCCCTTCTCCTCTCCGAGGACCCAGGCAATCCTATAATTGGGGAGCCACTGCTTCCATGGTAAGCCCAAGAATGTACGAAGATAGGATACCTCGAGTGAAGAGTCTTGACCGAACATAAATATAATTGGAGTGAAAATTAACCAAAGCCAGAACACTATAGCGTGTGAGTAGACATATTATTCTATTTTTATCAGTTCATCTTTTCTATTAAAAATGTTGAACTTGTTACTGGGATAAGATGGTTTTTTCATGAGGATTCATTTGTCAATGTTGATTTGGATGGGATGGATTGGTCTTTGCAATTTAAAAATGAACATTAAATGAATGTATTGCATTAAAAAAAAAACCTTAAATTGAAGGGTTTTTTTTCATTATTTTCAATTTTCAAGCACAATAATTTTGAGTCTATCATACTTTTTAGACTTTTTACCCTTGATTTTGCTATAATAATCAATGTGAATAAGGATCAGCTTGGTCTTTTTAGAGGTACAAGAAATAATTAAAAAAAAAAAGAGTCAGCACTTGAAAAACACGTGTCATTTTGTGTGTGTGTTGGGGGGGGTTGTGTTCAAGCAGCATGTTCGATCTCCTCTGGCTCCCAAAAATGCTCGACCGTCATGTCTCTCGCATCATCGAGTGAGGGCATTTTCAATGGGGTGGCACGTCCATGGTTGTTCGTGCATGATTGGGCAGCGGTAAGATTTTTTCTTTCTCCATCCTTTTTTCTCTCTCTTGGATTCAGGATTCGTGCTTCCTCATCCAAAATAAAAAGGTTTCCTCCCATTTGTTTTGTATATGAATTATAATCATCATTTTTTAAATTGCTCTTTGTTTGTTTTAAATTATTTTTTTATTTTTCTTTTCAATTTCATTCATTGGTGAAATTAAAAGGTGTCCTCCCATTTTCTTTTTATTTCAATTATAGTCATTCTTTTAATTGCTCTATAATTTTTTTATGTTTCAATTTTAATCCTCATTCTTTTAATTACTAATTTTTCATGAATCTTTTTGTATAATTGATTTTTTTTTCAATTTCATCCATCAACATTTGATTGATTGATTGAGAATTGAGTTTCTTGTTTTTTTCAAATAGGGTGCTTTCGATCTAATAACCCGGATTACAGGCTGGAAAAGTTAACGCAAGCTGATATTTTTTAAAATGAGCTTTGTGATTTTTTTTGTTTTCTTTTTTATCTGGTTATCCTGATCTTATGACCTAAGCCATGGGTTTAGCAGGAAAACCCTGGTTGGCTTAGCCCTAATTATAAGGGTTATAGGATTTTCATGCGAACCCAAGTTGATTTTTTAAGTCTTTTTTTACCCAATTTTATCCTTTCATTTTTAATGGGCTAGAAAATGAGCTACATCGTTGTTTCATTTTGAAAAAATATTTTTTCTCGGGTTATCATGATTATTATTTTTTAATTTAGTTCATATGTTGTCATTGCTGATTTTTTATTATCTAATTAAAATAAAAACAACTTATTTGATCCAGTCAAATCTATGATTTAAATCACGGATTTGTTTTCCTTCTTTGAAATGCATTTGCGGCACTTAAGCATTATTTTTTGTTTGAAAAAAAAGGGCCCATGATATAGCACAGGTCCATAGCTAGTTATATATAT
>Ga0307515_10024935_pt1 | contig 10379 bp, 2 predicted proteins | sample 17_EM_MG_FD_194513 | JGI IMG/M metagenome (GOLD analysis project Ga0307515, IMG submission 194513) | Populus trichocarpa ectomycorrhiza microbial communities from riparian zone in the Pacific Northwest, United States - 17_EM | ecosystem: Host-associated > Plants > Roots > Unclassified | place...
CGGCGTAGAGCATTAAGTTTAAAAGTAAGTAAAAATGGTGTCTGGCAGACTATATATATATCTTATAGGATATTACCGTAGAGGAGCGCGCGTATAGAGGGTTAAAAGAACCTTAAAGTAAGTAATAGCATCTATATAAGGTGTAGATATACGCTAATAGCGCTATAATAAAGAATTAACACCGTCTATACCCCTGCCTTCTATTAAAACTTACTCTTAAACTATATCCTTATAACTGCTGGACTATACTTAAAGAAAAGATTATAAATTAGTATAGGCGGTAAAGACGCTTAGTAATAACCGGCGCCTCTAATAAGGTGCCTAAGGCAAACTATCTAAAGATAAAGAAAACCTAGGATACCGGAATACTTAGCACACTTAAAACCTCTCTACCTTTAGGCCGCACCTAGACCGTAATATTATCCCCTAACTCCCCTAGCCGCCTTAACTCGGTCGCTAATCGCCCTTAAAGAGTTAGCTTATATAGCACAACTGGTCTATACAGGAAAGATAAGGAAGGTTAAGTAAAAAGAGCTTTTTAATAGAGCTAGGGCCTTATGTTCTGGTGTATAAAAAGCAACGCAGCAACCCTAATTATTTTATATATTATTGCATATACTCTCTTCCTTAGTTAATAGCCAGCAACTAAATAGCTTTTAATTTATACATAATCTTAGATTATAGATTTAATAATAGTAGAATGCTTAGCACCAAATTGCGCGCGGGTAGTAGTTAGATAGCCTAATTATATTACTTCTTCCAACTTTTTCTAGGCCTTTAATAAAAGAGTCTATTTTTAGGGTCCATCGAGCAACTAAACCCGCCATAACTACACCACCCTGGCGTATCTGGGTGGGTGTTAACCTTAGTAATTAAACAGCAGAGTTTATACCTTTTTAAAGTAATACACACGGCCATTTTAACATATTTTTACTTTTTAAGGCAAAAATCTACGCATTTTAATTAGCGTAATTAATACGCGCTTTCAATCGGATGCGCTAGGGTGGTGTAACTTAGAATTTTTTTACTAAGACTAGGCTAACTATTATAGGTTTAGTGGAGCTATCCTAAGACCTTTTTCCTCTTAGGATAGTAGTAAAACTGGACTAACTATTATAGGTTTAGTAGAGCCATCTTAAGATCTTTTTCCTCTCGGGATGGTGGTAAAACTGGACTAACTATTATAGGTTTAGTGGAGCTATCCCAAGACCCTTTTCCTCTTAGGATGGCCTAACCTTAATCTTTATTCTCTTTAAAAATCTTCTACTACACTATATCCATGCGGCGAAATAGTAAGGAAAGTAGTGACGTCTGTCTGTTTAGGGTAATACTTAATCTGCTATAGTCTAGGGGGCTTTACTTACTTCTTTTAGCTAGTAGTAACTCTACTGCAGAATAACTTAGTACTCTTAAATACTAGTCTAGATTTTCTAAAGCTATTAGAGCGAGCCCTTAAAAATTTACTCTTAAAAGTTCAGCGGCATCTTTATCTCATTATAAAATTAAATACAAGAAATTAAAGGAAGCCCTATGGAAAGCTTTTTTCCGGCAAAGAGAACCCGGTTCTATTGGCGCAACAGAATAGTACTAGCTTAACCGTTTATAATGGCGTTATAGAAATTTAGGATAAACAGCAACTATACAGCAGTGCAAGCCTAAAGGAGGAGTAGAAATTATCTATTATAATCTAAGAAGATAAACGGAAACCATCTAACCTAAAAGATAAGCTAATACCACCTATTACGATTATAGAAGAGATATTACCTATAACAAACTAAAAAGGGGACTAAATACCACCTGTTATAAACTAGGAGGAACTGCCTATACCAAATCCAAAAGAGTAGGAGATACCTCTTATCGCGATTACGGAAGAGAAGATACTACCTATTATAAGCTTAAAAGAGGAGCTAAAGCAGAATAAACCAAAAGATGGAGCGGGAGATTCTCTATTAAGCAGCAAACTATCCACCACTATAGTAATTAATAACAGTGGCGATGACGATGACAACATTATCTTATTATCGGTACCTATAGCCTCTTACTAAAGTTTATCTGGCGAGTTTGCTGAATTTAAGTATTATATTAGTATTACTACTGCCACTAGAAAAGACTTTATATTACCACCTTAGTAAGATATTTTCCGAAATAAAACTAATGTTAGAAAGTGCCTTATACGTCTTCTACCACGGTCCGGTTTAAACCACTAGCTTAACCGTAATCTCGTCTTCGCTATTTTAAGCAAGTTACTACCTAGTAAAGCTAGCATTTTAAGCCAGAAGAGTGCACTAAGCGAGCCTATTATTTAAAAAATAATTAACAGTTATAAATTTAATAGGGTAATATTCTTGGTTATACTATATATACTCGATCTCTACTAGCGCGTAGCTATGGTTAATATTATAAGACGGATTATTACTACTATTAACGCGCCTAACGGGCAAGAATGGGTAATATATTTAGGATAAGCTATTAATATAAAGCTAGGCGGGCTAGGAAATAGGAGTTGGCAATAGGTATATAAACTACTTTATCCTTATAGAAATGGCGACAGTACTAATTACGGGATAATAATGTGCTATAACGTGAAAGCTAAAGTTTTAGGAAAACTGGTAGAAAATATTCCTTTTAAGAAGTTATAACTTCGCTACCTTTAACTAATTGTTTAAAGCTACAAAGTTAAACCGCTAAGCAATACTTTTCTCTACTAGCTTAGCTTTACTAATTGGAAAAGAAAATAAGGGGTTTCTGGAGTAGTTTATTGCTTAAAATACTTAAACATGGGTAGACTATAGCAACTACTTAAAGGGCTAGTAAAAACAGAGATTGTAAAAATAGAGATTATGGAGAATAGAGAAATTATAACTAAGATAAGTAGTTCTATAATAAGCGTAGGATTAGATAAATCTCTTATTCCGAATATTCTTCTTAAAATGCCACCAGACCTCTCTATTAAAAAGTATTTAAGGGTAATCTAGTACGCTTGCTAAATTAAATCCGCGGAAGTTTTCTAGACGCTAAAAAAAGTCTTAATGGGAAAGACTACCTATCTTTTAGCGCTACCGCACAATAACCTTACGATGGTTTTTCTTTATCTTAATCTTATTAAGAAAAAAAGTAATAATTACATTAAACTCGCTAGGAAAAGGTAGAAACTTTACTATCTTTATAAGACATTTAAGAAATTAGTGTAATTAGAACGAGAGAGGAAATAAATAAAAAGGAAAGAGCGTGGTAAATATAAAAGACGTAAAGTAAGCCTAAATAGTAGTCACTAAACTGCGGAATATATTGTTAAGTAACGGATTTTCTAAAGGATGCGTGACGTAATAGCCGGATAACCTTAGAATAGTACTATAGGGAATAAAACGGATCTCGTTAAGGATTCTAATTATACCCTTAGTGAAAGTCTCTTAAGCGAAAATCTGCTTAATGGAAAGAAAATTATATATTTCTTTAACGGATATAATAAGCCCGATCTGTTCCTATTGCTACTCTTTCCCTTAGACTAAGTTTTACTACCTTAATTAGATCTCGCTAATATGTTCTTAAAATATAAGAGCCTTAGCAAACTAATATATGCTAAAGAGTAGGTAATATATTATAGCTTAACTAGAGATAACTCTAATAATCTTATAGGTTTTCTAAGTTTAATTTACCTATAATATATTAGCTTGGGAAGATTGTACGGAAACTACAATCTAAATTTAGAATACTTTCTAATGACTCTATCTCTATTATATATAAATTCCTAAACTTTAAAAGGCCCTCTAAAACTTTACTTATCTAGTCTTATAATGGTGATAATAAGAAGGCATATAAAGCGCAGCTAGGGTACTTTTTTAAACCAGCGGCGGAAGTGACTAATGATAAGTTGGTGCTCCATCCGTCCGGCAATTCTAGGTAGTAGGCCTAGTAGTATAAACTTATATAGAATTTTCATTTCGGTTGCATATAGTGTGGGTAATTTACTTAGGCTTACAAATTAATTAACGCCTTAAGTTAATTAAATTGAAAGCTTTATAAGTAGAGGGCTTAATTAATTAAATTAATTAAATTAATATTACAACAGTTGCAACTAAATTTAACTAGTATAGTAGTTAGTAACTATTACGAGTCTTAATATAGTGTTAATGCAGGAGCACCTACCTAGCGACGCCTAGATTGTTTTCTATCGGCGTTTCTTTCGCCTCTGCCCTTAATATAGGCCTACCGCGAGTCTTAGCATAATATTAGTTACCTTCCTACTATATATGCCCTGTTTCTTCCTTCTACGGGCAGTATAGAATAGTTTTATATATAGGCGCGTATTAGTTATAAACAGGTTAAATTTATATAATATTCTAACCTAGATAGGAAGTTTTTAGGGAAAAGGGTATATATATATTAATTGGTGGTTATACGCATATTATTTAGGGGGTATATAATTATTATTAACCCAAAAATAAAGTTTAGGGCATTACTGCGTATAAACTTTAGTATATTTATATATAATATTAAAAGCTTTAATATTTTTTAATTAACTTATCAACCTAAATCGGAGTTCTAAACTCCTCTCTCACTAAGAGTCGTAATATTGCCTCTAGATCTTAGTATTTTACCCCGTTGCTTTCCTTAATATAGCTCTAAATATAGGTAACTGGCGGTACGCCTTTATTAAAATCCTTCTTATAGCCGGCGCCAGTAAGCATATATACGCCCGCGTTTGGAGCTTATATTAATAAGAGAAAGAAGCTTTATAACACTATAATCTAGAATAGATAGCACGACTTTTAGTAAAGGAGGGGACTCTAAAATAGCTTTCGAGCTCAGAGCTCCGAATTTAAGGTAGGCCGCGGCCATAGCTTAAGCCGTGGCCACGTACTACACCCCTTCCTGCTAGCTCTATATACTAATTTAGCTATAGACGTAGCGAAATTAGGTATATAGTGTTGCGCGCGTATAGAGGGGACACCGAAGCTTATATAAGCTGTATCTTAAATATAGCTATTAGAGAGATTGCCCGATCCCCTATATCTTACCTAGGCCATCTAAGAATACACCTTAATTAGTAGGTCTTTTAATTCGGCTAGGGCCCTATCAGACGCCAGTAAAGGTTTACGCCAATAGTATATAACTAAAATAATCCGCGGCGTTCTTTCCTTACTCTTCCTAACCTTTTAAACCAAGTTCATCCTCTCCAAGTTTTACGCTACTAACTTTCCTCTTCCCACCTCTATATATACGCATATTGGGTTTCGCTTAAATAATACCAAAATTACTCCTACTATTTAATGGGATAATTAAAACCGGAGGCCTTAAACTCTAACAACGGCATTCTTTAATAGCTATTATATCTAGAATAGAGGTTAGATTTCTATACCTTATCCCTTATTACTATTAAGCCGACAAAGTACTACCAAGATTATAAATTAATTGGCTTAGCATAAATTGGGATAAACGTATAGAACTTTACTATAGGGGCCTATATAAGGAATAGATAGGGAGGTTTAGGGAATAATAAGAGGTAGCGCTTCCTAGATAGATATCCTCTTTCCGTAATAGCTGCCCTTACAGAATTCTAGACAATTATTTTAGTTCTTTTAACTGGAGCTACAGCTTACGCTTTAACGACGGCGAGGAATAGCTAGTACGATTTGCTATACCAAAAAAAGTTATAAACGGCAATACGAAGGTTATTTAGGAGGTTGCAATAATGTAGCTAATTAAGGAAAAAACAAATATCCTAGTACCCGCGATTTATGGATAGGGTTAGTTAAAGGACAATAGTTTGGGTCTAGGACCATTTATTATTATAAATTTTATTCGCAGCAAATCTCTTAGTAAGCTTTGGCAAGAGGAGCTAGAAGGCATAAATGTTTTAAAATTAGATATTTATAAAAGAGATCTATAAACTGTCTATCGTTAGATAGCGGGATTCCTTCTTAATTTATTGCGCCTAGAGTTTCCTTAAACGGGCTCTCTATCTTCTAAAAGGAACAATATTATCGCGAACTTAGGACCGTTAACTCTTAAAATGTAAGAGATTAAGGCACATAGTGGAGTAAAAGTAGGAGGTATTATTTATTTGAGTATTAGTTATCTTCTTCTATATACTGACTTAGTTTTTAGGTTGTCATTTAAAAACATTTTCCTCTATAATAAAGTACTTCTACTATATTACGGAGCAAGATATTTAGCACCTATAAGAACAGCCCAACTCTATTAATAATACTTAGGACGCTTACGCAAAGTATAAGTTTTATAATTAGTTTAAATCCATCATTCCGCTATTTATTATAGAAAATTATAATTAGAGCCCCTTTAAGCTAATTTATAATAATATACGCCTTAGAAATATACTTATTAATAATGCTATAGATTTAAAGATCGTTACAGTACTAGACTAGGAATGGGCTTACACAGCACCCTTTTAGATATTTTATTCTTTACTATAATGGCTTCTAATAAAGAAGCTAATATTTTAGAATAATTCCAATTTATATTAGTATAGAAGCTACCTTAAGATTTTCCTTTATAAGCTAAAGCTTAAAGAGGGGAAAAGAGATGACGGTTATTTCGGACCCTAGGAGATGCTTTCTAACCTTATACAACAATCCATAACTAATAGAAAGTTTTAGTTCCACAAACTAATATACACAGGCTATAAGGGGGCTAATAACCTAGTATAGAATGCTATTTACAAAGTTTACTCTAACATTAATAAGCTCGCTCCTATTTAAGAGGTAGTGCTAGATACTTTCGCTAGTAAAAAACTACGGCAGCTAGAGGTATATAATGTAGACTAGAGTATAATAAGGGTAGAAAGGGACCACAAAGAGGTGGAACTAAACTTGTTGCTAGTAAAACATACTCTATATAATGATAAGATTACTATATAGGCAAAAGAGAGGGGATTACTTAGTTCTATTAAGGACACACTCTACGGCTAAGAGAGCATTAGAAGTAGTAGAAGTAGCCAAAGCAGTTAAAGTAAAGGAGATACTTATTAATTACGCACACCAACTAGGTTTACCTAGTTAAAATAATAGACCTAAACTTCCTCTAAACCTAAAGGTGTCCAAACCGCCTTTACAATTAATCCTTCCTCTATAGCATTTTCCAAAAATTCTACTCTACGTTAAAGCCTGCGTTAAATGTAGAATTACAGAGCAATAACCCACAATTTCCCCGGCGGCGTCTCTTTTGGGAGGATTTTCCTATAGCCTCTATAAGAGCTCTATCTTCTTTATTAGCAAGCGCCTCTCTAATAGCAGCTTAATTAGCGTTATAAAGTGCTCCAGAGGGGTTAGATAAGCTTCCCCTAATAGAACAACTTGCACTAGTGTTGCTTTAGTTCGTACCGCTATTCCTACTTAAGGGGTTACTGCCGCTATTGTTATAGGATATTCTAGAGCGAAAGATCGGGCATAAAATGCGAAAGATAGGGGATAAGTAAAGCCCTTGGTCTGGTTGGGAGAGGAGCGTCTATCTTTACCTATTTATACCCACTACTACTATATGGCTTAAGACACTGACCGCGGAACATTTAATAAAAATGGCGCGAGTATATGTGCTAAACCTTACATATGCACCTGTATATACCTATTTTTAAATCGCTTATAGGTTGCGATAAATATAAAGGCATCTAATAGATAATTAATAGGATGAATATAGGCACTAAGTTTTAATTAATAGCCTTATTATTTATATAATATTCCGCATTGGCAGACCTAGTAAGGTAGGGATACTTTATTAAATATAAGGTAACCATCTATATAATAACGAAAGCGTCTATATAGCTATATAAATTTGCAAATATAATAATTACCATATATAAAAAGTGCAATAGTCCGGTTCTACCGTGGCTTGCAATTAGTTAAAAGGGATAAAGATATAATTATAGAGAGTATGGCAGAGCTAAATTAGGGAAAGAAGATAAAGTTAGTGTTTAGCGTTTAAACCCAACGTACTATTAACGCTAACCCTAAGGGTAACACGCACCTAATATAGGTCGCTTCCTTTCCGGGAGAGTTACCTTAGCAGGCTTAAACATAATTCCATTAGTGCGGATTTTTATTAGTTTATAAGCTAACTAACTAACGTGCTACCCTTACCTTAGTAAGCTTAGACGTGATTCTGTTAGTACAGATTTTTAATTAATCCATAAGCTGACTAACTACGTTTATATTACACTACTAGTATTACGTCTAAGGGACTCTTATAAGATTTATAAACCGTATAAATAATATCCGCGTTGCGGAGGTTGCGGATATTTAAATAACTTAACACTAGTATTTTATATTATTTCCTAAAGTTAATCGATTATATAATAGAACCTAGGCTTTTAGAATATATCATTTTTATTACTTAGGTATTTTTAGGTCTTATGATCATTTTCGTTAAAAAAAAAACGCGTTGTTAAAAGCGTAAACCTCTATATATAGTTTTATTAAACGCTAGCTAAATAGATATCTGCAACGTCCTTAATTATACTACGAGTCTCTTTATATAGAGCTTCGAGTAGAGCCTTATACAAAGCTTTAAGTAGAGCCTTATACAGAGCTTTAAGCAAAGCTTTAAGTAGAGCTTTATGTAGAGCTTCGAGCAGAGCTTTAAGCAGAGCTTTGTGTAAAGCCTTATGCAGAGCTTTATATAAAGCTTCGTGTAGAGCTTTGTATAAAGCTTTATACAGAGCCTTTATATATAGAGCTTCGCGCAAAGCTTTATATAGAGCCTTTATACGTAAAGCTTTGTATAAAGCTTTATATAGACCTTTATATAGACCTTTATGCAGACCTTTATACAGACCTTTATGCAAACCCCCATATAGACCTTTATATAGACCTTTATATAGACCTTTATATAGACCTTCATACAGACCTTTATATAAAGCTTCGTGTATAGCTTTGTGCAAAGCTTCGTGCAGACCTTCGTATAAAGCTTTATACAGAGTCTCCGTACGCAAAGCTTCATACAAACCCTAAGTAGGCGAATCGCCTATTCAGCGGCGCTTTTTACTAGATATCGTGGAGGCGTATAGAGTAGATATACTTATTGATTATAGAGCTGCTTCTGCCGATTAATTTAACGGTATTTTTGAGATAATAGCTGTTATAGAGGTGTAGATCAATTTTGTTAAAAAAGGTAACTGCTCTATATATAAAATAAGTTAGATCGCCTAAGAAATCTTACAAAAGTCCCTTAGACCATAGAATTAACTTTTTAATAAAAAAGGTTAGCGATATCCGCTAATTAATTCTATAGTCTAAGCTTGCTAAGGTAAGTGCTATCCCCTAAATAAGACACCCCCCCCACCTTAATTTACGCTAAACTTAAGAAACTTTAAACTTTTTTATATAATTTTAAGGAGGCTTTTTTAGAGTATACTTGCTTTATATTAAAGTTTTGAATTTTAAAAAAAGCTATTTTAGCAACACTTAGAATCAAAAAATTTAATAAAAAAGGTTAGCGATATCCGCTTACGGATATACATATATCCGCTAATTGATTTTATGGTCTAGGCCTACTAAGGTAATACGCCGCTTAACTTTTGTTCTACCCCCTACAGCGTTTAGCATAGGCTTTACCTAATTAATCTTAGTTTTAAGTAGGGTAGTCCTAGTAGCGCTAAGATGAAATGACTGGAAACTAAGAAAGACAGGTATCTCCCAAACATTTCTCTGCATAACACGCGCGCGCTATTAAGTCGCTGCCTGCGAGGATATGTTTAACAAAGGGAGAAAGCTCTAGTTAACTATCTACTACGGCTAGAACATCGGCTTTAGCGCAGCTTCCCATAGCTATATAGACCTTAGAATGGTTGCTAAACGTACAGCCTTATAACCAACTCTCGCAGCTAATAGAAACCCTTCTTAACTTTCTCCAACTCTAGTGGACATACGCCTATATATCCATTAAGACACCATAGTCCCTTTCTATATAGCTCGTCGAAACTTAACATAAAAAAGCATAACTGGAAAGACAGATTATAATTAGTTAGGGTAGTTAAGAAGTAAATCCAATAATTCTCTAAGCTGGAACGTAGTTTAGCCAATTCCATTAATTCTATTTATTTTAGCAGTTGTAAGAGGAACTTAACTAACTTAGCTGGATTATTACTAAGGTCTAAAGACCATAAATATAAACGGCGTAGGTTTATAAACTCTCTAAACGGAATAGTATCTCGTAACGCACACTATAGAGGGGTGTTAAGTTTAAGGTATTTAGCCGTCCGGAAAAGCCTTGTTAAAAAATGTAATTAGGATCCGCTATATAATAACTTTAGGTTGCTAAATCCCGCTACTATAGGTTTTAGGCGTAATTAGACCTTAAAACTGACGTCTATATCTTTTAAGAGTACCCTATAAAAAGTAATGTAATTTTACACCCTATCTTTAAAA
>Ga0307515_10024936_pt1 | contig 10379 bp, 4 predicted proteins | sample 17_EM_MG_FD_194513 | JGI IMG/M metagenome (GOLD analysis project Ga0307515, IMG submission 194513) | Populus trichocarpa ectomycorrhiza microbial communities from riparian zone in the Pacific Northwest, United States - 17_EM | ecosystem: Host-associated > Plants > Roots > Unclassified | place...
AATACTATTACTTTTTAATAAATGCATCCTCTCCCTAAATAAGGATTCTATTGCTTTACGCCAGAAGGGTTAAGGTAAGAAGATTAACGTTATTAACGTTAATTCCTTAAAGTAAGGATATATAGAGCAACGCGCTTGCGGAGCTTATATTACTTCTATCTGTTAACCTAAGGCTTTATTTAATCTCTTTATTACCGCCTAACACTAGGAACTAACTAAGGACAACGTTCTTGCCCTAAATAAATGTCTTTTTTAGTAAATAAACCATCTTAATTGGGGACTACTTTATATATCTATTAATCTTCCTACCGCTAAGCTCTTTATATTTGTTAATAGATCGTTTATAAATAATAAAGATTTTAGCTCTTAGTTAAGATATAAGATTATTATTGTAAACGAATTTACTAGAGAGAATAACTTTATAATCTATAGCAATCTTATCTATTAGAGCTTAACTAAGAGTAAGCGCGTTACCTAAAGTGTTTTAGCGTTAGAGATATATAGAATAATTAGCGGAGTTAATATGGCAATTGCAATTAGAACTACCCTAAAGATAATTATAGATTAACTTAAACTTCCCGTTATCCCTATAATTATATACACCGACTTATATTCCCTCTATAAGTGTTTAGTTAAGCTTAGTACTATAAAGGAGAAGTGCCTTATAATTAATATTATAGCACTTTAGCAATTATATAAGCGTTAAAAACTCTTTAAGATTTAATAGATTAATAGCTAAGATAACCCGGCAGATATAATAACGAAGGTAAACCCAAATAAGGCACTAAAGACGTTTGTTAATATAAATACTCTATATATACAAGTTAAAGGTTAGGTTAAAAGAGAGTCCCTAGAAATTTCTTAGTTATATAAGGTCTTAAGATATCTAGGAACTTCGACCAGCGGTTAAAGTTATTTAATTAGTTAGATTCTCTTGCTAAGACTTTTTTAAAGGGGGAAGTATAACATTTTATAGACCCTAACTCAACCTAGCCAATTAGGATTTTCCATCCCCGGGATAGAAAATCGCTATTAGCTCGCTTACCGCTAGCGCCTTAGCGGCCCTACCAATAAGATACCTACCCATAACTTATAAGCAAGAAAGCACCACGTGCTAAGAGGCAAATTTTGGGATAGCGAGACTTATATTATAATGGTAATAGTAAGTAAAAAGGATTAATTTTTATTTCGCTAGTTAAGCGGTATATATATATAGATAGCAACCATAAAAGAAGAGTTGCTAGTATTGGGAATAAAGGCAAGTGGTTACTATATAAGGTATATTACCGTTATATATAGCAAGTTGCCGTTACGTACGGCAAGTTGCCGTCACGTATCGCCGCGGCACTAGCGTGGCGAGGAGCCTTAAGCTCCTCGCTCTCCCTTAAGAAAAGAGAAAAACAACCATTATACTATCTACGAACCGTAGCTACGTAATATCACCTTATGTAACCAACAATTATAAAGCTATTTAAGGGACCAATCGCCTAGAGAGCAAATAAGTAGAATATGGTAACGACGTTAAGCATAGAGGCTAAGTTGTTAGCCCTATCACAGACAGTAAAGAAAGCTATTTTTATTAGTAGGCTGCTTAAAGTAATAACGTTAAGGCTAAACGAGCCCTTAATTATTAACTGTAATAACACCTAGACACTTTAACTAATTATAAAAAACACGGCAAAGCTAATTATAAAGCTCCAATATGTTAATATTTATTAATACTAGTTGCGTTAAGAATACGTAATAAGACGAGTGCTATTTTAATGGAAAGTAATAAAGGAGATAATTACCGATAGACTTACGAAGGCCCTACCTAAGTAGAGGTTTAAGAGCTTCGTTAATATAATCGGAATGGTGGATATTAAGGAGTAGCTAAATGAGGAGAAGCAATTAGAGGACTTAAGGGAAAATATTAGAGCGAGACGGAAGGATTTAGATAAGATTATAGTTTAATTAACGCACTAACGGACATAAGAAGGTAGTTAGCTTTGTCCTCGACCAGGTTAAAGCTAAGGGGGTATATTAGATAATCTATATTCTCTATAGCGTAGGACATACACAAGTTACGTGCACGGGTTACGTGTATTATAAATATCTTCGTCTAAGCCCAGGAGCCCTAGGTTAACCACCAATCAAGACACAATTAAGATTATTAATTAATTAACCCATTTTATTAATAAATAGCTCTATATAAACTATCTGACAAATATTAATCCGGTAATACTGCCAATTCTCCTTATATACTATTGTATGTATATCTAATAGCTTTAGAAGTAGTAAGAAGGTGGAATAAATAGGGGGGTTAAAATTTAGAAAATTGGATTTCGCGGTTAAGCTATTTAAAAGTTAGAAAACTAAGATAAATACTATATTCTCCGCTTACCTCTAAGCTAGTATATAATTTCCTAATTAGGAAAAGTCGTTTATAAGTAGTTACTACTACCTCCGTACAAAATCTTCTTATTATACCTCTTTAGTCTTACTTATAGATAACTAAAATTGTTTTATATTAAACCTACGTTTAAATATAAGCCCTAAAAGCTTCTTAACTTGTAAGATTACTATATAGGTTAGCCTAGCTATCTTATTCTTTTCCTTAATATTTAAAACCACCTAGTTAAGTATTAGGCCCTAGCTTTTATATATGGTAAGAGTAAAAGCTAAAGTAACTAGAAATTAACGCCGTAAGCAAAAGCCTCTTATACTCTCCTACTTATAAAGCACGGAAAATATAGGGATAACTTTCTTACTATCCTGCCAAGTAAATAGAGCAGGTCCGTTATACCTATTTACCGCAATTAGTAGTAACTAAGGCTAATTATTTTTAATATCCCCGTATCCCTTCTATATAATATCTTTAACTATACTAATAGTACTATTTACTAAGCCTAGTTTAACCCAGATATTCTATATTAGTATTACTTTTACGCTAAGATATAGGGCTAGATTATCTATAGTATCGCATTAATTAGAAGTAACTTTCCGCGTACCTACACCAGTATTAACTAACTTAATAGCCACCACTAGCTATAAAAGGTCGCGAAGCCGAGTAGTATTATACTTACCTATAGCAGCGCGTGTACTATATAGCTAAATTATATTATTAAAGCCCGCAACCTTATTAGTAAATAGGCCCTACTTATACCTAGTTAAAAAAAGCTTCTAGGTTGAATTACTTATAGAATTACTATATAGCTCTGTAAGGGCGGTCCTAAATATAAAGCTTTTAGCGTTATTACTACTCTACCGTATAACTTAATCTAGGATAGCAGTTCAGTTAATTACTTTATAGGCTCTTTTTCCGTAGCTAGCGAGCTCTAATGGCTTAGTAGGTAGATTGCTATATAAGGCCGCCTAATTTATAGGGGGAAGCTAATAGAAATTGCCTACTAGTAAGATGTTTAAGCCTCTGAAGTAGTTATTATTACGCATAAGGTAGATCTAATAGAGATAGCGATTAATCTAGACTAGATATACTTGCCCAGTTATAGATTTCTCGTTAAGGATAAAATAGTAAATATCCTTAAAAGCTTACTATAGAGGCGTAAGACTAGCAGCAGGCAATTCCTTAAATAGGCAATTTACTGGCAACCTTAATAGATCGTATATAGTTCTGCCGTTAATATTAAAGGCAGCTACCCTAGTAGGGGCCGCTTAAGCTAATAGTATTGACTTGCTATTAGCCCTTACTATATTATAGAGCGTAGTAGAAAGGATAGTAATAAGATATAATTTACCGGTTCCTACCTTATTACAGACGCTTTAAGTATAATATTACGACTACTTAGAGAGGAGTTAGAAGAAGCTAGTTGGTTAATATAAGCACGGTCCAGGATAGAGCTGGTAGAACTATGTGACGAGGAATAGTAATACAAATCACGTAAGGTAATCTATATAATCTGTGTGATCTATATAATCTATAACAAAGTAGATAGAGCACACGTATATTACGTACAAGAAGGATTTCTTAGGAGTACGGTTATATATTTAAGGACCCTTAGTCCCTACCTAGATAGTTCCTTCCTTATAGTGATTCTCAGAATATAATTAGAGTTAATCTGTTAGGTAACTACTCCACTAGTTATTATTACGTTGTTAACTTACTTATAATACCTACACACTTAGCCTAATAATAAGCCTATTATAGTACCTGCTATAAGGTTTTATTACACAATTACTACCTAGTTATAGTTTTAATAAGTCAAATAATATGCTACTAAAAGCAGCTACTATAACGCCATTAACAGCGGCAACTACTTTAAGGTCAGGAGGTAACACTAGTATAGTAGATACTAATTTATAACAACCTATAACGGTTAGACAGTTATAAGAGATAGTTAACCAGTTAATAGAGAATAATGTGACACTTAAATAAAGGATTAATAGGATAGGGGTAGCGAAGGTTAAGTTACCTTTAATTAAGAGATTCTTAGGAAAGAGATTAAAGCTTAAAGGCTTCCTTATGCAAATGTACTTTAAGGTTACGCAAGAAGGAGTAAAACTATTAATACCTATAGATCGAATAGCTTACGCAGGACTATTCCTGTTAGGGAGGGTACTTAAATAGTTTAAGCTTTACCTTATAGAGATATAAGCAAATAGAATAATAATAACGAACTAAGATATACGGTTTATATTCTTAAGTTAGGAAGGATTTATAAAGCAACTTATATAGATATTTGGAGACCTAGAGGCGGTAACTATAGCGGAAAGAAAACTCTAAGACATTACGTAATAAACCTTAGTAATTAAGTATATAACGTAGTTCCAAACGCTAGCTATATAAGTTAAGTGGAATAATAGGGCGCTTATAGCACAGTATAAATAGGGACTTAAGGCTAAAGTCTAGAACGTAATTATTCTAATAAAAGATGCGGATACCCTAAGGGATTTAATAGATTAAGTAATTAAGATTAATAATAGAATCTTCTAAAGGGAACAGGCTAAGAAAGGTTAGGATAAAGTTCTATAGTTATATAAGACGCAAAATATATAATAATTAAAGCTAAGTTAGAAACTATAGTATGGCGCAGAGCTAATAGACCTAAGTAGTACTAAAGAAACCTATAAGAGATAGAGTAAGAAATTATAGAAACCTAGAGGTTAAGGATCTAGTAATTATAGGACTAGGGAGCATAGGCTAAACTAGGGATCTTAGTAGCAGAAGACGTTTAGGCGGACTCTATAATAAAGTTAATAGTTTAAAGATAAAGCTTATATAAATTGCGGAAAATAGGGTTATTTTATAAGGGATTATAAAGATAGTTAGAGTTACTATATAATAAAGGGAACCTAACTAGTAGAAGATATATATGTATAGAGGGATAATAGTATACTATAAGGAACAAAAGAATGTTTAATTAGAAGTTTTACGTTCTGTTATAACAACGTATACTAAATTTATAAAGACGCTAAGTATAGCGTAAGCTATTAGCTATAAAAGCTAGAGTTAAAAGGACTTAGAGGAACTATAGAGTTAGATAAAAAAATAAGATTAACTCTACGAGCTAGATTAAGATGTTATAGTAATATACGGATAAAGATTAGTAACAATAATAATAGAGTTAAAGTACTTATTAATTAACAGCGCTAAGGAAGAAAAAGGAACTAACTAGGGGTATTTAAACCTTAATAACGCAATAGAAGTAGAGATTAAGACCGCTATAGAGCAAGGTTTAGTAACGGGTATTATAACACCATTAGATACGGCATCTATCGCTTTATAAGACGGCAGGAGTAGTATCTAAAAGAGATTAAGCAAGCAAACGACTGCTAGTGCTAGCTCACCACTCAATATAGGCAAAAGGCTAAAGGCTTAAAATTCTTAAGATAAGATAAAAGAGATCTAAGATTCTAAAAATAGGATAAGGATAGCTTAAGGACCTATAACAGACGAAAACCAATAGAGCAGAGCAGTAGCTTAGTTTAAAGACATATAAATAAGCTTAGGAGAAAAGTTTCCTATGGTATAAGATTCTTAAGATAAGATAAGTAAGATTTAAGACTTTTAAGATAAGATAAGAACACTATAGACGCCTAGTTAAACTAAGGCGGAAGCTAAACTTAAGTTAGAAGTAAGCTTAGGATTAAGAATCTTATAGGACTAAGATTTTAAAGCACAAATGAGGACCACTAATAAGATTAGAAAATCCGTAATATAAATAGCAGTTAGACTAAAAGACAGATATATAGACTTAGAGGACTTATTAGGGGAACGCAGTATTTAGCCTAAAGATTAAAAAGTTAATATTAAGATTAAGAAGTATAAAGACTTTAAGGATCTACTTATAAGACGTAAAAGAAAAGAAACCATAGAGGAATTTAGAGCAAGAATTACCTTATAGTAAGAGTAGAAACTAAATAAGAGATTTAGTATACTAGAACGTATAAGGGATAGAGTACCTATATAAAGAATTACTAATAGGCTAAGAGTAGGCATATTAAGGGCTAAGTAGCTTACTAAATTAGAATAAGAAGAGGATCTAGGGATTCTAACCAGATTTAAGGAACGATATATAAAAGGTTATCACGATATAGTAATAAGAAGATACTTCTTAATAGACGAGCTATATATACTTAAAGGGTTATACTAAAAGTGGTATAGATAACGATACAATAATAAGTAGGAAGATTTCTATATATAGCTAAACGAAAAAGTTATCTAAGACCACCCGATTATAGAAAAGGCTATAACTTACATTAAAGGAGCCTTAATTATAACGTTAAAAGATCTAAAGGAGCAATTAGAGGACTAGAGAAGTAAAAGATGAATTTTAGTACCTGTAAATAAAGTTATAACGCTTAGATTAACATAAGAGAGGTTTAAACTTAAGAATAAAGATAAGCTGAGAGTTAACCTAAGACACTAAGCATATTATATACTATTATAGATAGTATATATAGATAATACGTGTAATATATATAGAGCACTTAAGAACAAAAATTAGAAGTATCTAATAAAAATATATTAGATAACGGATAAGGCGAAATATTAAAACGCTAAGTATATATATAGTTAGCACCCTATAGAAGTTTAAGAATAAGGGGACTTAATACTTTAACTAGGAAGATTCCTTACAGAAGAATGCCTAGATAGACGATAATAGTGGGAATATCTAAAGAACACCTATTTATAGCACATTAAAGACAAAAAGTAAACTAAGTATTGGCCTAAGTTAGACTAAGTATAAATAGGATTAAGCAGCTAATAGTTAGGAAAAGTAGAGGCCTACGGAACTAGAGGGAACTAGTAGTAGAGCCTTAGACCCTTAAAGGAATTTAAGGACAACACCTAAATTTATAAGTAAAGTGGCAAGATTAATAGTTTAAGGTATTAATAGATAGTGGAGTAATAAGGAACTATATCTTGCTAGCAGTAGATAAAAAAATAGGGTTACCATATAGGAAAAAGGAGCATTCTTACCTATTAGTAATAATTTTAGGAGATCTAATAGCTTACGGAGGAGGTATTATTAATCTTAAAATAGGACCTATTTAGCTAACCATTAAAGAGAGATAAATTAAGATGTCTTTTGATATATTACTATTAGGGAATAATAAGGCAGTACTAGGAATGCCTTAGTTATAGAAATACAATCTAAAAATTAATTAGGTTATAGGTCAGGTTAATATTAGAGATACTTAACGCCGCAAGATACAATAATAAGCTAAGTTAGTATAGTACTAAGCCGAAACAATATATAAAGAAACTAAGAAAGGGTTAGATTATATACTAAAAAGATACTATAAATATAGCAAGAAACTATAGTCGCTAAAAAGCGAAAGACTGTTAGAGTATATAGTATAGGACTATAAAATAGAATTAGAACTAGGAATAAGTCTAAGGTTCTTTCCAATTTATAAGCTTACTAAAGAAGAAGGTAGAGCATTAAAAGAGTTTATCTAAGAAAACTTATAAAAGGGATATATTAGACCATTGTAATTATTAGCGGGTTATCTAGTACTGTTTATACTAAAAAAGAATAGTAAACTAAGACTATATATTAACTATAGACAGTTAAATAGCATTACTAGAAAGGATAGGTATCCTTTACCCTTAATTAGCGAGATCTAAGACAGGATAGGCAACGCGCAAATCTTTATAAAGATAGATCTAAGATGGGCGTACCATCAGATTAGAATTAAGGAAGGCGATAAATAAAAGGCAGCCTTTAGGTCAAAGAAAGGACTGTATAAACCATTAGTTATATAATTTAGGCTTATAAACGTACTAGCAACGTTCTAAAAGCGTATTAATAATGTGTTAGGAGAACACTTAGATGAATTTATTATAGTATATCTTAATGATATTATTATCTACTTAATAACTAAGGAAGAATATGGAGAACATATTAAATAGGTCTTAAAGAGACTATAAGAAGAACAGATACTAGTAGTAATTAAGAAATACAAGTTCTTTACTAGGAAGACCGATTTTATAGGATTTATTATTAAACTAGGCTAACTTAGCATAGATCTAAAGAAGATTAAGGCTATAGTAAATTGGTAGGAACTAGAGAACGTTATATAGTTAAGATCGTTTCTAAGGTTTTATAATTACTGTAGAAGGTTTATAGCGTAATAGTTAAAGGATATTAAGCTATTTACGCAGTTAATAAAGAAAGAAGAACTATAGGTATAGGGAAGAAAGCAATAAGAACTATTTAAGGAAGTTAAGAGGTTGTTTACCCAGGAGCTAATTCTTAAGATCTATTAACTAGGTCTAGAGACGGTTATAGAAATAAATGTATTAGACTTTATACTAGGAGTATATTTTATATAAAAGTATCTAGATAAATAGTATCTAGTAATATACTATAGTTAGAAGATAACACTATTAGAGTTAAACTATAACATTTACAATAAGGAGTTATTAGGTATAGTTATAGCACTAAAGAAATAGAGAGTATTTTTATAAGGCATAGAAAAACTATTTATAGTTAAAACGGATTATAAAAACCTAATAGGATTCCTAATAACGAAGGAACTTAATTAAAGATAGGTTAGATAGGCAGAGATGCTTACAGAATACTATTTTAAGATTTAGTATACTAAGGGTACAGACAATACGTGAGCTAATGTGTTAAGTTAAAAGGCTAAACTATAAAATAATAAAAAGCCATTAGGGGCTTTGTTATGAAAAGATATAGATAGGTTAATTAAATATAATTATCTGAAAATTATAGCGACTTATAAAGATAACTAGATAGAGTTTATAAGTCACTAGAAAGCTTTTAGGTATAAAGAATTCTAAAAGTATAGCTAGAAGATTTATAGATAGATATATACGAAAATTGTAAAGTAAAGTATATCCTAAGAAGTATAGTAAAGTAATTTATAGAAGATTTCTATAAAGGACTAACTTAAGGATATAATGGAGCTATGGGCTTAGTATTAAGACTTTAAGAGGAGTATATTATTAACGGAATCTAAGGCATAGTATAGAAAGTTATAAAGGAGTGTCTAGATTGCTAAAGAAATAAACTAATAAGGTATAAGCTATATAGAGGGCTATAACCTATTAAAATACTAGAGAGACTATAGGAGGTTATATTATAGGACTTTATTATTAAGTTACTAAAATTAAGAGATCCTATTATAGGATAAGATTATAATGCGATCTTAGTAATAGTAGATAAGCTTATAAAGTAGGGATACTTTATAGCCTATACGGAAGAAATCTTAACAAAAGATGTCGTTAAAATCTATATTAAAAAAGTGTTCGCAAGATATAGAGCACTAAGTAAGATTATATTAGATAGGGATCTAAAATTTATAATAGCATTCTAGGAGGTATTTTTAGCGGAGTAAGGAGTTTAAGTAATAACTTCCACCGCATATTATCTGTAGATAGATAGTTAAATGGAAAGATTAAACTAGACACTAGAGTAGTATCTAAAATACTATATTAATCACGTATAGAATAATTGGGTATTGCTATTACTAGTTATATAGTTTATATATAATATAACACCTTAAGAAGGAATAGGTACTTTACTATTTAAGGCGAATTATAGATATAAGCTAAGAACATTATTATCGCTATATTAAGCAAAAATGACAAGTAGTAAAGCTAAATAAAGGATAGAGATGCTAATAAATCTTTATAAGAACCTTATAGAAACAGCTAAAGTAGTATAGTAAAGAATAAAGAAATACTATGACGCTAAGAGATCTGAGGGACTAGATTTTAAGGAGGGAGACAAAGTATAGCTACTATACAAAAATTTTAAGAGTTGATAACTAAGTAAGAAGTTAGACTACGTTAAACTAGGACCTTTTAAAATTAAGTAAAAGATTTTACTAGTCACGTATAAGTTAAACCTACTAGCTAGAATAAAAATCTACCTAGTATAGCATATTGCAATACTAGAGCCAGT
>Ga0307515_10024939_pt1 | contig 10377 bp, 7 predicted proteins | sample 17_EM_MG_FD_194513 | JGI IMG/M metagenome (GOLD analysis project Ga0307515, IMG submission 194513) | Populus trichocarpa ectomycorrhiza microbial communities from riparian zone in the Pacific Northwest, United States - 17_EM | ecosystem: Host-associated > Plants > Roots > Unclassified | place...
TTTATTCTTTAATTAAATAAAATTAATTAATTAAATATAGAAGGATGATCACTTACTTTTGTTTTGTTCACTTTTCTTTTAGAGGGCAATGCTAGTCCTAACCTCGTCTCCAATTCAGAAAATGGCACCACTCTACCTCTTGCTTGCTATCAACACTGCGTCTCAGCTCCGGCCCGTAAGCTATTAACAACCATAAATTATCCTTCATGGCATGCTTAACTTACCTCCTTACTCATGATCAATTATGATCTTTTTAGTTTAGTGGATGGTTCTTTAACCTGTCCACCTCAAACTGCCCCGAATTCCCTCTTCAATATTTCCACTGCCTGTATTTTTCCTGCATATCTATATTGGTATTGTCAGGTTAAATTACTTCTCAATGCGAATTTTATTGTTTGTGTCTCAAACTGTCATGCCTCTTGTGGCCATAGTTGACACATCCCAAGATGCTTGGAGCACCTTTACTCGTCTGTTTGCCAACTGTTCATGGACCAGGGTTATGCAGTTGAAGAAAGAACTCGTGTTAAGCCAACATAGTATTCACTTGGTCTCTGAGTTTCTGCATTCTATCAAAGCCACGATTGATGAACTTGCTCTCATTAACACACCTTTAACCAATGATAATCTTACTCTTCATGTCCTCAATGGACTTGGTTCTGAATTTCATGACATTGTAGCCATAATTCGGGCTCGGGAGACATCCCTCACTTTTAAGGAGCTTCATGATCTTCTCATTGGCCATGAAGCCTATCTCAAGCATCTGGAAATACCCTCCCTCGTCCACCCTGGTGACCACGACTAATTACTTCTATCACAAAGGTAATTCTTCTAAGAAAACCAACAATCGCAAAACTCCTAACAAAAAATCCCAGCAGCGCAGTAATCGTCTTACACTAACTTGTCAACTTTGTGACCGAACTGGTCATATAGCCAAACAATGTCTCGAGTATCGTCCTGTTGATGCGGTCGCCAATTGCGCTACCATAAATGGTTAAAAGAAGAAGTGGCTTATAGATTCAGGTGCCTCTCATAATATAACATCTGATCCCTCCAACCTCATTATTCATCTGAATATGATGGGAAAAATGAGGTTATTACTGGAGATGGAATAGGTTCGCATGTTACTCACACTGGATCTATGCGTCTTCCCTCTCCTAAAAGGTCTTTTATTATTGATAACACTCTGTGTGTGCTATCCATTCAAAGAAATCTAATTTGACAAATTTACCAAGAATAATTGAATATCTGTTGAATTTTTTCTTATGAAGGATCTTATCACGGGGGTGCAACTGCTTCGAGGTGACTGCATTGAGAGTGTCTATCTGCTCCCTGTTCTTGATACCAATAAGCATGCTCTGATCTCAGCCTTAGTTACTGGGACACGAGTATCTCTTGATACGCGGCAGAACCACCTTGGCGATCCCTCCATCAAGATTTTTCAACATCTTCTTAGCTGCAAGTCTATCTCTTTGTTTTTCAAGAAGTCTAGCAACACCTTCATATCATGCCATTAATAAATCCCATAAAATTAATTTCTCCAACACATCACTTTCAAGCCATTAATTCTTCACTTGAATACTTGTATGCTAATGAATGGGGTCTTGCCCCCGTTGTTGACAAAAATGGTTCTAAATATTATGTTTTATTTATTGATTATTTTATCAAGTACTATTAGTTGTGCTCCCTTTATGTAATAAATCTAGTGTTGTTTTTTAGAATTGAAATTTAAAAAAATCCATATTATCTTATGTTATTAATTTAAAGATAGAATGAGAATGATGACATTTGAACTCATGACCATTTGATTATTAAGACTTTTATGTCATGTCAAAGAATCAATTCAACCCAATAACTTAAATTGTTTGGTGAGATAGTTATTTAATATAGTATCAAAGCTTTATTGACCAAACGATTATGAGTTCAAATCTCAATACCTTAAATAATATACAAATCATATTACTCTAAAATTAAGCATAAGTTAGGGTGAGCATAAACAGGTTTCAAGTTTAAAAGGCTTTCACTTGAGGTGTATTAGAGAATTATATATATAAATCATATCTTGATGAAACCAAGATATCTAACATCCATGTCCTGATTAGGAGCACATACATTCATGTCCTTATGATAATAACGTATGTTATATTGACACGTGGCAGTCTTGCTGTGCTTTCCACGGCTCTGGTTGACTCAATGTGGAGCTTTCTATTAGACAACTCGAGCTTGGAAACATTAGACTGGAGTCCAATATGTTCTCACACGAATTGTGATGCTTGTACATTGTCATGCATTGTAATTGCTTGATAATGCAGAATGAAAATGTAATGACCGATAATTTTACATTGAATGCAGTGTTGAGTTGAGCCTCATAAACAGATTTGTGCTGTGATTGAAGAGATTATACGACATCTCAAATTGGATTGAAGTAATGTTGCAGGCTGACAGAGAGCTTCTTCGACATGGAAGGGGAAGAGAAGAACATCCTCTTTTATTGCACAGTGAAAATGGGTTCGTTTTGCATTAACCAGTAGTTCCCCTTGCTTTTGCAACTCGGACTGTTAAGAAACCTTGTGCCTGTAACTGCAAGTGATTGGAGCAGGTTTCTGCGTTTCACTAAGGAATCTCTGTGCCTATAAATTCTATGAGGATGCTAATATTTATTTATTTATTTTTAATAATTAAAAAATACTAGCAAATAAAGCAACACTTTAACATTATGAGTCAAACCAGTGAAGGAGAGTTCAGAAACAAACCTAAAGGCTGGAGAAAGTTCCGCAATAAATTGCGAATGTATGAAGTCATCCATGTCAATATATATGGAGTTCCTAAATTCTACGTGTTGAAATCTGGAAAAGTATGTGCAGGAAAAAGCTAAAGATGATTCAAGCTTCTTTTTTGAACTTCTAAGATTATTGAATTTCTCTTACAATGAATTTGACTTAGTCTGAGTAACTCTACTGCGAAGGACACGAGAAGTGCTATGTACCAATGAAATATACAAAATCTCAAGTCGTATATACCTGTTCCACCATGTAATTCAACGTCTCGAAGTGTATAAGTTGGCTCAAAGCACACATGTAAGCATTCCTCACAATTTGTTTGGTTCATGAACGGCTTGTTTGTGATTCTCCAGGAGTAATTTCAGGGTTTCCAGGAACAGGGTCAAGATGCCTTTGATTACTGTGGTTCCCCGCTGAACCCTGATAGCTGGGCAGCAGCCATTGCCGAGATTGTTCACTTCGAGTATCAGGACTATCAATTGATTGGACCATACTGATTGCTGTCTGTCTCATGTGCTTTGCTTCAAAAGAATCTTGTATTGGGAACCGACAGACTGGGCATGTAGACTGTTTTCTTAGCCATACATCAATGCAAGAGAGATGGAAGTTGTGGCCGCATCCGGGCATGATTCTTAATACTTCCTTTTCTTGGTATTCCCCTAAACATATGGAGCACCTGTTGAAAGAAGATATATTGAGTCTCATCTATGATTAATTCAGAGAATATCAGATGGTACACTGAAGTCAAGAGCATCAGGACTTCACTTTCTTTATAGGTTTGACTGAACACAATAGAAGCAAACTAAACAGCTGAATAGCAACAACAATGTCCACCAAATATTGAGCTTCAAAGTGAGGAGAAACAGGGCGCGAGGAAGAAAACACAGTATTCAATTGTTGAAAAGATCTCTCAGGCTCTATTGGTGGCGGGATTTCAAAGCACAAAACCAACTTTGATAATACTCTCAAGTTTTAAGCCGTAGAGTTAGCAGCACTAACTTTGATAACAACGACAAAATTCTATCTGTACTTCGTCCATCAGGAAGTAAAGAGAATACAACACATGAATATAATTGAATCTTAATCTAACGGGGAACAACAGAAGGAAAAAGGAAGCAGAAGCGGAGAGCCTCAAGTCTGTTGGTTTTCATCACATATATGAAAACCGAGTTAATAGGAGGTACGTTTTACGTTTACATATGAGGCTAACAAAGAACCAAAATTTTCTTGATCGATTAGAGGGGAAAAAAAAATGTTTGCTTGCTATGGAACAACAAGAAGAAAGCCTCAATCTCAAACTAGCTGCATGTTCTGCAAAATATAGCAAAAACCCTATATAGATAGGCCATTTTAATGTGTCAAAACTTACTGTGCATCTTCTGCAGAACTGAATTCCTCATGGGTGAACCGTAGAGTGGGGATTGCAGCAAGCAGAACTGGTTCAAGACCACCAATACGATGCTCTGGCTGCCAGAAAAATAGAAGGTAAAAAACCCAATGCTCCGATTTCAAGTTTTAATTTACTTTCAAAAAGTAGAAAAGGGAAATACTAATTCACAGCGTGTTGGCTTGCTCTGTGTGTCTTCTGAATTTCCTAATGTTATGGCTAGCCTGTTCTAGGGAGGAAATAAATGAAATTCGCTGTTCATTCAAAGTATATTTTTTTTTCCTTCCCAATTTAGTGACAGCTGCAAATTGATACCAAACGAGAAATCTCAGAATTTGTTTTGCTCTATCTTTTGAATTCTTTCTTCTACCAATCTAAGGTATCTCAGTTTGAGCAAAATATTTTCGCAATCGAATCCATATAAATATTCAAAAACTTAGTGAATAAATTGCTATAAACATGTACCAAAACTTATGCCACAAATAAAATGCCAGCCCACCCTTTCATCCCAGTTGCCATGTGACCATGTGAAAAGATGCTCCATGGAGAAATTCAATGCACGACAAAATCATTGAACCAAATAACAAAAGAAAGAAAAAGCTACTAAATCAAAAGAAAGACAGCATGTCACCTAAAATCCCAGTGATGTCTGTATCCAGAAAAACAATTCTTACCAAACATGAACATGTTACGAAGAATTAAAAATACCTGTTCAGGATCAATTCTGGACTCAATTTCAAACATTTGCCTGGACTCAGTACCTCTTATCCTCCCACATATAATTCTTGCACAAACAAACACAATAAAAGTAGCACTCATACCAAAACCAATAGCTGTTGTGATTAAATTCATAGTTGCACCAAACATCTCCCAACTGCATCACCTCTCAAAGTTTCTGACTTCTGGAACTCAGTTCCTCAAAACTAAAAAACACCAAGTCCAACACCAAATATTGAAGAATTTTCAATCAAAGTTTGAGAATTTACCACTTAAGTTCAGCAAAAAAATTTTTAAAGAAAAGACGGCAAGAAACAATATAAACAAGGAGAGTAACAATGACCCCAGATCAGGATTCTTCAAGAAATGGCAAGAGTTGAATAATCCAATGCCAAAATGGAAAAATAAACCAAAGTAGAAAAATAAAAACTACCCATTTGGAATCCTAATCGCTTTAGGTGGACTCAAAGTTGATTCTAAAAGACTAGCAGAGAAGGAGAGGAGGCACTGAATGGATGGTGACGATTTGAACAGACTTGTGGGAAAAAGGATACACTTCGCTTTCTAGGCCGTAACAATTGCTTTGGTGTTAAATACTTGTTAAAAAATAATATAAATAATATTTAAAATTTAATTTAAAATTTAATTTTTAGAGTAATATGATTTTTTTTATATGGTATATGTTTTCACTTAAAAAAAAATATGTTAAATAATAATATAAATTATATTTTAAAGAAGACTCTAATAACTTTTAGATTACAGTATTTTTTTTTTGGCGGTAAACAGTGCCGTTAAACTGTAATAAGTGGATATAGAAAGATTTCTTTTGAGTTATCTTCTCCCGAGTTTTTTAGGTGAACAGGTTTTTTTGTCTTTGCTTGTAGTTTTTCTTACAACATGGATTTAAATTTCTTTAAGATAAGGCCTAGTTCAGTTCCCAATGATTGGAGCTTGGAACTTTAAATTTTTTTATTTTTTTTCTGGGGGGAGAGGGAAGGTCTATTTGCTCGCTTTCTAGTTCGACAGCAAAGAAGAAAGGATACTTGCTTACCTGTCAAGCTACTTGTTCCATAAAATTGATGCTTATGCTTTGAATAACCTTTCCTTGAGAATACTAAAGTTCTGGGGATTACATTAATGAGGGTATAACACAGTGCAAAATCCCACCTTGCAAGCAACAGGAAATTGTTTGAATTTGGGGTTGATTCGAGTCTTGTCATTGAATAGAGAAAATTTGACAAGGACTTGGCCTTCTTGACGTGCACTTTACCTATAATTCACAAATGCTTGATGGTAATGGCAGACGTTAGTAATCCAGTAAAAAACAATCAGGTGGTTGAATGGTCTTGGACCAAATAACACGTCAATAATACTTACCTGTGAATTGTTTAAACAAGGGCAAAACTATATTGTTCGTCAAGATTAATGACCCACTTCATTAGAAATCCCTTTGTAAAATCACCTGGAGTTGCTTGCTGAGCTTGGTCATCATGGCCCACTCATGGAATGGAACACTGGTAATTGCCAAAAAAATGAACTCAAAAAAGGGAACCATTGTCAACATGAGAGTGACTCCTCTGCAAGAGGAATTGATGATGATTTTTCAGAAAAACACCTTCGCTGGAATGATTTCCGTCTTCTTCCAAGAAACCTCTTCGTTGAGGGTTTTGATTATGCCATTGGCCCTCTTTGGCAGATTTGATATATAACCACCAATTTCTCTGATAAATTCAAACTGGCAAGTATTTCCACCCTTGCATCATCCTTGAAAGCATACCAAAATCTTCCAATTGAGAATGGCATTTTGACCACTGACAACAAACTTAATATTTGGAACAAACCTAGGACCCATGCTTCTCTATACATTTCCCCAAATGCATGCATGTAATAAAGGATGGGTATGCGATCCATTCCCTGAAGACTCAACACTATATGATGGCGAACAGTTCGATTGAATGCAATGAGCACCACCATACTAGTCAATCACATGATTCTCCAGTTGAAATACATGATAAAGCAGCAAAGATATAGAAAAGCAAGAGGTTCTTTTCTAGTCCTTCAAGCATCATCCAATCTCTATTGAATGGACAGGGATGAACTGCTGTTAGGAAGAAAAAAATTTGAATCAAGATTCCCCACTAATCAGAATGACTATTATGAGCCGTATCAGAAGGATCAAATATAAAATATGACACTGCTCCTCTGTTGAACCGGTCCACACTACATACCTGGCTGATTAAAGTTGACATTTTAACACTCCACATAACCTAACAGAGCAGAGGCCTTTGGGCGATTGGATAAACAATTGGGTCACTGCAGGCTTCTCTTTTGCAATGACGATTACGGTTTTATCTGGTGGTAAGGGTGTACTTTATTACACGGATCCCACAAAAGCAGATCTAATATTTTACGACCAACAGATGCCAAGTCTATCTAATGAGGATGACTAGTAACCACTTACCCCTGTCATATGCCTCTGAATGATAGTAACCACTTACCCCTGTCATATGCCTCAGAATGAAGCTACCATATAACATCTTCGGGCTGTGTGAAACCAATTCATTTTGTTTACTTATTATCTTAGTAGAGTACAGCAAAATCAATCTTAAAGGACTCTACAAAGAAAAATGCAAATTAATCTGGCTAGTCTAACCAGCAAGAACGAGATATACAGAGAAAACCCATGAAGCAAAAAGCAGCAAACATAAACTAGTAGAATCTCAACCTACATAAAGGTTGTCAATTTACCCCTATAAAAACTAAGATAGAAGAGTTGGACCGCTAATGAGCAATCAAGAAACCAAAAATTGATTGAACTGGACCATAAAGCGAAAAGATAATCTTGCTGTTTCTGAAGCTTTGCCAAGGTACGAACAAAAAACAACTAGACAGCTTAATTTCTGCCATCTCTCAAACATTATATATATATATATGGTGCAAGTGATGACTGTTCACTCTATATCCTGCCAAAATTATCTATCCATCTCAATGTAACCTAGTTTCCTTCTAGAACCGTCACAATACGACCAATCAACACAAAATGAAATAAGGATAGTCGTTCTTAAAGAAGAATGTCCACCACAATCATCACAGATCCACATTTCATGACTATTTAAGTGAAAAGGAGCGTTACAACTTAAAAAGATCAATTCAAAAAAGAATCAAAGATATGAGACAAATACTCAAACACATAGAACACACAAAAAAAAGATGGTCAGGTCATGAAGAATGACCATTTACCAGCATTTGGTCACAGTTGGCAAGCTGATGCCCTCACGAAAGCAAAAACAGATTGCCAATCCAGAAAAAGAAGAACCAGGATCAAGAATCACAAGAACACTCCACCGCAGTCCCAACAGGCACACAAATGTCCTTGTAGAGACAAAGATAAGGTGCATCACACCCCATATACGGTCCAGTCCAAGTTGCGTCACCAATGTAGCTTGCATCCCAAATTGAAGCATACAAAAACATGGGTTTCTCAGGGAATCCCTCCCCTTCCCTTTTCTCCACTTTCCTCACCACTTTTCCATCAATCAACCACTCTATGAAATTTGGACACCACTTTATTACATACTCATGAAACGCATCAGAACAATCAAACCCCAGATCATGAATTTCTTCTCTGTTCCCAGTCCCTGCACACAATCATCAAGTCTCCTTTAAAAAAGAACCACAAAAAGAACCAGTCTTGTCATTAACAATCATTACCTGAAGCGTAGTAATTAGTTTGTACGATGGTCTTGTCTTTACCAAGAAACTCAAAGTCGATCTCATCTTGGGATTTGTCACCTTCAAGAGAAGAAAGATAGATGTTGAAGTTAAGGCCACTCGTGTTACCTTTGGGACATTGGATGAGAGAACTGAAAGTGCCGTAAAGAAAACGGGTGGTACTGCGCCACCGTGCGCCCCCACGGTGGTCGTATGTGAGAGTGATGGAATTGGACTCCGGGCAGTGAGTGCATGCCTCTGGGGTGTAGTCTATGGCGATTTGGTTAATGGGTTGGGTCTCGTGGTGGATTGCTGGATCCGCCATTTCTGTTTTCTTGGAAATAAATATACTACATGTTAGAACTCAATATTAATCAGGTTAAAATAGGACGGTTGGATATTAAGTATTTATCATTATAAGTTCCTTGAATTTTATTTTAGTCTCTAATAATCCCAATAATATGGTAGGTTTTGTTTGACATTTTGAATGAAAACAACATAAATACAGGATTACATATAAAAAAAAAGCTTTTTGGTATTTATGTTTGAAGAACAAAACCCTAAAACAACCATGAAGAATACAAGATTTTGTTAACAAAACATAAAGAAATACATTATAGGTTAAATATATTTAAATGTTCATCTAACACGACTTGTGCCAAGCCTATCCAGGTTTTTTGGAAGATGGTGCCTGACTGCCTGCCATGTTTGTTTGTGCTAACCGCGGCAAGCAATACTCTGTACCTGGAATAGGCCACGCAATGTTTTACCTTCAAACAGTAGCCAAATACATACAAGAATAAACTAAAAGGGAAGGGTCATTTGAACAGTAGCTATACCTAGATTTACTGTGAATTTGTGAATTGTGACAGTGAATTGTTAGTTTTGCCTCTCTCAATCCAAAAAAAAAAAAAAAAAACTTTGGGCTAGTTGAAGGGTAGTAAAATCTTTTTCTTTTTAATGAATGGTGTAATGACATAAATATCTTTAGATGTTAAAAGTTGAGGCGGGTAATTTCAAAATTTCACTCTTGCATTCACAATTAAGTTACTAAAATGACCTTTGGGTAAAAAAGTTTCCCATGATTATTTTTGTCTTTTCAAACCGGTTTACTTTGATATTTCATGGTTTATCGAGGGTAGTTTGATTTTTTTAATTAAGATTAATTAATTTTTTCATGGAAAAAATTGTTGGCATGTGTGTGCATGCGCTGACGTATGAGATACACTTGTGCACTTTAGGCGCCACCTCTTCATGGTATCACATGAGCTTTCATTGTCTTTCTGATGTGCCGCTGCTGTTTTTTTTTCTCATGGTGCAACGTGTGTTGTTGAGAAATATATAGTTTGTCACTAATTGGCCTTTTTTTCTCCTTTTTTTTTTTTTTATCTCTAATACCTTAAAAATTACAGATTGGTCTTCGTTGTTTTTTATATTTCTACTTCGGTCTTTTTTCTTTTAATTTTTTAATTTTGTCCTTGGTCCTGATGTGTGATATTTATTTTTTTTCAATTTAGTTCTTTAATTTTATTTTGTCATATATTGCATTGTTCATTTAATCCTTATTCTTTTGATTTTCTTCCTTAGTATTTTTATAAAAGTTTTATTGGTTTTTAATTTCATCATTCAATCCAAGTTTGTAGTTTTTTTTTTACAATTTAGTCCTTATTTTTTAAAATTTTTATTCTTTTTGTTGGTGTTATTTTCCTTTTCAATTTAAATCTCCATTCAAATTTTTTTGTCCCTTTTTTTTTTTTTTTTTTTTGTCCTTGGTATTTTTTTGAA
>Ga0307515_10024941_pt1 | contig 10377 bp, 5 predicted proteins | sample 17_EM_MG_FD_194513 | JGI IMG/M metagenome (GOLD analysis project Ga0307515, IMG submission 194513) | Populus trichocarpa ectomycorrhiza microbial communities from riparian zone in the Pacific Northwest, United States - 17_EM | ecosystem: Host-associated > Plants > Roots > Unclassified | place...
TCATAAAAGTGTGATAATTAAATAGATTAATTAAAAAAAACAAAGAAAAAAAAACCAACAGGAAGAAAAAAACTAATGAAGAAAAAGAAAAGAATATGAATTAACTGGGTTAACCCTTCAAACCTGGTTAACCCGTCAAATCTGGGATTTGCGTCATGAAAGTTTGATAACTAAATATAAAAACAAATTGAAAGATTAACCCGTCAAGCCCGGGATACATGTCATGAAAGTCTGATAATTAAATAGAAAGAAATTTAACATTAAAAAAACACAAAAAAAAACCCATAAAGGCATAAAAAGCAAAAACAAAAAAACAAAAAAAACAAAAAAAAAACAGCTTAGCATTTCACGGTGGACTGCACAGTGAAACACTGAACATTTTTAGTATATGTTATTAATTAAAAAGAAAAAAAACAAAAAAAAATTCGAGTTAACTCATCAAACCAGGTTAACCCGTCAAACCCGGGATCCGTGTCATGAAAATCTGATAACTAAATTTAAAAATTAACATTAACAAACTAAATTAAACAAAAAAAATTAATTAAAAGAAAAAAACATAAAGAAAAAAGCAAAAAAAAAAAACCCATAAAGGCATAGAAAAAAAAAACAAAACAAAAATTAAAACAGAAAAAAACGAAAAAAAAAAAAGATTGCTCAGCGTTTCACTGTGAATTTGTACAGTGAAATACTGAGCAATTTTAATTTATTTTACAATAAGCATTTTATATGATAAGTAGAGATCTGTAATTTGAATCTTTTGATTTGGATTTAGGCCTATTTTGAACCCTGTGGTATGGATTGATATGTTTCCAAAAAAAAAAACTGAGAAACCAAAGCGTTAAAAATCTCATGACTAAAAAAAGAAGAGTATTTTGCTATAATGAAACATTAATCCCTTGCAGGTTTTTGGTAATATGAAGTGAGGACACTAGGCCCATCAGCTGATGAGAAAAGGTCCAGAAGGCCCAATTTCACTTTTAGGTGGTTCGGCCTTCATTGCTTGCCTTGCCTTCACCTGATCCAATACAAATTTAATTTTCAAACGGCGAAGTTTTTCGTTGAGGCCGAGGGTGTCTGTTCTGCATTGTATGTTAGCATTTTTCTGAGCTTGGTGCCACGTGATCAGCTCAGAAAATTTGATCAATGTAAAGTATTCTTTTTAGTCGACGCAGAAATTTAGTTTATATTGAGTCACCTCACAAGATTATATTAAAATAATCTAAAAATATTTAAAATATTAATTTTTAATTTTTGAAAATCATGATATTTCTAAAACCCTGACATGACAAAATATCGTCGCGTGTTTTTAGGAATAAAGAAAGAATGAACAGTAATTCTCTTCATCTTTTAAATTTAATTACTGTATCAAGAGTCCGAATTAGACCGTAATCATCATCGAACACAAGTTAGCCCCCCAAAATCAAATCTAACGATTTTAAATGCAACCGGAGTTGAGTGGCATTTCTGTAAATCCTCACAGCATCAGCAGTCAGTACACTACACTGGGTAGCTAGCTAACCCAGATGCTTTTTTTTCTCTTTGCCTCCCTTTTTATCGGTCCCTCTCCCTCAGATAGGTAGACAGAGAATATATTTATAACAAGCTTTTACTATACTTCACACTCTTCAATCCTATCCATTATTATTATTATTATTAACAAGCAGGAAATAGAGATGTGGCGCTGCGTGGCTCGTGGCCTTCGCCTTCCTTCTTCTTCTTCCTCGACGAAGATATTATCTAATGACTCTTTCAGATTTCACAGTACCAGATTTTTCTCTGCCGATTCTGTACGTCTCTGCTTCTTTTCACTTCACGTTTCATCTTCAATCTGAATCCTTGGGTTTTTTTGATAGCTCACGTGTTACTTGATTATGATTTTCCAGCTTCTTTAATAGCTTTTTTGTTTTAATATCATGCGATAGCATTAGATTAGGGTTACTTTTTTTGTGCGTGTGCGTGTAGATTCTACTATCGAGGTTTTTTTCTGTAAATTTTTAGGAATTCGAATTTTAAAGATTTATTTATTTTCTTTTACAAAAACTAGTTGGTTTGGTAGTTTGTTGGGAAATCAAAATTAGCAAGGCACTTGATAATTATAATTTGTTTATTGCTTATTTGGCTTGTTCTCCTGCATTTGTGGTTTTGTTTTTCCTGATAAGTTAGGTTGAATTTTTTATTATCTGATTATATGAAGTTCGTGATGGATTGTTTGGTAGACTGGGGGGGGATCCTCATACACGGTTGTGGATCATACTTATGATGCGGTTGTAGTAGGAGCAGGCGGTGCGGGCTTGAGAGCTGCTATTGGACTTTCAGAGCATGGATTCAATACAGCTTGCATTACCAAGCTTTTTCCCACTCGATCGCACACTGTTGCGGCTCAGGTAAGCTGTCAGCTTGATGGGTGGTAGAATATAGATATTGGTGATAGAAGATTTTGTGGTTGAGTTATGTTCTAGCTGATAATTTATGATTCATGCATAATGTTAGTGTAGATAGATGGCAGGATCAACTTTTTTGGTTTCATAAATTCTCTCGTTAGTGGAAGAATACAATGTTTACTGAGATATGTGAGGGCTTCTAAACCACAGGGGGTAGTTTTGCTATTGATATAAGGTTCATATGTTTAACCGTTGGTGATATCTTGGGAGCAGTATGGGGGATGGGGAATGTAAGGGCATGTGATATCTTTTGTGCTTTATATGATTCTTAATTGGGGATCATAAGGGCATGGAACCACTTTTTTTGTTGTTTTGAATTTATGATTGTATTTTAGGTGTTGGATTGGGTTTAGTTACTGTTGGTATAAACATTATATGCACTAAGTGGGATGCTACTATGTGAAGGCTGCTGTTCTTTGGATGGATATCTTTCTAATATGCTATTTAGTGCTAAACTCTGTAGGGTGGTATTAATGCCGCTCTGGGAAATATGACCGAGGATGATTGGAGATGGCACATGTATGACACTGTCAAGGGAAGTGACTGGTTAGGTAAGTTACTTGATTGGATTAGGAACCTTTTGTTTGTAGCGCATGCATTATTTTGAATCTGGGAGGTTGAAATTTTACTATGAAGCAAATAATTTTCCTACGTTGGTGAGGCTGTTCTGCTTTTTTTACTTATCTTCTTACAAAGTCGAATATAAATTGGTGGCATTGCATGGGTATCCCATATACTAGCTGAAGTGTACCCCTTTTCATTTTGAGAGGTATTGGGGCTTCTGCTAGGGGACATTGCATGATCTATATTTTGGGATGCTCAAGATTAAATTTTTGTTTTGAACATTAACGTTTATAATATTTGCACAGGTGATCAGGATGCCATCCAATACATGTGTAGGGAGGCACCAAAAGCAGTCATTGAACTTGAGAACTACGGATTACCTTTTTCTCGAACAGAAGATGGAAAAATTTATCAGCGTGCATTTGGGGGTCAAAGTTTGGATTTTGGAAAAGGTGATATGAGACCAGCTTAAAGTTTGGAACCTAAATTGAGGAGTCATGTGCTTTATGTTAATGGCCTTCTTATGTTCGGTTATTCTTCTAGGTGGGCAGGCATATCGTTGTGCGTGTGCTGCTGACAGAACTGGGCATGCTCTTTTGCATACTCTCTATGGCCAAGCTATGAGACACAATACACAATTTTTTGTGGAATATTTTGCTTTGGATCTATTAATGAATAATGATGGTATGTTTATGCATGTCTTTTGCAATTTTATTCACATTTCTGTGCTTGGTGAGTATAAAATAGCACACAACAAGATGGTCCTAAGGGATCAAATTTCCCTATATTCTAGACTATTTCTCGAAGGGTCAAAAAGGGAAGGGGGAGGGATTGAACCCTCTGAGCTAGTTTTGGGGTTTATTTCCAAAGAGGGGAGGAGATTGGAGGATTTATGATAGCCTTTAAACCTCTCCAAATCATAGAAAACATCAACAATGGTGGGGATGTGGGATTTGATATTTTATTTTTTATTTTTTTTTCAATACTACCCGTTAACCTTCTCTTCCTCCATCAGCCAAACACCATGTATGTGGACTAAAATCACTCATTTATGGTTGCAAAAATTGGTTGAAACATCTTTTAGCCATGGGTTTCTAGGGATATTGGGCATTTAGCTTTTTGGATTTGTCATAAGGCTAGTTGATGGTTCTCTCATAACTTTCATGGGATAATTTGGTACTGTTACCTTCTCATAAGTTAGTTATATTGTGAATTTAGTCACATTCAAGATGTTGCGTGCAAGTGTTGCCCTTTTTATTACATTGTATTTGTTTATTACCTGTATTGAATTCTTGCCTTCTTCATCTTCTTCCCTTATGGGCCCTTTAGTAGATAAAACAGTGTATATACTTGTTTTTATACTTGGAGGTTACTCATGCTGTAAGTTGATTGCTTATTGAGTTTTGATGTACAGGTAGCTGCCAAGGAGTGATTGCACTGAATATGGAAGATGGGACATTGCATCGCTTCTGTGCTGCTTCAACAATTCTGGCTACAGGGGTACTACAATGTAGACAATATTTGCTGGTTTCAAGTAATTGAAAAAGATTTCTTACTGCAGTATACCTGTATCCTTGTGTGCTTCTTCAGGGATATGGTAGAGCATACTTTTCAGCAACCTCAGCACATACATGCACTGGAGATGGCAATGCAATGGTTGCCCGGGCCGGGGTTCCACTTGAGGTTAGCTGTGATTCCCATACCTGAATTGAGTAAATACAAAAATTTTCATATCAGATATTCATTTTCTTCTCCATTTATTCTTCTGCAGGATTTGGAGTTTGTTCAGTTTCATCCTACAGGCATATATGGAGCAGGGTGCCTTATTACAGAAGGTTGCTACTTTCTTCAGCTCACATGGAAAATATGTTGCATGTTGTTTTTTATTTTTCCACATGTTATGAATATAGCATGATTACTTTCTCCAATAACCTGATTTTGATTCTGGTTTGTTTCAAACTAAACAATGCCTGTTTCTTAATTTTGTCTGCAACATGTAGGATCTCGTGGTGAAGGTGGTATTCTTAGGAACAGTGAAGGTGAGCGATTTATGGAAAGGTATGCACCTACAGCCAAGGATCTTGCTTCAAGAGATGTCGTTTCAAGATCCATGACCATGGAAATTCGGGAGGGTCGTGGTGTAGGTATGATTGATTATTAGAATTACATGTTTCTAATTTCATTTTCATTTAGCAGATTTTATATGTATGTTTATTATTATTCTTTTATGTCTGAAGAATTGACTTGAACAGTGGTTCTGGTCTAGAACAGTATACTTTTCGCTTGATTGGTGTATATGTTTAAGTAGTGATGTTTCTATTTTTGTTCTTTTCTAATTTATGTTTGCAGTTGCATGTTTGTGGTGAAACATGCAAAAGTTGTGACAATTTTTGTGCCTCAATGGATATCTACCCTTGGGGTTGAGTGAGAAGCTAAGCTCGCATAGGTTGCCATGTTATGTTATAATATAAGGATTGAAAGTTAGCACCTGCTCTATTCCCGATATGGATACTCAATTTAACATATAGAACGATTTTCACACTGTTTTGATAGGACCTTTGAAGGACCATATATATCTGCACTTGAATCACTTGCCCCCAGATGTGCTCAAGGAGAGGCTTCCTGGTATCTCTGAAACTGCTGCCATTTTTGCTGGTGTGGATGTTACAAAGGAACCCATCCCTGTCCTACCGACCGTGCATTATAATATGGGTGGGATTCCCACAAATTACCATGGAGAGGTGTGAGTTAGATAATTGCATGTTTTGGGTTCTGTTGCTGTCACTAGTAAGATGCTAGAAAAACATAAACCAACAACAGGCTAAATAATCAATTGAGGTGATATTTAAAAAATAGGTGTTATATGGCTAAATATCGGGTGCCATTGTTTTGTGTTTATGGAACACATTAAATGAGAAAAGCTACAATTTCTTATTGAAATCAGAGAATGCAGTTGTTTTTCAATTCCATCACGCTCATGCTTGTTATGTAATTTTTAGTATCCTGCTTTTTAACTCCGGGCTGATATTTTCTTCAGGTAGTTACCCTTAAAGGTGACGATCCAGATGCAGTTGTTCCTGGATTAATGGCTGCTGGAGAGGCAGCCTGTGCTTCAGTTCATGGTGCCAACCGGCTTGGTGCAAATTCTCTTCTTGACATTGTTGTGTTTGGCCGAGCTTGTGCAAATAGAGTAGCCAAAATCCATAGACCAGGCAAGTTGAATGTTTGATTGTTGTAGATGAATTAGCAATGAGATGGATGTGAAGATTTAGTATCCTATAAAAAGAAACAGAAAGGCTTGAGCATTTGACATCTCAAATTCCTATTTTGCAGGTGAGAAACAGAAACCTTTGGAAAAGGATGCTGGAGAGAGGACTATTGCATGGCTGGATAAACTAAGAAATTCAAATGGATCACTTTCAACTTCACAAATTCGGTTAAATATGCAGAGGACAATGCAGAACAATGCTGCTGTTTTCCGCACACAAGAAACATTGGAAGAGGGTACTCCAATATACTACTGTTTTGCTTGCTATAAATCTAAAACTCATAAGGTCATGTTTAGTGTGATGCCGTGTGATATAGTAAGGAGAACATCACTATTTCCTCTTTCTGGAACATTATATGACACCATTATGGTCTATTGAAGACACCCTCTGATTATGGTCTAGCTTACCATCCTATAACTGCATTTAATGATGTTGTGTGTCCCAATTTTTTCCTGCTTTTCCTTGTTCCTTTTTTTTTCCTTTCCTTTTTGCATAAATTGTAAAATTGAGCTATTTGTTACATAAACATGTAGGGAAGGGGCTTAGACCCAATCTCAATCCCACAGTACTTGATTTTTAGTTTCATTTTCTACTATTTTAAATTTTTAATTGACTTCAATTTGATTAACTGCCATAATCTTTAGGCAATTTTTATTTTGATCATATTTATCTTATTATTCCTATTCTGGTACTTATGCAGGTTGTCACTTGATTGATAAGGCATGGGAAAGCTTTCATGATGTGAAAGTGAAAGATCGGAGTTTAATATGGTATGTTACAATTAACGTCATTGATGATCAAATTATTGCATTTTCTTTGTTGTTCGAACTTCAATTCTCGTATCTTTTAACAGGAACTCTGACTTAATTGAGACTGTGGAGTTGGAAAACCTTTTGATAAATGCCTGTGTAACTATGCACTCTGCTGAAGCCCGGAAAGAGAGCAGGGGAGCACATGCCCGTGAAGATTTCACCGTTAGTCTGGTTCTCTCTTCTGTTAATTGTTTCTTTTTTGCTTCCTTTTAATGCAATAAAAGTAAGTTGCTTGATTTTGCAGAAAAGAGATGATGAGAACTGGATGAAGCATACTCTGGGGTAAGTCTTATCTTGTGCCTGCCAGCAGAAAAGTTTATGTTTAACTGAATCTATGATGTAGGTTTCTTGTTATCATAGCAGAAATTGAATGTTGAAATGGAGTGCTAATAAAAAAATATCTGCCAAAAGTGTTGTTTATATGTGATCAATGATCAGATACTATCATTGTAACTCTACTGGTGTGAGCTTTGTTCTCAAAATTCCTTTGGTACTTAAAGCAAAAGGAACTAGCACCTATAGAGGTGACAGGAGAAGTTTGTATCATGAGCTTTATGCTCACAGCAGTATTTCAATAGAGTGCCATGTTACTTTTCAATCTATTGTAGGATGTAAGCTTGAGAAGTATTTGTCTGGCTGTTATTCTATGGGTGGATTGTGATTCTATCCAAGTCAGCCTCTCATTATTCAATTATGATAGCATAGTGGTGCTTGTTTGATTTGCAGATATTGGGAGAATGAGAAGGTCCGACTGGATTACAGGCCAGTTCACATGAACACGTTAGATGATGAGATTGAGCCATTCCCGCCGAAGGCTCGTGTTTATTGATTCTATCTGCTCTTTAAAGAACAGGGATGGCGAGTGGAGATGGTTCGCGAAGATGCAATAACCCTCATGATAAAAATAAGCCTGCGGATGCAATAAACAGTTATAGGTACATTTGTTTTTTACCGCAATGATGCATTCATCAAATTCAAGATGGGAATAATCCGCACAGCTTAATCGAACCAGAGTTGGATTTGTATCTTCAGCAGTAAGTGAGCCCTGATTGATTGTTAGTTTAGCAAGCAACGAGTTGCTTGGAATTTTGTCTGAAATTCTTCGATTTTCAACATCCTGGTTGCTACATTTGTTAATATAGCCGCTGGTCTAATGTGACGTGTACTGATCACAAACATGCTTCTTAAACTGTCAATATGATAATAAATTGTTGCTCGTGTCAGGTGTCTACCCACTCCCTTATTTTATCTTTATTTTTTTGTCCCAATCATATGATGCACATGATTGTTCTTTAACGTGGTTGTTGTTGTTTTTTAAATGTATTAAAATAATATTTTTTTTATTTTTTAAAAATTATTTTTAACATCAGCTCATCAAAATATTCTGAAATTATTAAAAAAATATTAATTTAAAACAAAAATAAATAAAAATAAATAATTTTTTTTAAAATGTTTTTGAAATGTAAAAACAGCCTGCATCATTGCTGTTGCTGTTAACTTGGTTGGCTAATAACGGAGAAGGCCTGCAAATTGCATGTTAGGAAGGATAGCAGGAATGTAGAATCCATCTGTTCCTTCTTCAGTTCCACATGCACCTACGACCCAACCAAATGGAGGATTCAGCTCATCCCTCCCTAATCTTCTTCCTTGGAAACAGAGTGTTGGTTGCTGGTTTTAGAGGTGGTCGGTAGAGATCTCTGGGGGCTGGTTTAGAAAGAATTCGAGCTAATTGAGGGAGTTGAGCTGCTTTTACTTTTACTTTTCTTTCGAGGGAAAGTAACAGAATTAAACAAGAGCTTGAATCCAGACGGTATTGTAGAAAGAAATTGTATTGCCCATGTTGAAAACTATCATAGCAATTCTTTTTGTTTGTGGTTTATCATGATTAGTGACATGAACATCACTGTAGAGGGACGAGGGAAGCCCAATCGTTTATACAACTACTGGGTGGTCTACATTTAAGTCATCATTATCCTGTTTAACAATCATGATTATTGCGGTGATGACTGATGGACAGTGCCTTTAGTTTCGAAAGATTGGAATTTTGAAGGAGAGGTAAAGAAATTGTTGTAGTGAGGAGCTCATTTGATTTGTCAAAGAAACAGTGCCACCCACTACAAAATATCATACGCCTTTCCCCGTCCAGCCCCAGGGGGAGGACAATTAAAGCCACCGGAGCAGTCTTTGGATCAAAACATGGCTTCATTACAAGTTTGACTGGAAAACAGCCGTTTGTCATCATCTGCAAAGAATTATTTAAAAATGATCACCTCACGTTGTTGTTGTTGTCTGTAATGGAGATGCATGCACCCACTATCCTAGAGAGGATTTCCAGTTCTGCAACGGTTGGGTAATAAAAAATTAGAAGGCAAATCCAACTTCACAAGGCTAGAGATATAAAAAGCTTTACAATTATATGCCTCCTCTAAATGAGAAATGAGAGGTGTCTCTCTCAAATTACTAGTGTGATTAAACAAAATGATGAAGAAATTGTGTAATACATGCTATTTACAGTTTTTGCCCGTTGTCTTGACAGTAGTAGAAGCAGCTAAAAGTCAATAAATACTCCATGGCAACAACCCAGTAAAGATAGACTAAAACGAGGAAATGGTTTACAGTTAATTGCTGGTCCCCTTGAATTCACTGGGTTTCTTGTTTGCTCGAAACACAGCCATTAACTTCAAAAATTCAACGGGGCATCGCTGTTGTTCGAAGGTTGTCATCAGCAATAAACAATCGAGTGGGTGGTAAGCTGTTAACCATTTGAACTTTGATGGAGACTTTCTGTAGGCGGTGAACTTTGATAGAGCTTGATCAGCGTGCGAAAAAAAAACAAGTTCGTAACGCATAATCTTCCACATTATGATATAATATAAAAATAAGGCTGAGCCATCATGCAAAATACCAAATCTGAATTGAGAAAGCTCAGGAAACCGATCCTAGCAAGTGAACAAGAAGATGTCAATAATTGATTCATATAACTTATTATTAAATTTTATATATAAAAACACTAAAATATCATCCCATGAAAGTGCCTAGGAATTAGATAATGCTTTATAGGTTTTGAATAGTCTTCCTTTCGTTTTCAGCCGCATTTTCATTTTTCAAGTCACTGCTCGAGGGAAAGAGCGAGTATTCGTGTATTATTCACCTCTAACTAACCATTATTATATATATATATATATATATATATATATATATATATATAATACAACAAGTTGTAATTAGGACGGGTGTATTAGTCAAATAACCATATTAATTCAATAACTCGATGAAATCCAACGTCGGATT
>Ga0307515_10024942_pt1 | contig 10377 bp, 8 predicted proteins | sample 17_EM_MG_FD_194513 | JGI IMG/M metagenome (GOLD analysis project Ga0307515, IMG submission 194513) | Populus trichocarpa ectomycorrhiza microbial communities from riparian zone in the Pacific Northwest, United States - 17_EM | ecosystem: Host-associated > Plants > Roots > Unclassified | place...
GCACAAATACTTAAAAAAAAAACGATGCATGTTAAGAATTTATTAGTTTTATTATAGTGTTCTATAGAAAAATAGAATTAAGATATTGAAATATGCTTGAGTTTTTGAAGTCCAAATGATGGAACGAATATTGTGATTGATGTTACAGGTTGAGAAATGATTGAGTCGATAACTTGGTATCTAAAGAATACAAAGAAAACTCTGCCAAAATTTCGGGAAAATATATATATATAATTGGTAACTACGAATATATATCATATATTTTGAGTTTACAATTTGAGACTGTTACAACCATGAAGAAAAGCATTTTTAATATCAAGTTGGCCCAGAGGTTAACCATGAGTGATTGCCAGTGAAAGCACTACATGAACAGTGAAAGCTTTGACTACTGAACTGAAGGTTTCAGTGTAGTCAAGACCAAGGAGTTGAGTATATCCTTTGGTAATAAGACATGTCTTGAGGCCGTCAATAGATTTGTTAGACTAATACTTTGTAAGAAAAACCCAATTGCAACCCACAATGTTCATTTTGGGAGGCCGAGGAATAAGATCACAGGTGCAATTTTCATAGAGAGCGTTGAGTTCTTCATCCATAACAGCAAGCCATGCAGGGTTTTTGGCAGCAGTCTTTAATCCACGGGGTTCATATGTAGTGAGGAGGGCATGTAAGAGACCTAAGACATGTTGACTCAAATACATGGGGTAATGTGGCCAAAAAATACATGTTTTTGCTCGAGTGACCATCGGGTAAGAGGATGAAGCAACAAACTGGTCACGATGAGCTTGAGCTTTAAAATGCAATGGAGCTTGTGCTGGAGGGTCAGGGGTTCAAGAGAAGCTAGGATGTGTTATGTGGAAGACAACTAATCAGTAGAAACCTGCATAGGCTCAAGTAAAGAGTCAGAATAGAGACGACATGCATACGACCAAGACCGAGAATGAGGATTAGATTAAGGAATTGTGGGCAATTGGGCGGTAGATAATGGTGGGTTATGAGGATGCATGAGCTCACTAAAATTGGATAAATAAGGATGCAGGAGGCTGAGCGGTCGAGTTGGGTATTAAAGGGAAATTAAGTTGATCAAATTTAGCTTGATGCGTGACATAGATCTTAGAGGTGAGAGGGTCCGAACAACGTAAACCTTTATAAGAAGAACTTTAGCCCAAGAATATGCATGAAATGCCGTGTCGAGAAAATTTGTTAGCAACATAATCACGTAAACATGGATAGACTTTATAACCTAAAGGATGAAAATTGATGTAAAGACGAGATTTACCATGTAGAATCTCAAAGAGAGAAAGACCTCCAAGAATGGGTAGGCAACCGATTGATGATATAGGTCGTTGTATTAAAAGCGCCAACCCAATAATAAATGGGTAATCGTGAATGAAGAAAAGATTGATATTGAAGAAAAATATCAATAAAATCATATTTAAATTTCATAGGGTAAAGCCATGTAAAGTGAGAGTGATCATCAACAAATATCACGTAATATGCAAAACCCATTTTTGATTTAACAGGAGTTGGGCCCCAGATGTCGCAGTGAACAAGACCTAAAATAGAGGTGGATCGAGTATTATTAGTAGAAAACAGAAGCTTATGACTTTTAGCAATTTGATATGTAGCACAAATAACAGGATTAGGAAAAATAGAAGGGATAAATGTCCTTTTTTATTTAATAAAGAAATAATAGAGTAGTTAACATGACCAAGACGCGTATGTCATAGATCATATGACGCTGTAAGGACAGATTTATTTAGAACAGAAATGAAAGCAGCATTGCCTCGCTCTAGTACATAAAGACCGTCATCATATCTTATAGTTTCCACCACCATTCTTGTGAGCTTGTTCTAAATAACAAAAGAAGAGTAAGTACATGTGACCAGAAGAGGAAAGTCTTTAGTCAATTTACTAATGGACAAGAGGATTTTGGTGAGATGTTGTACCAATAAAACATCAAGCAATTTTAAATTTGGAGAGGGTTGAGAGGCACCCGTATAAGTGATGGGTAAAGGAGCCCCATTTCCCACAATAACCTTATCCTTACCAATATATTGCTCGAAGATGGTGAGTGCAGTCAAATCCGGTGTCATGAGCAGAGTCACTAGTGTCAAGGTACCAGTCTGAGGTGGAGCTCGAAAAGGTTTCAGCAATGTGTGCTAATGGCTCCACACGATCATATCGGTTCTGACATCGATCAGTAGTGTGGTCCTCTGTTTTACAGATTTTGCAGTGTGGGTTATAAGAACGATGAGATCAATTATTCCCAAATGAATGACCATCGTAGTTGCTAGAGGAGGGGCCACTTATGCTGCCATGTGAGCCATCTATATTGCGATGATTTCTTGTGCAATAAAAGTGTCCTCTATTCATTGTTGATGTGAACGTTGTAGAAGAGAGTGTGAGTTTTAAGTGATTTTTGAAACAAATCAAAACTTTTAACTAAAAGGATCAAAACGTGAAATGAAGCAAGAGGTGTATGAGCCATCTGTATGGAGGAGAAGGCAACAAACTTAGTGCCAAGTGCACAAAGAAACTAATGAGATTTATCGACTAGTCGTCCAATAGCCATTAATTGATCACAAAGGCCTTTGAATGCACGGATAAAGTCAGCAATGAAGCAGTTTCCTTTCTTCATGAGTTGAAGTTCATCGTTTAGGCGAATCTCTTGAGTTTTAGATCTATGGATGAGCACATGTTCAAGAGCAACCCAGACATCCCGAGAGGTTACAAGGCCAACAACGGTTGTCATTGCTTCTTCTATGAGAGATGACAACAGCAAACTTAAGATTTGTTGATCTTTGAGTTTCCATTCAAGGAACTCGATGCTAGCATTAGAATTATTGTCTGTGGTGGTTAAAGTTTCAGACGATTATTAAAGAGAACCATTAATGAAACCAATGCAACCTTGGCATTGAAGAAAAGGAATGAGCTGGCATTTCTAGAGCAAAAAATTTATGGTTGAGAGCTTAATGGTGACCATGTGAACCATGGTATTGAAGGAGAAAGGCTCTACCGCGAGGAAGAAGGGAGGGAGATTTTTAGAGTTTAACCTAGAATGGCTTTGATACCATGTAAATGTTTTGAGAAACCACCACACTTTGAGGTGGAGATTATGTTTTATTTATATAGGGAATGTATACATGTATAGTTAGACTATCAAGAAGGAAAGAATCATAATATAAATACAATTTATTACGTTCCTACAATTATGGGCTAAGAATCATGAGGAGATTCTGGAGAATCCCCAACAGAGAAGGGGTACAATTAGATCATCTTATCCAGAATACCTCTTGTTCTAGAGATAGTAACGCATGCATGCAGACATTTGACCTAAATGTACTTAGAGAGGCCTTCCTACTAAAGGAAACCACTCTCATAGATGTGCCTTCTGTAAGGATTTATTTTTCCTTGAATTTTACTGGTTTATCTGTTTCGTCAAAATTCAAGCTACGGGGATAACGTCGATTCTTAACACCAACGCATTTTGGCAATGAGTAATCTTTTGTTTAGTGTCACAATGAATTATTATTATTATTACTATTATTATTTCCTTTATCTTCCTTAGGCCGAGAAGGGGACTCCTGCTATAGTTGGGAAATGGAAAAGTGAATCCAAGGAAAGGATATAAAGCATAAAAAACACAAAGATATAAGGAAAAGGATAAAAAGCATACCATCATAAATATAAAAGATAGAAGTAAAGACGAGGAGAAGGGGAAGAAGGATGAAAGTGGGCATAATGATTCTTGCTCTAATCACTTAAAAAAAAAGGCCATGAAAAGGTTGGGTTTTATTACTGGCTTGCAATCGCTGCTTGAACATGTTGCAAATGATAAAAGGTGGTGAAATTTATGGACAAGCCTTACTCTTGTAAGTTGTTTGGCATTAATGATAAATTAGTCAACTTTTGATTAGCACAATAATACATATCACCATTCAGATTTTAAATGACATATTGTCATTAGCAATTGAAAAAAAAAAGTAATTTTGTTGTTGATGGTGGTTTTGAACTTGCATTTTCTGTGTATGCTCTAATGTATTATTTGAATGCTCAATGCATTGCCAATATGTTCAAGCTTTTTTCGTTTTATAATCTCATAAAAGAAAGGATGGTGGAGATGAAGATCTTAATGATGTGCGCAAGCACATAAAAAGTAAGGTAATAAATATTAGCTTTGAGTTTTGGTGATTTTGTAGCTTGTTCAATCTCATCTTTCTTATTTTGTTATGAATTGTATCAACTACTTTTCATTCATTAGCCTCTTGTTCTCCTTTACCAAGCCCTCCATTTTGAAATTGTTCTCTGACAACATAATAGCTCAAAGACTGATTAAATCGATAGGGTGATGGAAACTAGCTAAAACTGTTGCACACTATATAGTTCATTTTTTTTTTACTTAAAGTTGTCCATCTGTTTATGTTAAGTATCCTTGTCATCATACTATTATCCTGCTTTTGATTTGCCTTATTCTCTAAAAAAAGCATTTTATGTTTGAAAACGAATAACATGACCAGAGATACACCTCTCATGCCCTCTTAGCAAGGAAAAAAAAGGAGGTAAATATAGTAATATAAAAAAATTTCTCTTGGCAACCCAAAATTTCAACTATAACCCCGTCACAAGAAAATGTTTTCTATAAACAAGTTTAACCCAACTTTTCCCATGGTAAAAAAAAAAACGTTTAGTCCATCTCTCTTAAATATTATGATCCTCTTCTGATATCACTTCTCTAACAGTTTTCCACTGCTATTTTATTTTAAACATACTTTATTGTAAATAGGACTCTCAAAGCTGTATTTTTTTGTACACGCCATTGTTTTCATATTATGTAATCTCTATATAAATGAAATACAAGCCATGTATATGGAAGACAAGTTTTCACTCAATCTTACATGGTAGCAGAGCTTGGTTCAAGAGGACCTTTCTTAAATATGTCTTTCTTTATTCCTTCTCAAACTACTCTTGTGGATGAGTGAACCATGTCTGATTCGTTCTCTTTCAAAACTCATCTACCCGACATTTCAATTAAACTAGCCTCAACAAATTATCTCTTATGAAAATCGTTGGTTGTTTGCATTTTACGTGGATATTGGCTTCTAAGCTATGTTACGAATGACTCTCCTTGTCCAGCCACAACCGTTACTACCACTGATTATACTATAATCCAAAACCCAGCTCCAATCAAATAGTTACGTATTGATCAACTAATCCTTGGCTAGATCAATAGCTCATTGTCCGATGCTTCTCTATCTTAGGTGATCTACAATGAGACCTCCCATGAAGCCTGAGAGGTGTTGGAAATGTTGTATGGTTGACATATAAGGGATCATGCTCAACAAATAAAAAGTGAACTTCAATCCCTCACAAAAAGTGTTGCTTTAATGGAAGATTACCTTCACAAGACAACATCTTTGGCTCTTGTACTTCGTGGTGCTGGCAAACCGATGGAAGAAAGATGATGATTTTATCATTTCCTTACTTAGAGGATTAGGATCTAAATTTGGTCCAATTATGGTTCTTATCAATGCAAGAGATAATTTTCCCTTCATTAAAGCTATAATCAGTAAGCTAAAGGAATTTGATCTTCAACTTCAAACATGAAGACATTCCACTATTTCTTTCTATACCAATAAAACTATCACATCTCCACATCGCAATGCATGAAACTCCTCTTGTGGGCGTTATCAAAATAATTATCAAAAGTATAAGACAAATCATGGAGGTGGTAGGTATCAAGGTCGCATCATTTTTGGATGTCCTCAATAACATCTTTCTCGTGGCAATAGCAAGCCTCCTGCACTCCATGGGTGTATAACATGTTTTCTCTGTGGTGGACTTAATCACAAAGCTGATAATTGTTGGGCTAGTGATGAAGAAGCTGAAAGCTATCAAGCCTTTCTTGCTGCCCAAACTAGAGACATTTAAGATGATGTCTGGTACCCAAATACGGGAGCAAATCAAAACGAGACTCCTACTTCTACTGATGCTAAAGGTATAAAACAATACTCGGGAACATATTCTATGATGGTTGGGAATGGTCTTGGTCTTCCTATTTCAATTATTGGTACTTTTCAAGTTTTCATATTTCACTCAGCATTAAAAATGCTTTTATTGTTCCAACACTTAAAAAGAGACTACTCTCTGTTTTTTTATTTACTACTGATCATAATTGCTACTTTGTGTTTTATCCATGAGGTTTTCTTATAAAGGACCTGAAGACCAAACGAGAGATATTTAAAGGTTTTGTTGATCTAGATTGTATCCACTACATGACATCCCAACAAATTCCAATCTTATTACATTCCAAGCATTCATTACGTTCCATCCCAACAAATTCCAATCTTGTTGCATTCCAAGCTACAAAAGTTTCCAGCACCATCTGGTATGCACGTTTGGGCCATCCCAATTCTAGAATTTTGCAATTGTTACTTACTTGTTTGCCTACCTTAAATAAACAAGTTACATTTTATCAAAGTTGAATTATTGGGAAATTAAAGAAATTTCCTTTTGCATCTTGATGCAAACCTCTTGATCACGCGGGCAAGCATCCCACACGCAAAGACATCAAATTCCTGGAAAGCCAAGTAAATCAGGTTTGATAGGAGTGTGACATAAAGATAACTTATACCTAGGCACAAACACTATTAGAAACGGAAACCCCCACCCAACGAATATTGATTCGCGAATGAGAAGTATAAGGATAACGCCACGAAGTCAGCTGTTCTTCGATAAGTTATTTTTTAGTTCTTTAGAGAACCAAGGAAGGGAAATTATCCCATAAACACACAACAAGTGCGGCAAATAAATTTTTTTATTAATCTAAATTGTCTAACCTTACATGTCTGGTTATGCCTTTATTTATACTGACTCTATACTGAAACAAACCCTAATAGACCCCTTATATGGACTTATATGATACTCCCTTACAATTAAACCCAAATAATATAAATAAACCTTAAACTAAGAAGAAAAAATAATAACAATAATAAATCTGAATTTAATATCCTAAATATAATACGATCAGATTTGCTACCCTTTAGAAGTCTCATATAAACTAGGAGAATCAAATCTGAAGTTGCCTCCTCTTTAGTTTTCTTGTTTGTAAAGTATTCTTAGCTGACTTGAAAACTTATTTAATGATAGATTCCTATTATAATAAGGATAGAATAATTGTTTTCATACACCATAAGGATTCCACATTAATATGAAGTCTATACCACACATGGAAACTATGTTGTTGCCCATTAAATATCCTTGCAAGACTAGGAAATTCCCAAAACCAGCTGCCACATCCTTGTAGGAAAAGAATCCTAGCCAAATAGGAAGTCCACAAGTTAAAAGGAAGTAAATAACAAAATTTGTATAGCCTTTTTTGACCAATATTGTGATGTCTTCCTGAACTCTAACTGATCTGAAAGTTTAACCCAAGGTAGGAAAACATGTCAGGAGACCCCATGTTAAATTTCAGCTCGATCCAACGGTCGAATTGGGATCTATGATTGTTGTTGTGAAATTGAACAGTTACACATTTTACATCAGAATCCGAATCAGATTGTTTTTTTGTTGCCCGGATCATATCATTCCATCTCTCTTCTAGATGAATCATCCTCAAATCATTAACAGGGATAATGGACAAAGTTGTAGCCTTTTTTGAAGCCTTTGAAGTTCTTTTTTTTTTTGCCAAGAATCGTCACCAACAACTTTGGATGAAGGTAACAACCGTTCTCTTTCGTCTATCATCATTGTAGTGTTTTTGCTCCTCTCTTTTTGAAGTTCGCTGGGCATTGACTAATATCGTTAACACATCAAGTTCTTGTAGTATCTTCCCTAGAATACAAGATAGACTCTTGGTTATGAAGGTAACAACCGTTCTCTTTCGTCTATCATCATTGTAGTGTTTTTGCTCCTCTCTTTTTGAAGTTCGCTGGGCATTGACTAATATCGTTAACACATCAAGTTCTTGTAGTATCTTCCCTAGAATACAAGATAGACTCTTGGTTTTTTTTAGAACACTAATCTCTTTATTTCTCTCCTTTTGATACCACATCTCTTTTTGAATCTTCTTCTTCTTTTGCCATAATACCTCATTAGAATTCATGAAATCCTGATTACAATACTCCCTTTGCATTTTTTTTATATCAAAACCTAAAACGAAAGCTAATGACAGTAAAGAAAGTAAAAAGAAATTGAGGACTGAAAACTGACCCAAAATTACATGGACTTTCAATTGACAAACGTAAAAAACCTCTTTAGGCCCAAAAAGGACCCTAAACCAAATGACTTTCAAACGGTATGAAATTTGAAATTTAGAGCGAATTCATGTTAAAAAACCAGAATATCAAGTTAGATTTAATGTTGAATTGATTTAATATATGGAAAGGAAACTGACGCGAATCAGCTCTTTTAAAACCTGAATTTGGAATCTAAACCAAACGATGTCCAAATGAGTTGAAACTTGATATATTATTTGATTTCACCCTAAATAACCAGAATATCAATTTTGATACAATTACAATATGGTTTGATAAGTGGACGCAAAACAGAAGCGAAACATATCCCTTTGTCCTAAATAACATTTTTCTGATTATTTTTTTACTCTAAAAAGAAATTTTGGAAAGAAAGAATAATATGACACCCTTTTTTTAATCCCAAAAGACTCAATTCAATATAACTAATCAAGAATAATGTAGGAAGAAGACAATTTGACCGAAACTGATTTGAAACAAGATTAAACCCGAAACAAAAACAACACAAAGAAAAATTGACGTGGAAGGTAAAAACAAAAATACAAGAAATAAAAGGATAGAACCTGATTAATAAAGCCAAGCTCTAATACGAAATGAAGCAAACCTCTTGATCATGTGGTCAAGCAACCCATACACAAAGACACCAAATTCCTAGAAAGCCAAGTAAATCAGGTTTGATAGGAGTGTGGCACAAAGATAACTTGTACCTAGGCACCAACACTATTGGAAACGGAAACCCCCACCTAACAAGTATTGATTTGCGAACAAGAAGTATAAGAATGACGCCACGAAGTTAGTTGTTCTTCGGTGAGTCATTTTTCAGTTCTTTAGAAAATCAAGGAAGGGAGATTATCTCAACAACACACAACAAGTGCAGTAAACAAGAAGTTTTATTAATCTGAATTGTCTAACCTTACATGTCTGGTTATGCCTTTATTTATACTGACTATATACTGAGACAAACCCTAATAGACCCCTTATGTGGACTTATATGATGCTCGCTTACAATTAAACCTAAATAATATAAAAAAAACCCTAAACTAAGAAGAAAATAATAATAACAATAATAAATCCGAATTTAATATCCTAAATATAATAGGATCAGATTTGTTGCCCTTTATAAGTCTCATATAAGCTAAGAGAATCAAATCTGAAGTTGTCTCCTCTTTAGTTTCCTTGTTTGCAAAGTATTCTTGGCTGACTTGGAAACTTATTTAATGATAGATTCCTACTATAATAAGGATAGAATAATTGTTTCCATACACCATAAGGATTTCACATTAATATGGAGTGCATACCACACATGCAAACCATGTTGTTGCCCATTAAATATCCTTACAAGACTAGAAAATTTTTAAAACCAGTTGTCACATTCTTGTAGGAAAAGAATCCTAGCCAAATAGGAAGTCCACAAGTCAAAGGGAAGTAAATAACAAATTCATACAGCCTATGTTGACCAGTATTGAGATGCCTTCCCAAACTTTGATTGAACTGAAATTTTATCCCAAGATAGAAAAACATGTCAAGAGACTCCATGTAAAAGTTCAGCTCAATCCAACAGTCGGATTGGGAATTATGATTGTTTCCATGAAACTAGACAGTTGCGTATTTTACATCAGAATCTGAATCTAATTGTTTTTTCATTGCCCGAATCATATCACATCCAGAATTACATATGTTGAAACATTGTTACATACTCTTCGTATGGATGTTTGGGGACCAGCTCCCATAACTTCTTATGATGGTTTTTAGTTTTATTTGATTATTGTGGATGAATTATCTTGCTACATATGGCTTTTTCCCATTAATCATAAATCAAATGTCATTCTTATTCTTCCTGAATTTTTCAAAATGCTAGAAACTCAGTTTCAAACTCAAGTGAAAAATTTTCATAGCAACGAGGGAGGTGAATTTATTAATACAACTTTAAAACACTATTTTACTTCAATAGGGATTCTATCAATTATATTGTCTTGAAACTCCTGAACAAAATGGTTTAGCTGAACATCGTCATATTATTGAGACATGTCTCATTTTAATGGCTCATATAAACCCCTTAAACATCAATGCATGAGATTAAGTAAATAGAGCCATTAGTAAGATAATAATAAAAAAAAACTTATAAATT
>Ga0307515_10024946_pt1 | contig 10376 bp, 5 predicted proteins | sample 17_EM_MG_FD_194513 | JGI IMG/M metagenome (GOLD analysis project Ga0307515, IMG submission 194513) | Populus trichocarpa ectomycorrhiza microbial communities from riparian zone in the Pacific Northwest, United States - 17_EM | ecosystem: Host-associated > Plants > Roots > Unclassified | place...
AGTAGTAAAAAGGCGCAATGTAATGTTATGGAACGAGGGTAGTGGCTATAGAGTGTATGTATTTAAGGAGTCTACAAGACGTTACGCGATCGATCGTAAGGGTTAAGGGCGTAAGGAGGTAATATACCTACGCGTAGCTGATATAAGCTATATATAAGGTATACGCGAGAGCACGGGGTTCTCCTATGGAGGCCCCTACGGTAGGGTTTTATAACACGCTATAAATATAGCTAGTACTAGGCTTTACTTATAGAGGCTTTATATAAAGCTATATATATAGAGCTTCTATATATAAAGCCTTTAATATAAAGTATTAGGTAGAGTATTAGTTAGAGCCCCTATATATAAAGCCTTTATATATAGAGTGTTATAGAAAGCATTATATAGAGCCTTTATATATAGAGTTTTTAATATAAAGTATTGTATAGAGCGTTATATAAAGCGTTATAGTATATTAGTACTATATATTAGTAAAGCTTTAGAGATCTAAATAGGGCTTTAAGTAGGGCTTTATAGAGAGCTTTTATCCCTTCAGCTAGTAGATTTAGTCCTACGGTTATTGATAAGAGCTAGCCAATAGAGTTAATAAGATCAAGGCTCCGTGACCATACGCGCATTCCCAATTCTGGTGTTCGCGCACGGTCCAATCTCGTAGGACGCTACCAGCCGAAGGGATAGAGCTTTATGTAGAGCTTTATGCAAAGCTTTTGCAGAGTTTTATATGGAGCTTTATGTAGAACTTTTGCAGAGCTTTATATGGAGCTTTTGCAGAGCTTCGCGCAGAGCTTCGTATAGAGCTTTATATAGAGCCTCCGCAAAGCTTCGTGCAGAGCTTCGTGTAGAGCTTTTGCTAAGCTTTAGTAGGGCTCCGTACGGGGCTCCCCCTAAGCCTTATTCCGCAGAGCTCTTATAAGCTTTATATCTATATAATATTACCTATCCTTAGGATATTTAGATAAAAGTAGTACTATTTTAAAGCGCTTTACAAGCTCTATAAATCTATACCAATAAAATTTTTATTTATTTAATATTGGGGGGTATATTACAAATATAAGTATATTAAGGGAATTTTGCTAAGGCTTTCCGGAGACTATCCGGATAGTCTTTGGATACTATTAGCTAATAGGTCTATTATCTAAGAGGCCTATCCGGCCTATCCTCCGTAGGTCTAGTCCTTAAAGTCCTGTCTTTTGGGGTCCTATTCTGTTCTTATAGATTCTGTCCTGTCCTTGTCCTGTTTATAGTCCGTAAATGTCCGTAGATATATTTAAATTCCTTCTTAGGAGGAAAGAGTAGAATAAGCTTTAGATAATGTTACGGACTCAGTTAATTGAGGCACGGGCACCGCAAAGGAAGGGCGCCAGCCTGTGCGATTGGTAGTCTATTAACGAGGATCTAAAGCTAAAGAAAAGGAAAGGAAAAGACAAGTAGTAACGCGAGAAGTTATATACAATCCCCTAGTCACGTAAGAGTTACGTAAGCTCTGCGTCTACCGTAACGTCTACCAAAACTGCCGCTTTCTGCCAGTGCCGTAATAATCTCTATACAAAAGAGGTCAAAGCAATCGTTATTTAATATATAAACCACATTCCACTTTTATTCTACTTATAACTTTTATTTAAAGCTTTTAATTAAATAATTATATATTTCAGTTAGAAGTCTTACTAGTTTTTTATAAATTTAATTATTTATAATTCATTATAGAAGGAATATAAGGCTATTAATTAATAATAATAGGCTATACTCCTTTATTACCTAAAACAACGCCTTTAAAGGCTAATAGTACCTTCCTAGTAAAGTATATCCCTTTTACTTATAAAAAAGTAGACTAAAAAGGCTACAGTTTTGTTGAATTGAGGTTATAGGGCTAAATCTCTATGTATTGCTTATCTTCTATATAGGTGGTTGAAGAGATTTCAAGGAACTTCGACCGCACGGTTGACGTTGTCCGATTGGTCAGATTCCTGCCAAGAGGTTTCTCCTACAAGTCTCATCACGTGATATCGTTGCAGGCTTGTTTTCCAATAAGTTTGTTATGGGGCGTAGTAGACAATACCGGTGCTAGGTAATTGGGCTATGGTATGTAGATAGAATTAAACAAGTGAGAAGCAGCCGACATCAAGTGGCTGGAGAAGGTGTGATGAATGGGCCGGCATACAGAGTACAATAATTAAGTGCTCGAGGCAGTACTGATCAAATTTAGGGGATGTGACTACCGTGGCCATCGAGTATCAGAAGCCGGTAGCGACCGAGTGTACAATCTCTTGTATACTTGTCAAATACGTGCTCAAGCTAACGTGTCACCCCTCCAAGCGAGACATACGCAATATACACTTAGAGAAAAACTGACCCCACTAAAGTCCATTTCCGCTTTCGAACCTGAGCATACAAGGGTTTAAAACTGAGCAGTGACTAAGTAACCTAAGCAGGTCTTGGTAGCGTGAGCAAGCGTAAGCAAGCCGAGTATTGGCCCAAATCTGAGACGCCGGTTGTCCCAGATTCGGACCACTCCCGTATTAAGTGGCTCAATTCTTGACATCGCCGGCTCAATTCTGGACATCGCTGGCCCAAATCCAGACATGGATGGCCCAATTTCAGGCCTCCAGCTCGTTTATACTTTCCCTTAAAATTTGCCGACTTGGTCTTTGACGAGGGTGTTATTCTCAGCCTACAGAGATCTACACAGATAATAGCATAACGACGATATTTGCTACCGATAAAGGTGCAGCGTTTAACAGTAACTTAGACTAAGGCTTGTCGAATAGCGGTCAGACCGTGAGCAGCAGGGAGGCTCTCTCGGCTCTGGTTAAGGTTTAGATAAGTTCTGAGTAAGTTCTGGATGAGTTAGTGGGTAAAACATTGCTATATATGACTGCTTTCTTACTAAATTTTTTGGCGTGGTTTATATATCTACCGGAATCTACTATTAGCTATAGACGATTTTCTTGAGACCCTCATCTCGTTAAAATGATGCGTCTTAGTAAAAGAAGCCGACCTTACTGGATTAAAGAAAAAGAGGGCGGAAGAACCTACATCGGGAGATAAATGGAGGCTTCGATTTTATAACCACGATGCTAAACCGCACTCACCATTAACTAGTGTCTTTAAAATATCTAAAGTGACAGGGGCATAAATTCAACTCTGATGTACGGAGCATCTAGAGCCGTCTTGCCGTGTAGCAGAGTAGCTTTTTTACCTTAGAAATGATGTTTCGTTCTCGTTTCCTCAACACACGAGGTGTCTTTTTGCACTGGATTTTAAGCGAACTTCTTCTTTGCTCACACCAAACCATATATTCGTTGAGCTGTGCTATCTCTTTTAGATGTCTCGTAATAATTTGAATTATCTTGCCCTAATACTTTCGCCGAATACGTTTACGCGGTGGTCCAGCTTCCTTTTGGCCTTCATCCCTCGCGTGCTTGTATTCGTTTACCTCAGCAAAATGTACACGGGCCGTGTTGTCCGATGATCTCTTCGTTTCGTCGTCGCCCTGGCATTGCTCCCAATTGTCGTCGCCCTCGCCTTGCTCCCAACTGTCATCGTCCTCACATTCCTCCAAATCTTCGTCGCTGAGTTCAATTTCATCCAGATTTATGGAAGGGAAGTTTATCAAAGAATGGGTAACGGGAGAGAAATGGCTCCCAATCTTGCTTTTGATAACGGAGCCATCCGTCAAGGTATATTGAAGAATTTTGCTCAACATCCGGACATCTGCACCAGCGTAATGGACTTGTGAAAGAAGATGAGTATCCTCAGGAAACAGAATCTCAAACAGATTTCCTAACGAAAGCCTTAGACCTTTCAAGTCTATTGGAAATGTCTTTCTAATCTTGCGCCACCATTGTAAGGGAGAATGCGTAAAGTTTGGTTGAGGTGGTAATAGATGGTCATATCCAACAGAAGCAAGGCCAGCATAAAATCCTAGCCAGTCACATCCAGTTGATGACCATTCAAGCCAGGTGTCGAGTTTGCCGAATTTCGTGGTGTAAGTCTCCAGCTCTTGTCCGATAGAGCTCCATGTCGCTGTTCGTGAACCAATGCCTTTAGCCTCAGTGTCATCAATTTCACCATAAAATTTAGTGAAATTTCTACCGTATCGTAAGGCATCTTTATTATGATTGTGTAGGTCGTGCTTTGACACATGATGGTGAATGATAGTTGGTTCAATAATCCAATCGCCGTCTGCATTTCTCACAGCGACCTGAAAAACATTCAGATGTGACTCGGAGGTAGGTTGTAACCTCATGGATGTTCCTTCGATATCGCAGACTGCGACAGTCTTGGGACGTTCTTTCCACCTTTTTGTTATGACAGACATGGTAGAGAATTTCCGGAGCAGAGACTGTAGTCTGGTGTCGAGCAAGATCCTACGGAAACGCAGTTGTTCGACCTCTGTATTATATTCCGATTGGCGTGAATTGCCCTTGAAGGCATATTCCTTGGCATGATTCTTACAGAGTCGTTGACCAGGGACTTGCGGGTGAGGGCAAAGTTGACTAGATAAAGTCTTCAGCCAGCTGCAGCACCCAATTTCGTGCAAAGCACGTTTCTTTTCGAAAAGCAGGTTGGTACAGTCCGGTCGATGGGAGGGATAGGCTGATTTCTTGATTCGCTGTCGACATGTGGAACACCGGACCCAGGCGCAGGCATGAACGGTTTGGCCGTCTTGATCTGGGTTGTATATCAATCCGCAGTGATGGCAGTACCGGGAAGTGCATGTCGCCTTGTGAGTATCCACATGTTTCTCGAAGATCCACTTCCGACAGCCATGGCAAAATCGACGGTAAGAGCATGTCGCCACGTGTGCCTGAAACTCGGCCTCGGTGGGCAGAGGTCTGTGGAACTTACATTTGTGGCAGTATCGATATGTGCATTTGGCCAGATGTGCAGCCAACTTAGCCTCTGTGGGGAATCTTTGGTTGCATTGGGAGCAGGCTCGATATGTGCAATTGGCCATGTGGGTGTCAAATTCAGCCAGATCTTGCGGCTTTTTACATTTGAGGCAATGTCTTTTCTGGCATTCGGCCTTGTGCGCGTCAAGTGTGTCTGCAGGTACGGGACCGAGGCATTTTGTACAGATTCGAAATTTGCATTCATTCAAATGCAAATCGTAGAGCTCCACGGGAATCTTATTGGTTTTACATTGCCAGCATTGTTTGAACCGACAAATCTTCAAATGGGTGCCATGAAGATGCCTAGGACCCCAAATGTTGCACCGAAAGCACGATTTGTATTCACAATCGTGCTTCTCATCTCGAGGTTTGCGGCACTTGCGACACGCTATGTTGCCGTTACATGCAAGGAAATGTTGATCGAATTCGTCGCGGGGAACATATGTCGTACACTTTTTGCAGTGTTTACACTGGTGTTTTCCGTTCAGCGGGTTGAGTCGCTTCCGACATTTGCTACAACGCTTGCCTGAACACTCATGCAGATGGAATCTGTCCTTCGTTGGGCATCTGCCGCAGATGTTGCAGTACTTTGTACCACACTTGTGTATAATGTTTGGCAGTATTGGCTTCGAGCATGTTGCACACCTCTTCTTTTTGCCTTGACATATCTTGCTGTGACGCGCTAGATATGTAGGACAAGTATCAATCCCACACATCTTGCAGTGCTTCTTCGCCGCCTTCACGAGACAGCGGTGTGTTTCGTTTGGGGGTATGAATTTGTGACATTTTGAACACGTCCTCCCCTTGCAATTCCTAGTGTGATCTGCGAGGTTATAAAAGTATTTGTAGCATCCCCTGCAATGCCTGAACTGACAGCCTCTCTTGTGATTCGCGAAGTTCTCCATGGAAAATTTACGCCTGCAGCGACTACATTGCTCGCGACCTGTGTCCACGTTAGTATCAAATCGGTTCAAAGCCGGTGCTCGTCGTTTATGGGTAGAACGCACGCATAATTTCTTTATCCCGCGGCATGTTGCAGAGTTGCGTTGTTCCGGAGATGTGAGGCAAGATGTAGAATGTTTCCAAGAGGTGACTTTCACAATCAAGGTTTTTTGGGGTACCTCTTAGTCTGAAGAAAAAGTGAAGCTTCAAGTGCTATGGATGAAACGAAGATGATGGATAAACTACTCAGGGGTAACTGCTATATATACATGGATGTACGCCACACACGTGATACACAACATCGAGTCCTTCGCTTAAACTTAAAATCAAGTCCGAGAGAGTACCTGCCTGTCTCTACGCAGAAGCGAAAACTCGCCGTCCTGGTCTAAAGCCACGCGCCTTTCAAACGCCATCACTTCCGCAAATTTAGTAAAGCAAGTTTGTCACAGTGGGAGTAGTTGGGGGAACTTGGATGCTTAACCACTTTTCGCTTCCGCAATAGCCGGAGTCGGGTAATTGTTTTTCCGCACATCACGTGGTACCACAGACATTCCGAATATCGGAGGGCGTCTGGCATGACTCACTTCTCAAACCCCCAAAAATTACATGTCGACACTCTCATTGCCTCATCTCTCTGCCAGAAAAAACCAATCAATCCTCGCGCGAGCGAGATCACAGTACGCAAGCGAAACGACGACACCGTCCTGTATTGCATGATACACATCTTGCAGTTCTTTCTCTTCTTCACTTCATCCCGGTCAATTCCATCGCAAAGATGACAATGCTTCGGAATCCGTACGTAAACAACCCTGTTTCTGAAGATTCACGCCCCAGTGTTGAGCTGACTCTTCGCCTCAGTTCTACGAAGTATCGTCCTTTTCCACCTCTGAATTTGCCAAACCGCCAGTGGCCGTCAAAGTCGATACAGAAGCCTCCAAGATGGCTATCTACTGATTTACGCGACGTCAGTGACTTCCTGGAACGATGGCTTGTTTGCTAATAGTTATACAGGGAAACCAGGCTCTTGTAGACCCTATGGACAGTGACCAAAAATTTACCTACTTCAAGCTGCTCGTAGAATTGGTACGTTCAACCCATCTCGAAACGCCGGTAAGTTGAGTAATAATATCATCAAGGGCTACAAAGAAATCGAAGTTGCCTTTCCATCCGCGAGCGATACCGATTACAACTTTGTACGGCGACTCATTGAGACTCCAGGCTTAACGCCGGATGATATCTGGATCCAGGTTCTTTCTCCGTGCCGTCCTGATCTTATTCGTCGAACAGTCAACTCTTTGAAAGGGTCGAAGAAAGCAATCCTCCATCTATATCTTGCTACTTCGCCATGCTTTCAGCAAATTGTCTTCAATATGACTAATGAGCAGACAAAAGCATTAGCAGTTGAATGCACAAAGCTAGCATGTAGCTTGACAAAGGACTCGGATGATCCAATTTTCACAGATACAGAGTGGGCATACGAATTTTCACCTGAGACCTTCTCAGATTCAAGTATGTAATTACGGATAGAGAAGGTACCGTGTACTAATTCTAAGCTCTGCAGATATGGACTTCGTTCTGGAGGTTTGCGAAGCTGTCAAGGCTGCTTGGAAGCCTAGTATTCAGAATCCTATTATATTTAACCTTCCGCCACAGTCGAGTGCGGACCGCCAAATAGATATGCCGACCAGATCGAGTATTTCTGTACCAATATTTCCGAACGGCAGACTGTTTGTGTATCTCTTCACCCTCACAACGATCGTGGCTGCGCTGTTGCAGCAGCAGAATTAGCCCAGATGGCAGGGGTTCGTAAACATTTCCAGATTGTTGAATAGAACCCTAACTTTATCTAGGCTGATCGAGTAGAAGGTACCCTATTCGGAAATGGAGAAAGAACAGGCAATACGGATCTTATCACTCTTGCACTAAATCTCTATACTCAGGGCATTCACCCAGGGATCGACTTCGTAAGTACAAGAGTAGCACAAGGGCATGCCGATTTAACACTCGCCTTTAGTCGGATATCACAAAGGTCATCGATATCGTTGAAAAGTGCACGAAGATCCCGGTGCATCCCCGGGCTCCATATGGTACGTGACTCTGCACTCGAATTACTATACCAAGTTTAGATTTGTTTCTGATAAGTTAATACTTTTGTAGGTGGCCAACTAGTCGTTTGTGCCTTCAGCGGATCGCATCAGGACGCAATCAAAAAAGGATTTACAGCTCGCGAACTGTCTAAAGCAAAACACGAGGACCTTTGGACGCTTCCATACCTTCCTTTCGATCCGGTCGACATCGGGCGCACCTATGAGGCAGTTATTCGTGTTAATTCTCAGTCTGGAAAAGGAGGTGCCGCCTGGATCATTCTCCGTCACCTAAATCTCAACCTTCCACGTGGTTTACAAATCGCCTTCTCGAAAATAGTGCAAAAACAAGCCGATCACCTCTCACGCGAATTAAAGGCAACGGAGATTATTCAACTCTTTGAAGATACTTACTTACGATCAACGATTAACCTTGTTGACTACGATATTTCAGCCGATCGCTCAGCATCGCCAGTATCTGGGCCTGGCCAAACCCATTCATCCACCAACTTGAATCGCATGTTCAGAGGTGTTATTGCTATGAATGGCCGTCAACACCATCTTTCTGGGGTTGGAAATGGTGCGATATCCTCTTTTGCAAATGCTCTAAACCAGTCTCTAGGAATCGCACTCGATGTTACGGATTATAAGGAGCACGCCATTGGAGAGGGAAAGGAAGTCAAAGCCGCAACTTACATAGAATGCACCACCAGCGGCAATGAGCAAAAGAAGGTCTGGGGGGTTGCTATCCACCAGGATGTCGTGCAAGCATCTCTCATGGCATTGCTGAGCGCAGCAAGCTCAACAACTGCGTAACATTACGGGCCCCTTGGAATTAAGCCGAGCAAGGTTGAGCGGAAGCTCAGCAGGAATACTGTACAATTAGACAAAATTGAGGAGACACTGCCGCATGCAGTCGCAAACGGAAAAAAAGGAAACAGACTTCAGTCGGTTCAAGCATTTCAATACGACGTCGGAAGCCGAGTCTCTTATCACGGTGTGTGTAATCTCAAAATTGTGCAGTAAAACAATCTGTTCCGTTCAAACAGTGCTAGAAAGGCTGGACGCAAGTTCTAATGCTTAGGGTTTTGAGCCCCTTTTTGTTCGCGGTTCGAGTTTTTGGTTGATTGAATTTCCATTAATTGATATAGGTAGTCCGATGCCCTTTCCCTGTGTCCTTTCTCTCCTTCGCTCGCTGAACGAAATCCTTCCAAGGCTTTAGCATTGTGAATAGGGACTGATGGAGATTTAGGGAATGGAAGGGATGAGCAAAAGATCAAGCCAGGAAAAGCCTTGCAACGCGCACGGATGGATGGATTGATGGATCTTTCATTCAGCAGGTCCTGCGGAGCAAAGGCCCCTGGCCTGTGTCCAGCTTTCGCTGTATGAGGCTGGTGTTAGGGCTATGTACAGGCCACGTCGCAGTGAAGGAGTTGCTACCTCCCGGGCTTGTTGCATGGGAGACGTAATCAATAGACGATGCTGTCTTATAATGCTGTTGTATTCTTGATGGTCCGAAGTCATCCGAAACTGCCTAAATACATGGCTAGCACTTGACTAGTTCTTGCACCTATTATCCTCCCACATATTCTTTTATCAAGACTAGTTAGGTCGCTTGGCTAGCCGCCATGTCTTCGGCTTAAGATAGACAGTTTCCTTAATATAGTTAAATAATAACTTTAAGACCTACAAGAAATCCACCCAATACTAAATAAGCGAGGCTTATTAACAACCCGTAAGGAAATTAACCGAAGACTAAAAAGGATTTAGGTAGTAATTAAAAACGGGCTAAAATGGTACTGCCCGGTTTTAAAACCGGGCCCTTATATATAATACGTATAGTCCGTATAATACGCGGTTCTTATTACTAGCTAATAATAAGTAAGAAGGAAATATATAAGCATTTGGGCCGGCTCGTGCACGGTCCCAGCTCGTGCACGCTTTTTTACCCCACTAAAAATATAATAACTTTTTAGCCCCTTTATATAGAAGTATATACAGTCTTGTGCACGACCAGCTTCCCCCCCCCTTAGGCGAAAAACAGATTCGGTACGGGTATTCAATTTCGCTAGATTACCACCAACTGTACATAGAAATCGTAGCGAACGCCTCTATTCGTGATCGCCTTCCTCCACAGTTTCGCAGTGTCGCGATCTTTGTCAAATATCGTGAGGTTTTCACCCTGTACGATATTGCCAAATTTCATCGACTTCTCTGCAGAAACAGCGTTGTATTCGAGTTTTAGCGGCCATAACGGAGGCGTAGGTAGAAAAGGGGAGAAGAGGGAGCGGACGTCAGGCAACTTCTTCATTGCTTCAATTCGAATCTCCCGGCTAACCGGGGCGATTCTCCAGGACAACCAAAAAGGCCCTTGCGTGCAGCCACAGCCGTTCGCTACAATTACCGCGTAGAGTTGGTAGCGATTGAGCGAAATTAAATGCCAGTAGCGAATCTGCGA
>Ga0307515_10024947_pt1 | contig 10376 bp, 8 predicted proteins | sample 17_EM_MG_FD_194513 | JGI IMG/M metagenome (GOLD analysis project Ga0307515, IMG submission 194513) | Populus trichocarpa ectomycorrhiza microbial communities from riparian zone in the Pacific Northwest, United States - 17_EM | ecosystem: Host-associated > Plants > Roots > Unclassified | place...
AGCACTACCCTCGTATGTCTCAGATACGTTGGAAATGAGTCATGGGCTTCGGAGTTCGGGGTCTACTTTCATGTATTTATACCACTTGATTTCCATAGATTTACAATTAAGTTGCTCGTTTAATTCCCACACACTGCAAAGCTTACAGTTATAAGCCCGGCCTGCCTACCGTACTGCATCTAATCTGTACGTTTAGCGCTTACTAAGCAATCAATCTGCTACCTCTTTTAAGAAGTCACTACTTCTTCCACCTTTGCAAGTGTTTCGAGCTTCTTCTGGGTACCTCTCTTGTACTCGTGATTACCTTCATTTACCAAACGGACGAACGATCGAACATTGCATTGAACATTGCATCGAATATCGATCGAACCGAACCGAACCTGACCGTACGAACCCGACCGTACGAACCCCAACCTCCTTCAACCTAGATACACAACCATTCGACAGAGTCGACCTATCCACTATAGCGTAACGACCTTATATGGCGTCCAAGTGAGAGCCAGATGCCAGAGCACAGAGCCAGAGCCAGATGCCAGAGCACGGAGCCAGAGCAGAAGCTAGCTTGGATATACTGATGGTAAGAGACAAGGATATTAGGTAGATATAAGGAAGGCACCAAACAACTGTTTGAACGACCAGCTAGCGAACACCAGAGCCTCAATATAGGCCTGTCACCAAATCAAATTAAGGCCTCCTGGGGAGGCACCAACACTACAATTAGTCGCAGCTATTACGCTGTAGACGCCTTCCGTTACAACCAGTCGCAGCCATTACGCTGTAGACGCCCTTCCGAAACGCCAGCCTACATTGGCACTAGCCTTATTGGCACCAGCCTTATCGGCACTAGCCTTATCGGCACCAGCCTTATCGGCACCAGCCTTATCGGCACTAGCCTTATCGGCACCAATCTTGACGTCTCCACGTCACCAAATTCGACGTCTTAACGTCACCAGATACGACGTCTTAACGTCACCAGAGTCACCAAGTGACTACCTCCAGATCTACCTCGATTACAGCTCATATGGCTATAGCCCAAATGACTACCTCGAACACAGATCGAACATCTACCTCAACTATAGATTAAAAGGATCTACCGCGAGCACAGATTAATTGACTGCCTTAAATGCAGATTAAATTACTACACCTCTTTGAATACAGTCTCCTGAGAGGCTAGGGAGGACACCTTTTTAAATATAGTCTCCTGAGAGGCTAAGGAGGATATTTCTTTAAATACAGCTTTATATCCAGAGATATGAAGCTGGGGAGATATATTCTAAAACGACCCTTTTTTTACTTCTGTTTGATACAGTTTCTACCTTCATTTTACTTTCTATAGCTTTAACTACACCGTCAAATCTGGGGGGGTGTGTAACCGACTACCGGACCTTGCATATTACCCTGTTTCACCTGCGTCAGCACTACCCTCGTATGTCTCAGATACGTTGGAAATGAGTTATGGGCTTCGGAGTTCGGGGTCTACTTTCATGTATTTATACCACTTGATTTCCATAGATTTACAATCAAGTTGCTCGTTCAATTCCCACACACTGCAAAGCTTACAGCCTTCTAGCTTAAAAATCAGCCTTTAATATAGGGCTTACATTTTATAAAAAGCTATACTGTAATTAGCTCCTACCGCTACTTAGAAATTAGAAGGAGCTTTAAAGATATTAATATAAGGAAGAGTTTGCAGCTACTACCCAAAAGGAATATACGGACCTTTACAATTAAGGAATATTTTAAGTCGTTAATAAGACGATCTATACTAAAACAGTGCCTATTATCTAGGTATTTATATATAAAACTAATATTAATAGATATCTAATAAGATTTAAAGCTTGTTTTTGCGTATAAGGTAATCTATAAAAGTTAGTTTATAAGGATACCTATGCCGTAACTTTAGTAGCAAGATCGTTTAGAGCCTTAATAGCGATAGTTATAGTATTTAACCTAGACTACTAGTAAGGTAACGCTATTAATGTATTTATAAATAGCGTAATTAATAAGGTCGTATATATTAAATATTTAGATAGATTTTTAATTAAGGGTAAGTGCCTACTACTTTAGAGAGCGCTCTATAGATTAAGGCGATCACCTCTACTATAGCATAGTAACTTAATAATAACACTAAAAAAGGAAGGCTTAAAGCTAGTGGCGGAAGAGCCTTACCTATATTAAAACGATTAGCTAATAGTCTTCTTCTATATCGACGATATTATAGCTGCCTTTAGGAAGAAAGACTTACTTAAGCTCTAAACCTTTAAGGAGCACCTTATAAGAAAGTATAAGATTAAGGACTTAGATAACCTTATCTAGTTCTTAAATTTTTAAATTATCTATAATAGAAAGAATAGGAAGCTCTAGCTTAGCTAGGACTCTTATATTAATAAAATTACAATAAGCTTTAAAGTTAAAGATTATTGTAAGATATATACACTAATAGGTATTAAGGAACTTAAGCCTCTAAGTAGGATACCTACTGTAAGCTTTATAGTGTGGGAGAATTGGGTAAACAACTTAATTGTAAATATAGCTCTAAAGCGTCTATATATACACGAGGAAGGTATAAGGAATAAGATAAAAGGGGAGACTAATATATAGTCGAAATAGGGTAATATAAGATATACGAGGTATACGAGGGTAGTGAACAGGGTAATATACAAGGTCCGGTAGTCGGTTACACCTACGCCTATTAAAGGAAAGTTAGATTTATACTCTATATAACTAATATTACTCGTCTAAATATAGCGAGAATAGTAAATAAGCTATTAGAATTCTTATAAAATCTATTACTAATTTACGACGCAGCTACTATAAGGGCAATTACCTACCTTAATTAAACTAAGACTTTTATAATTAAGTACTTAAAGGAGAATATAATAAACTAGATCTTTATAAGAGTAAGTAATATATTATATAAAGATAATCTAGTTAGTAGGAAGAGTATAAAAGGCTATATATTTACCTTATTTAAAGGACTAATTAACTAGTAATTAACTAAGTAAAAATTAGTAACTAAATTAAGCACTAAAGTAGAGCTCCTAGCCCTATTGCATGCGGCTACTGAGTTAATTTAGTAGTAGTAATTCTTTAAAGAAGTTATATTTAATACTAATAAGAAGCAAGTAATCTATTATAATAATATATAAACAATTCAACTACTTACTAAAAGCGACGCTAAGCTTAACACTAAGCTCCGACACATTAATATCTATCACTACTAGCTCCGCTAGGAAGTTTATAAAGAAAATATTAATATTAAATAGGTCCCTACTGCGGATATAATAATAAACGGCTTAATAAAGGCTCTACCTCGTTAAAAGCATAAGATGTTTATTTAGCAATTAAACCTTATTAATATTAAGGATCTAATTAATTTAATTTAAATAATATTTAGGTAGGGTAACTATATAGAGGATTTCCTTTAACTTAACACTAAATTGCTATTGTGACTTTTTAGTATTTCTACAGCAGCCCAGAAGGCTCTATGCAGCTGGGGGGGTGTGTCGACCTGAATCGAAGTTCCTTACTACCATTGTAATACTGTCTGACGACCTAGATCGTCTATACGAACTATGTCTCAGTTGTCTCGTATCTTGAGCTCGTATGTCTCATCGAACGTCTCATTACCTGTTTCCATTAACTATGACCTACTAAATGACGACGTCGTCGTCATTGTATTTGGACCTACCTGATGTATATAAGAGAGCTTCTAGAGCCCTCTTTAATAAACAGAGTTCTCATTCCTGATCGTCCGTTCAACATTTACTCTATATATAAATAGTATAGGGATAGATTAACTTCCTCCCTCCATCTCCGCCCTCCCCTCTCTCCATAGCGCACCCAACTTCCTCTCGCCCATCCCCTCTCCCACCGAACCTTCCGGCTCTACGTGTCCACCACCCTGAACCCCTTCCCCCCAAGCACCACACTAACCTCCCACCCCTCAACCTTGACCCCTTTCCCAACCCCAGCTCCACCTCTTTACTCCAGCCACACCACGGCATCCCGCCATCTCCCCTAAACGCATAATTTAGCAACTTACTAAATACACACCCCTCCTTCCATAAACCTTTCCGACGTCCTTAGCAAATCCTGAAAATACCGAAACGCCACCTTATCCGGCCTCAACACGAACAGATCCGCCCCGACCCTCTGCTCCTCTCCATCCACTTCTCCCTTCTCCGGCCCTGGATTCCGCACCGGCAGTCCGGCAAACAGATAGTCTTCCGGCAGCTCGGCCCCGGCCTCGTTCCCGCTCTTCGCCAGCACCGGCAGCGTGGCGGCCCGGTCGACGAACACGCCCCCGATCCCGGGCTCCAGCACCAGCGCCCGCGCGTTCGATGAAGCAGATCTTGTGCCACCGCGTCAGTGCCCACAGCCGCAGCACTGCGAGCTTCTCGGCGTCATCAGCCGGCTCGGTAGGGGTGAGCGGCTCGGCGTCGACCAGGATGGCGCCGTCGGAGGTCAGGCGCTGCCGATTGCGCTTTGAGAGCGTGGGCGGGACGAGGGTGAGGAGCGGGATTGTAGGAGGTGTTGGAGCGTGTGGAGGGGGAGTAGAGGAGTTGGTAGGTTAGGAGTCGGACGGACTGGAAGTAGTGCTCTGCCATCCTCTCTTCGTCGCTGTCTTGCTTGGTATCTGGGTCGCTGGAGATGATGGATGTAAGGGTGTCGCGAAGGCGACTTTAGTGGAATGGAAGTTTGGCTGTGGATGCTGGTGCGGGTGGGAAGCTGAACCTGGAGCTAGGGGCTGCGCGTAGTGTAGCAGTAGGCGAGAAGGCTAGTCAGGGTCGTTAGGAGGAGAACGGAAGAAGATAGTTATTAAGGCTGAAGAGAAGAGCAAAAACATGCAAAAAGAGAGTAGACGCCAGGGGCCTGCCATAGTCATCTGTGTGGGAGACGCAGCGAAGAAGTGAGAAGTGGTGACAGCGTTGATGAATAGCATCGCGAGAGTTCTGCATGGAGCGTGCCAAGCAAGGGGTATGGTATTATGCAGGTAATAATCACACAAATAATCAACGTAAAAAGAGAAAACTAGAAGAAGCTGATTTGCTTTTCAGGTGTTCATCATCATTCATCGTATACATAATATCTTACAAGGATTTTAATGATGCTGCGCTCAAGAAAGCCCAAACCCAGTTTTGAGCATTAAGCATGCAGGCGTAATCGAAGAAGCCGTCCAGTGATTGTCATCACTCCAAACGCCAAACCCTATGATACAACTCTTAAATGAATCATGTTATATTTCCGGCCAAACCAATAAAAAGCGCCTGAGCTGCGAGTTGAAGGGTCCAGATCCCTACTTTCTTGAACCGACGTTTGCGGGCTGTATTGTCATCTAGAACATCACGTGCGAAAGCGTCATACATCTAAACAGGGTCAGCGTTGCTCATAATTAAGCTCAATATAGTGTTTATCATACCTCGCGAGACAAGTCGTTCAGCAACCCGCTGTCGTATATAGTCCAACTACCGTCGAACTCGCTTGCGCGCTTAGTGACTCTACAGTGAACTGGGATGAAAGTTCTCCTCGAGTTAATGTAGGCGACAATGGGCCTGACAAGTGCGTTATTCACATAAGAGATGTCTCTCGTGAAAATGGGCACTGCGGCTCGTACGTTATTGAGCTGAACCCGGAGATCCATGATGATGAACCTGTTGTCTTTCTCCTTTGGAGAGAACAACTCCGATAGCTGGTCTGTGGCTTCATTTTCCGCGGCCTCTCGGTTGTCAATAGCGTGGCGCTGCCCGTTTGACGTGACGGTAGCCTCCATACGATCATAAAAGTCTGACATGACTTTCGCAATGCTGTCATCGTTTTCGTTTGGTATCATAATGTCTGCAACAATGTCGACATTGCCTTCGCGAATCCATGAAAACGGTCCTTCTATGCCGCGATTCAGATGGTCGATGTTTAGACCATCAATCCTGATACGGCTATGTTTTTTCCACGTAGTTCCATCCTCAGTCTCAACCCCCTCGTTTAGTCGAGCTCCGGTGTAATTGTGAGTTTGGCGAGGATGAATCGTAAATAGCGAGTTGTCGAAGGATCCAGATATCATGTTGGCGGACAAGAAGTCGTAGAAAAGCCACTGTTTCCGTAGCTGCGGCAGGTCACAGGAAAAAATACTGATCGAGAACGGTCGGAAATTGTTGGGTTGATATACAGTAACCAATAAATCCTCCATCTTAAAAGAGTCTAGTTCAAAATCCCCTGGTTGATGTTCGTGCTTGTAGCTCCTCGGATCAACATACTCCTCAGGAGGATGTATGGAAGTTCTATCCACAACGCCGCGTATGCCTTTAACCTCGACGTCTTTAAGTAGTCCTTTGCCGTTAAACCATTTAGCGAATGAAAGCGTCACATTTACTGTGTCAATTGAGACATCAAACTGCGTATAATTGGTATCCTCTTCTTCTTGCACACCATTTGCGATATCCCGCTCTTTCTGTGCTATGGCTGCCGCAGCCGCAGCTGCAGAAATCTGAGACCCTTTGCTAACATTTGGCTGTCCTTGTCCTGGTCTTCTAGAAACAAATACTCTCTTGAATGAAATTACTCCGTCCTTCCATTTAGGTACGATGGCAGATTCAAAAACAACGTTGATTCCAGAGGATTTGGTAAGATAATTTCCTATCCATTTTGCAAGTGTTTCTAAATATCATGTTAGTACTAGACAGTGAACACGTTTTCCGTATATAGTACCTTGAGCGAAAACAGTATTAATTAAGAAAATGGTAAGTGAGAAGAAGGTAGTCGTCCCCACAATGATCCATATAACGTGTCCTACAAGTATCCAAGAAAAAAATGCGCTGATCTCGTCCATATTGAAAGGACGAACGCTCTTGATTGTGAGCCATTTGAAATGGACCTTTAGCCGCGACCAGAAGCCAGTTGCTGCTGCGAGAAGTTCGGCCTTGGTAGGTCGATGGAAGTGTGGTAGAGATTGAGGTATTCGTTCCAGAAGAGGCTTGTTGGAAGCAGCAGATGGCTGGGATGGAGATTTGGGTGGTTTCGCTGGTGGTACGATGGGTTTAGGATTGGGCGATAATTCGGCCTGAGGAGCAGAGATGCTTGGTTGATTTTGGCGTGTTGACCCATTGCTCACAGAGCTTTTGTTTCTTCTGTTTCCAGCATTCTTTTTTCGTTTAGCTTTGCAGGCTTTACAATGTACGCTCCGTCTCCATGCTAGAACAGCGGATGTCGTCATACTTCCCTGCCTGGGTGGAGGGCGAGTCGGCAGCCTTTGAAATACGTTTGCGAAGCCTGCTTCGATATGTGAGTGGGGTGATGTCGAGATACGGGAGGAAGAGAGTGGAGAGAGTATCATTGGTGTCGGAAGAGGACCTCTACTTGAGTAGGCTCGTCCAAGTAACGAAGCATTGCAAAGCTTCGGTGGAGGTGACCGCGGTAGTGCAGATAGGTCGACGACTGAGCGCCATAGGATTGCGCCGACAGTGAACCTTACATTTCGACTCATTATATCCAGTATGATGCTTAATGCGCTAAATTCATGACGCTGCCGAAGTTTTCGCAAATAGAAAGCTTGGCAAGTTTGCAACTGCACTACGTACCCAAAAAGTTTCGCGAAATCCATTTGCAGTCAACCGCAAAAGATCGTTTACATCGCTTAAATTCGCGAATAGCCGGCATCGCACCCCACCAAAATTTGTATAAGGTGCAATGCTACAGCTCTGTGCACGACCAGCTTCACCCCCCCTTTGGCGAGATTTCAAATTCGCTACGGGCATCCAATCTCGCTTGGTTGCCACCAACTGTACATAGTAACTGTAGCGAGCGCCTATGCCTGCACGCAAGGACCGTCCTGGTTGCAGGGACAATCAAATTGAAGCTATACAGAACTTGCCTAACCTACCAAAGCCGTAATATCCACCTAAAATCGTGTTGTACTATTATTAATTTGCCCTTAATATACATCCTTCTTTAAAACGCGCAGCGGCTTAATTAATAGGCAAGAGTCCTCCTTCTTAACGAACTTAATAAAGCTACCTTCCTCCCTCCTTATTACCTAGACCCCTACTACTATTAAGCTATTGCCTAAATATAATATAATAGCCGCTAAGACGCGAATATAACACCATTTAGCCGGGTTTTATATTAGAGGAGCTTAAGAAAATAGATAATAATCTAGAAGCCGCAGCGAAGGCTACTAAGGAGGAGGTAGAAGATTGGCGTGTATACTACCAAAGTTAGCTTAGTAGATTGCCTTGGTTAAGATCTTACGAGTTACTATATTTAACACAGGAGCCGCTAGTATTAACACCACGATATTAAGCCACGCCCTCTTAGGAAGTCGCTTATGCTCCTTAGGCTCGTCTAATTACTTACTTAATATTAGCCTCTTACTTACCCCTAAGGGCTCGCTTATGCTTACTTAGTAAGTATAAGGATAAGCTAATTCCACCGCCGCCTCGCCTGCGTTTTAAGAGTAAGATTAGTAATATAGAGAGGAGAAGCGGCGGCGTGTTTATTACTTATAATTATAATATAGTAATTTAATACCTAAAGGATTCGCCTTTTACTAAGACTCTTATTAGTATAAGCCTTTAGCTTTATAATCTTTGGTGACTCTAAATCTTTCCTATTTATAAAAGAGAGCTATATTATTAAGAGTAAGGTATTTATATTAAGCTCTAGCTAATTAAGGCTAAAGTTAACACTTAGTACGCAGGCGTTTGTGATATTAAATTTAATGTTATAAAAGTTAAGGTTGCAGCCTAATAGTAAAAGGTTAATACCCAGCTTATATCGTGGGCGAAGTATACTAATAAAAGTGGCGCTATTAAGGCTCTTACTGTTAACCTCTTAATTATATATGCCCCAGCTGCAAATTAATCAGCAGCCTCTTACTCTAGAGTTAGCTCTCGTCCGTTAATGCTTAATTAACTTTATAGTAAAGTTTTAACGCCCTTATAGATTTTAGAGCGGAGCTTAACGCTTTACGTGTCTCCTGCTGGTAACGCTATAGGATTATAGGTTAAGCTTACTAGATATTAGCGTTATAAGAAGCGCTGCCTAAATATTAATTAGTGCTATGTTCTTGGCTAGGTAGACGTTAAATTAATAGATAAGGACTTAAGAGAATAGGTAACTGGTATCTAGTAAGGTATTGCGAATATTTAGAATTTACCTTATAGGCTTACTACGCGGCTTGCTAAAAGAGCAGTAAAGGGAGGAAATAATAGTAAAAGAGTACGTTAATTAGCCTCCGGCGAGAGCTCTACTAGTACTCTAGGCATTATTAACTACTTTTACGTTGGTTCTATAAGCCTAGTACCAGATTAGTAAACTCCTACACTAGTAAGCTAACTAATACTATTATCCTTACCTATATTACTAATACGCCGCCTATATAGTATTAACCGCGTAAAGGATTTAGAGAAGTTCTTTATATATTAGAAGCAGAGTATATCTAGTAATTTTAACTAGGAGGCTAACTTTAAGGCGGTATATAAAATTGTCCACGATCTAAGATAGGACTTAGAGCTTCTACGTAATAAATTTAATAGCGCTAATCCTATTAAGGAGCTTATAAAGGCTAGTATTAAATCGGGTGTTATAAGGCGGCTATAGAAGGATTTAAAGAAGTGGGTAAATAAGCGTTATATATAGCTTAAAGGAAGTTTCTAAGACATAGATAATTAGTAGAATATAAAGTATCTCTATTACTACTGGCGCCTCTATAGTAACAAAGACACCCTATATATATAAGAAATTAAAGCCTTTAGTATATTTACAAGTGTTACGTATAATTAAAAAAACGCCACCAAAAATTAATCTTCCCTACACTAAAAACCTTAACAATTATACCTACTATATTAGAAATGTCCTCTTATACTCTCGCTCCTGCTACTAACCTTATCTATACTCTAAAGAAGAAAGGCTTTAAAGCTATAGTTAAAGCTTTTAGGGTGCTCTGCCTAAGAGAACCACTCCTACTAAATAAAAGCTTTTAGCTCTCTAAAAAACTCTTTAATTAGATTTAAATTAGGTAAGTATATAAGTAAATATATAAGCTTAACGCCAAAGGCGTTAAAGAGAGCCTATATCCTCTCTAAATAATAGAAGCTAGCGTTATCTATAATAACTACTAATCGCTTAGCAGAAAAGCGATTACACCGTAGTAAAAGAGTATTTACTACCCAGAACTTAAAGCCTTCGCCATTTATTAAGCCTTTATATACCAAAGCTACTAGTACGCCGTTAATTATATACGCGGGTAGTATATTAAGCCTTATCTTACCCTAATTATATAGCGTATAAGAAACTAGTACAACACTATAAGGAGCCTAGCCGGTTTTCTATATACCCGTCTTTAAATCTGCGCCTAACTTATCTATAAACACCAGTTAATT
>Ga0307515_10024948_pt1 | contig 10376 bp, 10 predicted proteins | sample 17_EM_MG_FD_194513 | JGI IMG/M metagenome (GOLD analysis project Ga0307515, IMG submission 194513) | Populus trichocarpa ectomycorrhiza microbial communities from riparian zone in the Pacific Northwest, United States - 17_EM | ecosystem: Host-associated > Plants > Roots > Unclassified | place...
GAGCGGGCCGACCCGGCTGGGTCGGCCCGCTCGTGCACCCCGTGCTTACTCCAGGGAATACGTGGCGTCGGCCCGGTCGGTCGTCGTGCTGACCGCCTGGACGTAGAGCAGGTTGTTCGCGTGTCGGATGTAACGGCCGGCGAAGTTGTAGGACTCGAACGACGCCGCGGCCGAGTCCGCCAGGCCGGACCGGCGGTAGAAGGTGGCGTCGTTCTTGAACAGCGTCGAGCCGTCGTTCTTCTCCACCCACACCTCGAAGTTCTTGTGGCGCAGGTAGTAGCCCGGGTAGTTCGCCGACTCCAGCGACACCGTGCCGGTGCCGGCCAGCCCGGTCACGATCCGGAACTGCGAGTCGGCGAGCGTGCTCACGTTCGCCTCGACCCGGGCCCGGAAGTCGTAGTGCCGGATGAACCGGTCCGGGAAGTTGTACGACTTGAACCGGTACGGCGTCACGCCGTCGCTCACCGGGATGCCGAAGTTGGGCGTGCCGTCGGCGTTCCAGTAGAGCTTCTGGATCCGGGTGCGGCGGTTCGGGTCGTTGAGCGGGTCGCCGCTGATGTCCCGGTAGCCGCGGTCGTGGTAGACCAGGATGTCGCTCTGGCCGTCCTCCGAGACGGTGAACGAGTTGTGCCCCGGCCCGTACTGGCTGGTGTTCGCATTGCTGGTGAAGACCGGCTGCGTTCCCTTCGTCCACGAGGCGGCGCTGAGCAGGTTGCTCGACGCCGACGCGGTCAGCAGGCCCAGGCAGTAGTTGCTGTCCGTGGCGCTGGCCGAGTAGGACATGAAGACCTTGCCGTTGCGGATGATCACGGCCGGTCCTTCGTTGACTTTGTAGCCCACCGTCTCCCAGGACAGCGTCGGCACCGAGATCCGCGTCGGCGTGCCGGAGATGGTCCACGGGTTGGCCATCGCGGCCAGGTAGAGGTTGGTGTTGTTGTCGATCGCCGGGTCATGCTGCGCCCAGGCCAGATAGCGCGTGCCGTTGTGCACGAATGTGGTGGCGTCGAGCGAGAAGCTGTCCAGCGGGGTGGCGATCCGGCCCCGCTCGGTCCAGGTGCCGGTCAGCGGGTTCGCGCTCGCGTTCTCCAGGGCGTACATCCGGATGGCCCAGACGTCGTCGGTGCGCCCGGCGGCGAAGTAGATGTACCACTTCCCGTCGATGAAGTGGATCTCCGGTGCCCAGATGTGCGCGCCCATCTCGCCGCTGCTGTGCTTGCGCCAGATGACCGACTCGGTGGCGCTTGCCAGCCCTTGCAAGGTCGTCGCCCGGCGCAGCACGATCCGGTCGTACTCCGGTGCGGTCGCGGTCATGTAGTAGTAGCCGTCGGTGTGCTTGAAGATGTGCGGATCGGCCCGCTGCGCGACGAGCGAGTTCGTGTACAGGACGCCCGGCGAGGCCGCCGCCGGGAGGGCGCTGAGCAGGCTGCCCAGGACGGTCGCGACGATCAGCGCCGCAAGCAGTCTTAGCTTGTGCATCGGTCAGCTCCCTTAAACCGGCTGGAGTTGCCACTGCTGGCAGTTGTTGTTGAGCCAGGTCCATTGGCGAACGTCGACGCCGTCGCCCGTACCGCAGTTCGCCACGTCCGCGACCTTGCCGCTGCTGGCGTTCGCCAGCCGCACCCAGCCGCCGGTGGCGCTGACGATCAGCCGGTACTTCTGGCAGTTGTTGTTCAGCCAGGACCACTGCCGGATGTCGGTGCCGTCGGCGCTGCCGCAGTCCGCCAGGTCGGCAACCTTGCCGGTGGCCACGTTCACCAGCCGGTTGGTGTCGTCACCCTGATCCTCGATCCGCCAGCGCTGGTTGTTGCCGCTGCCGCAGGTCCACTGCTGGATGTTGGCGCCGTCGGCGGTCGACGACCCCGCGACGTCCAGGCACTTGCCGCTGTTGCGATTGACGATCCGGTACGCGGTGGGCGTGCTCGCGGTCTCGCCCGCCGGCCCGGCGAGGGTGCTGCCGAGCGCGACCGGGGTGCCGAAGTTGGGCGTGCCGTCGGCGTTCCAGGTGAACTTCTGCGCCCGGGTGGTCCGCCCGTTGCCGCAGCCGCCGCTGGCGGAACTGTTGGCGTGGTAGACGATCCAGTTCTCGGTGCCGTCCGGCGAGGTGAAGAAGCCGTTGTGCCCGGGGGCGTAGACGCTGTTGGCGTCGTTGCGCTGGAACACCGGGGTGGCGGTCTTGGTCCACGACGAGGCGCTGAGCGGGTTGGTGCCGGTGTAGGTCAGCCGGCCCAGCTTGTAGTTCGGCCCCCAGCAGGCGCTGGCCGAGTACACGATGTAGGTCTGCCCGTTGCGCTGCAAGGCGACCGGGCCTTCGTTGACATTCCCCTCCTGCTGCTCCCAGCTATAGGTCGGACTGGAGAGCAGGCTGAACGACCCGCTGATCGTGTACGGGTTGCTCATCGGCGCGATGACCAGGCTCTGCGCACTGCCGTTGATGGAGCCGCTGCCCAGCAGATAGAGCGCGCCATTCAGCTGCAGGACGCTGGCGTCGATGAGCCAGCCGCCGGGATTGAGGTTCGAGCCGGTGAGAATGTTGCGATAGGTGTACGGCCCGAGCGGATCCGTGCCGGCGCTCTCCAACACATGGGTGCGCTGCGTATCGCAACAGGCGGCGCCGACCTGGGCGCCGGAGTAGTAGAGGTACCAGCGGTTGTTGATGAAATGGATCTCCGGCGCCCAGAAGTTGGCGCCCCGCGACGCGGTGGTGTCCTGCCAGACCTGGATGCTGGGTGCGGTCGCGATCCCGGCAAGCGTGGGCGCCTTACGCATGGTCAGGGTATTGGTGAAGCTCGTGGTGATCAGGTAGTAGTTGCCGTCGTAGTACTGCAGCCAGGGGTCGGCACCCTTGACGGACTTGACGGGGTTGGTGAAGGGCTGGCCGGGCGCGGCGGAGGCCGGCTGGGCGAGGCCCACAACCGCCACGGTGAGCCCGACGAGCAGTGCGGCGCCGGCCGCGAGCCAGGACCGCATACGGGTACGGAGCACGGGGACTCCTTCCATCGATGGTTAACGTTGTTAACGTTCACAATTCCGGGGTCATGGGCAGCCGCGATGTATTACGGATGCGTGACCGAAGTGTTAACGCTCACAGTCGTGGCCGTCAAGAGGTCTTCCTCGATGGCTTCAGGATTCCGGCGGCGAGCGCGGCTAGCGCGGCGACCACAACGGGCAGGAATAGGGCGGTTCCCAGGCCGGTCGCCGTGGCCAGGGCGCCGATGAGGGCCGGGCCAGTGAAGCTGCCCAGGTAGGCCATGGTGGACACCCGGGCGACCACCGCGGCGGGCGACTGGCCGTGCTCGGCCGCGCGGTGGCTGGCCACGCCGAGGATGACCGGAAGCGTTACCGACAGGCCCAGCCCCAGCAGGCCGAAGCCCACCAGGCCGGCTACGGGATCGCGGATCAGCAGCGCCAACCCGAGACCGGCGGCGGCGACCATGGCGGCGCCTCGGACCAGCGGTGCGGCGTCGATCCGAGCCCGGAGGTGGTCGCCGGCGGACCGGCCGGCCGTCATGGCGCCGAGGAAGATCGCGACGCCGCCGGCCGCGAAGGCCTCGCTGCCGCCGAGGCCGTGCAGGTAAACGGCCGTCCAGTCGGTTCCGCTGCCTTCCGCGAGGGTTACGCAGCAGGCCAGGCCGCCGAGCCCGAGGAGCCAGCGCGCACGGCCTGACCGGATTGAGCCGGGGTGGGGCTGCTCCGTGGCTAGTTGGCGGCCCAGGGGGAGGGCGCCGCCGGCGCTGACTGCGGCGATTGCTGCGAATTGGGCTGCCACGCCCACGCCGAGGTGGGCGGCGCCCGCGCCGATGCCGGCTCCGATGATGCCGCCCAGGGTCAGCATGGCGTGCAGCCGGGAGAGCACCACACGTCCGTACCGGCGCTCGACCGTCACGCCGTTGGCGTTGATGGCCACATCCACCACGCTGTTGACGGCGGCGAACGCGGCGAGCGCGGCGGCCAGCGCCGGCATCGTGGGCGCCGCGGCGATCGGCAGCAAGAGCAGCGCGAAGATGGGCAGCGCGACCCGGAGCGTAGCCCGGCTGCCGAGGCGGCGGCAGAGCGCGGCGCCGGCCTGCAGCCCGACCACGGCGCCGCCGTTGAGCGCCACCAGGGCCAGTGCCAACTCGCCGTCGGTCAATCCGATGCCGGCCTGGAGCGTGGGCAGTCGCGCCGCCAACGTGCCGAAGACCAGCCCGCTCAGCAGGAACGTGCCCGCAATGGCCGCGTGTGCTCGCCACACCGCGCACTCCACCTTTCTGAACTAGTTAAGACTTAACTAGTTCAGAACGCTACCATCGCGGAGTGGAAGGTGCTGAACGGAAGCGGGCCGGCGGCGGTCGGCCGGGCCGGGGCGTCACCCTGGCCGACGTGGCCCGCGCGCTGCAGGTGTCGAAGGCAACGGTGTCGAACGCGTACAACCGACCCGACCAACTCAGCGCGCGGCTACGGGAACGGATCCTGACGGAGGCCGGCCGGCTCGGCTACCCAGGCCCGGATCCGATAGCCGCGACCTTCAGCCGGCGCCGGGCCGGTGCGATCGGGCTGGTCTTCGACGACCCGCTCACGTTCGCCCTGACGGACCCGGCCGAGGCGCTCTTCGCCACCGGCATCGGGGAGGTGTGCGAGCGCGCCGGCGTCGGCCTGGTCCTCATTCCCCGCGGCACCGGCAACGATCTGGTCCAGCGGGCCCTGGTCGACGGTTTCATCTGCCACTGCGACCTGGACGGCGACGGCCGCATCGACACGGCGATCGGGCGAGACCTCCCGGTGGTCGTGGTGGACGGCCCGGTGCGCCCCGATGCCGGCCACATCGGCATCGACGACCGGGCGGCCGCGGCGACGGCGGCCCGACACCTGGTCGAGCTGGGCCACCGGCGGATCGCCGTGCTGGCATCCCCCCTGCACCCCGACGGCCGGAACGGTCGGGCGAACCTTGCCCGCCAGCAGACCGCGCAACTGCACGTCATGCGAGAACGCCTCGCCGGCTACCGCGCCGGACTCACGGCCGGCGGCATCGACTGGGACGACGTACCGGTCGTCGAATGCGCACCGTACGGCCGGGAAGCCGGCCACCGCGCCGCCGCCGACCTGCTCGCCGGCCCGGACCGGCCGACGGCGCTGCTCGCGGCCAGCGACGAAATCGCGCTCGGCGCCCTGCGGGCGGCCGCGGACCGCGGCCTCGCCGTGCCGGAACACCTCTCGGTCGTCGGATTCGACGACGCGCCACCTGCGGCGTGGTCAAGCCCCACGCTGACCACAATCCACCAGCCGCACCGCGACAAGGGCCAAGCAGCCGCCGAGCAACTACTCACGCCGAAGCCGCACACCGCAAAACTCTTCCCCACGACGCTGATCGTGCGGGGCTCGACCGCGCCGCTTCGGTCAGCCGTTTGGCCGGGACTCGATTGCTTGTAGCGACCAGCTGTTGCCGTCCGGGTCGCGGAAGTAGACGAAGCTTCCCCACGGCTGCACGTCGATCTCGCTGGCCTCCACGCCGGCGTCCAGCAGCTGCTTCCGGGCGGCGTGGGCGTCGGCCACCACGACCTGGATTTCCTGGGTTCCCGGCACCTTCTCGGTGATGCCGGCGCCGAGCACGATCGAGCAGGCCGAACCGGGCGGCGTGAGCTGCACGAACCGCAGGCCATCATGCACCCGGTGGTCGTGGTCGGCGTTGAAGCCGATCTGCTGGTAGAACGCCTTGGCCCGGTCGACGTCCGTTACCGGCACGGGGATGAGTTCGATCTTCCATGTCGATGTCATGAGCATCATCGTCCCCGACATTGCGGCCAGAATCTGACCGCTATCTAGGCAGTTTCGCGGCGCCGTGGCCGTCCGGGTAGACCTGGTGGAAGGTGATGAGCCAGCGGATTTGTTCGCGTGGGGGTACGCCGCAGCCGCGGAGGAAGCCGAGCAGGGTTTCTTGTCGGGGGGTGCCGCCGGCGGTGATCAGGTTGTGGACGGTGGCTCTCGAGATGGGTGTGCCGGCGGCTCGGCTGTGCCGGGCCACGCTGTCCAGGGAGCGTCTGCGGATGCCCATGAGGGCGCGTAGGCGTCCGGCGAACTCGATTGGCGTGGCGGCGCCGGTGGGGTCTGCAGGTATCACCGGTGTGGTTACGACGGTCATCTTCTTTGTCCTCGTCCTGGCCTGCCTCGACACTGCCCCGTCCGGCCAGGCTCGATCTTTGTGCGGTCGCCGGCCGGCAAACAAGAACGCAGTTGCGTAGGAGTTCAGGCGCCTCGGATGAGTCGGTAGGACCGATGCAAGTGCACGGCCCAGACCGTGACCAGTTCGAGGGCCACGTTGAGGCGGCGCTCCGGCCTGTCATGCACGCTCCAGCTGCTGATCACCACCATGCGATGAAGTCTGATCGTCCTGGGGCAGCGGGGCGGTAGCCGTTCCGCTGCAGCTGGGGTGCGGGTCCTTAGCCAAAGCACGTGATCGGCACAGGCTCTCGATAGCAACGGCCGTTAAAACAAGCGGGCATGAAGGTTCTCTACATCGCCGGCTGGGGCCGTAGCGGTACCACGATCCTGGACAACATCCTCGGGTCCTACGACTCGGTGTTCACCACGGGTGAACTCTTTTATCTCTGGCGCCGCGGGCTCAACCAAGGCCGCCGCTGCGGCTGCGGCGCCAAGCTTCCCCGGTGCCGGACCTGGCAGGAGATCCTGGAGGTCGCGTACGCCGACCACGAGCTCAACCCCAAGCACACCGCGGCCGTGCAGCGCCGCACCGTTCGGGTACGGGACACCCGGCGGCTGTCCCGGGCCGGGCTGGTCGGGGCCGGGCTGGTCGGGGAGGCCGCGCGGTACCGCGACGAGATCGGCCGGATCTACGCCGCCATCGGCACCGTCACCGGGGCCGAGTTGATCGTCGACTCGTCGAAGGTGCCGTCCGGCGCCGCGGTTTTGGCCCAGATTCCGGGGGTCGACTCCTTCCTGGTGCAGATGGTGCGCGACCCGCGGGCCGTGGCGTACTCCTGGATGCGTCCCAAGCAGCAGCCCGACGTCAAGGTGGCGCGTGCCATGGATTCGCACGGGGCGGTGGAGAGCGCCGCCAACTGGGTGGCCTGGAACATGCTGATCGAGGGGTTGGCGGGCAGTTGGTTCGCCGGCCGGTCGCGGCGCCTGCGCTACGAGGACTTTGTCGCCGATCCGCGGGGCATCGCCGAGTCGCTGCTCGGGTTTACCGGCACCCGGTGGTCGTCCGGCCCGTTCCAGGATGCCGCCACCGTGCGGTTGCCGGCCAACCACACGGTGTCCGGCAATCCGAGCCGATTCCGGACCGGGCCCGTGGCGCTGCGCTGCGACGACGATTGGCGTACCGACCAGCAGTGGTCGCCGCGCGTGCTGAGCACCGCGATCTCGCTGCCGCTGCTGCGCCGGTACGGCTACCCGGTCGCGGCCTAGGCTAGCGGCCGGCCCGGCGCTTCTTGATCAGGGCTCGGATCACCAGCAGGGCGGCGACCGCCACGAGTTGGCCGCCGATGATGACCTTGTTGACGTCGATCGCCGGGCGCCAGCCCACCTCGCCTTCCTTGATCACGAACACCCCGAGCGGCCTGGCCACCAACCCGAAGCCACCGCCCGCGCCGCCGGGCGCGGCCTCGGCTTCCTGGTTCTCGCCGGCCGGACCCGTGCCGCCGCCACCGCCCCCGCCGCCCCGCACGGTGGCGACCGGCAGCACGATCATGCCGTTGTGACTGATCGGCGGGCCGAACACCTTGTCCGCCCCGGCGGTGTCGATGATCTCCCGAAGCGAATTGAAGATTCCCGCGTGGTCCTTGACGTCCTTAGCCATGTCCATCAACTCCAACTTTCATCCTGGTCCGCTGCCATCCTCGCGCCGGTGGTCCGTTGAGGACAGCGGGATCGGCCATTCGTCAGTTTCGCCGAGCAACCGGCACGCCGTATCGTCGGCGCCATGACGCGCATCCTGCTGATCTCGGGCAGCACCTCCGAGGGGTCCCTGCATACCGCAGCCTTGCGCACGGCCGCCCGGTTCGCACCCGCGGGCATCCTCACCACCCTCTACGACGGCCTGCGCAGCCTCCCCGCGTTCGTACCGGAGGAACGAACCGCGCCCGGCGCGGTGGCCCTGCTGCGGCAGCGGGTCGAGGCGGCGGACGCGGTGCTGTTCAGCACCCCAGAATATGCCGGGTCCCTGCCGGGCAGCCTGAAAAACCTGCTCGACTGGCTGGTGGACGGCGGCGAACTCGACGGCAAGCCGGTGGCCTGGCTCTCCGTGTCGGCGCCCGGAAAGGACGACGGCGCCCGCACGACGCTGGAGACGGTGCTCGGTCACGGCAACGCCCGGGTGCTGCGGTCGGCGTGCATCCGCGTCCCGCTGAGCCCGAGCGCGGCCGACGCGCAGGGCATCATCACCGACCCGCAACTGCACACGGCGCTGCTGGACATGCTGCAGGCCCTGGCCCGGTCGCTGGCCGTCCCGAAGCCCCGACAGCCGCCGTCCTGGCAAGCGTATTCAAGCCTGTTCCCGGTGGTGCCGCGCCAATCCGACCACAGATCCAGGACCGGCTTCTGACCGGTCAGCGGGGGCGGACCAGGCCCAGGTCGTACGCCACGATGGTGGCCTGGACCCGGTCGCGGGCGCCCAGTTTCGGCAGCAGCGCGTTGACGTGTGCCTTCACCGTGCCGGTGACGATGCCCAGCGCCGCGCCGATTTCGGCGTTGGACATGCCCTTGGCCAGCCCGGCCAGCACGTCGCGCTCGCGCGGGGTAAGCGTGGCCAGCCGGGGGTCGTCCGCCCGGGCCGTCGCCACCAGGCCGGTGGCGAACGCGTCGATCAGCCGCCGGGTCACCGTCGGGCTCAGCATCGCCTCCCCGGTGGCGACGATGCGGATCGCCGCCACGAGTTCGGCGGGCTCGGCGTCCTTGAGCAGAAAGCCGGACGCGCCCGCGCGCAACGCCTGGAACACGTACGCATCCTGGTGGAACGTGGTGAGCACGATGACCCGGGGCGGCCGGTCGCCGGCGGTCAGCCGGGCCGTCGCGGTCAGCCCGTCCATGCCCGGCATCCGGATGTCCATCAGCACCACGTCGGGCTCGACCCGGGCCGCCAGGTCCAGCGCGCCCGCACCGTCGCCGGCCTCGCCGACGACCTCCAGGTCCTCTTGGGAGCCGACGATGGCGGCGAGCCCGGCCCGCACCATCACCTGATCGTCGACAACCATCACACGGACGGCGATGACGGCACCTCCTGCGCTGCGGGGGCGGGGGCGGGCGCCGGCCGGTCGCTCAGCCCGTCGAGCAGGGCGCGCATCGCGCTCAGCGCCTCCCGGGCGGCGCCGAGGACGGCCGTGAGGTCCTGCTCCTCGGCGGCCTGGGGCACCCGGGCGGCGTGCGCGAGGACGGCGTGGCGTAACCCGGCGGCGACGCGGGCGCGTTCGGCTTGCGCCCGGAACTCGGCCTGTTGCGCCGCGGCCGCGACCGCGCCCTCTTCCCGGTCGAGTCGGCCCTGCCGGCGGCGCCGCGCCGCGTAGCCGGCCAGCCAACTTCCGCCGAGCGGCACGGCGAGCACGAGGCCGGCGAGCACCGTCACCGCCGCGACCAGCACCACGAACAAAAGCGGGCCGTCCGGCTCGGCCTCGACGTCCGTCGGCGGTTCCAGGGCCACCATGAGGCCGAGGGTGAGCGCGGTCGAGGCCAACGCGGCGAGCGGGGCGAGCCAGGACCGGCCGGGTCGGACCCCCGCGGCGACGGTGTAGACCGCCGCCAGGTCGGCGCCGACGCTGAACACGAACAGCCAGCCGCCGTCGGGCGCCACCCGGGTCACCATCAGCAGCGGGCCCAGCCAGGTGGTCAGCACGACGGCGGCGAGGACCGTCCACGGCCGCTGCCGCCGCCACAGCAGCGGCACCGAGTGCGCGATCACGGCCAGCAGGACCAGCGTCGCCGGCCCGGGCGCGAGGTCGTCCTCCTCGAAAAGGACGGTGACCCCGGCCAGCGGCAGCACCAGCGTCAGTAACACCAGGCCCGCGTCGAGCACCACCTGGCTGCGCAACCACCGGCCGAGCCGGTGACCGGCCCTGCCGGGTACGGACGCAGCCGGCAGCACGGCCCGCACCCGCCACCCGGACTCGTCCCGGGGACCGGCCTCCAGCGTCCCGCCGAGCGCCTGCGCCCGGTCTCGCATGCCGGTCAGCCCGCGGCCGCCACCCAGCCCGGTGGCTTGACCCGGGGCACCGCCCGCGCCGTCGTCGTCGATGAGGAGTTCCGCGCCGTCCGGGCCGTACGAGAAATGCAGCCGGACCGTGCCGCCGGCCGCATAGCGCAGGGTGTTGGTGAGCGCCTCCCGGGCGATGCCGTGCATCGCCTCGGCCACCTCGGGCGGCGGGTCGCCGGCGGTCTCCAGGGTGACCACC
>Ga0307515_10024949_pt1 | contig 10375 bp, 3 predicted proteins | sample 17_EM_MG_FD_194513 | JGI IMG/M metagenome (GOLD analysis project Ga0307515, IMG submission 194513) | Populus trichocarpa ectomycorrhiza microbial communities from riparian zone in the Pacific Northwest, United States - 17_EM | ecosystem: Host-associated > Plants > Roots > Unclassified | place...
CCACACACCTCACACGTCGTTGCTGGGGAACAGCTGCATTCATTTGATTTCACACTAGCAATCTGGTGACAACCACGTCGATCGTTGCATTAGCCGTTCTCACCATTCTCACCATTCTCACATCTCATATAATCCGCCAATCAGAATCACACTTCGCCGCCGGCGCCGACATAGAAATACTCGAAGAATAAAGATCATTATCCACTATTGTAACTGTAAACTGTACCTGTAACTGTTCGGCCGCATTTCTTATCTACCTAGAGGTAGTTTCCATCCATGGGTTGCGTCCTGTACCCGCCAGTTTCCCTCGTCACCCCATTGCGCCGCGTCCAGCGACGCCGCCCGACTCGTACGACTCAACAACCCACACCTCACACACCTCTCTGTATCTCCACCACACGCGCGTCCGGTTGGCGTTGGCCCGTCCTCACCCAATTCTCGCAAAACGAGACCGAAGGCGTAAACGTCAACACAACCCCTACGCTTCCTACGTCTGCGTTCTATACATTTCCTACCGAGCAGGACCCTCCTGCTTCTAGGGCTATTGCTACGACTGCAACGACAACGACGACGGACGAAAAGAGGAACCACCACGACGAGTCGTATTATCATTATCGGAAGAAGAACACGGACGCAAAAATGGAACAACGAGTGTTCGCTCTCCCGTCCATCGCGCTGTCCGTCTCCGTCCTCGCCCTCGGCGCCGCGATTGGCAGTGGAGGCTGTATGTCCCCGCCAACCTCGGGCGCCCTCAGCGCAGTCCTCGGCAGGTCCTTCAGCCTAGGCTTCGGTCTGAACCTCAGCACGCTCGCGCCGCTTCTCACCCTCGCCTGGCACGCGTTCAGCCTGCTCTCATGTCTTTCCACCCCCGCTGCCACTGCCGCCTCGCGTGACTACTACCACCACTACCGACCCCTGTCGGATTCCTCTTCCGCAGTGAACGCAGGAGACGACCACCGCCTCCCCCCCTCGACACCGACAGCGATGCGAACCCGTACCCGTGCGCGCATATGGGTCCCGCACAGCCTCGCGCTCCTCTGGGCCCTCAACACCCTCCTCGTGCTCCTCGTGCCGCGCTGGTCATCCGCCGTTGCGTTCTCCTACGCCGGTATCGCCGTGATGAGTGCATTTGAGGCGGGCGCGCTCGCGCTCAGTGGTGTGTTTGCACGCTGCCAGATCCGGCGGGAACTTGCAGGCGAGACGGACGACAACGAGTGCGGGTGGGAAATTGACGACGTTGCCGATGATGGTGACGGTGATGATAATAATAAAAGTAAACTCGGCGAGGTATTGGCTTCCTAGGTACGTCGTCTTCGCGTTTTTCTCCCCCGAGGCACGATCTGACAGCTTCGTTTTACTGCAGGCTCGCTCCCACGCAAAACATAGAGCAGTTGTACACTCCTCACGCCCCGTTGTACCCACATTTGTCCGCCATTTGTACATCGTTCGTTCAAGGACTTCCACTTCGGACCTACCTGTCTTGGACTGTCTTTCGCGATTCATACTGAATGCCATCTGCGATGGTATTTCATTAGATTAGGACTCGCTCTCATTCGTTCAGAAATTCGCCGGTCTTTTACAGTATATAGTCACATTCCGCATGGTTCTATGTAGAGATGGAGTATCTTGTACATTGGATTTGTCAAGCCGTCCCTACCCTGGTGATTCACGAAATGAGGTGTCATTATTGCTCTCGCATCTCTGCAAAAGACCGAGAATAAACCTTCCAACCAAAGCAAGCACCTACATGGCGAATTCGATCCATCGTCCACATCGATAGTGGCATAGGCGCGCACCTTCTGGATATAGGCCCAGCTCAGGGGGGTCGAGAATAGCTTTCGATACGACTTTGACTTTGTTGGGGCGTGTCATCATCGAAATGTGATGAACACAAGACGGCATCTGCAGTGACTAGGCCATGCGAACTTGCTTCTTTTAGGAGTTCCGCAGGAATTTCAGGAACCTTGGCCATGGATTGCTCAAGGTCTGATTCCTTTACCTTGCCTCTCCTTGCTCCGTATCATGCTAGCTTCTCGCTTGCGGTGTTTTCCCATTCCTCCCAAACAATCCATCACATGAGAAGCGAAGGAGCAATGAAGACAAGTGGCTGAAAGGCTCGAAAGTTGAATTTGAATGAGGTGGAGTGAAGGAAGATGTCAAGGAAAGCTGGCTCCGGTTGCCATCATAGTGGCCGTCCACCACTGGCAACTGGCATCATGAGGGGATGCCGTATTCATGGGAAGGGGCACTTATTCAACCATGATGACGATACTTGTCAATAGAACAAAAACTACGGTGGCTCCCAGGAGCACCTTAGAGGTCCGATATCGCGTTATTAGGGGAGCGACCAAAACCGCGCCAAGGCCTGACAAACGATTAGGAAGGGTAGGCCATCATCTATATTAAGCCAAGGGCTCACATTGCATTGCTTGATTTACGCCAGTTAAGACACCAACTTTTCGAAAAGCTTCGAGGATAATGGAATCGTCGAACTGTCCGGAGAGAGAGGCGTCAGGTGGAAACAAGGAAAAACTCAACACAATGTACTGACTGTTACTATTTCCAATCCGACCCTATAGAACATCAAGCCTACGGTGAATATACCTATATACCATCTTAGGCTCGCATCATACGTAACCCAAGCCCGACGTAGAGTGGCAAACACCATTACTGTACGATTCGCGTTCAGGGAGAGGGGCCAAACCCGAATGACCGTCCCTCTCTGGGACTGGGCTCCTTTAAGGGTACATCATGAACGGAATAATTGCTTGTTCTGGTCGATAATAGTTGCACTGTCTGCTGACGCCCGTGGCTTGACTGTCCAAGCTGTTTGCACCCCTTATAAGTTTGATAACGGCTACTTAGGTTATCACCAGGAACGTTTGTCGGGTTGCTTTGTGCCAAGGCTGCAAGGCAGGCCTTGAACAGGAGTGAGAGTGACTGACGCTGGGAATTTGGTCGGGAGGTGCCTGATCGCTGCGGAATCCGGGCGGACCAACTTGGGTATTTAAGGACAGCCTTGCTGATGTAGCGATAAATTTGCGAATTTGCAAATTGGGTAGCTAATACATTGTGTTAGTGGACTGATGACGCTTGTCTATGACATTTGTAGGAGGCAAGGGGTAGGGGCATATATAGTGCGCGGCATAGGAAGAACCTCACAGTTTATCCCCCCTCTGAGCTGCGCCTTAGGTGCGCGGACGAAGGTCGCGTACGAAGGATGGGAAGGAGTCAACTAGCAGGAACATGTCTGTCAGGCCTACACCATAAGGGAGATAAGAAAAAGATACTCTTCCATCGAGACCTTCATCTTCCTCATCCAAGGGATCCGGGAACAATAATCCTTGAAGGCGAGCAAAAATGAAACAACCCCCGGTCAATTGGTAGCGTTACGCATCATCCTTGCCTAATGAACAAGGGTGCCACGAACCGTCTCAGATGGGCCTTTCTTCTAGGTGCTTGAGTATGTCGAGGGGAATGCGGATGGAAACGCGGCACATCCATCTCTAACGATTTGATGCCGCCTTCCCAAGGGCTCATGGGATCTGCACCACCGTCACCTGAAGAAGTAATGGGTATAACCCAGTTGATAAGGTTTGATAGGACTCGCTTTGGCTCACTGCAGGGGGTTGGGGGCCTGAATTCGCCAATGGGGATTCCGTTTCAAAAGAAAGACCTAACAAGTTGGGTACCCTGACGGTTCTTGGACCATAGAGGTATTTGGCTCTGCTCGAACTAATGTGAGCGGACTGGATCCATCGCATGAACAAAGGCGGACTCCCGATCTTTATCTGAAAGCGAAGTAGGTCAAGGGGAATTCACCAGAGAAGACTGAATACATTATTAACTTCTTCAAGGACTGAGTGGTCTTATCTCCGGCCATCAACGAATGCTTCTTCAACACGCGGTGGGACTTCGTCCAGTCTCTCGGCACTGTTTATGGTGGTGCAGTTCCCTCGGTCGTCTCCGGTCAGGGTACTCTTCGCGTTGACGTTACTGCGGAGCGACCAATTGGGAAGTGTGCCTCAAGTTGACCACCCAATGCAAAGCACCTATGAGAATGAGTGTTCGGGCAATCGGTGATCAAGCGATGCAAGGGTTGATCTACTGCGATTGGTAGTCCGGAGGTCTTGTAAACAACGTCAGGCTGATTGAGATATCCAGAAGCCCGAGGACGGAAGGGTTCGTCCACGATTCCAGCAATTTCTGTCTCATTTCTGAAGGCGACAACTGCCAGCTCGTTTTTAGGCATCCTTGGACTGAGTTCAATAACCTAGTTGTTAGCACCGTCTTCAGACACCGTGGTAATGCGCGGTAGTTTTCTTCTGGGAGAAGGCGAGGTCAAAATACATCTTAGTTTCGACCATGTCTCGCTCGTTCTCATCCTCTTGTGCGGAAGAGCCCCAACCGGACCGTACTATGCAAAGGGATTCCTCATAACGCCAGATGCACCAGGAAGGAATCGAACCTACCCAACTTTCTGAAGCTCAAATCCGTTTCGCCCTGAGGCACGTAGTACATTTTGCTCGATCTTACGAGCATTGAGTTGTTCTCACTTGCTCGGCGCGGTTGCGGTGCCCTCCAGCGTCAACGGGACGATGTGGTGAGTGAGACAATCGGCAATGGACGAAACGAGAAGCAGCTAAGCTCCTATTTAGATATACATTGGATGCCCCATTTGAGCAGCAATAACCCACCAGTGGTTTATCGGCGCGCTACGACCAAGTTCTGTCCACCACCGGAAGAAAGTCTCACAGCAACTCTCGCCGTGGTTCGTGTACTCCCCCACTGAGCCTACGGGGGTCTCTACTACTCGTCCGTTCCGAGTCTCGTCTCTCATCTTCGTTTTGGTTTTCTGGGTATGCCCGACTTGTGGAACTGGCACAACAGTGAGCGGGGAGAGGATCTGTGAGGATTCCCAAGCTCAGCCCTATATATGAGGATACACATGAAATAATACACATGAAGCATAACACGGAGCATAACATGCTCACACGACCACCCAACATAAACGAACAACACAGATAACACGAAAATCAAGGACGCAGACCTAACATAGCACGAAACTTTGCAAATTTGAGCCTACCAAGTGTCTTCGTAAAGATACCAGCGGGATTCTCATTCCCTGGGACCGCAGTATCTTCGCACTTGACGTGATCGCGTATCTGGTTATATGAGTCGCGAGGAACGTCGTCCTGAACCAGGGGAGCTTTGGCAGAGCCCACTAAGACCCATGGTGGCTGACCACCATTGCGATAATGTTCAGCCATGGGGCCGTACCAAGCCTGTCACCCTTTCAACGCTTGCGCTAAAGAAGCTGGAAGCTACATGCTTACCTTTCTTCGCTTTTGTCGCTTGAAGTAGACGATGGCAGCGATGATAAGGCCAATAATTTGAAGACCGATAGTGACAACTGAAATACACGACCACCACGTGAGTGGAGAACTCAAACACACGGAATAGGAGTCTTTAAACTATTTATTTTTGGTTGGGGGGAAGGCAGAGCATGTGTTAGGCGCCGTAACGGACGCTCAAGCCGCCTCCCGCATTGACTTGCCCATCGCGGTCTTTTGCCGTTTGGGACAATTTATGTCGTTGGGCCTACCCATTAAACTGTACCCCTGCTGGTGCAACCCGTTTGGAAACGGAGCAGTTGGTGCATACCATCGGCCACGGTGGCCACCAAGCGTGGTACACTAGAGCACAATTCCTCCACGGAAGAGTAGTCTTGTCCGGGAACTCACCTAGAATAATGCGAACGGCCGTACGAGCGGCATTATTGTTGGAGGGATTATACCCTTCAAAACGGACCGTACTCGTGCGAGGCGGGTAGGCAAAATTATGCGTGTTTCTGTCCGTCTTGCCGAAGAGAGTATAGGTGGGGGTGTAAGGCGAGGGGGCCATGTCACTGCGTCGTGGCAGAAGGAAAGAGAGCCAAAGAGCGGGAGCTTATATCCAGGTTGTGCTGCCTGCTTGTCCGCTGGTTATCCGATCCATGAGGCGGGCGGGGGTGGGGCCAATAAGCGCTGACCGCAAGAAAGGCTGTGCAAGCACATCACGACCGACCCGTTTCCTGTCTGAGTTAGTGAATTCGGAATTCGGAGAGACTGGCCACAGTCGAATTTCAACTCGGAACAGGCTAACTCCGGCCGTCCGCCCACAATGATGCCTCGGAAGCGTGAAAAATGATATGTGCAGCATTTCCAATAATGGCTCTCAGTGACCTCGCTAAATCACGATCCTCCACTCTGAAAAGGCTTCGCACACAGCGGGAGATGCCTGGCCGAGGCGAATGGGGAAATAATGACAAACGGTCCGTAGGCTTTTGATAGATCACCGCGCGAGCCAAGATGACTTATAGGAGTCCGGACGAGGAGAAGGAATAGGTCTATCGACGTCGCGTCGTCATGGAGGTATGGATAGGTGAATAATAATACATTAGAGCGTTTGGGATACGGAAACATAGGACGTAATTTTATAGGCTTTGGATAGCGGGGGCGGTGTAGAAAGAGAAAGAAAAGGCCAGACCGGGGATCGAACCAGGGACTTCCCTAATTCTAGAAGGGTGCTCTAACCACTGAGCCACCCGGCCATTAGTTGGAGGAATCATCAACTCCAACAGGCGGCCTGCTATCTGTCCGATAGGGGCTGAGCCAGGGTTAAGATACAAAGTACCACTCGATCTACCCTTTGGGCTTGAATTGACGTCAGCAGTAGTCCCTTTCAGGTCTAGTGTTCATTGCATACGGGTTCTCTCCATAGACATATATCCCCTCCATCAATTTGGATAAGCGGGGTTCTCCTTCGGCCACCGACCGGGATTCTCAATATTGACATTATAGTTCTGGTAATCTCCTATTGGCATGATTCTAGCATGATTGCGGTGCGATCCCCTCCCTCCATCAATGGGCACTCTCATTTCCTACCACGGCAAGTAGAACACATGAAATCGAAAAGGAAATATACGCCAGCTAGACAAAATAATCTGTTGTGATTCAAAGGCCAGTCAGATCTGAGTAGAGTTACGTTTGTCATCTCTCGGTTCTTGATGTGTTTTAGTAGCATATTGTCAGAATTAAAACAAAATGCCCTCTCGGATTCTACCCCACTGCGATGGAATCGGTAATTCCGCTAATCTCCAACAGAGATTAATGCGACGGAAGCCGAGAGAGTGGAAAGGGAAGAGGTCTTGAGGCTTATCCATTCGCCGACGGAATTCGGTTCTCCTCTCGTCCGCGCGCGCCAGCGGGAATACGATCTCCGAAGGGGAAGGGGAAGTGGAGATGATGACTTAGGGGCTTGTCGGACCTAATTCCCAAGCAACTGCCCAAAAGCATGACGGGCGCCCAATCTGTCTCGGCGTAAACGCTCTGACTAGGTACGACTCCGAAGGGGCTGACTGAAGTGGGGTTTCGGTCCGGCTGGCTAGCCCGGCGGTGCTGAGGGTGGGAGTTAGCACGCGAGGGCGGGGAAATGAACCACCGGTCTTGAGGTCCGAAGTCCGAAGGGGCGAGCGAGCGAGCGAGCGGGGTGGGATTAACAGCGAGCGAGGCGGGGCGCAATATCAAACGTCTATAATCGAGACGGTGAGTGAGGTACATGCCTCATCGAGTCCGAGCTTAAATACAAAGTCCAAATCACATACATGCGGCTACGAGACTGCAGGAGGCGGTAAAGTGGAAAGCGGTGAGGTGGGTGGCATCGCATGGGGTAGGTGGTAAGAAGCAGAGCTTGGACCCGACCACAACCTCCAAGTTGGTTCCAGGCGGGCAATGCCCTCACGGGTAGCTAATAGTGGTCAAGGTGCGTATACTGGCAATCATATCATTTTTCTATCCATTTCCATTCCATCTTCCATCCGCCTCTTGCGTACGTTGAGCTGGGGAGTTGGCTATGGCTTAGCGAGTCCGTCCGGTTAGAGTCCGGGTAGCCCCCTCCCCCACCCCTCTTCGTATAAGCTCATTCGCGTATGTCTGGGGTAGTGAGCAGGGCGCTGCAAGCCACACTCCGTAGTCGATGGGGCATACGCGTCTATCATCAGCCACGTCCGGGGTTTTACTCCCTGGAAACGGGTGTTGTCCTCTTCCTCACTCTGCAGTTACCTGCTGCGTTTACCAAAAATTCCTTCATTTTTGCCTGCACTTTCGCTGCGACGCGCGTTGGGGGCCCGCCTCCTCGTGTTTCATGGCTGATCTGGCGCTTGCCCTCGCGGGGGCTGTCCGCGGTTCTGTGATCTGAGGAGTGAGGCCGTGACGCGGTCCTCGTGTTCGGAAGCGCTCAGGCGCAGCAGGAGCGGATTTGCATTGGCGAATGGGGTGACCAGCCCTTATGCTGTCAAGCTCCAATGCAACACCATTTGGTAGGACCCCTTCGGGGATATCCGGAAGAATGGAAGCAGAACCGGGGGATCACATCTTCTCCGCCGTGGTGTTTTGTCTGTCGGGCCGGGAGACCATTTCCCTGCAGGCATGCCCGGGGAGGTTGGTGTGGCCATTGCTCTAGGCGGGGTCTCACTCCCTGTTGACCGGGCACTGGAAGTCATGTGGAGCAGCAAAGGGTAGCGTAAACCAGGTGCCAAGGAAGGTCGACGCGTAAGCCCCCTCGTGTGCCACCTTATGGGTCTGGCCGGGGTGAGTGAAATGATCGCTTAGATCGTGGGTAGTGTCTTGTAATAGTAGTAACAAATGTGAATAAGCTGCCTCCACGGAGGGAAAGATGAAAACGGCTATGATTTCACACTGAGTATGCTGCCTCCACGGAGGGAAAGAGAAAAATAGCTATGATCTCAGGACTACTACGGCGGGACACAATGATCCCAATTTGGGTATGGGCCTAACGGTTCCTATGATCCCAGACTCTGCACTCGGAGCGCGTCCTAGCACCCTGGCCCACCTCTGGTGCGACATGTCCCAATCCGGACTATGCAAAAGGCGGAGTGACGACGTACCTCTCGTGGAAAGAGGAAGTAAGAAGAGGCGCTGTAATGGCGATGCGCGTAACAAGCGCCACCCCTGAGCCATAACCGTGGTCACGCCATTGGTGCCTGTGAGGCCTTCTTGGCTGCCGGGAGATCCCTTTGGGGTGACGGTGGAGCCTTGCGGGCCGAGTGACCGAAGTGACCCTAAGTGCGATGGCGCCTGTGGCCCTTGGAGTATCCCTGCTGCGGCACAGGTTGCTCGGGCTGCCCCGAAAGGGACCTGGAATTAACCGGGATAGGGGACGGTAAAAGGGGGAATTCAGGTGAGAACAGCCCGATGCGGTGTATAGCGCAATTCAGTGCTGGCAGCGGGATTGAACCGTGTCGCCCCCGCAGCAGGGTACCCCCTTCCACGGGGTCTACACATCCACGCCTTCGGGTGTTAAATCCAGTGGCAACGTTGTTGCTGAAGTGGGTTGATCGCCTTGTGGACGTTAGTACAGTGGCTTTACTCCCCTTCTTTGTATGTGGGTCACGCTGTGCGAGGCTGGTAGTCCTGACACCCAGGGAATCTGGAGCCGTATGGCTATTACAAACCGGGTGCGGGACAATGGGAAGCGCTGAGCAGCCGGTGGGCTTTGGGCGTGGGCCGTAGCGGTGGCGGGAGAGTTGCCTGCCATTGACTCGAGAGAATACATTATTGCCAGTCGCTCGACCTGCCGATAACAGGCATGTTGTCGGGTTAAGTTATATCCAAGCAACGCGAGTTGTTAGTAGGGTCGCGGCTCAATCCGTGATGAAAATCATGGAGATGTTCACGCGTTAGGAATAGTCCGCAAGGGCGCCCTAATGGCTTGAGGGAGGGACGTTAAACCATTTCTGGGCGGTCCGGTAAGGTGCGCCCTGCCAGCCGCAGGCAGGGGTCATCATCACCGATGTCGGACTGGAGGCCCCCCGCAGGTTTAGTGGGTATTCCACGGTCACTCCGGCCGCTGGCGACCCCCACACTCCTGGCCACTGAAGCTTTGGAGTCTCAGTCCACTGTGCATGAGTGCCGGGAGACCAGCTCACTTGTGCACATGGTCGTGAGCGGAGCTGTATTGGTGCCTCCAACAGGCAACAGGGTCTTAAACCAGATTCCTGCGGGTGACAGTAGGGAGAGTTCTAGAGAACAGGCGGTGCCGGGTGACGGGGCGCCACTCCACAGATCTGTCAGCTGCGGGGGCCAGGAGACCACCTCCCCTCTCTGACTTATCATGCAGTCAGCGGCAGAGCCGCCTCCCTGACCCACCAAAAAAAAAAAAAAAAAAAGTGGTAAGAAGCAGAGGCGGGGGTGGTGTGGAGGTGGAAACTACACACGGGCAGTGAGGTGGAGGCTATGCGAATGTGGTGGAACGGAGGTGGAAGCGAGGAGGGAATAGTGGAGCGCGCGGGGCGGAGGGCCTACACTATCGGAGC
>Ga0307515_10024950_pt1 | contig 10375 bp, 10 predicted proteins | sample 17_EM_MG_FD_194513 | JGI IMG/M metagenome (GOLD analysis project Ga0307515, IMG submission 194513) | Populus trichocarpa ectomycorrhiza microbial communities from riparian zone in the Pacific Northwest, United States - 17_EM | ecosystem: Host-associated > Plants > Roots > Unclassified | place...
ACCACCTTAGGTTCTATATCACCAATCAGGCACCTAATTTGATCTTAAATCACCAATGAGATCTTAATTCCTTGTGGTCTAACCACCTTGTTTGTCCGAAGTTCCAACATTACCAGACTACCCTCCCCCTTATGTCTATCATGTCATTTCTGTTCGGGTGACCAAGTTGTCTGAAAAAATCTCTAAAAATGGACAGGTTTGTATTGGCCATAGACATCCCATCCGGGGATGGACCTTGTACCAGGCTCGCCTAGATTATTAATTTTTTTTAAATATTAAAAATGATATTGTTTTAAAAAACAAAATTAATTAAATTTTTGACTGGATAAATTAAGTCGTGAGTTGATTTGTTAAGTTGATTATGTTAAATCAAGTTAAATTACACCCGACTTTTAGAGAGAGAGAGAGATAGAGAGAGGGCAGTTTTGGAAAGTTAATTGACAGATAGAAAATCAAATGGGGAGTGGGGTTGAAGGAAGCCTATAATGCAACTTGTTATTTCCTCATCGAATCCAGCTCACAACTCATTGTTGGAGTTATTGACATGTTCCCCTCCTAACATGGACACACACACACACGATATCATTAAATATTTTCTCTATAATCCTCGCTTTCTGATTGGCTAAAATAATATCAAAGTCACCCTCTTAAAATCCTACCCTTCCTTGCACCTACAAAAGCCCTTCACTTCTCCATTCTCCATCGCTCTCGTCTACTCTTTTTCTCTACATTTCCCTTCTTAACATTACCATTGTTAATTATTAATCCAGATGAGAGAAATCCTCCATATTCAAGCTGGTCAATGTGGTAACCAGATTGGTGGCAAGTTCTGGGAGGTTGTGTGTGATGAACATGGGATTGATCCGACGGGGAATTACACTGGCAACTCTCACGTTCAACTTGAGAGGGTCAATGTTTACTACAATGAGGCTAGTGGTGGCCGCTATGTGCCTAGGGCTGTCCTAATGGACCTTGAGCCAGGGACCATGGACAGCTTGAGGACTGGTCCCTATGGGAAAATCTTTAGGCCTGACAATTTTGTTTTCGGCCAAAATGGAGCTGGAAATAACTGGGCCAAGGGACATTACACTGAAGGAGCTGAGCTGATCGATTCTGTTCTTGATGTTGTTCGAAAAGAGGCTGAGAATTGTGATTGCTTACAAGGTATAACTTCCACATCCTCGCATTTGTAGGTAAAATTGTGTTCAGTTTAGTCCATGTAATCATTTCTTGGCACATTAACTTTAGTTTCTTGAATTAATTATTGGTGATGTGATTAGGCTTCCAAATCTGTCATTCTTTGGGAGGTGGAACTGGATCAGGAATGGGGACTCTGCTTATATCAAAGATCAGGGAAGAATACCCCGATAGGATGATGTTAACTTTCTCAGTATTTCCCTCTCCTAAGGTTTCTGATACAGTGGTTGAGCCTTACAATGCCACCCTCTCTGTACACCAACTGGTTGAAAATGCTGATGAGTGCATGGTCCTTGACAACGAAGCTCTCTACGATATCTGCTTTCGTACTCTCAAGCTCACCAATCCAAGCTGTAAGTCTACGCCCCAATTGTGCTCTGATATAACATATTGTTGATTCTCTAATATCAATGTATGCGTATGTGTTACAGTTGGTGACCTTAACCATCTTATCTCAACAACCATGAGTGGAGTGACATGTTGCCTTCGATTCCCTGGTCAATTGAACTCCGATCTTCGAAAGCTGGCCGTGAACCTAATCCCCTTCCCGCGTCTCCATTTCTTCATGGTTGGTTTTGCACCATTAACATCCCGTGGCTCGCAACAGTACCGAGCCTTGACCATCCCTGAGCTGACACAACAAATGTGGGATGCTAAAAACATGATGTGTGCAGCTGACCCTCGGCATGGTAGGTACTTAACTGCCTCAGCTATGTTCCGAGGCAAAATGAGTACCAAGGAAGTTGATGAACAAATGATAAATGTGCAAAACAAGAACTCATCATATTTTGTTGAGTGGATTCCTAATAATGTAAAGTCCAGTGTTTGTGACATTCCACCAACTGGGCTAGCAATGTCATCAACATTCATGGGAAATTCTACCTCTATTCAGGAAATGTTTAGACGTGTTTCGGAACAATTTACAGTCATGTTTAGGAGAAAGGCATTTTTGCATTGGTACACTGGGGAAGGAATGGATGAAATGGAGTTTACTGAGGCTGAAAGTAACATGAATGATTTGGTTTCTGAGTATCAACAATATCAAGATGCCGCTGCGGATAATGACGACGAGTATGATGAAGAAGATATAGTGGAGAACTAAAGGGCTATCTGATCAGGTTGTTGTTTGGCTATGGTTATGGCTGTAATAAGGATGTTTTTTTTTTTTTTTCTTTTTTAACGGAGTTAATTTATGTTTATTGTTTTGGTGGTCACTCATGAGGTCATGTTTGAATAATTGTGATGTTGTGAATATTACTATGTATAATTGTTGAGTACAAAAATTGTATTATTGCTTCTTCTTCTTCTTTAATATGGATTGGTTATCATTTGCTATTAGTAATTTTTATTTATATAATATTAATATTATCGAAATTATCTTTTCAAAAATCTCAACTCTAATTGTAATTTGAGGAGGAATTTTAAATAAAATCATCATTCCTCTCTCTTTAAAATCTAGAAAATACATGAAAATCACTAGTTTTCAAATGAGATAGGTGTTCATATGTAATTTCACACAATACAATGATACAAAAGGCTTATTTGATGTTGCGATTAAATCGTTTTTGTTATTTTCTGAATTATTTTTTTTAAATAATTTTTTATTAGTATTTTAATATACCTTTTATGAAAAAACAATTTGAGATGCAATCTCTGTCGTAATCTAAACGGACACGAAGGGCCGTTTGCTCTTAAAGAGGTCACCGGTTCGAACCCGGTTGGGCCCTCTTTTAATATTCCTGCCGTCATCTTTTTCTAAGCTTCCTTTTGCATCGGTTTTATCTCTCTCGAGTCTCAACAGATGAACAATTATTAGACCACTTTAACCCAAATTCACCCCATACACACAGGAGGAGGTGAGCCCGGGAGAAGGTCGGCTCCCGAATCACCAACTTTTCTTATGGCCAATCAGGGTTCCTAGTCTGCTATTCTTTTACGGGCCACGGATAAATAGTCTGGTGTTAACCCGACCGGCCTATTGCAATGTGATACACCTCCTCCTCCTCCCATGACACAACAAGGAAAACACAGGCGGGGAAGATGATGGCTAATGTTTTCATGGCGCAGAAGTTCTTTCAATATTATTAAAAAGGGAGACACCAGTCTCAAATAACAAAAAATAAAAAATAAAAAAATGTCGGCATCAAGAGTGACTTTTCGTCGAGCAGCAAAATTAATGTTGAAACCAATAATGTCATATTAGATCAGCTAAGATTTCAAGGGCCGGTGCTGAAATTGAAGGGGACAAGTGGACATATAGAAACCAGGTTAGGTTGTTGAAGAGAATGGTGTTTATCAAGCATTGACGCCTCTTGACGCTGTTGCTTCATGCACATTTGACAGATTTATTTTTTTATTTCTTAAAATTTATTTTTAATATCAATATATCAAATCAATTTATCTAAAAAAACAAGTGAATGATGCTATCCTTTGCTGCTCATTTGACAGATTTTTATTACTGCTCCTGGGAATTTTGCAGGGCTTTGAGACCAATTTAAACACTCTGCCTGCACCACAAATGCAAGCTTGCGCTTGCACTTGCACAACGAAAATCCCACCGACACAATAAAAAGTCATGGCTGAAAAGCAAAAATATTTGATTAAAAAACTTGACATGAATGAACACCAATTCCACCTCTGCTTATGCAGCCACAACCAATGACACTGTACATAAATTACATGGATTGCAATAACATTTTCTATTCACCCTCCAAAAGCAATTTGAAACAGCAGTTGATTCCCTCTACAAACATGTAATCTGTCTCAAGAATGTCTTAATTATTCCTCAAGATTTCTGTATTGGAAATGGTCAGCAGCAGAAGCAAGAGTATCCCTCATATCTGCATGAGTGACAAATATGGCAAACACCCAGCAAACTGACCAAACCTAACCCAGCAAATAATGTTCCAAAATAATTCTTCAAGATGACAACCAATCAATGCATGCAGAAGATTGAGGCAATTTACAGCCTTTTTTTTTTTGCTGTGAGGTCAAAACTCAGAAAAGCCCTGGATCATCCTGACTTGAAATTAAGCTTGTGTTCACCATTGGTGGTCGTCTTAAGGAAAAGAAGAGATTTACTTTGACCCTTGTCCTTGTACTATCAGGCATTTGTGCTCCTTTTATTTTCAAGAGTTGATCCCTCTTTTAGAGCTGCTTGTGCTTCGTTCTCCCTTCCCAGCACAAAAAGAGCTACTGCTTGTAAATAAGATGCAATATGCCAAATAGGGGATATTGCCTGGGCTTGCAGTGCATCATTTAGGGCCTCCTGGGGCAAGTTGGTCATGAGGTAGGATAGACTTCGGCGTGCATGAACGGTTGGGGAAACCATGTTTCCAACATCAATGAACTGCAAATTGATAAACTGTGAGCCCAATTTGGAAATTTTGATGATAACCAATAGAACAATTTGGAACATTTGATTGGATACAGAAATACATTAACCCTACAAAAGAATCCTAGCATTAAGATCTCATTGTTCTGTAATGATAGACTTCTTTTCTAATTTACAATTAAATTCGCTGACGCCCCCCTATACTTATATTCTCCACTTTAATAAAATCACTTATTTAATTCACTTCAACCAATCTCAAAGGTTATTAAGAAAAAACAGAAACAAATTAACCTGGGAATAGAGTTCAGTGGCAGCTATAAAATCTTTGTGCTGGAAAGCAACATCTCCCTTCTTCGTATTTAATGTTTCCTGCTTTTGGTTGGTCCACATCTGGAATGAGAGCTACATGACAGTAAGAAAAAAAAAAGCAGATCATAGGAAGCAATGTTACAGCTGAACCAGTCAGGCATATGACATGCATCCAATAAAGGAGATGAAAACACAGGATGAGTACACTCGGTGGGAGTAAAGAATCAAATGAGTTTTCCCTAGCATCACATAAAACCAATAGGGAAAAAGTGGCAAAAATATACAAACATGAGCATACAAGTACATAGACACTAACTAAATAAATGCTAATGGGGAAACTGTGAGCATCAAGCCAATAACAAGAACCAATCAAGAAATATCAAGACCCAGTACCCGGTACATTCTTGTAATATTGCCATGCTAAAATCAGAAGTAAAGTATTCAAATGTTAAGGTCAAAATGATGCTAGTGTAGCAAAACCTTGAAGCTAGAATGATTTGTCAATTTCTTAGTTTTTAATTCCATGGATTTAGCATAGCAAAAGTGAAAATCAAGATTTTCTTTGGCAGAACTATAGGAAAAACCATGATCTGACACAACAAAAACCAGAATCTTTGAATCTCTAATTAAAGAAACTGATAATAAATGCCCAGATGATTGCATTAATAGCATTCCATTGTTCCATTTTACTATATCAGAAACAAACCTCAGTAGCTGTACCCTCGTCATCTTTATACCCAAGCTTTTCTAAAATCTCATGTATGGCAGTCAAATCCATTCTTAAACAAGCCTCGCCAAGTGGTGAAAGAGGTAATGCTGCAGCACCATCTTGTATCCCCATCAATTCATGAGAAGGAACCTGCAAAACAGTTTACTAAATAATTCCTTTGAAGCATAGAGTGATTCAAACCTTTTAATTCTCACCAGGAAGACAAAAGCATATGGCCTATTATAGTTTGTAAAAGTTCCATGAGATCAGCACCAAAACTCAAAGCAATAGGTCAGAAAACAGACGTTCCAAAAAAAGTGTTAATAGGACCACCAAAGCAAATCTGAAAAGAACTGCTTGTTGCTGGGCCCGACAAGAAGCATTATTTTGACCAAATACCATATTTCCAGATATCAGGTCATGTAATTGAATACTCATTTATGACTAAGAAATTTGCTCATTTTATTTTAATTATAATTGCTTTGAGTAAAATGAAGTTGCTGTATGTGGTAGGATTTGTTTGAGAAACTCAAGGGCTTAAAAAGAATAAATACCCAGATACTTGAGAGTAAGTGAATAGCAACCAACCTCGGTATCCTTCTGAAGAGGAATCAAAGCAGCAACTAAAGACTTTGAATTTGGTCGCTCCCGGGGCTCATATTGTAAACAACGTGAAGCTAACCGCACCAACTCAGTTCCATCATCATTTGTAAATTGGCCTTCCAAGCAAGAATCTGTCAGCATTTGAATATTTCTGTCCCTTATCAAATCCAGTGCCTGAAATAAGTTTTGAACCAAAATATTAGATGCCAATTATGTGATACTCCAAATGTTGTGATGGATAAAGACAACACAGTTAAAATAAATTTTACTTTATTGTTCAAATATTTCAGGAATGTATGGAAATCTATTAAGAAAAAAAATGAATAACAGAATAACTATGTCTGGTCGCTACAGCCACAGCTTTTATCCCAGGCAACGGTCCCAGATTATTTTGTGATTCCAGTGAGAAAATGGAGCTTTTGGGATGCACAGCATAATAAATGAAGAAATTTAAAATAAAACTCACTAGCAGATGCTTGATATTTCAGTATCAAAATAATCCTGTTGAGGACGGAACTTACATGGCTGGGAGGAATATGTTTCCCACTAAGAAGGTCCAGCAAAAGGGTGCCAAAGCTATAAATTACACTTTCTGGTATTACCCTTCCTACAGAATGAATGAATAATTTAAGTTATAAAGGAGATAAAATAATCAAGAAACCATGAGCATGATAGCTGATTAGGCAAATATTCGACGAGCATAAATCGTGTTAAGAACTTTAATAGGATTAAATTGAAACAACAATTCCACATGCCATGTGTACAAAGATCAGGGTGAAGATTAGATGCGCAATAACATTTAGCTTGTTTCAGAGAATTAGATACCCGTCCTCAGATACTCAGGAGGAGTAAACGCCAAGTTTGTACTGTAACTCTTTCCATCTCTCCTGTTCTTCATCAGACCAAAGCATGAAAGTCTAGGGTTGCCCTCCTAATAAATAGAATGATAAGATGAACATGAACTCTGTTAAATCCTAACACTGATACGGAACACATTAAAAGATAATGACATACTTACATCATCAAAGACAATTCTATAAGCATTCAGATCATGGTACAGAGCACGTCCCTTGCTGGTACAATATTCTAGAGCTTGCGCAAGATGGAGAGCCACTCTAAGTCGCATTGCCCATTTCATTGGTTTTGTTTCCCCTGAAGAAACCATCGGGCCAGCATTGATTTGTAAGGAAAAAAAAATAGAAATTAAACAACAAGGCTGCTCCCTGGTATTGTTGTTAGGTGAATTAATTCCAAACACACAACCAGGAGCTCAAGCAACAGTAATGGTGACAAAAACAAGAGCGAATCTTTTGCGTTGCAAAATCTGTAACAGTAGAAAAATTACTGTTTGTAACCAGGAATAATGATATAACAGAAAGGTGCTGCATTTCCTCCATAATCTACTACATGCACACACAAAGAGACTATAAATTTCCAATAATAGGTATTCTAATTGCTCAATATGAAAGAATACATAATGCGAGCTTGGAAATAGAAGAAAGAAGCTGACAATATCCACTAGATGCTAAAGCAAACGAAAGGGCACCAGAGACAGACTTACAATGGAATAAGTGTTTGGCTAATGTATCATTGGGCATAAACTCTGCAACAAGTAACCTCTCATCCCCTTCACCACAACAGCCAAGTAAATTTGCCAACCTATGGTTCCGGAGCTGACCAACAGCTCTTGCTTCTTCCTAAATTCACAGAACATTGCAGTTAAGGGACAGCATTATCATGCTAGTGGCAGTTGTATACAGTAGATGGAAAAGGCATGACTTCTGTGAACATGGTATTTGGTAAAGAGAAACAATATGCTTCACTTACCAAAAACTGCCTGGCATCAGGCCAAGCTGATCTATTAAACCGTTTCACAGCAACCCTCCTCTGATTCTCAAGCTTCCCCTTATAAACCACATTTGGAGCCTTTTCCCCATGTTCAGAAACTATATTTTCTACAGAAAACCCTGATGTCGCCATCCTTAGGGTTTCGATGTTGTATTCACGAAATGCAGGCAAATCGTCAAGTTCACTCTTCTCTTCATTAACTACAAAGACCGAACAAACCAACGATCAAAATGACACCAAATAAATAAACTAACAAAAACCACCCATTCCACTTACCCTCATTGCGGTCCTCGGGAACTGATCCATTATAGTCAGAGCTCCAACAACACTTAGAAAGCTTCGAACACTCGCAGCCCATCCCAATACCACAATTTGAAAGCAAAGGACTAATTAAATCAAATCTTCAAGGCCCAATTTTTCTCTAGCTCAAACACTCCATTATCTTCAGTAGACTTAGCCTTTCTTCAAATTTTACAATATCTCAATGGCAATCGTATATATATATATATACTCACTGCAATAAGAATAGAAAAATTTGCCCTCAAATACTTTTTTTTAGAACAACCCAATTAACCAATGGCAATAACAGTACTATTCAAACATTTGATTCTACAACAACCCAAAGCTACAAAAATCAAAATAAGAATCTTGAATTGTCACATCATCAGTTCTCTAAATAAATATATAAAAAGAGCAAATCCTAATACTTACAGAAAAACATCATTTTCTTCAAGTACAAACTCTTCTTTTCCCTATGAATCTAAACTCCCACAAAAGCTAAGCAAAAAGGTAAGCAAAAAAGAGCGATTTCTAGATGCTGATTTATTTCTTTTTCCTAAGCTATCTGAACAACCAAACAAGGGAAATCAAAAAAAAAAAAAGAGGAAAGAAAAACCCTTTAGTCCACCAACAATCAAGCCAACAAAACTTCACCTCTCACTCACTCACTCTCTCTCTCTATCCCTGCATCAGCTCAAGTGGTTCACTTTATTACAAAAAAATAATAATCAAATCCACAAAACTTCACACAAAAAACACAAAGAAAGAGAAAAAAAGAGAGTCTTGAACCTGAATAGAGGGAAGTGAAGAGAAGACTTGAGCTTTAACAAATTTCAAGAGAAAAGAAAACAAGAAGAGGGTCTTTTTATTACAAGGTTTATGTGTGTTTTTTGTAGTTTGTGTTTGGCAATGCAAGAAAATAGATGGAACTTGGCTTTTTGTGAAGTTGGGTTTTAATGTTTTTTTGAGTTTCTGAATCCGAGAGAGATCCTTCAGTTCCTTTCTTTCTTTCTATGCAAGAGAATAAGAATTTTGAGGGCTTTGAGATTTGGATTAATATATCAAATTTTTATTTAAGACTACTATATACTTAGTTTAGTATATATTTATAGAGAGAGGGAGGGGGGGATATAGAGATATGCGTGAGAGCCTGAGAGGTTTCTCTGTCTTTGCTGGGTGTTTTTGGATGTGTTACTGTCTTGTCTTGTTTTTATTATCTATCTATATTTTTTTCTCAATTTCCACCGACATGACACTCACTTTTCTCATTTTTCTACGAGTAAGCTCCCATTATCAATCTGCCCACCTGTACTGTTTACTTAGATCAGCTATAGGAGACCATCTATTCAGATCTTGGAAGTAATAAACTTGTAAGAAATTCACAAGGTTTTGTTGAGAGAAGTCACTTTTAACCATGGTTCCTTGCACACTCTCTAACATGTTGGGTTGTTAAGTTGCTAGGTTACGGAAAAAGAGAGACAGAGAAATACTAGTTTTGGTGGGAATGGTTTCTGCTTTCCAATCAACTGTAAAAGTGGGACTTGTCTCAAAACATCACTAACTAAAAAAACTGGGACCTTGAACAAAAGAGATACGGCCATTCCTTTTTTTGTTATCCTTCTGTTTTTGTTTTTATCGTTTGTTCGATGATTCATTTATGATATGCAATTACAATATGACTATAATTGTTATAACCTTGTTTTGATGGGGGTGGTGTTTGCCACAGTTGTAACATTTGTTTTTTAGTTATTATTTAGAAATGCATCAAAATAATTATTTTTATTTTTTAAAATTTATTTTTAATTAGCAAAAACAATAAAAAAAACACACAAAAAATTAATTTAAAAAAAATTCAAATTTTTAAAAAACTCCGATTGAAAGTAGGGCCAAACACCCCCAGATCACATAATAAATTAAATTCAATTAATAATCTATTATATTTTTTATGTTTCGAATAGAATATTAAACTATATAATTGAATTTAATTACTCTCTTTAGCATATATGTGAAAATGAATTAAACTAAACAATTTTTATATAAAATATAAGACCCTTATATTTATTTAAAATGAATAAATTATAAATGTTTTAAATAAG
>Ga0307515_10024951_pt1 | contig 10375 bp, 8 predicted proteins | sample 17_EM_MG_FD_194513 | JGI IMG/M metagenome (GOLD analysis project Ga0307515, IMG submission 194513) | Populus trichocarpa ectomycorrhiza microbial communities from riparian zone in the Pacific Northwest, United States - 17_EM | ecosystem: Host-associated > Plants > Roots > Unclassified | place...
CAAGTCCAAGGGCCTGGCCAACGAACAACTGATGCTGGTCCGCTCGCGCTTTTCGAAGTTCGTGGCCGACGCCGAAGGCGCGGTCGAGGGCGCGGCCAGCAACACGTTCCGCGCCCAGTTCCAGGGCCTGACGGCCGACGCCGCCCGCGGCGCCTGTCAGGCGATCACCGCCAAGCGCCAGCCCTGCATGGTGCTCGCGCCGCGCTAACCCGCGCTACTTCCCACCCAGCAATCGATCCCGCGCGGCGTTGAGCTGCGCGGCGAGGCCTGCGGTGCCGCCCTTGTCGGGGTGGGCCAGGCGGATCAGCCGCGCATAGGCCGCCTGGATCTCGGCCTTGGAGGCCTGCGGCCCCACGCCGAGGATCGAGCGCGCCTCGGTCAGGCTGACCTCGGACTTCGCGGCCACCTTGCGGATCAATGGGCGCTGCCGGGCCGTGGTCGCCGTCCAGACGCCGATGACCAGCAGGACGATACAGACCTCCCACGCCTGACGGATGCCGGCATAGCCGGCGCCGGCGAAACACACGATCGCCAAGGCCCCCGCCCCCACGCGCCAGCCGTCCCCCTTCAGCAAGCGCGAGGCGCGGCCGGAAAGGATGAACAGCAACACGGCGCCGCCCAGCAGCAGGTAGAACATCAAGCGTCCGATCCCGACGCCGCTCTCGACTTACTGAGCGGCGAGCAGAGTTTCCCCGGAATAGGCCGAAAGGCCAAGGGAATGCATCAGGGCCCGCAATTCCTGGCGCGCGGCCAGGTGCTGCAACGAAACCGGCACCGGACGCACCTGGGGCGACAGGTCGGCGATGGTCAGGCCGAACGGGAACAGCTCGCGATAGATCACCCGGTCGCGCAGTCCCGGCCCCATGCGGAAACCGACCCGCTTGGACAGGGCCGTCAGGCGGTCCTCGACCCGCTTGCGGTTACGAGCCTCGGTGGTGGCCAGGCGGTTGCGCAGCACCACCCAGTCCAGCGCCTGGCGTTGCCCCGACAGGGCCCGGGCCTTGCGGGCCTCCCACACGGTCAGGGAGTAGAGGCTGGGCTTCTGCAGCTCCATGGTCACCGGGTCGACATGGCCCAGCATGTCGAAGTCGACGAAGCTGTCGTTCATCGGGGTGACGATCAGGTCGGCCAGGCCGTGGGCCATGCGCGAGATGGCGGTGTCGCCGCCGGGGGTGTCGATCAGCACGAAGTCGGCGGCCTCGCGCGCGGCGACGAAGGCGGCCTCGAACTTGACCACCTGGTCGGCTTCCGACCCGGCGGCCAGGGCGATGTCGTCGTCGCTGAGCCGGAACTGCAGCGGCTGGGGCAAGGTCACGTTGTTGCCGGTCACCCAAGCGGCGCGGTTCTCGAAGAACCGCATCGAGGTGCACTGGCGCAGGTCGAGGTCGAGCAACGCCACCTTGGCGCCGCCGTACAGCAGCGCGGTGGCGAGGTGAACGGCGATGGTGGACTTGCCCGCCCCGCCCTTCTCGTTGCCGACGACGATGACACGCGTTTCGGCCATGCCTTCTTTCCTTCTTTTCGCCCGACTCGGCGACTCTCAACGAAAGATTAACATGCAGGAGACGCCCTGAGAGGGCGGGACGTCAATCCAGGGCCTCCTTCCCTGTGGACCCATTGTCGCAGGTGGACGCCTCGAGCTGCGTCGGTCATAAGCCAACGCCTGTTCGAGGCAGGAGTTCGTCGTGGCCCCCAAGACGCCGAAAATCGTCCGCACCGTCGCCGATCTGCGCGCGCAGGTCGCCACGTGGAAGGCCGCCGGCGAGCGCGTGGCGCTGATCCCGACCATGGGCGCGCTGCATCAGGGGCACCTGTCGCTGATCACCCTGGGCCAGACCCACGCCCAGCGCACGGTGGCCAGCGTCTTCGTCAATCCCAAGCAGTTCGCCCCGCACGAGGACTTCGACTCCTATCCGCGCGGCGAGGCCCGCGACGCCGAACTGCTGGCCGGGGTCGGCTGCGACCTGCTGTTCGCGCCGAACGTGGACGAGATGTACGCCCCCGGCTTCTCGACCACGATCAACCTGACCGGCGTCTCGCAGCCGCTGGAGGGCGCGGCCCGGCCGCAGTTCTTCGGCGGGGTGGCGACGGTGGTGACCAAGCTGCTGATCCAGAGCCAGGCCGACGTGGCCCTGTTCGGCGAGAAGGACTACCAGCAGCTCCAGGTCATCAAGCGCGTGGTCAAGGACCTGGACCTGCCCGTCGAGATCATCGGCGCCCCGACCGCGCGCGCCGAGGACGGCCTGGCCCTGTCGTCGCGCAACGCCTATCTCAGTCCCGAGGAACGCATCGCGGCCGTGGCCCTGCCCGACGCCATGAAGGCCGCCGTCCGGGCCGTGGCGGCGGGCGGTCGGATCGACGAGGCCGAAGCGGCGGGCAAGACCGCCCTGATCAAGGCCGGCTTCCGCCAGATCGACTATTTCGACGTCCGCGAGGCCGGCGACCTGTCGCGCCTGGGGCCTGGGTCGATCGGCGAGGCCGAGGGGCGGATCCTGGTGGCCGCCTGGCTGGGCAAGACGCGGCTGATCGACAACATGGCGGTCTGAAAATATTCCGCTCATCCCGGCGAATGCCGGGACCCAGATCCCATAGCGCTTGGGATGATTGGATGAGCTCAGAGCCCAAGGAACCTGCTTCCCCGCTACGCCATCTGGATCCCGGCATTCGCCGGGAAGAGCGGGTGTAAGGAGGCGAGGCTAGTGACTTACCACGCCCCCAGCTCCCGAAGTTGCCGCGCCAGATCCAGCGGCAGGTCGGCGGCCTCACCCTCGGTTAGGTCGGCCGGCACGTCGTCGTGCACCAGGTAGCGCCAGCCCTGGAAAGGGCGGCGTGGGGTCGGGACCACCCGCACCAGGTTCGGATCCACGGTCACCTCGCAGCGCGACTCGCGGCCTTCACCGACGGTGTCGATCTTCAGGATGGTCTGGCGGCAGACGATCTGGCCCTTCATGACTCGATACAGCGACCCGCCGGCCAGGACCTCGTCGATGCGCTTGGGGGTCATGCGCGTGTGCATGATCCACGGCCGGTCGGCCTCGGCGTGCCAGGCGACGAGTTCGTCGATGTTGTCGCAACCGACGACCAGCTTGATGATGTGCAGAGGCATGGCGCGTACTTAGGGCGGCCCGCTGCTTGAGGAAAGAGCGATGCGAAAACCTGGTCCTTCGACAAGCTCAGGATGAGGGTTTCGACTGTCGAGGGCTATGAATGGTCCTCATCCTGAGCTTGCCGAAGGACGAGGACCACGCACCGCGAATGACGATAGGCTCTAGGAGGCGACGGCCAGCGCCGGCTCCAGCCGGACCAGCACCACGCCTTCGCTGACCTGGCCGCCGGCGACGGCCGACAGTTCGGCCACCACGCCGTCGAACGGCGCGGCCAGGGCGTGTTCCATCTTCATGGCTTCCAGGGTCAGCAGGGTCTGGCCCTTGGTGACGCTCTGGCCGGCCTCGACGGCGACCGAGACGATCTTGCCCGGCATCGGCGACAGGATCGCGCCGTCCGACGCCGCGACATGGGCCGCGCCGACCTTCGGATTGAAGTCGAACTCGCGCACGTCGCCGCCTTCGAACACATAGAGCGGATCTTCGCCGAACGTGCCCGGCAGGACGTCCACGTCGTCCAGCGGCCGGTCGTTCTCGACCGTAATGTCCCAGGACCAGTCGTCTCCCGTGCCGCCGGCCAAAGCCACGCGCAGCGGCACGACCTTGCCGTCGATGCTCATCGGCAGGTTCATCGCCGCCCGGGGCGCGTTCAGTCGCAGACCCAGCAGCCGCGACGGGGCGCTGGCCCAGACGTCGGCCTTGGGCTGGTCGGCCTCCATGAAGGCCTCCAGGCGCTGGCCGATCGCCGCCAGGGTCGGGGCGTCGGTGAAGGCGCGGTCGGTCAGCTCCTCCAACCGCGCCTCGATGAAGCCGGTGTCGATGGCGCCGTCGATGAAGTCCGGATGGCTGGCGCATTTGGCCAGAAAGGCCGCGTTGGTCTTGACCGGATAGACCTCGACCAGGCGGCAGGCCTCTGCCAGGCGCGCGGCGGCGTCCTCGCGGTCCACGCCATGGGCGATCAGCTTGGCGATCATCGGGTCGTAGAACGGGGTGACTTCGCCGCCCTCCTCCACCGCGCTGTCGACCCGCACGTCGCCCTCGGGCAGACGGAAGTGGGTCAGCGGGCCGGTCGACGGCAGGAAGCCGGTGGCCGGGTTCTCGGCATAGAGGCGAGCCTCCATGGCCCAGCCGTCCAGAACGATCTCGTCCTGGGTCAGCGGCAGGGTTTCGCCCGAGGCCACCAGCAGTTGCCACTCGACCAGGTCCTGGCCGGTGACCATCTCGGTGACCGGATGCTCGACCTGCAGCCGGGTGTTCATCTCCATGAACCAGATGCGGTCGGCGCGCAGGCCTTCCGAGGCGTCGGCGATGAACTCCACCGTCCCGGCCCCGACATAGCCCACGGCCTGGGCCGCCTTGACCGCCGCGCCGCAGACGGCGGCCCGGGTGGCCTCGTCCATGCCGGGGGCCGGAGCCTCCTCGATGACCTTCTGGTGGCGGCGCTGCAGCGAGCAGTCGCGCTCGAACAGGTGGACGACATTGCCGTGGCTGTCGCCGAACACCTGCACCTCGATGTGGCGCGGACGGGTGACGTACTTTTCCAGCAGCACGTGCTGGTCGCCAAAGCTGGCGCTGGCCTCGCGCTGGCACGAGGCCAACATCGCCGCGAAGTCTTCCGCCCGCTCGACCTTGCGCATGCCCTTGCCGCCGCCACCGGCCACGGCCTTGATCAGCACCGGGAAGCCGATCTTGCCGGCTTCTTCGGCCAACCGCTCGACCGACTGGTCCTCGCCCAGATAGCCGGGGGTGGTGGGCACGCCCGCCGCGATCATCACCTTCTTGGCCGCGTCCTTCAGGCCCATGGCGCGGATCGCCGAGGGCGGCGGGCCGACCCAGACCAGGCCGGCGTCGATCACCGCCTGGGCGAAGTCGGCGTTCTCAGACAGGAATCCGTAGCCCGGGTGGATGGCTTCGGCGCCGGTCTGACGGGCGGCGGCCAGGATCTTCTCGGGGATCAGGTAGCTCTCGCGCGCCGGGGCCGGGCCGATCAGAACGGCCACGTCGGACTCCATCACGAACGGGGCTTCCGCATCCGCCTCGGAATAGACCGCGATGGTCCGCACGCCCAGCTCACGGGCGGTGCGAATGATCCGACGGGCGATTTCGCCGCGATTGGCGATGAGGACGGAAGAGATCAACGGTGAAATCCTAGATCTGCGCCAAGGAGAAGACGAGCAAGGCCGTGAGAAGCACGGCGAAGGAGATAAGCGTAGAGGTCCAGACGAAGAAGGTCTTGAAGACCGCCCCCACGATGCTGGAGCCATAGGCGCCGCGCAGGGTCTGGAACAGGTTGATGGGGGTCCAGAAGATCAGCAGCACGAACCACCATTTCCGGATCGGATCGGGCAGCACCAGGCCCAGGGCGTTGGTCAGGAAGGTGAAGGACAGCAGGTTGGTGGCCACGATCAGGTGGTCGTAGATGAAGTACTGCCGCTTGTTGACATAGACCAGCGCCAGGCTCAGCCCTAGCATCGGCAGTAGCAGCACCGCCAGGCGGTGGCCCCAGCCGAACACCACGACCATGTAGTATTCGGGATTTTCCAAGGCCTTGGCCAAGCCGGCCTTTGGCCAGTGATCCTTCTTGCCAGGCGCGGCGTGAGCGGTCGCGGGCCCCGCATGGCCTTCGCCGCCCGGCGTGACGATGGGATCCCCGTTCTCAGGCACGACGACGGTCCCGGCCTCGGGCACATTGAGCGTGACGCCACCGAACTTGCCGGTGGTGACCGAGGCTGAGCGAACCTGCTGGGCCGCCGCCTTGCGCATCTTTTCGTCGGCCTCCAGCAGTTCCTGCGCCGCCAGCGGATTGTTCTGCAGGTGATCGGCCTTGGCGATGGCCTCGGCGTAGCGGGTCTGGGCCTTGGCCACGTCGGCCTGATAGTCGACCGGCGCCTTGGCGACGGTGTCCTGATAGTCCTTCAGGACCTTGGCGCGATCCTCGTCCGGGTCCTTCAGGCTCTCGTCGCGATCCTTGGCGGCCTCGGCCAGGGTCTCGTCGCGATCCCGGGCGGCGTCGGCGAGCCGTTCGTCACGGTCCTTGGCCGCCTCGAGGCGCATCTTGCCGGCCTCCGTGGCCCGGCCCTGCGGCGTGGCCAGGGCCTCGGCGCGCTTGTGGGCTTCCTCCTCGGCATGGTGCTGGGCCGAGTGGATGGCGTGCTCGGCCGCGAAGATGAACAGCAGCAGGGCGACCAGGAAGGTGCGGAACGGCGGCACGTGCCGCACGATGCGGCCTTCCATATAGTCCTTGGCCAGCTTGCCAGGCTGGAAGAACAGCGCCGGCAAGGTCAGGGCCAGGCGGCCGTCGAGGTGGAACATCCCCTCGATCGCCTCCCAGATCAGGTGCAGGATCGAGCGCTTGTGGTTGTCGGCGTTCTGGCCGCAGACGTGGCAGTACGGCCCTTCAAGCGCCGCGCCGCAGTTGGCGCATGGCTTGCCGATATCCGTGAACGGATGCTTCTTCCGTCGCTTAAACAGGTCGGCGAACGAGTCCGCCGCCGCTGCTTCCATGTCCGCCGTCATAAGGCCCCCTGCTCGACTCTAGATAGTCCAGCTGGGTTTACGGCGTTCGAGGAACGCGCGCACGCCTTCTTGTCCCTCATCCGACACTCGGCGACGGGCGATGCGTTTTGCCGTCTCGTCGATCAGGCCCCTGTCGATCTTTTGGCCGACGAAGTCGTTGACCAGGGCCTTGGCGTCGCCGATCGCGCCTGGGGCGCAGACCGCGACCTCCTCGATCAGCGCGTCCTGGGCGGCGACCAGGCCGGCCGCGTCGTCGAACACCTCGTCGACCAGGCCGTAGCTCCAGGCCTGATCGGCGTCGAACACCCGGCCGGTGGCGAACAGCAACTTGGCGGTGCGCGGTCCCAGGGCGGCGATCACATAGGGACTGATGGTGGCCGGAGTCAGGCCCAGCTTGACCTCCGAGAACGCGAACTTGGCGTCAGCCGTGGCCAGGGCGTGGTCGCAGGCGGCGACGAGGCCGGCCCCGCCGCCGAAGGCCGGGCCCTCGACCAGGGCCACGGTCAGGGCCGGGATGTCGTGCAGGGCCTTGAGCATGTGGGCCAGGCCCAGGGCGTCGTCGCGATTGTCGTCCTCGCTCCACTCGGCGGCGGCCTTCATCCATTCCAGGTCGGCCCCGGCGCTGAACGCCCCGCCCACCCCGCGCAGGAAGACGATCCGCACGCCCTCGGCGCCGTGCAGGGTCTCGAACGCTTGGTGCAGGGCGGCGATGGTCGCCGCGTCGAAGGCGTTCTTCTTGGCCGGCCGGTTGATCCAGACGGTCACCGCGCCGCCGGGCGTGGAGTCCAGGTGGACCAGCGGCGTCATGGCGTCGGCGGGAATGTCGGCGATCGGATCGACGATGGGGTTGGTCATGACATCCACTTTCTTGGCCCCCTCGTCCTTCGACAGGCTCAGGATGAGGGCTACTCTGACATTGGAAGTCCTCATCCTGAGCCTGTCGAAGGACGAAGGACGAGGACTTCCATCACTCACATCCGGAACACGCCGAACGTCGTCTCCGGGATCGGGGCGTTCAGGCTGGCGCTGATCGCCAGGCCCAGCACGTCGCGGGTCTGGGCGGGGTCGATGATACCGTCGTCCCACAGGCGCGCGGTGGCGTGGTAGGGGTTGCCCTCTTCCTCATAGCGGTCGCGGATCGGGGCCTTGAAGGCTTCCTCGTCCTCGACGGCCCAGGTCTCGCCCTTGGCTTCCATGCCGTCTCGCTTGATCGTGGAGAGCACGCTGGCCGCCTGCTCGCCGCCCATCACCGAGATGCGGCTGTTGGGCCAGGTGAACAGGAAGCGCGGGCTGTAGGCGCGGCCGCACATGCCGTAGTTTCCGGCTCCGAAGGACCCGCCGATCAGCACGGTGAACTTGGGCACCTCGGCCGAGGCGACCGCCGTGACCAGCTTGGCGCCGTCCTTGGCGATGCCGCCGGCCTCGTACTTGCCGCCGACCATGAAGCCCGAGATGTTCTGCAGGAACACCAGCGGGATCTTGCGCTTGCAGGCCAGCTCGATGAAGTGCGCGCCTTTCACGGCGCTCTCGCTGAACAGCACGCCATTATTGGCCAGGATCGCCACCGGCTGGCCCCAGATGCGGGCGAAGCCGCAGACCAGGGTCGTGCCGTACAGCGCCTTGAACTCGTCGAACACGCTGCCGTCGACGATGCGGGCGATCACCTCGCGCACGTCGTAGGGCGCGCGCACGTCGGTGGGGACCACGCCGTACAGCTCCTCGGCGTCGAACAGCGGCGGCTTGCTCTCGTGGATCTCGGTCTCGACCCGCTTGGTGGTGTTGAGGTTGGCGACGATCGAGCGGACAATTTCCAACGCGTGCTCGTCGTCATTGGCCACGTGGTCGACCACGCCCGAGCGGCGGCCGTGGGTGTCGGCCCCGCCCAGTTCCTCGGCCGAGATCACCTCGCCCGTGGCCGCCTTCACCAGCGGCGGGCCGGCCAGGAAGATGGTGCCCTGGTCGCGGACGATCACCGTCTCGTCGCTCATGGCGGGCACATAGGCGCCGCCGGCCGTGCACGAGCCCATGACGCAGGCGATCTGGGCGATGCCCGCCGCGCTCATCCGGGCCTGGTTGAAGAAGATGCGGCCGAAGTGGTCGCGGTCGGGGAAGACCTCGGCCTGGTGCGGCAGGTTGGCCCCGCCGCTGTCGACCAGATAGACGCACGGCAGGCGGTTCTGCTGGGCGATCTCCTGGGCGCGCAGGTGCTTCTTCACCGTCATCGGGAAATAGGCGCCGCCCTTCACGGTGGCGTCGTTGGCGACAATCATCACCTCGCGGCCCGAGACACGGCCGATGCCGGTGATCACGCCGGCGCCGGGGGCCTCGCCGTTATAGAGGTCGCAGGCCGCCAGCTGGCCGATTTCCAGGAAGGGCGAGCCGGGATCCAGCAGGCGCTCGACGCGCTCGCGCGGCAGCAGCTTGCCGCGCGCCGTGTGACGCTTGCGGGCGGTTTCCGGGCCGCCCAGGGCCGCGACCGCGACCCTTTCGCGCAGCCCCTCGACGAGGGCGCGGTTGTGCGCGGCGTTTTTGGCGAAGGACTCGCCGCTTTTGTCGATAGCAGTGTTCATCTTCGGCATTAACGAGGCATAGCCTTTTCTATTTCCGACCGAAAGCCGCAGTTTTTGACCTTCGATGGTCAAGGTCCGCGGTTCAAGTTAGCGTCTCTGTCGTGGTCACCCTACCCGACTTCATGGCCGACACGGCCCTCGCCCGGCTCTTCGCGCAAGAACATCGCGAGGGCGACGCCGCCTGGTTCTCCTTGCCCGGCGGCGCGACACTGTACGCGCCCGGCGAGGCGGCGGACTATCTGTACTTCCTGCGCACCGGCCGGCTGGGCGCGTTTCGGCGGGAAGAAGGCCAGGAGCCGCAGTTCCTAGGCGTGATCCGTCCGGGCGAGCCGGCGGGCGAGATGGCGATGATCGCCGGCTCCTCCCATTCCGCCAACCTGGTCGCCCTGCGCGATTCCGAGATCCTGGCCCTGCCCCGCGCCGCCTTCTTCGAGGCCGTCGAGCGCGATCCGGAGGTGATGATCGAGCTGTCGCGGCTGATGATTCGTCGGGCCCGCAACGCCGGCGCCCATGCGTCGATCGGCGATCCGTCGGTCTATGGCTTCATCGCCGTCGAGGCCGGCAAATTGATCCGCCCGATCGTCGAGCGCATAGCCCACGCCATCAGCCTCCTGGGCTATTCGGTCACCGTCGAGGGCGCCGCGTCCCTGCTGGCCCCGACCGAGTGGTTCAGCAGCGTCGAGCGTCAGCACGACTTCGTGCTCTATGTGGCCGAGGCCGACGAGACCGCCTGGAAGCACGTGGTCGGCCGCCAGGTGGACCGGCTGTTCCGCATCGGACTGGGCGATCACCGGCCGCCGGCGGTCATCCCCTCTTACGCCTCGGGGCCCCTTCAGGACCAGCGGCTGGTCGACCTGATCCTGCTGCAGCCGGCCAGCGTCACCCACCCCAAGGGCTCGGCCGAATGGCTGGACGCCACCCAGGCCGCGCGTCTGTTTCATCTGCGCGAGAACGGCATGGCCGACGTCGAGCGGATGGCGCGGGTGCTGACCGGCCAGTCGGTGGGCCTGGTGCTGTCGGGCGGCGGGGCGCGGGCCTACGCCCACATCGGCGCGATCCAGGCCCTGCGCGAGCGCGGCGTGCCGATCGACTTCGTCGGCGGCTCGTCGATGGGCGCCGTGGTCGCCGCCGGCCTGGCCATGGGCTGGGACGACGGCGAGATGGAGACCCGCATCCGCAAGGCCT
>Ga0307515_10024952_pt1 | contig 10374 bp, 14 predicted proteins | sample 17_EM_MG_FD_194513 | JGI IMG/M metagenome (GOLD analysis project Ga0307515, IMG submission 194513) | Populus trichocarpa ectomycorrhiza microbial communities from riparian zone in the Pacific Northwest, United States - 17_EM | ecosystem: Host-associated > Plants > Roots > Unclassified | place...
GCCGCTAGCTAAAGAAAACTCAGTTTTAGTAAAGACGTAAGCAAGGAGAGGAGCGTACCTTCCCGATGAGAATCTAGAGGAAACGGAGGTAGGATTAACCACGGAAAAAAGACGGGCACTGGAGACTACCTGGGCTGCGTCCTTGGACTCGTTGTACCTGTGCAAGAGCCTGATATGCTTAGAAACAATGTCCTTTGGATCCTCGTGCTCGCTGGGGCAGGATTAATCGAGGGGGAGGGGTCGACATCTAGAGAGAAGCGGATACCCGAATTCCTTCTGCAGTTCTTCGATCTCTCTTTCGAGATCCGCAATAAGAGCTGTTTGTTTCTGGAGTCTAGTCCTTTAGCTCAAGCGATATCAGCAAAGACAGATTTCACTCGAGACCTTGGAAGAACTTGACGCGTGCATGGTGATGGTGGAGGACAACCTTTCCAGACGCGTGACACCCGCTGTGACACGCGTTTCTCCCTTTCCACCACCCGATCGGTGAAAGAATCTCTTCTCAAAGCGAGCGAATGGCTGAAGAAGAGAAATTCCGCTGGGAGCCTGCACCAGACCCGGACTCAATTGCAATTCCCGGTTTAAATGCTGCTGCGTCGGCTGCAGACCAGATTGAGCAGATAGATCAACTGATCACACTTAAACTGCAGGTAGCTTTCGTCGGCGCTTGTCTCGCTGCAGCTGATAATATAAACTTTTCACAGAAAATCGACGGGCAGTTTGCTAAGATCCAGTGGTTAGCGGAACACAAACTCCTACCTGCGGTAAAACGATACTCGAATGGTGTCCAACCAGTGAGGGAGGCTGCCCGGGTGAGTTCCACCATCCGGAAACGGGTCGGACGGAGGATTGATAACTGAAGTTTTTTAGTTTTGGGTGCAATTCTTTGAGATGGCAGCGCGGATGCGCGTACCTAGGCACGACGACTTTGAGGACCCCGGACAAGAAGAGGACGTTGCAGAAGAAGAAGACCACGAGTCCGAAGCCGACCCCGCTCCCTGGACCAACGAACATCCTGCCGCAGAATTTGACCAGTCGACTTCGACCGTTACCACTAGTACCGAAGATGAAGACGTATTCGATTCCACTCCCCAACCTTCCCGATCCCGTTCTCACTCCCGCCAAGGACTCTTTGATCCCAGCAAGATGCCCTCCGAGTCTTCTTTCCTTCCAGGAGGAGATATGATTTCATCTACACCAGCGGCCGTTGGAAAACGTCGGGCAGCCGGCCTTGCAGATGATGGCCCCTCGTGGACGAGCTCGATCGAGTCCTCCTTGCATCGACTGAACGAGGAGTTAGACATGCTTGGCATGGCTCCAAATCCAACCCCACAAAGTCAAGCTAGTTCAACATCCTCTATCGATGCAACACCCACTCCCTCTATTCACGGATCCGTTCGCCCTAAAGGGAAAGGGAAAGCTAAACCTCCCGAATCGCCGATGCTTCGCAATATCCTCACGAGGAACGCCAATACCAGTGCAGTAAAGAAAGCACCTCCTTCCCCCATACCCTTTGACGTCGGGGTACCTGGATTATCCACTCCACTCAGGAAGGACGCCGCAAGGATCCTGGCAAGGATGAATCCCTATATACCCTCAAACACGAATCCCACCGATTGGAGCAGTGTCGTGGACCTTTCTGTGCACAAGCTCAGCTCGCCTAAGCGACACCCACCGGAGTCTTCATCGTCTTCTTCCAGACTCCTTCCGGAGCGAGGGGGCTTCGAAACTGAAAAGCGCTCGGGTTATAGTCTCCCCTCACCGGTCACAATCAAGAAATTCGAGAGGCCAAGTAAAGGCCAAGGACTGCAGCAGACCCCACGAAAGGAAGCCGTAGCTAGGATTGGAAAAGATCTTCTCTGGGATGCAGGCCACCGTCAACAACTTCTCAGTAGACATGGTTCGGTGGCCTTTTCTATCACCCGGGTCTGCCGCTCATAATCGCCTTCTTAGATATATCGCACAGTCACAGCTCATCGAACACAGGACCCGATTGGGGTATGCCCGCGCAACGCCCTCTTGGAAAAGATTCGAATTCGACAGCGAGCACTATCGCGGATCCCCCCTCGCTCAGCAGATATGCGGAGGGTTCCGACCCAGACTCAACTGCGAGGTCTGAACTCGATTTAGATAGCATCATGAGAAGGGTGGGACTGGATTTGGACGCCAAACCGGGCGATCTGGGGACGTCATCCGCCGCGACGACATCCAGAGGGCAGACCTCCACCAACCCCGTTCCGACATTTACCAAACCAACTGTGCAGCGGACGTTTGAACCACCTATCTCTGCCCGCCCTGCGCCAGTTTTCACGCGAGCGTTGAGGACACCTTCCTCCGAGCGTCACCGACGTGAATTGGAACAACGGCAACAGCTCTACAGCTCCATTCGCGTTGGGATGGACAACGAGACGGTGGTAGGTCGGGGTTCCATAGAGGACGAGGACGATTCGTTTGATGATGACGACGACCAACCTAACAACACAGCGAACCCTTCAGCTGCGTTCCTGGCCGCCTCTCAGCGTCAAGGGAACTTCGACAACTCTTTCGATTCGAACGACTCCTTTAGTGGGGACGAGGCCAGTGGAGAGGGTGTCGCGGTCCACCCGTTTGCGACTTTCGGAGATGGAGGATTCGACGACGACGATTCGTTTGATGACAGCATGCAAATGGATGATGGGGGACTGGGAGGGGAAACCGAGACGGTGTTTGGAGCAAGACATGCACAGGTGCCAACACAGGGGCACCAACAGCTGAGGATGTTTGGAGACGAGATTGTCGAGCATTCACAGGGCTTCGGGACGACCATTACCAGCCAGGATAGCCCAACGCCCAAGTTTCCGCCGTCAAAGGGATGAGTACCTCGCACTCGCTTTCGATTTTCATGGTAGAGACCGTCCGACAACTTGCCCTCTGCGTATTTACTCGGCCTCTTATGGTCACGTACATATATCCGGAGTTCCAGTGAGAATTCATAGTCGTTTTTTGGCATCGACCGACTACAAACTTGTCAGAGAGGAGAGGAAAAGGGAAAGGGAGGTGAAGCCTCGAGGTCGAGGGTGGTATACAGGAAAAAACTTGATCGACACCGGAACAAAGAGACAGGGAAGGGGATTAGGGGGTGTTGAGAGGAGGCATAGTGGCACAAAAAAAGACAGGGTGAAATAGAGTGAACGGAATTCATAACATCGTTCGAAGGTCCGGGACGAGAATGAACAACATGGAAGGTTCAAAGAAGGAGGAATCTAAGTAATCCACGCTTTACATGCGTTGGATCGCAAACTCCGGGGGGATGCGGATCCCATTGCTGTTCAATATCGCCTCGAACGCCAACGCCCTCTGCTTCCAGGCGTCTTTTTCCGCCCGCTCGTTCTCTATGACGGTCTCCAACTCACGTTGGTACTCAAGCTTGCGTTTCCTGCTGCGCCGCGCCGCCAGGGTATTCTGTCGTCGCTTGGCTTCGATAGCGGAGAGCTCGGTGGTAGTTGGGGGAGCGGCGAAGATGTCTTCTTCGTCATCCAAGTCAGCCGAAACACGCTTCCTCTTTCTCGCGAAGACTGCGGGGAGTTCCTTGCGGGATGTAGCAGACTCAGAGACATACTTCCGGTCCTGAATCGGAGCATTGACTGGGATTAGCGATTCCGGGGTGACGTTCTTGCGTGTCCCGGTAGGCACACTTTTGCGTCTAGGAGTCTTCGTTGCCTGCTTACCGGCGGACCTCTTGCCGCGACCGCCGGTGGAAGGGTCTGGAGAGATAGACGAAGGGGAGTCTAGAACCCCTGGGGAAGGTCGGAGGGAAAGAGGATCGATGTCGGGCCCACAACGGTCGACATTGAGCTTCTCGAAAGTGAGAGGTTCAAAGAGGGGCTCGTCACCGAAAAGAGGAGCGTTGGTGTAAACCTCGTCGTTGTCAAGAAGAGCAGGGCTCGCCATGATGTCAACTCCCATGTCTCCTCCAGGCAGGAGGGCTGGGGTAGTTAAGAAGTCTTCCTCCCAGGGAGAGTCGATGAGTGGGGAGGTGAGATATGCGCTCAGCTCGTGCTCCACCTTGTAACTGGGAGATGCTGAGGACAATTTAAGTTGGAATGTCTTTTGAAAGAACGGTGACAAATATACCTTCGAGGACCTCCAAAATAGCTTTGGCTGCGGCCTTGTCCTCAGGGGGAAGGGAAACGGCACTAGGGGCCGGGCTAATGGCCTCGGCCTCGTTCGTGGAGTCCATACGAGTTGGAGAAGATAACATAGTCAAATAATCAGAGCAAATAGTGTCGAATTCTATTTGTTGGGAGATGGTGAGGTCGCCTAAGTCGGTTGACTGGTGAGTGGATAAATACTGGCTTGATGCGGATGGTATTTGTTGAGTTGACTGATAGAGGGGTGATCCATAACTAGGATTGGTGCCGGAGGCGGAACTCGATAAGGATGTGAGAGGGATTACAGGGACATATTGATTGGGGATTGAGGTGTTGAAGTCATGTTGATCCAACAGTCTTGGGATACGTGAGGACGGGGAGCCACTTAAGTGGACATGATGTCGATCCGATGGTGATAAATGGTTGACTGGTGGATGAGGGAAATACGGCTGGAGATTGCCGCGACTTCTAAACGATGGGACTGTGAGTTCAGTGTCGAAGATGGGAGATGTGAGCGCTTGGAGGGCAGCGTGCTGAACATCGACTGCGGGCGCGGTGCGATCGAGACTCGAGGTACTACTAGGAGTGGCCACGAAGTGCTCGGAGCCAAGAGCAGACTCTTGGAAGAGAGATAGACTCGAAAACGAGTCAACGGGAGAGAGCTCGACGTTGTACATGATAAGCAATCAACGGAAAACGAAATGGCTCGAAGGCGATGGAAACCGCGCAGCAGAAAGGAAGATCGATTTGTCTTGTGGATGATTGTCTTGTTAACTCACTTTGACTCTGACCGATGATAGGCGAGAGGGAGGAGAGTTGGGAGCGGAAGATGGTGGATGAGGAAGAAGGGGGGAAGACGAAAATTTCGCCTCTTTTTGCTTGGGCGGGACTTCCAAATTTGGTAATGATCTCGCACAGCCGACGCATTTTGGTATGACTCGACCAGCTCTTGTACGTGCACAGCCCCGGCCGCGCCCCGGAGCGTCCCGCAGATGGTCTGAAGGACAGCAGACGCGTCCTGAGGGCGTACTGGGCGAGCGGGAGCAAGTCGTTGAACTTTTGAACTTGGCGCAGACGGGGACACGCTCATTTGTGATCGGTTGACCCTCCACGCGCGGACTCTACACGGGGAGAACACGCGGCAGCGAACATCCATAGCTGTACATTAACTCGATCCCACATGGCTGATCACCACGCCGTACAATACAAATCCAAACGCGGGCAGTCGAAATAAATGAACAACGTAACAAGCAACGCTTCACACAAGCTGTCCTTGCCAGCCATCGCCCCTCTTGTGAGAGGAGATTGTTCTGAGAACGACGACCACAATGGCGAATGTGGTCAAAATCCTGTGCGTGATGATGAGTCCCGGACACCGCCGAACCGGGCCGATGAGCGCTCACCAACAGATCCATGCGAACCCTTCAAGCGCATTGAGTTGTCCACAGTATGTGAAATCGAGGCTGATGACGTCCTTGTCAAAAATAGCGATTGAAAGCGCCGAAAAGTGGGCTCACTTGCAATCGAGACCACCTCCGAGGGCAGCCGTGATAGCTGCTGCACCGGTGGTCCAAAAAATCCACGTCAACATGAGACTGCCAGAAGGGTCAGGGACACATTGGATTTGCGTGCCAAAGGCAGGTACGCACTAAGCGAGGTGGACGGCGACGCTCGTGAAGATACCCCCATTCGATAAGAAACTGAACAAGAGGATGAGAGCGGAGGAGCCGGTTACAGTCCATATGGAGGTGAACAGAAGGAAACGGGTCCTGTCATTGACTGCACCGAACACTTGGTTGTGGTGCCTGTCGAACATAGAAACGAGCCATGCCGATATCGCCAACTACACAAAACCGTCAGTGAGAGTTCCGGTCGTGCGGGAGAGGGCACATTGTCCTTGCCTCGATTGTGCTGAAGAGGATGAGAAGGCCAAAGGTGACTAAGAGATCTGTTAGTTCCTCGTTACGGTCTCAACTGACCATTGCCTCACTTGGGTGTCCCCGTTTGACGTGATGGTTGATTTCCATCGATCTGGTCGTTACTCTGTCGTGCTGGTTACTGAAAGGAGGAAGTCAAGGAGGCGGCCTGCGGAGTGTGCGTGCGGCTCGACCTCCCGCATGGTGACGTCAACCCTCCTGCGCAGTTTCGGTTCACCCTCGGGAAAAGCCGAACCCCATCAACGAAAAAACGGGCGCCGTACACTCCGCCCACGTTCGGGTGAACCAGACCGACGGCATCCCTCGGTGACGAAACAGGCTGCAACGTTGTGGCTGGGCAACCCCTGCCTCGCTCGAGTCCTCGGATATCCTCTGGGTGGTCTTCCACTATTCTGTGGAATTACCTCACCCCCTGATATCGCCGACAGCCTTTGAACCACCGAGTTCTTGGGTGGAATGGATGTCCGATTCCGAGTGTACACTCTAAAGAACTACTCGACACCCCTAGCCTCAGCCCCCCTTCCCCTGTATATAAACCCACACACAGCCGCTCTCTCGGATGTCTCCCCCTCCCCCGCAATCCCTCTCCGATCGGATTGAATCACCCCCGGTAAGTTCCCCTGTCCTAGACGAGGAATGCGTGCTTAATCGCACGGTGTGTATGAAAGACGCCTCGGACCACGACCTCGTTATGATCTCGCAACAATTACCCGCAGAAATTGTGCTGCGAATCCTGGATCTCGCCAACACACCTTCCTCTGACCCCAAGCTCCTCCAATCTTGCTCGCTCGTGTGCAAGGCCTGGTCGACCCACGCCCAAAAAATGTTCTTCCGTTCGGTCTCCATTTCCGCGCGCCGTGGATACACTGCCCTAATCTCCGCGTTCCAACCTTACATGCCTCACAGGAGCAACGGCTCGGTGATGATGCGCGGGCCACACACAACGATGTCATCACCAATGTCATCCATCGCAGGATTTCCAAACTTCCTTCCCATCCTCAGCTTCGCGTATTCAAACTTTCTGCGGGGATCAGTCATCGAATTGAATATGATTGTCGACTTCGGCCAGCACGGTGGTCTCACATTTACGGAACTCTCTCGCATCATCTCCCTCTGTCCCAATATCCGAAAATTCGGAATCTCGGTATTTGGATCACGGTCGCCAGGCAGGGACGCTGTCGGGGCAGCCAACCAGTGGAGGGTGGGGAGGTTTGCGCCGCTGATCCCGGATGGGGTCTTGCAGGAATTACGAACTGCACCCAACGCCTCCAGGATCTCGGGGCTACGGTTAAATGATTGGTCGGACAATCCGGAGGTGCTCATCCAACTACTCGCCACTTGGCCACGCGTTACCTCCTTAAAAATTTCCGGCAAACTCCCGGCCATTGGCAACAGCATCAATTCCGTCTTCTCCACGGTCCCACCCGGCGCCGCGCCACGCGGATTGGAGACACTCAGCCTAAATTGTACTACAGGCGCGGATTCTAATGTCGATTTCGTCAAGTGGCTCCTGGTAGGGTCTCAGCACACTCTCCGACGTCTCGAGTTCTTGAAGGAACCATCTGGGAAACTGCTAGAGGATATTTTCGACCGTTCAGTATTCCCGTTGGAATCCGTGTATCTCCCCAGCTGTGCGTCGCCGGCGGTCGGGCAGACCATTCAACGTCGCTTAGGACCTACTGCCATTCCCATGTTGGATGTGGATGGCGAGATCGACGGGGACCGTAGCTTCGTCCACGTACAAGGTTTGAAGGAGCTGTTTGTGGAAGACCCGTCAACCCCGCTCGAGTTTCTGTTATCGGTGGTTCGATCAGAGACCGTCCAGAGCTTCGGTTTTGGGGTCAATTGCCACACGAGTCTCTCATCTATCTCGCGTGCCATCAAGGCGCAGACAGGATTAAAACGCGTCGCAGTCTGGATTTGTGATGGTGGGAGAAGGGATCTTAGACTCGGGGGCCTCCGGATTGCGTGTGCGATTAGGGGGATCGAGTTTGAGGAGACCCGGGACGTAAAAGAGTTCAGAGCCTGGAAAGCATAACGCATCAATCCACCCGCTGCGTATGGCTGTTTCTGGGTTTCTCTCCTTTGCTTTGCTATCTGCTGTTCCAAATCGTTTCTTCCTTGTGTTTCCGGTGTCTATGTATAGTTGTACGATTTCAGGTTACGACCTCTGTCCGCGTATCTTTGTTAAATTATTCTTGTAGACGGCCAGACTTTTTTTGATGTACTACCTCGATTTGTATCCCTATTTCTTTGCTTGTCCAATCCTGTGGCACCCCAGCCCGCTTCCCCATGTTTCTTGAAACATACAATCGTCTGTGATTGCTTTTTTTTTTTTGTCTGAGCCCTCTTAGCTACTCACCGGAGCCATCTCCGCCCCGGAAACCTATTGTACTGCACCATTACATTACTGTAGTGACACGACTACTCCGGCGTCATCCGTCATCACCTCCAGCCAAAATTGAATTGACCGGATGTTTTAGTCGCCGGAGTGGTCGTGCATGCACAGTACACTCGATATTGTGTATCAAGGACTCACCAGCCCTCAAGGCCTCAAAGGCGAGGCCACAACCCTACGCCGCAGTTTTCCGTATTATGAAATACGCGACAGACCTTCTAGACCGGGCTGCAGCTATCGCGCGCATTTCGCGTGCCAACCCTATTCAATGCGCCCATTTGAGGCGCTAACAAGGCCCCTCTGGACATCATCAACAACTCCATTGACTCCATTCCAATATGAATCTTTGACTCTGTTGTCTCGGATTTCATCCTCGCGGCCTTCGCGAGTTCTGTGTCAACTTTCCCGATAACAGGTCGAATAGGGGAACGTGTATGTTTGTGTTGCTTTGCCTCGATTTGGCGCTTCGCTCGGCTCATTTATATCTGCCTACTACGTATTAAACAAGGCAGGCGGCATTCACGTTGCTCAAACGCCTCGTGATCCTCCTTTTACATCCCCAACTATCTGTCCTCATGCCCGGATCCCCGACGGTGGAACGGAACTTGAACAATGTGCTCGCTCAAGTGGGAGGCATCTCAACACAACAGGGTGCCCAGGAATTCGTCGACGTTGTCGCTGGCGTACATAGACCCCCTCCATCACACTATCTATAACGTTGAATTTGACTCTATTATCCTACCCTCTAGATCTTGGATTCCGATAAAGAGCTGGATGTTGGGTCGAAGAGTAGAACTTTGACCAACCTTCGCAGGGTTTGTGGTCAATACGGGATCGTGCCGACATCTTACGTCCTCGCGGGTGTTGTGAGAAATGAGCCTGCACCGCAGAAGACCGGTATTGTCGCGGAAACGTGGCGGGGAGTTTACGAGACGAATCCCGTTGCCGTTAAAATCTTTAAGATAAACGAAGGGTGTAAGGATTACGACAAGATAAAAGCGGTACGCCAAACTTTCCCGGCACAGAGGACACAGTCATCCCTGTCCACTAACCGCTTATCCGGTTCGTGCCTTTCACAGAGATTTTACAAGGAAGCGGTCCTCTGGAAACGACTTGCGCACAAAAACATCCTCCCATTATTAGGCGTCTCAAGGGATGTCGCAGAGTTCTGTTTGGTCTCTCCGTGGATGAAGAACGGTACCATCGTGGAGTACGTCCGCAACAACCCCCAAGTCAATCCACTAGGGTTGGTACGTATAGTTTTATTAAAACGGGCGTATCATACTTCCTCGTTCACCTCCATTTGTTCCCCCAGCTCAAAGATGCAGCCAACGGGTTGAATTATCTGCACACGAGTGGTTTAGTACATGGTGACCTCCGAGCGGTTTGTCCGATTCGCCTTCACGAAAATACTACGCATTCAAGCATGGCTCGAAGGAACACATCCTTATAGGAGACGATGGGCAGGCTTGCATAGCCAATACAGGCCATACTAGCATTGCACCTACCGGTTTCACGATTTCCAAACTGAACATCGCGTCCGGCACGTGGTCGCTTAACGAGTTGAGGTGGAGATGGGCTGCGCCAGAGCTTCAACGGCCGGATGAGTATGGCATGTCGAAAGTTGTTGCGACGAAACCTAGCGATATCTATGGGATGGGGATGGTAATCTACGAAGTAAGTTCTTGTAACCCGTTCGTCTTACCCTGGCAGTCACCCTCGTCTCCGCACAGGTTCTTGCACGCGAGGTCCCCTTTGGCGAGTACCCTGACCTCGTAGTGTTAACGGAGATACAAAATGGAAAACGGCCCCGGAGGCCCGTGAATGAGGCATCGCCAGGGATCACGGACTCCATCTGGATGCTTCTGGAGCAGTGCTGGGATTGGGACCCAGCTTATCGTCCTAACTC
>Ga0307515_10024953_pt1 | contig 10374 bp, 5 predicted proteins | sample 17_EM_MG_FD_194513 | JGI IMG/M metagenome (GOLD analysis project Ga0307515, IMG submission 194513) | Populus trichocarpa ectomycorrhiza microbial communities from riparian zone in the Pacific Northwest, United States - 17_EM | ecosystem: Host-associated > Plants > Roots > Unclassified | place...
GGCTTGTGGTAACTCTCTTTATTTGGTGGTGCTCCGCCGGGCAGTCCCCTGAGTTTGGCCACAGACAAATAATGACCACTGCCTTGTGTCATTATTTTCTTTCTGCTCCTTTTGCATCATGTTTTAAGTGCCGCAGACAACCTGTAAACCAGAACCTATGTAACCTTGGAAGAGAAATCCTAAGCATTACAGTGAGTTTTAGCTTCAAATACTCTGTCAAATAAAAGGACATGAAGCTTAAGTTTCCAGCTAGACTTTTTGGCAGTTGGCTATGCGACTTAATGTTTACCCTTTTCTGTATGGCTCACTTAATTGAATAATTATCTGCAGTTTTCTTTTTTTTAGGTTGACCCGGGTCAACCCATCTGACCCGTGACCCGATCACTTGACCGGGTCGGGTTTCAAAACTATGGTATGAACATGCAAATTTTTCATGTGTACTCCACCCAAAAACCATCTCATATGCAGAAAAATCATTGATAGTCCACATCAAAGTTGTCTTCATCTAAAAATTTTGTTTCCTCGAGACATCACAAGTCAAAGTCCTAGATGACCACAACTACTTCAACTCATCAATCAATGGTTGAAGATAATCATCTATATTTCTGCTCAAACTATTAGGACCGGGTATAACCGTAGATAAAAACATGAATTTCAGCCTCATACACATCCTCCGTGACAAGTTATAAACCGTGAGTATCACCAACCGATAAGAATAAGAAGCAGTAAATGACTTGAATGGATTAAATTTGTCTGTACATAATCCAAAATGTACATTACATGGTACTATTAAAAACTGAGGATGCATTCTATTGAAATGTTTTTGGGTTTCACCATCGAAATGGTACACCGTAACTCCAACCACCGCATCATATGAATGATACCATGTCATGTGTTCAATAGTCTTTTGAGATATGAAAAAAATTTGCAGTCTAAGAATTATTGGGAAGTATCTAAATTTTCTATATGCCACAAAAGTCCTTTCACTACCAGTTTTAGGTTTATAACGAGCATGCCCAAGGGTTTTGTACTCAATCAAGTTTGTATTTTCAAGGTAGTACAACATGTCGAAGTTTGGACACATGTCAATTTTCTGGTATCCCAAGCTAAAGAGGTTTCATCATGGATTTAACAGCATGTAAGTTCTCTTCCTGCCTATTTTCTTCAGGTAAAATGCTTCTTGTCCATTCAACAATTCTGTCGTAACTAGTCTCATTTACCTTATAATATGACTTGATGGTGAACATTTGTGCAACGACCAATAGTTTAATGTGATTTGTGCACCCATCCCATAACGGTTTGTCTAAGTCTTCCAAAAGATCAAAAAACCTGGTCATGCCTGCATTTGATTCTTCATCTACGATTGAACATTCACCTGCATAACCTTAATTCATTCTCATCGCATCCATAACCATACTCCTATAAGAATTACTATTATCATCTACAACTTCATGCATGTTACTAGAACTAGATACGTCTAAGAATGATAATTTATTATTTATATCATACCTATATAGAATATTGATGACAACATGTAATGATTAACTATGTGAACTAAATAAATTAGTTAACATTGACTTAACTTAAACTTATTCAATCTATTTTATTAATAATACCCTTCAATAATAATCAATTTTCTACAAAAATTCAAATTCTTCTATATTTATCGAAATTTTCAACTTAAGAATAAAATTGATAAAATATGAAACATACTCATTAAATAAGTCATTATGTATTTCATTATAAAATACCTAAGTCACAAAATCGAATCAATTTCATCAAATTACAAGCAAATATAATTTTTTTAAATCTCAAATAATTGAACAAGAATAGGGATACCAACAGACTGAGTGTTGGGGTGGTTGGATTTGTGGTGATGAGAGTTTGATTTGTGATAAAACAGGGGGGCTTGCTGTTAATTCCAAAGAAAAATGGAAGTAGAAGAAGAAGAAATGGAGGAGAGGCAATGGGGTTGCTCGTCAGGTCATAACTTAAATATTATCGAGAAATTTACCATCAGATATTAGCGATGAGTTTATTTCATCGGTAATATCATCTATAACAATGGCACATTATTATTATTATTATTATTATTCATTTTTTTTTCATTATAATTCTCTTGATATACACCTGTAAAAAAAATTATTATCGATGTATACTGGGAAAAAAATAGCAAAAAAATATTCTATCAGTAAATTTCACAACCGACATAATTGTTTCCTTGAGTATTTCTGTTTATAACAAGTGTGGTACGAAAGGTCAACCACATGTAGGGGCATTCCTTAGACTGTTGCAATGAGCAGATTAAAGCTATGTCGTTGGCTTTGATTGTTATTGTTGATATTATTGTACACGAGCCGGTCTATAAATGTTCCAAGAAAGTATGTCTTCTTCACTAGCTAGATCAGTCGCTAACGTTTTCTTCCTTTGCTACTTTCAGAGTTCTCTAGGCATCACTGTTAAATGATTGTACGTAGTGGTTCTTGCAGTCCAGATATCTGGTGGATTCATTTTACGTATATAAACCAGGTGGTTGCTCCTTGTTCAACTGCCTGATAAGTCTTACGTTGTTACAGTCACTCCGTGTCGAATAACTGATAATCAGGTTCTTAATTCTTCAACCGAAAATCTTAGTTATAACTAGTAGGCGAACAGGGCTGGTAAGTGGCAAGTGTGAACGAATAAATAAATATATGCATCTCTGGACAGCATGACAGCACGTAAGATATTGAAAGAGAATTTCTTTCTTCAATTGTTTAGGGCCTAGGTCACTGTTGTTTCCTCGTGTTTCTCTAACATTTAGCGAAGAGAAATTAATTTAATATAAAATTTTAAATTATTAAATGAAATTTTAATATATAATTTATATTATTTTTTAATATATTTAAACTTGAAAATTACATAAACTCACGTTACTCTTTAAACTTAAAATTTAAGTTTATATACATGAACTATGCTTTGGATTTGAGAAATTCTTGTTGTCTACTATTTTAATTTTCAGGTAGAATAAGGGTGTAATGTTGAGCTGTTAGCAATATTGGCAAGACGCCTTTATTTTTTTCACTGAAATCTAGGTTCCATCAGTGCTTTAGAGAGAAACCCTGAAGCATGTGCTCTAAAGAACCATCTGATGTTACAGAATGATGGAACAACAATGCTTCGAACTGCTGTTTCTGGTTGTCAACACAGTGTTTTTCAGGTTATGTCTTCTTATATATCAAGGTTATTGAGCGCAACATTGAAGGCGACCTAAGAGAGGAGATTGAGATAATATTACCAAGAATATCTTTCTGATCCCACATTTGCGACGATCACCACAAAATGGAATGAGAAGGGTTTTATGTGCCGAATACAGCTGCTTGGGCATCAGAATTTTAATTTGTCGTCCAAATGGTCTGCATTCATGATAAAAGCTAGAGTTTTCAAATCCTTGTTTGAATATAATTGTACTTTGTAACAGGAACACCTATTTTTAAAAAATTGATGACGTTGGTTTTTAAGTTTCGCCACCATACAAGACAACTAGTCTGTTCCAAAAGTTCATGTTGATCTGTAGGCTATATAAGCATAGTGCAGAATCTTTAAATTTGTCCTCCACAGACTTTGGCCAGTTTAAATTAGAATATACATAGTTTGATGTTTTCAATGCTTGTTGTTTGTTGCCATCCGTATACTCCCCTTTAGATGGCACCGGATCAGTTTTCCCTTGTTATAGCAGTTCCTGAAGACTCTTTATTGTCTCATTCAACTATAAGAGCCCCTATCTCTTCCCCCCTGTCCTAGCGACTTTGATCCACCATTATCCATCTGAATCCTCTTACTTGCAAACAAAGATGAAAATAATTATCTCTTATGTACGGCCATCTGTGTTGATGTTATTGTTGTTACTTTCTATCTGCACTTTTTCAGGCATTGAACTTCTCCTTTCCTATTTTTCTCCAGGGGAAAGTTAATGGATTATTGATGATATATAACTATCGCCTCTTCTCTTATATGCAGATTGTTATGACCCTTTGGATCCCAGTGGAAACATTACAGTTACTTTCGATATCCATGATTGGAGAAGTGATGGATATGCGGTCAGTATGTTTATTCATGACAAGCTTTTGCTTTATTAATGTTATCACATCATATGCAACATGTAAGTGAATAATTTGTCTGGAATTCTAAAAATAAGAATTTGTACATTGTTTTCTGGACACAAGAACAGGGATCAGAAGCTGAGAGCAAAAGGTGTAGGAAAAGAGTAAATACCTAAAGGATTAGATGTAGTACCAAGGATCTGCGTGATTGTATCATATAGCGGTTACAAGATTTTACTGGTGGATAAAAACAACTCGACTTGACCTCTTGATAGTGTACAGAAAACTTTGCTCAGAATCGAACTTAATGGTCTAAGTGGATACTTGTAGCTGAACCTAACTAGTTTAAAATTGAGAGTTTTTTTCAGCAGGTGGAATGGTTAAGTTGTTTAACCGTTTTATGTCATAATGCCTTCCGATCAATATGTGTTTGTGTTAGTCAGAATGCCAAGTTTAAGAAAGTTGCCTGAACTTGTCCTTTTTGTTTCTTGTAAAATTAGTAATTGAGAATAATTTCTGGGAGCTGCCACATAAGAATCCTGATATTCCTAGTTGATAAAATTTGCAGGCAAGGGTAACTATACAAAATTTCTATCAGTATCGCCATGTTGATAAACCAGGTTGGAATATAGGGTGGTCATGGACCAACGAGGAGATCATCTGGTCAATGTTTGGTGCATGTGCCACAAAGCAAGGGGAATGCTCACCAGTGAAGTACGGAGGCGCTCACTCTTGCATGCCAAACCCTGTCATTGTTGATCTCATGCCAGACGCTCCACCAGTGAACATGTCCGAGAATTGCTGCCGTGGTGGCCTTATTTCTGCCCGGGCCATTGATCCTCTGAGGTCACTCTCCTCCTTTGAAATGACAGTTGTCAACTTGGATGGGAATTCTACTGTCTATCCACCTGCAAATCTTACATTATTGGCACCAGGTCCTGGCTACACTTGTGGTCCGGTTGTGGAGACGACACCAACAGTCTCTTCAGATTTTGGGGGTAGAAGGCAAGTTCAGGTTTACAGTAAGTACTCCACACAAATACTAAGTTGCAAGATTTAGCCTGGTTTAACATAGACTTGCAAGGCTGAATAATTTGTTGATATAGAACTATTAGAATGGTCATTTCTAAATTGCTTCTTCTCCATAAGTTAAACGTAGATTGAAAGATGGTTCTGTAGTTCTTGATAGCTATATGTCTGCAGATAGACAGCAATCAGTATTATGGAGTTGCCATGAAAAGATCTAATTTTTGTCTTTGTTTTTGAAATATGCTATGCTCGTGAGGATTCATTTTTCTTCAATGATGCGCTTGTCTTTATTTACACTATCACTAATTTCCTAATTTTGTTGTTTTCAGAAACATGGAAATCAACATGCACTTACTCAACTTTTTTGGCTAACAAAACACCTGGTTGTTGTGTCTCGCTTTCGACATTCTATAACCCTCGAGTCACAGCATGCCCTGACTGCAGCTGCGGATGCAGAGATGCAGACCAAAGTACTGTTTCATGCGTAAGGTATTTTTCATTAATCCACTGAATTTTATCATGAAAGCAAGTCGTCTGACCCGTTTTAGGAGCTTTCTAGTTATCGGCTCATCGTCAGCCTACATTTTATAGAACTCATCTCTCTCCATGGAATAGCAGTGAAGTTGATTCCTTGCCATTATCAGATGTGGAAAAGGCAGACATAGTGCAATGCACTGCTCATATGTGCCCAGTCAGAGTTCATTGGCATGTGAAGAACAATTATATGGACCACTGGAGAGTGAAAATGACAATCTCTAACTACAACTACAAGAAAAATTACTCAGACTGGAATGTGTTGGTACAGCATCCTGGTTTCAAGCAGAATTCAACTACATTTAGCTTCAACAGTACGCTGCTCCCCACTGCTGGGTTTGCAGGTAGTTACTGCCCTTAAAATTCTCTTTAATACTTGAAAATCATCTAGAAGAAAATTTGTATGGAAAATCAAAATAGCTAAGCTGCACTCTTTCTGGTTCAAGCCTGTAAATGGAAAATTACTTTGGGCTGAAATAAGCCTGGACTTAAAACTCAGAAATCATAGATTTGATGTGCTGCGATTATCTAAATGATATTGTAAATTTGGTATGTTTTCCTGGACTAACTTGGAGTTGAAGGGTGGTTAAAATGTAATAAATGCGATTGACTTAAATTAAATGAACTGCATGAATACTGTGATAACTGGCTTCCTTGCAGATGAGGTTGCCCTCTTCTGGGGTTTGCAGGCTTACAATAATGAACTTTTGCAAGCTGATCAGCGGCAACTGGGCTCGGTATCGACAGAGATACTCTTCGAAAAGGACTCAGGCATGTTCACATTAAGAAATGGATGGGCCTTACCTCGAAGAATATATTTCGGCGGCGAGGAGTGCGCAATGCCACTTCCAGACACTTTCCCAGTGCTACCAAACGGTAGCTCCTGCACAAAGCCCCCTCGTTATCTTTTCCTCCTACTCCTAACCTATATGACTTTCAAATCACTAGCTAGTTGGCTTTGAAAAATAACTTATGCAGATGCCTGCAATCCTCAAACATATGACTGTTAACCTTTTCCTGGATTAGTACGAATCCTTACGCACAACCTGTGACTCATTGTAATGTGAGGAATATGTTGATGTAAGGAGCACTGACTTATTTCGGACTGGATGCTGGATTACTGATAAAATCTTCTTGTTCATCAAGGAGCTAGCTAGGGAGTTTTTTTATTACTTTTAAGGAGCTTGCAATTTTGCAGGGATTGGAAGTCTATTTCCTGCCTTGAAAAATATGAACACAGTTTCTGGATTTCATTTTTAGTTTTCCCCATCTCTCATCGCAAGATTTTCTAGCGATTTGCCGTCCATTCTTGTCATTTTGTAACACAAGGAACCAAAGGCATCACCAGCATTAAACGTTTAATCCGATTACCTGACAGGTCCAAGGTTCCTTCATTAATCTTCATTCTGTACAACTCAAAGCTACAGATGCCTTTTCTAGTTGAGACAAGCATTTAACTTCAAATATCTTGTCTAGGACAGGGTGAGAAAAGACATGAATTTTGCAGATCTGTTCTTCCCCTTGCTCGCTCCACCAGACAGCTTTTTGATAAGGAAAGTTCAGCACTTCAGCTTGCTAAGACTGAATCAACGACCATTAAGAGAACTCTATATTCATAGAATTCAGTATCCAATCATTGAGTGTGCTTGTGCTGACAGACCACGTACGTACATACATGGCTAATGGCTGCTCCCAAAGTAGCCAAAAAAATAAAAAAAAGCATACTCTTTTGTTTAAAAATAAAAAACATGAATGTCTAAGTTGTAATTAAGTTGAAAAGACAGGCACTAAATAAATAATTTACTCGAATCTTCAGAAAATTGGAATGACTCTCATCATGACTTCACCATATCGTCTCAAGCACGAACGCACGATTTCCCAAAAAAAAAACCATAATTTTGGACTCTTGAAAGAAAACACAAAGCCGTGTGACCTTGTCCAGATAAAGTGACCGTGTGGTTTGGAGTCAATGGCTGCTCTTATGTTCAATGCCTACTACAGACACACAAGCATATAATGATTATGGCAATACAATCAAGGTTGTTAATTTCATTTTATTTTGTTTAGAATGATCAAAATATTTCATATCAATTTAAAAAACAAAACAAAACAGAATAAATTTCATTTCATTTTAAATCTCGGTCCGTTCTGGATTTTTCAGCTAAATTCCGTCTGGAACGTTCCGGTTTCATTCCACATGTTTCGTTCCGCTCTTGAAAAGCCTTTAAATCAAACTGAACCTTGTTCAATTTAATTAATTAAATCACCCAATTATAAAAGGCTCTTTTTCATTACTATTTTCAATAACAATGATATTAATTTTTTAAAATTAGATTTATCACTAATATATATGGTTTATATTCATGTTGTTTTTTTTCATGTTTATACTTTGTAGGAATTTGAGCAAAATAAGGGATGCTTTAGATTCCATTAGCTTTAATAACATTGACCTAACTTTATATTTTAAATATTTGTGTTAAAACATTTTACTTTCATAATATTTTGATATTTTGTTTAAGTTGAATTATTTTAAGTTAAAGATCTATTTAATCTTGACTATTTAGAAATATTTTAAATTTTAAAATTATATTTATTTAGCATTGTGTTTGTATTGCATAATTTATAATTAATTTATCTTGAATTTGAATTATAGTTGTTGAATATATATATATATAAACAATACAATCCCGAAACAGCACGTCAAAACACTTCAAAACTAAAACATTTTATTCCAATTAAAAAAACAAAATACCTACCTAAACAAAATTGAAAACATTGCTATAACATCCAAAGTTTCTCCCTTGAAAAGGTTCTTCTGATGCGCACACCGATTCCATTTATGTCAAGAACAAAGCCAGAATTTGAGGCCAAAGCTTCTGCATGTTAATATATTAATTTTTTAAAAAAATAAATTAATATCAACCAATCAAAACAATTTTATAAACACTTAAAAAATATTAATTTAATATTTTTTCATTTCAAATATATTTTAAAAAACACTTAAAAAACAAAAATTATCACATTCTCAAATATTCGTTCATGATTATCTATCTTCTCACTTGCTATTAATTATTATTTTAATTGTTATTATTTTTTTAAAAAAACAAGTTTTAAAATTTTAAAATAGTTAATAAATTCCTTATTATTATTATTCAAAACCATGCGTATATAGCATGAAAATTGAAATATCATTCTGAATTCAGAATTTTTAACCGGGTTTTTATTCTTAATATTTAAGTAATATAAAAAATATATATTTATTTGTAGTTGTTGATTCAGAAATATAAATTGAAAAAAATAAAACACTTTTTATTGCTGAAATAAAAAAAATAAAAAACAAATAAGATCAACGCATGTATATTTAATAAAAACAATATTCATTATTTTCTTCAAAAATAATTCACGAACAATCAAACCATTTAACAAAATAATATCATATAAATTTCAATTTAATAAATACCAAATGATCCTTAAATATGAATAAAGAAATTACATTAATCCGTTTTTTCCAAAAATAAATATATTATTAGACCAAAGTGGACATGTTCATGCTGTTCATGCTATTATCACCATTTGATTTTACGTCTATAATTATATTTGGATGCATTTATTTTAATAAAATATCAAATATTTATTTTTTTTTCATTGTTTTTTTTTTAATAATTTTAATATATTTTCAAAAAAAAATTAATAACCATCTTGCCGCATTACAAAATACAATAGATAAAGGTACAAGGGATTTTGGGCACTTTTCCTAGTAGGTTCTCTGTAAAGTTTGTTGTTCGATTCTCCTATAAAACGACAAGTAAAAAAACAAGCACTGTTGTCTCTTTCTCCTTACAATCTACCTTTTTGTTCATTTCACACAGAGACGCCCACCAATCAGGCAGCTATGGCTCCTCACGGTGAGGGATCAGAGGAAGCCATGGTTGTTCAAGATGAGAATCGCAAACCCATTTCCTCCATCCTCATCGTTATCGGTACTTTACGCTCTTTCTCAGTCTTGTATTTTTTATCTATCTGGGTTGCTTTTTATTCATGTGTTTACGTGTGTTTGTGTCTTCAATAGCAATGCAAACAGAAGCCATGCCTGTTGTTAACAAATTCCAGCTCAAAGAAGACCTTGATCCTGTGTGAGTTGATATTTTCTTTGTTTGTTTATTTATGTTGTAAATGGGTTTTTGGCATGTTTGATTTGATTGTGGGTTGTGGTGATTGATTGTAAAGATAGTTTTGTTCTGTTCATTTCAATGTGTGATGAAGTTGCAATCTTTTTTGTGTTTATCTTTATATATGTTTGAGGATAATGAGATAGCTAAAAGATCTTTCTTGCCGTTGTTTTCCTGCGCAAGTTTCAATATTTTTGAGTTTGATTGTTTTTAAAAAGAATCAAGCACGATCAGTTATGGTGGTATATGATAGATTACCAGATCAAGGAGTATTTTTGTTGAATATCAATGTATCAAGCACTGAAAGTTTTACCCTTTTCCTTTTTTCCCAAGTGATTTGGGTAATTCATATATTTATTGGCTGAATGAAGTTTGGCTCTTTTTGAAATTACAGTAAAGGGCTCTTTTTTAATTGTGTGGGGTCATTATTTTGGCCTTCTTTTTTCAGTTTTTGGCTTGAAGGTTTTTATTTTTAAGGAACGTTTGGGAACGCGACTGCGGCTGCGTTCCTAAAAAATTTAAATTTTTTTTTTTTTTTACAAAAATTTAATATGTTTTTT
>Ga0307515_10024954_pt1 | contig 10374 bp, 8 predicted proteins | sample 17_EM_MG_FD_194513 | JGI IMG/M metagenome (GOLD analysis project Ga0307515, IMG submission 194513) | Populus trichocarpa ectomycorrhiza microbial communities from riparian zone in the Pacific Northwest, United States - 17_EM | ecosystem: Host-associated > Plants > Roots > Unclassified | place...
TTTTAAAAAAATTTTTTTTCTCTCTCTCTCTCATATATATATATATATATATATATATATATATATATATATATATATCAATCTTAAAACTAAAATGCCCTACAATCATTAAAGGAAACCTTGATTTTTATTTTTTAAAATAAACTTTAAAACAAATGGAAAACCCTTAGAAAACAAAAATATTAAAAAATATACAAAAAATGAAAAACCTAAAAAAATAATAACTTATAAAATATGAAAAATGAAAAAATCGTGTCATTAAACCTCATAAATACAAATATGTCCATAGCAATTTCTTATGAGTTTTTCAAGTCTTGTTAAGCTTGTGATTTTCTTTTTTGTTATGATTTATGATGTATTTTTGTCTAAAAAATAATAATAAAAAGATACACGAGAGAAAACATCACTTTTATATACACACTCACACATTAACCCTAAAATCTATGTCCTAGACCGAGACACGTACTAAAGTAGGAGGACTTCATGCGAAGTGCGTTCATGTATTAAAGTCAAGGGTGGTGTGTAATTATGCCCATCATCATCGTCATTATTGTTTGATGTTTCTTTCCTTCCGTGGATTCCGGTGTCTCCATCCTATCTATCTTCCGCGATTGTCGCAGAATTGTAGTAAGGGAAAGGAAAAAGGGGGGGGTAGATAGCTAGCTGCATGGCGACGATTCAGAACAAACATTTCCAAGCTTTTCTTTTCCCTTCCTCTCCTTTTTTTGGCTGGTATAAGTAGCAAAACAACTTTTTATTTTTGTTTGTTTGTTTTCAAGGAAGCTGCCTGCCTGGGCATGCATTTGCAAACCCACAAAAACCCTTCCACTTTTTAAGCTCGTCTTTCTGGATCCGAGTTCACCGACCCGACTCAGTACAACTCGGGCCCGACTCTCACCATACCAAAATGGGTTGCGTGAGCTCGAAGCAGGCGGTGTCCGTCACACCAGCCCTGGACCATTCTGTCTTGTCCGGGTCGGGCCGGGCTCGTGTCGGAATGGACCAGCACCCCAGTTTCAAGAAGAATGGGGATCACCACCACCATCAGGTGGTGGTAAGTTGCGGAGGGAGCGAGTTGGGCGAGTCAGGAAGAGCTCCGAGTTCAAATGGCGAGTCGTTGAGCTTTAGATTGAGGAGTTTACACAAGTACATTGAAGGTGAGCAGGTGGCTGCAGGTTGGCCCGCCTGGCTAAGTGCCGTAGCTGGAGAAGCCATTCACGGTTGGGTCCCTCTCAAGGCTGATGCTTTTGAGAAATTGGAAAAGGTTGTTAACTAATTATTAAGTTTTATTTGTTTATTTTTTTCAAATTAAAAAAAAAAAAAAAGGAGAGGAGGAGACGTGCTGTGTTTTTTCTGTCATCATAGACAATGTGGTGTTGGTTTTTGTTTTTATTCTTTTTTGTTAGTTTGTTTAAAAAGATTTAATCTTTAATGCCTTTGCTACTAATTAGCGCTTCTTGCTGTATATGTTCTTCATTTATCAAAAATCCACTTGTTTCTTTCTTTTCTTTTGGAGAAAATAAAATGTTGTTTGCGCAATATAATCCCTTCAATTTTATTTTATTTTAAATAATATACAAGCAAGGAAGTTTTAGAATGAACAATCCAGTTGGAGGTTGGGTGATTGGCATAACAACTCTTCTTTTAATCTTTATATAATGCTAAAAGTCTATACAGTGTTCAGCTACAATCATCTCTGGACAGCTTGGTTCCGAAACAATGCCAGGTCTTGGAAGGCTGCTCACATCATACTATGTGAATCTTCCAGATTAGTACTTCATGATTCTGATAATTGCACTTATTACTCTTATTATTTCACTGTAACTAGAACTTTGTGGAGGAATTTCTTTCCTTTTTTTTATCCGATTGTCGGTTGCTTCTTTTATGCAATTTTCATGTGTGGACTAGAATCTATAATGTCAAGTGTGAAGGCATCTTGTTCTCTTACTCACCTGAACTTAAGCCTTGCCTAGATGACTGCTGCTATTTCATTTTAGTTTATATTCTCTCCTCTTCAATTGGATAGTCAACTTATTTTCTGTACAATTGCTTTGATAGATAGGACAGGGTACATATAGCAGTGTGTTCCGAGCACGTGAGACTGAAACTGGGAGGATAGTTGCTCTGAAGAAAGTTCGGTTCGACAATTTTGAGCCTGAGAGTGTTCGATTTATGGCAAGAGAGATATTGATTCTTCGTAGGCTTGATCATCCCAACATCATGAAATTGGATGGATTAATCACTTCACGATTGTCATGTAGCATATACCTCGTCTTTGAGTACATGGAGCATGACATCACTGGACTCTTGTCTTGCCCTGATGTCAGGTTCAGTGAGGCACAGGTTTTAACTCTGCCTTTGTCTGTGTTGCTTTCTAGAATTTGTTTTTGGGTGTTTCAAGACATCATGGAAATAAAAAGTTTCTCTTAATCTGTAGCATCAAATTTAGAGTTTACTGTATAAAACAAAGCTCAATCATTCTTGAATACAAAGAAATGTAACATCATGTAAGAGATTTGTTCACATTCGTTACATGTTTAAGGTGTCACCTCTGTGAGTTAATTGCAATTTTTTTCTGCGCACTGAAGTATATTAATTACTCTAATTTGCAGATTAAGTGCTATATGAAGCAGTTAATATCAGGACTTGATCACTGTCACTCAAAGGGTGTAATGCATCGGGACATCAAAGGATCAAATCTTCTCGTAAACAATGATGGTATACTGAAGGTAGGAGATTTTGGATTGGCAAACTTCTGCACTTACGGGCACAGGCAACCTTTAACCAGTCGTGTTGTGACTTTGTGGTACCGTCCTCCTGAACTTTTGTTGGGTTCTACTGAATATGGAGCATCTGTTGATCTTTGGAGTGTAGGCTGTGTATTTGCAGAACTTCTTCTTGGAAAACCAATCCTTCAAGGGAGAACAGAGGTAAGCATCTTTTTCCTGTACATGGTTGTGCATTATTATGATTTTTGTGTGATTGGTGAAATATACTAAAAATAAGGTGCTAAAGATTTATATGGGGGGGGAATTTGTAGTTTCTGTTGAGTACTACTTTTCTCATATCTTTCTTGGGTTAGAATTAATACAAGTAAAGTAGATTCGTTCATCTCTCTCTCTCTCTCTCTCCTTTTTGTTGTTATCTCTCCTTTCATTATAGCGGCATCAGTGGTAGAATTTTGTGAAGCCCGCTTCTGAGACAGATTCCTGAAAATCATCATAACAACTCTCCAATTCACGAATGGATTGTACAAGTAAAATCCCTTAAAGAATGTTATGGTACCAGATATGCTTTTATTTTATCCTCATTTCAATGTGAGATGGCTTTGAGGAGAACCATTTTTGTATTTATCACATGAAGGCAGTTACTTGTTCCAGTCGATTTTGTGATTCTGTTCCTCATTTTAACAGTAGAGGGTGGCAAATCAGAGGCATGCCCATGTTGGGATGATCAGATATACCTGTTTACCAGTTTTGTTGTTGCAGACCTAAAGAATTATATTTTATAAAAGTTAGCTGTTCTTGTCATTTCTGTTGATTTGCTTTTTCTTCAAGATTTTGTATGAATGCTCTTTTTTGTTTCTTTCAGGTTGAACAATTACACAAAATTTTCAAGCTTTGTGGGTCGCCACCTGATGAATACTGGAAAAAGTCCAAACTTCCTCATGCAACTTTATTCAAACCACAGCAACCTTATGATAGTTGCCTTCGTGAGACCCTTAAAGATTTGCCAACAACTGCTGTGAACCTGATCAAAACTCTTCTCTCTGTAGAGCCTTACAAGCGCGGGACTGCTTCTTCTGCTCTTGCATCTGAGGTGATTATTACCTCCTATAGCATTTGATATGCCCGTTTCAAGAGGTGACCTTGATTTATATAGCCATGGAGTTAAATATAATTTATGTTCTATTTGAATCATCATACACTGGTGGATCACATTTTAGACGTACATTCTGTTCTAACCAAAAAACAGTGTTCATGTTTAACCTTCATTTATGGAAATTATTGTTTTTTTAGACCAAAAAATAGAAGGGGTGTCTTTTTATGGAAATTGTGTGACTAGGTGCCATAGGTTTATGCATTGGTAAGCTTATTTTAACACAAGCTCCTTACCTTCAATTTTTCAGTATTTCAGCACAAAACCTTATCCATGTGATCCATCAAACTTGCCAAAATACCCACCTAGCAAAGAGATAGATGCAAAAAACCGTGAGGAGGCAAGGAGGTGAGGATTCTCATTTTTCTCATCCAGTTTTCTCTAAAAGCATTTTGTTTCTCTTCTGAATTAAACATTGGTTTGGCTGCTTTACTTTTTTTAAAGAGCACTTGCAATGAAGTCATTCCATGTCTGCTGTCTCAACTGAGACATATAATTAGCTGGATTTTCTAAATATGCAATTGAGTTGAGCAACCTATGGATATGGGGTCCAATGATGATAAAATTAGTCCATCATGCTTTAAAATTGCATTGGACAGCATTTGTTACTGTCATGTGACCACTGCTATTACCAAGAAATGAAACAGATGCCTCTTGTTAAAATCTCATTTAAAAGCCTGTAAGTTTACAAACCTTATGTGGACAGCAATTGGAAATTTATGACTAGAAACTATATTGACTGCAGGCTTATTATTAAAAAACTCAAATCTCCAGGATCATAGGTTATACACTTATACTGACATCCAATTATATTGGCTCTGAACTTTTAGGAAAAAGATTGGTGGGAGAGGTCGTGGAACTGAAACAAGAAAGTGTACAAGAAAACTATGTGGAATCAGTAAATTGGCAGCAGAGGTCTCTCTCTCATACGAGCACACATGCACGCACACACGCGCGCACAGGTGTTTGTGGAAGCTGATTCACACTGATAGTGATAAGTTCCTTTCTGTCTCCAGGATCTAGCAGCTCAAAAGCAATGTGGTCAAATCAATATCAGTAACATGCGTGTTCCAAAGGGAGGAGATAGAAAGTCAAGTGGAGAGGCACGGAAGCCATCACTTGATAAATTGGAAGAGATTTTCCATATAAAGAATGCATCCCAAGGAGACATTCCTTTTTCTGGTCCATTAAAAGTTTCTAGTTCAAGTGGTTTTGCTTGGGCAAAACGGAGAAAAGATGATGCATCCATAAGATCCCACAGTAGGTCTACTTCGAGAGGTCATTCTAATAATAGATTAGAACCCTCTTCTGCGTGGCAACAGAAGACTAATTATGACACAAGAGGACATGATAATGGGGATCTCACCCATGGAATCCGTACCAATTCTAGAGGCCATGATTCATATGAAATTTCTAAGCTTGCTTTGCGAAAACAATGGAGGCAGTTTGAACGTCCAGATTCTTTTGATGCTTCCGAGGAGTACCATTCGCAAGAGCTATCTTTGGCACTTTATCAAAGAGAGGGAATGGAAGCAAGGGGAAGTAATTTGGTACGTTTGTAAATATTAGAACCGCATCTAACTTTAATTACAGTCTTTGTTAAAGATGAAATGAAATATGTCTTGATGCTTGCTTTCAATTTGTCTGAAGGCACATGTTGCTTGTCATAGTTTAAAATCGAATGAAATTCCTAGATTGGTAAAGGTTGGAGGTGGTGGTGAATACAGAGTTAGCAGCAGGGTTCAAGTCACTAGTAAGTGATGGTGTGCTTTAGCATAGAGAACAACAAGGGCAGCGATTTTTCAAGATTTTTATTTCTTTTACTCTGGAGAGAATTTTGAAACTTTAAAATTGTTATTTATTCAGAAAAAAAAATTCAGAGAGGAAAGGAGCGTTATTAGTTGTCTCTTGTAACTTTTTTGTTTGTTTATTGATCACTACATGTTGAAACAAAAAGCTAAAATAAGGCTTACAAAATATAATGTTCACATCATCATGATTTAAGCCAAGAGTCGGCAAACTGACACCATTAAACCACACTGGGATGATTTGCTCGGACCGTAGCTCTAATTACTTTGTAGATTTTTTGAACTGCACAGAATTTGAGATGTGAAATTAACTTTAACCATTTTTTGTTTGTGTTTGTGAATGGAATAGAGGGGTGCAGATTATAGTTTGCAACTGTCTACTGATTATCTAACTTAAGGTTTAACTTGAATAGGTTTTTGAAGACCAAGTGGACAAGGTTGACTTCTCTGGACCCTTGTTATCTCAGACGCACAGAGTGGATGAACTCTTAGAAAGACATGAGCGCCATATTCGCCAGGCAGTCCGAAAATCATGGTTTCAAAATGGTACGGAAATGATAATATTAATCCCCTCGTTTTTGTTTTTAATATTTTCTAAAGGTTTTGCATCATCAATCATACCAACTTGGGCTATGCCATCATTGTTTTCTTCATTGCTTTAAATCATCTTAGAGACCCTGGTTCCTTTCCTTTCTTAATCCTATGGTTTTACCTCAAAACTTTGATTAATTGCTGGAAGGCGTTGATTTATACCTAAAGAAATGTAAGTAAACTGGACCTCAGACCATTGATTGGGGACAACATGTGGCTAATTCATCATTTCCCATCATGACGGTCATAACTGATGCTGCCATTTATGAAACACTGCTTCTCTCAAGTTGGAAATGAAATTATAGAGGAAACTTGAACTCTGGAAGAGTGGGGCTTCCATTACTCATTAGTTTTATCAAATCATGATAGTTGCCACTTGCCACCGTGCATGCATCTTCATGAAGTTCCATGATGCTCAATTTGACTAAAATTTTATTTGAGATCCAGGCAAGAAGCATGGAAAGTGACCATCATTATATATGCTCAGCTTCCAAAGACACGATGGACAGGTTTCTCTCCTGGAAGTAATAATCAAGAAAACAGGTTCCATAACACTCATCAAGGAAACATGTTTAAACTGACCTACCGTACCCAACAACGGCGCTATTGAACCATCAGCTGGATAGAAAGTCGAATGAAAATCTAGAAACTACAAGTTGATTGTGATCCTATGTATCCAAAAGTGAGGAGGAAATTGGATTGAAGAGAGGTCCATATTGATGGTTTGCTCTCTTTTTTCCTGCATTTGAGCATTTAGTCTTCTTTTTTTTCCTATTCCTTTTGTGTTAATTATCACCTCTTTCTTTTTTCATTTATTCACTGTTTTGCCAAGCTGTTTTTTCTTTTTCTTTTTCTTGCTTTTTTTCTGATATGACCTATCCTGCTCCATGTAAGAAGTGGAATAATGGTTAGTGACCTGAGATTATTTATGAAAATGATCAGATTTTCAGGGTTTGCAGCATCTGTTTCCTTTTTCTTTTTTTTTCCTATCTGATTCTGGAGATTTGGCAATTAGATCAAACATGAGCAGGTGTAATTTGCCTTTAAGACATTCGCTGGGAGCCACGATGTAGTTCAGCTGACAAGTCACAGCAACAAGTGGGTTTTGATGCCACCATCCAAGTCATGACATAACTGAGCAGAAGAAACCTTCGGTGACTTTCCAAGTCATGGTGAGTTCACTTTTCTTATTACGGAAAAATAATTAAAATGTTTATATTTATGTAATTCTGTTACATAAGATGAAATAAATATATGGCCTAGGTAACGGCTACTTCAAGTCATGAAAGAAATTGCGCGGGTATTTCATATTTTCAGAAAAAAGGTTAACATCAAATATATTCTCGAACCAGTGAGATGGTTTCAATTTTACACTTAAATTATCAATTGTATCTTTAAACCATCAAAAATGGTTAGATGACATTGTACACAGACAATACTGACGTGGATGTGGATGATTACTATGATGCCATGTCGAGTATGGATGTGGATGTTGATGTGGATGATTACTATGATGCCAAGTCGAGTAGAAATGGGGGAATTTGTTTTTGAATGAGCGGCTTATACGGGGAGGAAAGAATGTGGAGAGTGTTGGCTTTTTTTGAAAGATATATATAGATGTAGAGAAAATGATAAATTTAAAATATTTTTGGGAATTTCAAGAATCTTGTTAAATAAATCTAGGGTTGTGTGGGGTTTATATTAGGGGTGATTATTTTCGATCTAGTTCGGTTTTTATTAAAAAAAAGTAACCAAACCAAATATATTTTTAAAAAAAAAAACCGAAACCGGTCGGTTCAAACTGACCGGTTTCGGTTTGGTTCAAACCGACCGGTTTCGGTTCGGTTCAAACTGACCGGTTCGGTTCGGTTCAAACCGACCGGTTTCGGTTCGGTTTGGTTTTATATGACAAAAACTGGTTCAAACCGGTTTGCCTCGGTTTTGGCTCGGTTTTTTTGGTTTGGCTCGGTTTTGGCTTGATTTTTCTGGTTTGGCACGGTTTTTTCCGGTTGTTTTTTGGTTTGGGTTCGGTTCGGTTTTTTTGGTTATTTTTTTTCGGTTTTCTCGGTTTAATCGGTTTTTTGGTTTTTTTTCTCACCCCTAGTTTATATGAATATTACTTAAAGATTAAATATTTTTTTTGGCTTTGAATAATTGATTCAAGGCTGAGTTATAAACTATAATTTATCTAAGTGTTTGGTTTTTTATGGTAATCCACAAAAACCATCGATAAAAAATCTTTTAAATACTTTTAGGAGAGAGATTGTTATACCTTTAAGTACTAACTCTTTTCTTTTTGTATTTTTCAAGAATTCTATAATTCAGGTATTTTCAGTATTGTGTATTTTGTGTTGTATAGAAAATAAAAGGCATAACATTATATTTATAAGAAAACCTAAAAATTGTATAAATGATAAAATATAAATTCTCTCTTGAATAATAATACATATATTATTTTAGAAAACAATTTAGAAATTTATTAAATCAAGTCCCTAATTTTTTTCAAGTCTAGAATTGTAATTTTCAATATAAATTATACTATAATCCTCAACTTTTAAAATTTACTTACAATCTAATCACACTTAATTAATCTATCTCATTTAATTTTTTTATCAATAGTTTTTTTGTGCGTGATGTATTAGGCTTCTTAATAAGTTGATTCAAATATAAATCACAATCTTAAATAAAATAAGATTAAATTAATTAATTTATTATCAATTCAACAATTAATTGATTTATATTTAAAGATCAAGTACAATTTCTAATAATTTGTCATGGTTATTTAAATATTAGAAAAGTCATAAGTGGTTTGATTTAACTTTTCAGTGACTAGTTTATAATAATCATTATTCATTCACAAACAATGTTCTGATTTGGATATTATAGCATGAAGTGTTTATTAATAAATACATATTTTGTGAAATCATGTTTGTTCTCAACACCATATTCATTGATTAATTGAATAAGATTTGAAATTCTTTTTAAATCTCATTTCACATTGCCTATGGATTTACAATCAATACTATTTAAGAGCGTATGAAATATTTTTTCTAATTTACCTAGAGTAATGAATCTTCTGTTGATTACTTAAATACTTTTATGTAGTTCATGTTATATCCAATATCTACTTGTTTATTATCCTTGATTAGAATAACGTGTTGCAGGATTAAAACATAACATTCACTATATAAGATAACTTAGTTATCTTAAGTTTAAGGATCACTTACACAATTATCACGTGAGCCTTTCTATAAACACGAATGATCTTTCCATACGGAATTTTCATGCGGGTCAATCGGGTCAATTCAGTGTACATGTCATTTGACAAGTATCTATATAGCAGTTCTAGGTATCTCTTATACCTTAGCTTATGAGAAAAAATGTTTCTTTCGTAAAGGAAAAAACATAGTATATATTAGTCCGAACGACTCTAATTAATATGTGGTTTTAATAAAACGTTGACCATGAACATTTAGAAACATTGCTTTAATGCAATAAAAATCTCATAATTATAACAACTTTATAATTTTGTTTACAAAGCTTTTTTTATCTCAAAATTTTTATCTTTACTCTAGATTTATTAATCAAATATTTGATGAATATTCAAGATAAATAAAATCTTTATTAAAATTAAATATGTTTACATGAATAAAGTTAATGTCATGTATAATCAATTGATTGGCTACAAGACATATATACTAAGAGAAAAAAGGATTTGGTGTAACGCAAACTGGCAGAAAAAAATGAGGGACAAAAATAATTTGTACTTCTATTGAAAAACAAAGAGCATATTTTGTTCAAATTCTTTAGATCATTTTGTAGAGTAATATATGTTTCAATTATTTGATGAATATTAAAAGTAAATAAAGTTTTTATTAAAATTAAATAAGTTTATATGAACTAACTTAATGTTATGTATAATTAATTGATTGATTACATGGCATATAAAATAATAAAAAAAAGGTGTTGGTGCAAAGCAAATCAATAGGATAAGAAAATGAGGAACTAAAATATTTTGTACTTCGATGATAAAAAAAAAGTACACTTTGTACAAATCCTTCATATCATTTTATAAAGTAATATATATTTCAATTCT
>Ga0307515_10024955_pt1 | contig 10374 bp, 9 predicted proteins | sample 17_EM_MG_FD_194513 | JGI IMG/M metagenome (GOLD analysis project Ga0307515, IMG submission 194513) | Populus trichocarpa ectomycorrhiza microbial communities from riparian zone in the Pacific Northwest, United States - 17_EM | ecosystem: Host-associated > Plants > Roots > Unclassified | place...
ATGGTAAGTAGCTTGTGAATATCTGTTCATAAATAGATGTATAGCAGGCGCAATGAATCTTTTGGCATGATACATCATTTTTAGTCGTGTGAGAGTGAACAGTGCAAGATAATGACGCCGCTTGGCTTTGCCACAGGATTGAGTCTCAATCAGGCAGAAAGCCAACCGGTATAGTCAAATCTGGATGAAAATAATTATGGACGGCAGCAGATGTTGAATGGACAATACATTAAAATGAGCGTCAACGGAGTGTCAACGATTTGTGGTCTTGTATGTCCGGTAATTCGCCAGTGACTTGGTTGTGGTTATGCATAACGGACGCATTGGCAGCATCCATTGGCAAAAGAGATAGGAACACGGCCACCGCCCCATCCTTAGCATGAGCGTCAACGGAGCGTCAATGATTTGTGGTCTTGTAAGTACGGTAATTCACCAGTGACTTGGTCGTTGTTATGCATAACGGACGTATTGGCAGCTTCTATTGGCAAAAGCAATAGCAACACGGTCACCACCCCATTCTTAGCATGAGCGTGAACGGAGCGTCAACGATTTTTAGCTTTGCATCTTGAGTAAGTTATGTTCTGACTGGTTGCAGCCATCCATTTATGCGATATTGGCAGCCTTTACTGGCAAAAACAACAGCAAAATGCTCCCTGCAGCATCCTGAAATTGAGCGTCAACGGAGCGTCAACAGTTTTAGAACTTGCATATTTCGTAATCAAGGCATCACGCGGATTTTCGCATGCATAACTGTATTATTGACTGCCTTGCTAGGCAAAAATACTATATATTGAAGGTGAAACACAGATACCAAATTAATCGATATTGCAAACTGCTCAACATGCAAAAGCTCATTAATGGTTGCTGAAAACTTGATTTTGATAAGATACTATTAACACACTGCAAATACAAGAGCCTTATATGAATCTATAGATGGACCTGCTGTGCGACCCGCTGACAACCCACCGAATTAAGACGAGTTGGGAGTTTACCATGGAACCATACCCGAGTGGGCAGTTCGGGTTTATTCACGACCCGGACCGCCAATTTGGCAACGGTTAGGTTTGGACCCGGACCCGGACCAGAGGTGACGGTCCGGAACCGTCGCTAACACTACGCTTGATAGCCATCGCGGCCATTTTTCCTTTTCAGGCCTTCATTCGGTGATCTCTGATGGAGATAGACTGCAGTATTAACTGCTACTCCCCAGAACTGAACTGGAGCCTGGGAGTCAATGATCATCGCCCAGGCCTTTTCAGTGATTGTACGGATCATGCATTCGGCAACCCCATTCTTATGGTGAGCATATGGAGGACATGGCTCGTATGTCGTACTGCAGGCCGCAAGGACATATCGGAAGGTCTTATTGTCGTATTCTCCCCGTCCATCATCGCACCGGAATTGCTTGATCTCGTATCCCATTGAGTCTACTCAGGCCTTAAATGACTGGTAGGCAGAGGTGCAGGTCTTGGCTTTGTTATTTGGGAGCAGCCATACGGATGTGTACCTGGTGTAGTCGTCGATGAATAGTATATAGTCTCGATTGTCTCCCAAGGTCTGTGTAGAAAAGGGACTGCACACATCCGAATGTACAAGTTCAAAGGGCTTCATAGTGCGCTTGACTGGCACTTTGATGAACTTTTGTTTGTGCTTGGCCTGGATGCAGACTGAGCACATTGAATCATTGTTTGTATATCCCTTGACTAGAGACTTTATGGCAGTAGGATTCATATGAGCTAGTCGTCGGTGCCAAATTCTTGACTCTGAGATTGTGAGAGACATTCGAGTGGACTTAGTTTTGGCTGTGATAGGTGCTCTTGATGATTCAATTGTAGGCTCAATTGCAGGCTCAATTGTAAGCACAATTGTAGGCTGAATTGTAGGCTCAATTGTAAGTGAGCGGTCTCTCTTTCTCCTTTTTCCGTTCTCGGTAGACGATGATAGGAGTGCGGTTGTGGGGACTATGATATATATGCCATTGATTAGTTTTCCGGCAAGACTGCAGGAAGATAGTGAAGTTATGGAGCATTTTCCGTTCTGAAATTTAGTCGTATGCCCGCCCAAGTCCAGTTGGTTGATCGATAGAGGGGAAAGTCGAAAAGTAGGAGTAGGGAGGGCTTCGACTTGATCGCTTTGTATGACGTCAACGAATCCGTAGTGCGTGGCGGTGACTGAATTGTTGTCTCCAAGCTCGATTACTATAGGCAGTGAGAGTTTTTTGTATGTTGAGAAGCTGGTGCGGTCATTGCACATATGGTGTGACACTCCGGAATCAATGACCCACTTCGGTGCCGCGGCGAGAGCAGAGGCGGTTAGTCAGAAGCGATCGCAGTCTCCGGACATAGCGAGGGCTGCTGTAGCAGTGGCTTTCTTCACTTTCCACCACTCCTTTATACGTTTGTAGAAGGCGCAATCGACTTTGACGTGTCCTGGGAGCCTGCACTGGAAGCAGATGCGCTTGTTGTTTCCTGCATTGTTTCCTCCGTTGTTTCATCCCTGCTGGGCGCGTTTCCGCTTCCTGCATGCATCTGTAGTATGGCTGTCAATTTTGCAATAGGTGCATTTACTTTCGTGGCTGTCTCTGGTTCCACTGCTTCCACCGAGTCCACCGTGTCCACCGCGTCCTCCACGTCCACCACGCCCACAGCCTCGCCCTCGACTACGGTAGCTGCCTCATTGAGTGAAAAGGGCGGCCCCTGTGGATGCATCTCCAAGTTCTTTGGTGAGGCTGGCTGTAGTTTCTGCCTCTAGGAGGTCATGCATGGCTTCTTTGGGTGTAGGTAAGGGCCTTCTATGCTTCAGGAACATTAATATCATCGCATACTGAGATGGCAGTGATGTGAATATTTGCGTGTGGAAATCTCGATCGGTGACCGCATCATCGGTATGGTCCAGTTGTATGCGGTAGTTACTGAGCTTGGTGAAGTATTCTTTAAGTGGTTCGTCCTCCTTAGGTCGGCAAGCACGGAACTGACGAAGGATGTCCTGTCTGCCAATATAAGATCCGGCGGTGTCCAGACTTGTTTCTAGTGTGTTCGACACTTCGTGAGGATTTCGTATACCTTTGACGATGCGCCGTACTTTGGAGGAGCAGGAAAGTCTGATCATAGACGCAGCCTCGGCTTCCTTAGCCTTCCAATCATCATAGTTGTCATCGTGGTCGAAGTCAAGTGGCTGTGGTTCAGGATCCTCTCCGGTGACGATTGCGTATGCTTTCATGGCTGACAGGATGAGAATCATATCATCTTTCCATTCGTCATAATTGTCGTGAGTGAGCTTAGGGATGTCGCCCCACCTGATCTTGTTGAAGGCGGGTTCGGAGGATGTCATCGTGAGATCGTGGAGATGGCTCGTGATGGTGTTGAGTTTCAGTGCTGTTTATGCGGCTGTTGCTACGGGGACAAGGTTTAGGGTTCTTCAGGCTCTTTTGGAGATTGTGAAGGAGATCATAGGAAAGATCGTGAGATTTTTAGATAGTAGCAATAACCGGGCTCATAACCTATTGAAATGTACTGATTGCTAGAAGCCTTGTATATTCAAAAGTACAGGTACATTCATGGACTTATATATGCGGTAGTCGGAGTATGTCTTTGTATGTCTTGTACACATGCATGCGCACTCAGCTGGCATCTCCAGCTGAGTGGCATCTCCAGCTGAGTATGGAATGACCATCATCTTAGAGAGATTATGCATCAGCCCAACTGAAGCCATACGACAGGAGATAAACCATATATGCAACACTCTGTGGCCTGTCGCTAACGAGTGACCGATGGCCGGCTCTGATAGCTTGTGAGCCTCCGGATCCACCTCTGTGCTCTATGGCCTGTTGCTAACCAGTGTCTGATGGCCGGCTCTGATAGACCGTGAGTCTCCGGATCCACCTCTGTAGCCTGTCGCTAACGAGTGCCCGATGGCTGGATCTGATAGCTCGTGAGTCTCTGGATCCTGCTCTGTACTCTGTGGCCTGTCACTAACGAGTGCCCGATGGCCGGCTCTGTTAGCAGTAAGTCTTCAGCTCCACCTCTGTGCTCTGTGGCATATCGCTAACGAGTGCCCGACTGTTAGCAAGTGAGTCTCCAGACCCACCTCTGTGCTCTGTGAGCAGTCGCTAACGAGTGCGCGATGGCTGGCTCTGATAGGCTGTGAGTCTCCAGATCCACCTCTGTGCTCTGTGGCCTGTCGCTAACGAGTGCCCGATGGCTGGCTCTGTTAGCAAGTGAGTCTCTAGACCCACCTCTGTGCTCTGTGGCCAGTTGCTAACAAGTGCCTGATGGCCTGATCTGATAGCGAGTAAGTTTTCTAGTGATGCCCCTGCTCTGAGGTGACTGGTTGCTAAATAATATCCTCCCTCTTAATCGGCCAGGTGGTATGATTCATTCTGGCATCCCTATTTCTGTATTGCCATATGCTAAGCAGAGCCCTATTTCACTCATTGTTGGTTTTAATATGTTGTTAACAAGGCCCTGGCGGATAGCGTGGACAAGCAGTCAGTATTATCGTTGCTTTTTTTTCCTGCTGTAGCACATTGCTAATGAGCGCCGGATCGCTTTATACAACAGTTAGTGAGTGTCCCTAGTGTCTCATTGTTCTAGGCGGCTGCTAACGAGAAGTATTTTGTTTTTTCCTCGATCCTGCAGCCCGCTCGTTTCACTCTATATCTGCCTTCTACTGCTACGGCAGGTAGCTAACCCCAACCGCTACTTTGACTCCATAGCAAGTGAGTGTCTTCGCGATCTTCCTTGCCCCATTGGAATTTTCAGTTGGTAACGGTAGCCGATGGCTTATCTGACAGCGAGTGAGTTCTTTACCCCTTGCGATTGTTGTCATTGCTAGCTAATGTGATTCCGATCTTATCATTTGACAGTATGTGAGTTTCTCCTGGTTTGCTCTTATTCACTCTCGCTGCTATTCGTCGCTAATTCGAAGAGGTGGCTATATCTTACAAGTTACGGTGGCGGCTTCGCCGCCCTTTGGAGGTACCCAGATAGATCATCTCCAGCTCAACTCTTGGGTATACCTTACCTCTGGTGTTCAAGTGCTTGGAGGGCACCAAAAGTTGGGCACACTTCCAGATATGATATCAAGTCCTGGCAGCCATTTTGCTGTGCTAGAACATGTAAAGATAATCTAGTGACATCAATGACTCCATTTGTGTGAAGGAAAAAAGTTGAATGCACCACCTGGTCTCTCTACCAAATACCACACACAGGGTGCCATGCCACCCTCCACATCAATGACTGTCTGTATCCAGGTAAATATTCTACTAAATAGACTATCCAGCCACTCTGTTGGTTGTTTTTGTTGTGGGGCATTATGGTGGAGAAGAGGAATGGAGAAAGGAATCAAGACGACAGGAGCAAAAGGAGTTAGGCTCTGTGACTTACTTGATTGGCACTGAAATACCCAAGGCTTTGTAGTGGCGAATCAGCAGATCTAGATGGCAGAAGGCCTATCGTCAACATTCCACCACACCTCTTGCAGCATTATAAGGGAATTCTGAAGAGAGCAGTTCTAGCTCAAGGAGCATAAGCGGAGGGTGAGAGGATTTGATAGAATACCCAGCCTTGAGGAATCACACATATTGCATGGATCAACAAAAGCTCAACATGAGTATTTGTAACCAAGAGCTGCAAAGAATAGAGTGTGAATTTCATTCTGTGGTAAAATGGTACATCTGCAAAAGTCCAAACCGACAATAGCCTGCGCTATGGATAAATGCGCACCGGCTCAACTCATTGTAATCTTCCCATGCACCTCTGTGTGAGATGCAGTCTATAGTCATCTATATTCAATTCATAGAGGTGTGCAGATGTGCCTATCGAACTATATTCGGCTGGTGGCCAGAGATGGATGTATAGCTGTGTTTACTACCTGTCCATTATAGCAGTATGGTGTCTACTGGAGAGTCCACTGGCACTTGAAAGCCATATCAGAGCCTACTCTGATGCCTGCTGGATATCCTGCTGTGAAGTCTGCTTTATAGCCTGGTTCAGTGCCAGCTTCAAAGCCAGCATGAGAGAGCTACACAGGAAAACTGCAGTTGAGAGATGTGCTCTTCGGAAGGTATGGAGTTTTCCAAGCAATGCTTTCAGCTGATGACACTCTCTGAGTTTGTGGATGCTTTGATACTAACATGGACAAAGCCAACCTACTTGTCTAAGTGTTTCTGATACTATGATCACTATCACCAACACTATCATTATCATCATCATCACTATGGCCATCATACTATTGGCATTATCACCATCAGCCTTCGAATGACAGCACCATCAGCAACAACTCTAGTTTCCGTCAGAAACACCCGGGTGTTCTGGACGGCTCTGACGGCTCTGATGGAACCCTGTACCCTCTCACCGAGAATTACACGTTACCCGTCGCCCAGGCGACGGGTCGCGTTGCATATGTACCTCCTTTACTTTGTGGTGACGTTTATGCACCATCAGAAGGACACGTGTGTTACACTCTTCGCAGGGGCTGCCGTTATGCTGAAGCCGTTTACACAACGCCTGGCGATGTCAAATCATAGCTACTACTTATCGCTCAACGATTTTCAAAACTTATACATTCCGTTTGTATTCTCATCTATGTATCTATGTATCTATATAGCTACCTATCTACACACGGTATATCTGGACTGGCACAGCATGCGGTGATTGTCTGCAATTCGAGGTGCGCCTGAAGATGACGATCAAGTGAACGTCCACCTCCATTACCCCTCTATCTCCGTACACCCGCTGTCGCTCATTAACGATGTACTTGGAGGCCGTGATAGAGCAAGTTTGGAGATGCACTTGGAGTCCGTGATCTTGCGAGTTTGGAGATGCACTTGGAGGCCGTAATCGAGCGAGATTGGACGAGGATGTAGAGGCGGTCGATGGATGGCGCACCGGGTGCTGAGACTCTATTCATCGGTTAGTTAACTCGCAACTGAGAGAATGTGACAAGGTGACTTTAGCTCTGAGCTCTCATGGAGAGCTGGCTGATGGCGGTCGATCATGTAGGGAGGCACACCGGAAGCTGAAGCTACATTCAGGGTTCAACTCGAAATCATGAGAATGAAGGGACGACAGACAATCTTAGGTGTATGCTCGTAATCGTGGGAATGTAGAGAGTTGAGTACAATAAGGTCCACCGAGAGATGAGAGCTGGCTGGCGGCGGGAGACAGCCGATTTTGGGATGATGCAGTACTCGATGTATGCAGTACTCGGTGTATGCAGTGCTCGGTGTATGCAGTACTCGGTGTATGCAGTACTCGGTGTATGCAGTACTCGGTGTATGCTGCACTCAGTGTTAACTCATGATGATGGCATGGAGAGATCAAGAGGGATGACTTAACTTTGTGTTCTTGCGATGATGGTAGAGTTGTGGACGAGAAAGAGAGATATGGGGGATGAAGATGAGAACGATATGGAGAATACCAGCGGCTATGAGAAATCAGGAGTACGACTTGCCTGAGTGGGTTTAGAAGACCTCGTATCAGTGTTATTACCCGCCGGATCAGGACTCGTACCTGCCGTATCGGGGATGGTCAATTGACTCGCACACGAAATTCTCTTAGTCCCAGTTTCTCATGATGATTTCCCCCATCTCCTCTGATCTCTCACTTTCTTGTGCTCAACTCTACCATCACCTAAGAACACGAAGTTAAGTCATCCCTGTCTATCTCTCCATGCAATGATCATGAGTTAACGCCGAGTACAGCATACACCGAGTACTGCGTACACCGAGTACTGCATACACCGAGTACTGCATACACCGAGTACTGCATCATCCCAAGATCAACTGTCTCCCGCCGCCAGCCAGCTCTCATCTCTCTTCGGACCTTATTGTACTCAACTCTCTACAATCCCACGATTACGAGTTAACCAATGAATAGAGTCTCGGCTGGCATCGCACCTCCCTACCGATCTACCGCCTCCAGATCGACCGCCTCCAAGTACTCCTACAATCTCGATCGATCATGGCCTCCAAGTGCATCACCAAACTCGCTCGATCACTGCCTCCAAGTGCGTCTCTGAGTTCACTCAATCTCGGTCTCCAATTGCATCTCCTAACTCGCTCGATCTCGGCCTCCAAGTGCATCTCCAAACTCGCTCGATCTCGGCCTCCAAGTGCATCTCCAAACTCGCTCGATCACGGCCTCAAAGTGCATCTCTCAACTCGCTCGATCACCGCCTCCAAGTACATCGTTAATGAGCGACGGTGGGTGAACAGAGATACAGGGGTAACGGAGGTGGACTGAGCGACCGGGAGGACATATTCGGGAGACCGCGGGGTAGATAGACATCAACTCATTTTCATCTCATCTGGATCCACGCAATTGCATGGATTCTCATGGCCGGGTAGTATCATATCTTCTCACTTTCTTCCTAGGCTCCTCGAGCTAGAACCTCCAATTATGCTCGACTACCATCTGTGGCCAGATTGACCGTATGTATATATATAGAGATACTTGAATAATGCATGCCATATTATGAGGCAGCGAATCTTGTAACTGTAACAAAGACGAATATGATAGATGAAATGCCTTGTGCTTATCGAACCCTGCGTGTGGCTTCCGGACCGATTTACATTTTGCTGATGTACCCAATGAACCTAATCCTGCCGTATGGTCACAGTTGGCCAGAATGCCACAGTGTTCATTTACAACGGGATACCGACAGAGCGAGAAGAAACGGCGAAACCGCGATCGGAGGGCGATATGCAAGGCGACATGTTGTCTTGGCGCCGAGTGCGGGGTAGTCTGCGACCGGGGTGTCCCTGACAGCTCTGACGGAGCGCGTCCACTCTGACGGAGCCATTCCGCCTGGACGGAAATGTTTTTTGCGGCTGACACACATACACCCGCAATTGGGGGGCTGCGGGAAGCAGATTTCGCCAGAAAACCTGAGTGGGCGATCTGCTCTCCCCAACATCCAATTCTCTACCTTTCCTGCAGAATTGAAAATTGTAATTGTCAACAGCATGACCAGGACACAGTGTGAGATCTCGTTGTGGTGGGTGCAATAATGATTAGGTTTGCACTAAAATATCGACTGACATTATGATTTTGGCCACTATATGCCACCCACCACCCACACCCACCACCTGCCTCCTGGTGCGTGGTGGGTGCAACTCTGCCAGTCTCTGGATGGAGCACCCAGAAGCATACATGGGAGCATATAGTCTGGTGAGATTGGAAGTGTATTGCCTCTTGAGAGGGAACTTGGGAGCATAGAGCCAAGTAGGCTGGGAGTGTGTCTTGTAATACAATTGGAGACGTACTTGAGAACATGCTTGGGAGTGTGTTTGTGAGCATCTTGAGAGCTTACTTGAGAGTATATATAGCTGAGAGTAGGCCAGGGAGTGCAATTAGGAGTGTCCTTGAGAGCATGCTTGTAAGTATACTTGAGAATTTACTTGGTGGTGTATATGAGAACATACTTGGAGTGCACTTGGAAGTGTATTGAGAGCTCACTTCAGAGTGTATATTCAAGCAGGCTGGGAGTGTATCATGGAGTCAAATTGGGAGTGTACTTCAGATCGTGCTCGGAACTGTGCTGGAGAGAATCTTGAGAGCTCACTTGGGAGCATACAATAAAGGGTATTTTGCAGTATTGTCGAATGCAGCATGATGTATAGTATTCAGCGAACAGAATTGTATGTATACCATAGTAATCTGGTAAATGTGCAGGTTCATAGGGGCTCATACTGCGATGAATCAAATATGCTATTAATTACGATGCGAGAAACTGCTTCTCTATGAGTTATGAGTCATGTAATGTCATTTTTCCCAGTGTACCTATCTGCCCCAGACTCTTCTCAATATATACACTCCCCATCACCCAGTCCACCTCTGTTGTCCCTGTATTTCTGTGCACCACCATCCCCCTGCTGGCTTCCCCTACCAATGTAAGTGGTGGAAATAAGATATCGATGTTTCCACCACCCCATGTACACTCAACTCCAACTTCTACTGAATACCCACTGTACAGGTCCAAAGCCCACTAGTATATCTCTCCAAGTCTCCGTCAGGTTGTACTATATCTATGGCCAGGGCAATTATTATGAGCTGAAACAAAGCTTCCTGCTCAGCTATTTGAATGATTTGAAATCCAATGATGTCACCAAGTTTTGCTCTGATCACAACATGTTCTAGGGATGAAACCTCCATAAATAGGTCCTATTTCACATCCCAGTTGCCAATTTACTCCATTGCAAATTCTCCTCATACTACTGTAAAAAAACATTACAACAAAGGTATTAATCCACAACTGGTCACCCAATATTAAAAATATCATGCATCTCAACCTGGGATGTGAAAGCAGGTATAGTTATACACATTTCATGTATATCACACTTTGTTGTCAGAGTGCAACTTGCAGACTTAAATT
>Ga0307515_10024956_pt1 | contig 10374 bp, 9 predicted proteins | sample 17_EM_MG_FD_194513 | JGI IMG/M metagenome (GOLD analysis project Ga0307515, IMG submission 194513) | Populus trichocarpa ectomycorrhiza microbial communities from riparian zone in the Pacific Northwest, United States - 17_EM | ecosystem: Host-associated > Plants > Roots > Unclassified | place...
CAGTTCTGAGCCTTCGCCGAACTCACATGGCGCTGAGCCCCGGCGCAGCGACGCACCGGGCCTTCAATTTATTTCAGAGTGAAGCGCCGGCGGGCTTGGCGATGAATGCTACGGGCTGCGTCAGGTGGTACCCACGGCCGACGACGCTCCTGAACCAAACACCCCATCAAGTGCAACGCGCCCAGGTGTGCACGATTGCGCGCTCAGGCAGGGCCAGAGGTCCAACATAGGGATGGAATGCGGGCACCCAGCGCTCAAGCATCGGCATGGCCCGATGGTCGGTCGATTCCGGCCCGGACTTGCGGGCCCGCTGCGCGCTTGCTTGCCACACGGCGGGCCGAGGTCGACATCGTTCCCCGAAGGGAGATCTCATGCCACTCAACCTGCATTCCCTTTCACGCCTCCTGCTGCCGCCGCTGCTGGCCGCACTGGCCAGTTGGTCCGTGGCTGCGCCCACCTACCGTGCCCACGTCATCGCCGCGCCCGAGGTGTCGGGGGGCGTCGAGTTCATCTGGTACAGCGCGCTCGACACGAACCACCACGGGACGTCGCTGTTGACGTTGTCGCAGTATGGCAACCAGGGCGTTGGCTTCGTCGTTTACGACAAGGCGGGCCAGTACCTGCGCTCTGTCGGCGGCTTCGGCCGCTACGGCGGCAACCTGTGCAATGCCATCAACGACCATGGCGACGTGGCCGGGTACGACTGGGCCGGCTACTACTGGTTCGCCACCGTGCAGAGGGACCAGGGCTTCAGCGCCAGGATCCACGGCTTTCCCGAGGGCGTCTTCAACGGCAGCTTCAGCGACGCCTACGCCTACGGCCTGAGCGACAACGGCCATGTGGTTGGCCAGGCCGTGGGTGAACTCGACGGCCGCTCACGCGCTTATGTCTGGCACGAACAGGTGATGCAGGAGATCGGCACCTTCGGCGGCGCCACCAGCACGGCGCTGGCCGTCAACAAGAATGGCGTGGCCGTGGGGTACGCCGACCTGCCGGACGGCAGCGTGCATGCCTTTGCCTTCCGCAAGGGAGTGCTGCACGACCTGGGAACGCTCGGCGGAGCCCACTCATCGGCCCTCGACATCAACAACCGCGGGCAGATCGTCGGCAAGGCGCAGCAGGCCGACGGCACCGAGCGGGCCTTCATCTTCGACAGTCGGCAAATGAGCGCGCTGCCCACGCCGGAAGGCGCGAGCGCCCGCGCCGACTCGATCAACCAGCTCGGGCAGGTGATCGGCTCTTACACACTGGCTGGCCAGAGCCACCCGTTCCTGTTCGAGGAAGGCAGCGTGCACCGTCTGCAGGATCTGCTGTCGGCCCACGACCAGGCCGTCTGGACGATTGCGGGCGCGACCACCATCAACGACAAGGGCTGGATCCTGGTCGATGCCAACAAGGCCGGCGACTTGCACTCGACGGTGTTGCTGCTCAAGCCAGCGCAATGAGCGCCGCGGAACCGGCCCAGCTATCGAGGCGGTCTTGCGCAACGTGGTAGTTCACTCGCTCAATACAACCTGGCGATCATGCGCCTCTGTGGCGAAGGCAGCGTGCCCGGTCCGCGCCTATCGCGACCTGGCAATGGTCCAAGAGAACGGCGGTTTCTGGGTGAGTCTGAAATCGAGGCCAGAACCCTCCGAATCTGCAGCCTGATCGCGCCAGGGATACCACCCAGCGCCTGACCATGCACATCACGACAATGGCGTGATGGCCTCGATCTCCTCCCATCGCCTCATCGCTGCCGACATGCATCGGGTGCCCAAGCCATTCCGTGCCTTCGCGGTTCGAAGCGACGAGCCGCGGCATGCATTTGACGCACGCGAGCCCTACGGCCGTGTGCACATCGTGCAGACGACGTTCTTCGATGCCGGCTCGCTCGCAGGCCTCGTGGCACAAGGCTATGCGCGGGTGAACATCGAGGCGTTCTCGGACATCGACTACGCGACCACGACGCTGGAAGACTTGGCGGCGGCTGCGCCCAGCGTGGTCGACCTGGTCGGGAAGATTGCCGCTGCATTGCAGGTGACGGGTGTTCTGGGGGACGACCTCAGCGCTTACCGGAGCAGCGTCGCAACCCGGATCGACTACCTCGCATCGTGCGGTGCCGGCTTTCACAACGATGTCAGTCGCCACTGGTCGGGTTGTCTTTTCTGGCTTCTTGCGCTCGACGTCTCTGATGTGGAATTCGTGATGCCACATGCCGGTGTTCGTCTCGCGTTGGCGCCCGGTGATCTGGTTGTTTTCGACCAGACGATGGCGCACGGCCTGTGCAGGCCCGATGACAACGGCGAGGCCGTCGCCACGTCATTCGAGGGCAGCAACCGGCATCAGCTCTTCCTGACCGGCGAGATCTTGCTCACAGATGCTCACTGGGCAGCTCTCGGCGCACCGTGGCTTCCGGTGGAAGAGCACGAGCGCCGGGGAGCGCTGGATCTGATGGTCGCTGAATTCGATGAGCGCAGTGGTGTCATCAAGCGCCTGCGGGCGCTGCGAGATTGCATGAAGCGCAGCACTTGCCACATCGACGAGTCCGCTGACTGACAGTGTTCGGGGAGCAGCTCCCTCAGGCGCGTGCGCAAACGGCCCGTCGAGGAGATACAGGCCTCCTGCAATGGGCTGAGTTCCGAAGTAAATTGTCTGCGGTGTCATCACGGAACAGATGTGCAGCCGCGCCGTTTTGTCGGCGGTGAACATCAAACAGGACGGGTATCAGCCATGACGGTGCATTCAGGAAAGTGCCTTTGCGGGCAGGTGCAGATTTCCGTTCGCGGTGAACCCCTTCGCGTCGGCATCTGTCACTGCACCGACTGCCGGCAAGAAAGCGGTTCGGCCTTCACCTTCTATGCCGTCTGGCCCGCCCATCAGTTTGAACACGAGGGTGAAACGTCCGAATTTCGCGGTCAACACTTCTGTCCTCGTTGTGGGTCGCGACTGTTCTCTGCCGATGAGCGAGAGGCGGAAATCAAGCTCGGGATCCTGTCAGAAGCCCCCACCCCGCTGGTGCCGAGCTATGAGCTGTGGGTCAAACGCCGCGAGCCGTGGCTGCGACCGATCGAGGGAGCCGAGCAGTACGAAGAGAACCGAAAGTGACCGGAGCCACGCGACGCGAGGGTGCGCCTACCCATACGTGTCGAAACCCTCAGCTCACGGTTGGCGGACTGCGGCCTTGAGCGGCTCGATCGGACTGGGTGCTTAGCAGGCGTCAGGCTCGTCTGCGCCGCAATCGGTTCACTGGAGCGTTTGGCTTTGAGGGCATCGCGCCTTGCCTGGACGAAATGGTATGTCTTGTGGACGCCATGAATCAAATCATGCCGACACCGTCCAGACACTGTCGGGGTGCATCGATGCACAGAACTGCACCGCAACAACGCCCCCAGGAGAAGCCATGAAACCCACCGTCTTCCTCACCACGGCACTGACGGCCGTACTGCCGCTTGCGCTGTCCACAGCCGCGCTGGCGCAGACCGCTCCCGCCAGTCCGGGCTACGTGTACGGCCAGAAGTCGCTGGCCAAGGCCCCGTACACGCTGCAAGACCTGGAGTCGCTGAAGAAGACCCTGCTCTTCACCGACGAAGACGTGCGCTACCTGCGCATGAGCAAGGTGATCCTGGCCGACCAGACCGAGGCCATCCTGGACGTGTGGTACGGCTTCGTCGCCTCCACGCCTGAGCTGGTGGCGTACTTCAAGAACAACAAGACCGGCGCACCCGATGGCGCCTACCTGGACGCGGTGCGCAAGCGTTTCGGTCAGTGGATTCTCGACACGGCGGACGCGAACTACAACCAGGCGTGGCTCGACTACCAGTATGAGATCGGCCTGCGCCACACAGCGCCGAAGAAGAACCAGACCGACAAGGCCGACAGCGCGCCATCGGTGAACTTCCGCTACCTGTCGGCTCTGACGATTCCGGTGACGACCACGCTCAAGCCCTTCCTGGCCAAGAAGGGCGCCTCGGCTGCCGACGTCGAGAAGATGCACGCCGCCTGGGTCAAGTCGGTGTTGATGCAAACCATTTTGTGGAGCTACCCGTATGTCCGTGAAGGCCAGTTCTGAGGATTTGCCGACCCTCTAGCTCACAGGGCGCTGAGCCCGGCGCGCCGCGACAAGCCGGGCTTTCAATTCATGACGGTACGCACCATGAACCTTATCGATCACCTGGCTCCGCCATGGCAAGTCAGCGAATGGCTCAATGCGCCGCAGCCGGTCACGCTGGCCAGCCTGCGCGGCCGGGTGGTGGTGCTGCACGCCTTCCAGATGCTGTGCCCGGGCTGCGTCTCGCACGGCATCCCGCAGGCCTTGCGCATTCATCAGCAGTTCGCGCAGGAACAGGTGGCCGTCATTGGCCTGCACACCGTGTTCGAGCACCACGACGTGATGGGCCCACAGGCGCTGCGCGTGTTCCTCCACGAGTACCGCATTCCGTTTCCAGTCGGCATTGATCAGCCCGACGTGAGCGGCCCGGTGCCTCTGACCATGCAGGCCTACGGCCTGCGCGGCACGCCGAGCGTTGTCGTTTTTGACCCGCAAGGGCAAGTGAGGTTGAGCCACTTCGGCCAGATCGACGACCTGCTGCTGGGTGCGGTGATCGGGCAGTTGCTGGCCCAGGCGCCTCGTCCCCATAGCCCTGGTCGGCAAGTCGAATAGAAAGCTCCATCGGGCGCAAGCCCTGCGGCGGAGCAGCAGACGGACTGTTGACCAGCGGCTTCTCGGTCAGTCCAGAATCGAAGCCTCGACTTTTCGACCTGCTGCCCGAACGCGGGCGCTGCACGCTTGAATCCCGCCCCCAACTCCTCCGACCTGTGCGCCGTCGTCGCTCAGGCCTACCGCGCGTTCCGCCACCGTGCCGTGCCGCCGTTCCCTCTGGACGTCTGCCTGGAGTGTTGTGTCTCAGTGGACTTTGAGCAGCAATTGCGTCAATGGCCATTGGCACAAATTACGGCCAAGCATCTGTATGAGTACAACACCTCCGCCAAGAGCGAAGTCCAGTCCGCCCACGAGGTCGGTCACCTGCTGCCCCGCATGCTCGAGCTGCTGGCCAAAGGCGAGGAGATCCATCACTCCATCGAACTCTCACTCGATCGACTCGGTCGCTGCCCAGAAGGCAGCTGGAACGACGAGGAGCGAGAGGTGCTCAACCGCTTTGCGCTGGCCTACTTCGATTGCATCTTGCGCGGCGGAACGCTGGGCGATGGCCATCGCCAGTGGCTGGAAGACCCGCTGAGTGTCTTGCTGATGCTGAACATCGGTGGGCTGGCCGTCGAGCCGCTGCTTGCCCGTTGGTTGGATTGCAAAGATCCGATCGCCACCGTTCAGTTCGTGACCTCGACCTACTCGGACTTTTGGGAGCACCGCGAGTACGCCAATGCCTTTGCCTCCGATCGGCCCGCGTTCCGCGCTCAGATTCGAGACTGGCTTCTGAACCCGGACAACCGCCAACGCTTCGTCGCGAATCTGCTGGCCCCGGAGTTCCAGCGGCTGGCGGAGCAGCAGCCTCCCTTCGGGCACACCCCGTTCAGCACGATGGTGGACGGGGTGTTTGATTCGCTGGTTCAGTAGAACAAACGCCCGGCGCGCAGGCATCCATGTTGGCGGTCAACCCTGCGGCAACGCGCCCGAAACGGCCCTGAGCCTGGCGGGGACTTACGCCGAAGGTTTGGACACGCCCCGTCCTGGGCGGTGACAGTGCCCTCCTTTCCACAACAAAGAGGTGACATCCCGATGAGATTCGCTTCCCTGCGCAAGACCCTGATCGTCTCCGCTGTCGCGCTCGCCTGTGCGACGGCCCATGCGGCCTCGCAAGCCCCTGTCGCGGCCGAGAACGGCATGGTCGTGACCGCCCAGCACCTGGCCACGCGCATCGGCGTGGACGTGCTGAAGGACGGCGGCAATGCCGTCGATGCGGCTGTGGCGGTGGGCTACGCGCTCGCCGTTGTCTACCCCGCGGCCGGCAACCTGGGCGGCGGTGGTTTCATGACCATCCAGCTTGCTGACGGCCGCAAGACCTTTCTCGACTTCCGCGAGAAGGCGCCGCTGGCGGCCACGGCGAACATGTACCTTGACAAGGACGGCAACGTCGTCAAGGGCGCAAGCACGATCGGGCACCTCGCTGTCGGCGTGCCCGGCACGGTGTCGGGCCTCGAGCTGGCACGCGAGAAGTACGGCACGATGAAGCGCTCGACGTTGCTCGCCCCGGCGATCAAGCACGCGCAAGACGGCTTCGTGCTCGACCAGGGCGACATCGACCTGCTCGCGACCGCAACCAATGATTTCAAGAAAGACCCGGCGACGGCCGCGATCTTCCTGAACAAGGGCGAGCCGTTCCAGGCCGGCCAGAAGCTGGTGCAGAAAGACCTCGCGACCACGTTGAAGCTGATCAGCGAGAAGGGCGAGAGCGGCTTCTACAAGGGCAGCGTCGGCGCGGCCATCGTCGCTTCGAGCCAGGCCGGCAAAGGCATCATCGCGCAGGCCGATCTTGACCAGTACAAGACCCGCGAGATGGCACCCGTCGAGTGCGACTACCGCGGCTTCCACGTGGTCTCGGCGCCGCCGCCGAGCTCAGGCGGGGTCATCATCTGCGAGATCCTCAACGTGCTCGAAGGCTATCCGCTGAAGGAGCTGGGCTTTCGCTCGGCGCAGTCGGTGCACTACCAGATCGAGGCGATGCGCCACGCCTATGTGGACCGCAACTCATACCTCGGTGACCCCGACTTCGTAAAGAACCCGCTGGACCGGCTGCTGTCGAAAGACTATGCGGCGAAGCTGCGCACGGCGATCGACCCGAACAAGGCCGGCGTCAGCCAAGACATCAAGCCTGGCGTGGCACCGCATGAAGGCAGCAACACCACCCACTACTCGATCGTCGACAAATGGGGCAACGCCGTCTCGGTAACTTACACGCTGAACGATTGGTTCGGCGCCAAGGTCACTGCCGCGAAGACCGGCGTGCTGTTGAACGACGAGATGGACGACTTCACCGCCAAGATCGGCGTGCCCAACCTCTATGGCCTGGTGCAGGGCGAGGCCAACAAGATCGAGCCCGGCAAGCGGCCGTTGTCGTCGATGAGCCCGACCATCGTCACCAAGGATGGCAAGCCGGTGATGGTCGTCGGCACACCGGGCGGCAGCCGCATCATCACCGCCGTGCTGCACACGATGATCAACGTGATCGACTACGGCATGAACGTGCAAGAAGCGGTGGACGCACCGCGCTTCCACCAGCAGTGGCTGCCCGAGTCGACCAGCGTCGAGAACTTCGCGCTCAGCCCCGATACGCGCAAGATCCTCGAAGGCATGGGCCACAAGCTGGGCGACCCGCAGCCGGCGAACCACCTCGCGGCGATCCTGGTCGGCGCGCCGACGCTGGGTGGCAAGCCGGTGGGCAAGAACCGCTTCTACGGCGCGAACGACCCGCGGCGCAACAGCGGGCTGGCGCTGGGCTACTGAGCGCCCCAGGGCTCGGCAAGCCGAGCCCGCCCCCGAGGGGATCAAGGAACTCGGGAGCGGCCCTTCGTTTCCTTGAGAGCGCCGCTGGGCTCGTCAGCGCGAGTGGGGTGCCTGCATTGGTGGGCCCCTACCTCGCGCTGGGCGCAAGCTGGTCCAGGATCGCGTAGGCGGCCTTGACGCGCGCGGGGATCGGGTAGCTCTTGTTGGCCAGCATCACGATGCCGATCTTCTTTGCCGGCACGAACGCCACGTAGGCGCCGAAGCCGCGCGTGGATCCGGTCTTGTTGAAGAGTCGCGGATCGGCCGATGTTTGCGGGGCGATCTGCTCCGCACGATTGGCTTCAAAGATGATGCCGGCAGAGTTGCCTGCCAATAGCTGCTCCTGGGACACGGGGTACGCGTACTGCTCCCACCCGAGCCCTTGCACCATCGCACCGACCTTGAAGTGGCCGACGTGCGTGAGATCGACTGCTCGGCGGATCGGCTCATCCAGCCCGCTCGGGTCGATGTTGGCCTGCACGAAGCGGATCATGTCTGAGGACGTCGACTTGACCCCATAGGCTTCGGCGGCGAACAGGTCCGGCCGCACGCGCACAGGCTTGTTCTTCTCGTCGTAGCCCCACGCATAGTCGGCCATGGCGCTGTCGGGCACACGAATGTGACTGTGACGCAGGCCCAGCTTGGGAAAGATCTGTGTCTCGACGGCCTCAGAAAAGTCGCTCTTCAGCGCGAGGCCGGTGATGTGCCCGAGAAGACCGATGCTCGGATTCGAATACTCGCGTTGCACACCTGGCTTGGCGTCAGGCTTCCATTGGCGAAAGTAGGCGTTCATCCCGTCGTCGGTGTCGGGGACCTTGTCCGGGAACTGCAGTGGCAGCCCACCAGCGGTGTAGGTGCCCAGATGGAGCAGGCTCGCCTTGTCGATCGCTCGCCCTTTCAGCTGCGGCATGTACTTGCTGGGATGGTCGTCCAGCGACAGCTTGCCGGTCACCTGCGCGTACGCCGTCAGCGTCGCCGTGAACGTCTTGCTGACCGATCCGAGTTCAAAGATCGTCGTCTCGCTCACCGGCGTCTTGCTCTCTTTGGAGGCAACGCCGTAGTTGAAGAAGAAGGGCTGCCCATCGACGGTGACGGCGACAGCCATGCCGGGCACGTCGTGCTCGGCCATGAGCGGGCGGATCGCCGCGTCAACGATGCCGCGGATCTTCTCGGCATCGTCGCCAGCCCACGCCGCAAGCGGTGTCAGGCAAGAGAAGAGGAAGGCAAGCGCTTTGCTGCTGAGGTGTCTTGAAACGTCGGTCAACTGATCCTCGATACGGTCGATCGCCCTGGTGGCGTGGAACGGCTCGCGACTGTATCGCCCAGCAAACAACGTGAAGCACACCCCGAAATGACGCGGGCGCTCCCACCAGAGGTGTGGAGCGCCCGCGGGCCTGGTGACAGAGCCAGAGCTACATGAGCTGAGGATCGACCCCAGACCGGGAGATTGAAGACATATCACCTCCTTTCACAGTGCTGCGACGCCCGCAGGTTACTCGTTTTGAGCCACAGGTCAACCACCCCACGCTGCGTCAGTCACGTTTCTGGTGGAAACGATCAGACCACCTCGCGGCGCATGTTCAGGAAGGTGAAGTTCTTGATCGTCTCGCGAAGCCGCTTTTCGCACAACCGGGGAATCTCGACGATCTTGAACCCGGTGACGGCGCGGCCTTCCTGGACTTGCGTCCAAAGCAGCTCGACCTTCGCACCGATGAGGCCGATGGTGTCGACGAACATCAGGAAGTCGAACTGGGCGTTGAGCTCAAGCGAGGGGTCATGATCGAAGCTGGCGTTGACGCCAGAAGCGGAGATGTCGTTGAGCGTTCCCTCGAGCCGCCTGCCGCCGGCCGACACGAAAGCCGCCGCCTTGGCGATGTTCTTCACCGGCAGGAACCGGTTGCTCAACGCCAGCGGCTTGACGTTGCGTATGCGCTTGAACAACGTGTTCTTGATGATGTTGGCCCGCATGGTCGCCACCGCTGCCAGCTTGTTCGACTGATAGAAGGAAGCGACGCTCTCGGCGTTCTCACCGGAGCTGCGCATCTCGGCGGATCTCACATCTTCGACGCGGATGCGCACCGGATAGTTGGGGTCGATGAAGCTGTGGAACTCCACGTTCAGCGATTCGATCACGAAGGCCACCTGCGAGCGGGTCCAGTGGCTGTAGTGGTGATAGTGGGCGTACATCGCCTGGCGTGCCGCCTCGATCAACATGATCCCGGGGACATGCTCTTGATGCCTGCGGAAGAAAAAGTAGTTCGTCGTGTCGATCACCAGGTTGACATACACGGAGCGAGGGCGGCTGAACGAAGGCAGCCTTTCGAACAGGTTCGAGATGGCGACCCGGTCCTTGTCCGTCAGATGGTTCGACCGCTCCACAAAGGCTTGCATGAGTTGCACCTCGTCGATCTCGTCGACGAAATCAGCGTGCAGAACCAGTGAACCGCTTTCGTCGGTGTAGTACTTCTCCAACAGCGAAGCGTCAACCGCAGCATCGCCACACAGGCACGACTTGTCCAGGCAAGCTGGCAGACTGCGCAAGTACAAGCGACCCGGCGGCGAGTTGCCCGTTGACGCTGCAACGGGCTTGTAATAACGGCGCAGTGCCGCGCGGTCGGCACGGTCGAATTCGGGGTCGTCCAGCAGCTTCTCGTCGAAGAATGCAGGGATGGGGACGCGCTCATTGCATACGAGAACGTCGTCTTCGAACTCCTTGTGTACGGTGTTCGGCGAGATCTTTTTTATTTCCGTGGCACTGACGAACATGGGGACTCTCTGACTTGGTCTTGACGGTGCACCTGCGACCGAGAACGCCCAGCCCCAGGTACTTCGAAGCGCAACCTGCAGTAGCTACCGGACAGCCGAACAGCCGCACACCCCCCAAAAACAATGCA
>Ga0307515_10024957_pt1 | contig 10373 bp, 16 predicted proteins | sample 17_EM_MG_FD_194513 | JGI IMG/M metagenome (GOLD analysis project Ga0307515, IMG submission 194513) | Populus trichocarpa ectomycorrhiza microbial communities from riparian zone in the Pacific Northwest, United States - 17_EM | ecosystem: Host-associated > Plants > Roots > Unclassified | place...
TATTCAAGAACACGCGAATGATCTCATCAATATTGCAAAACCCATATGCGTTCATCCAAGAAAGCAAACGAGACACAGACGAGACTGATGCTTAATTCTGCTGCTTCTGACTCTCACGCGGAGACGGCGAAGCCGACGGCATGTCGCTCAAGGTCGTAGACAGTGAAGTATTTGCGGAGGAAGACATCACCTGGAAGGGAGTGAAAATTTGGTTTGAGGACAGGAGAGAGGGTACGTACCAACAATCCAGAGCTCTCCGCCGGGGAGGTTGATGTCCATGCCAGTGAAAGCGCTAATGCAGGTGCCGCCGGCGTTGAGGACGTAGTCGGAACCTTGGAGGGGGTACGGCTTGCCGCCGAAATAGAAGGTGAGTTCAGGAAGGGAGGGAACCTTGTCACAAGGAACGGTGTATTGGCCGTTCCAAGAGCGCTTGGCACCAATCCTGCTCAACACGTCAGATAGAACATAGAAAGGTATGGTAGAAAACTCTTACTCCGAGTTGAGCATCTCAGCGATGGTGGTGGGCATGACGAGGAGGGAAGTACCAGTGTCAATGGCGGCGCCAGTGTTCTCGAGCTCGAGTTCGTCATCACCAAACCCAACTTTCTCAAGCTCAACCTCCCAGTAGGCCTTGCGGCGGACGGGAACGTAGGTGATGCTGCCCTGGTAGTGGGTTGGGTCGATACCACCGAAGACAGCTTCGCCACCATCATCCTCCGAGGAGCCGACACGGAAAGTGAAAACCTTCTTATCCAAGAGACCCTGGTGAAGGGCGTTGTAGAAGGGTGGAGTAATGTGATTCACCGATATGGTGTCGTAAGCGAGACCAAGAATACCGTCGAACCTTGCGAACGCCGGTCAATCGAAACCCCACAATGGAGTTAAATGTCTCACTTTCCAAAGGCAAAGGCAAGGCCAGGTTCTTTAGTGGCCTCTGCGAAGTCCTGGCCCTTGATTGTCAAGTCACCGAGGGTCACGACATCCTGGGAGACGTAGCCTTCGAGCGAGCCGGAACCGTACTGGATCGCAAAGGAGGTTCCGTTTGCCTTGTAAGTGGAAGACGCGCTGGCGTCGTACTTGGCGTGAAGGAAGCAGGCAATGGAGGTGCAAGAAGAGCCTGGCACCCAGAGATTACTCGAGCTACAAAGGACGTCAGGAGAGCAGTCAGAGCCTCATGAGCCCCAATGACGAACCCAGTATCGAGCACGACCTTAAACTGAGGGATGACGCGTCAAAGACTGCGGGCAAAGTTTGATAAAGCAGGGGCTTACAGATTGTGGGGGGTTGCCAATTGTGATCTCCGCAAAGTATTGAGCATTCATGAAGTCTGTGAAAACATTTAACGACGCCGAAAAGCAATTGTTGCGTGATACTGACTGCTGAGAGGGACGGGATGACCACCATCGGCAACAACCTCCTGGGTCCAGTAAAGGTCCTCGTCACGGTTTGGAGGTGCCGCAAGCCTACGACCCGAGCCACCAGCTCCAGCGAGGTAGTGCTGGCCGGTGTACTTTTGAGCGAGGAGGGCGGCCTCCTCAGCGGAATTTGGGGCGGCTGTTCTGGGCAGCTTCTTGAGGGCCATACGGTGTACACCGGTGGCACCCGCAAAGGGGAGGACAAGCAGGGGCAGCAGAGTCGTCAGGGTCTTCATCTCACCGCTGTCGTTGTGGTTGGGGACAAAGTGAGGATGTGTTTGACGTCGCATGGTTCCACTTTGTCGTCATTTGCAGGGAAATTTACAATTAAAAAAGACTGTAAACATATCGTCCTAACCATATTATTCTCTCGTTTATTCTACCTCGTCAAGTTCCCGGGTTCCCAGGCTGGTCTGTGCCTGGGTATCGAGAAAATGTGCCTCAAATCAGAATGTATTGCGACCAAGGTGATGGTCGTCATTCTAGACCTTCTAGACCTTCGAGACCGTTGATTGATGCGACGCGGGAAGCGTACGTCCGCGTAACGCCGTGTGGTGCTTGGTGTTTGTAGAAGTAGATGTGGCTATGCGAGATTCGTAGTAATACGCACGACGTGCGACGTGAGTTGTAGTAAGGTGAGTTGTATTGGCGCCGGGTCACTCTCCCAGCCCACTGCTTTGACCGAAGGGTCCGACATCCCTGTGCTGCGTCTTGGCTCTCCCCTCGTCCTCCCGTTTCTCTGACCCTACTTATCAGCTCCTTGGTTCATCGTTGGCTGCACTACTTTTTCGTTCAAATTTCTCTTTCATAGCCACCAACAATCCCAAAGGAGCTCGAGCGACCGAGTCCGCGTCTTCTGTACTTGCCCTCCGCTTGCCTGCCCTATTATTCGTTTACTCGACCTATACTCACCCGGTGTGATGCCCGTTCGCTACCAGAATTCGCCCCTATCCCTCGGCAGGCGAGACCCGCCCAAGTCGATTGACCTCGGCAGTCCCACTCCCCGGAACTTCCTCCCTATCAGTCCCCCAGAGACGGATAGAGTCGTCCCCGGTCTTGTCGCCGACCCTCGGCAGCACCAGCCACAGACGTCGCTATCATTCCCCGATGGATTGCGAATCACCCCACCAACGGCCACAGGAGAGCCACCTAGCAGATATAGACGGTCCCCGAGTATCCCTTATATGCAGTCAGGACTGCAGTCCCGCGCCCACCCGGCCCCAAGTCGTCCATCTCGATGGCTCGTTGTGGTGATGCCCCCGAGCTCACTCAACTCGGAGCCCGCACTTGGCCACACGTTATCTACCGGACCTCCAGGTCGGTTCCAAAGCGGTATCCTCATGCCACTCTTCCCAACGGTGAGTACTCTCGGGCGCTTCAGAGCTGTCACCGTCTCACAGCCTCTCCTCCAAGCTTTACGGCCAGCTTGCGGCCATCTCCAAAGAGTTCAGCCTTCCTAGCACGACCGGTGTATGCGTCTACCTCCATGTTAGCGATTTCGACCTGAACCTGGCACCCCGCATTTCTGACGAGGCCTGGCAACTCCTTTGGAGCCACTACTTCATACCGGACGAAGGAGCTCCCTCCTATCCATCTCACCAGCTCCCGATTTGTGGCCAAATAGAGTTCGATATCGACATTCGCAAAGCGCGGTGGTACGAGTCCTGGATAAGTGGGCATGCTCGCCATCATTCCCTCGAGGCAACCATCCCGCCTGCCATTGCACAATCGCTGTCGAAATGGTACTCCGATGCTGCCAGGGACCGAGACGACGATCCAGAATTGCATGACGATGCATCAGTCCGTGGGAAGCAGATTCCGAGACCACTGGCGCTAGGACGCCGAGAAGGCTCAGTCCGTTCGATGCACAAGTACAAGGCCATCAATCCCTTCGATGGAGACGCCGAATCGACTCTATCACGAGCGGTCTCACATCGCCTCCCACCAGTCGCGCAAGCCAACGAACCAGCAGCGGTCAAACAGCACGATCTCAACACACTCGTTCGCAACTGGCGGGCCTCCACCCCAGCCGTCCCCGCTTTGCCGCGGGAAGAGGGCACCGCAAAAGATACATTGGAGTCACCTGGTTTCGAACTCGACCTCGACGATTTCCAGTGGTCAATCTCGTCTACTGGGCCTGCTTGGTACCCTGAAAATGACGAGTCAGCCTATGCCCGCTCGGTGAATTTGGAGGCGCGCCTTGAGGGATCAGTCGCGTTGACCCCATCGGTCGCAACTAGCTTTGGACCTGATGATGTTACCACACCAACATACTCCAACGTCTCGAGGTACCCGTCGCCTGACATTGCCGCCCGCTTCAGGGAGAGTGCGCCTATCTCACCTGTCACTGCCACCAGCTGGGGCGCTCCACTATCATGGCCAACTACTCCAATGAGCATAGAGAGAGTGTAGGTAACATCTACAACAGGGCTGATCCGATCATCTGACGTTCTTTGTTTTGCAGGCGTTCCCCCGACCTCGCTGCACGTGTAGTCTTCAGTTGCCCCCAAACACCAGTGACAGCCACCAGCTGGGGAGCCCCAGAGCACTGGCCCACCACCCCGTTCGAGTCTTTCCGCCCTCACACACCAGACATGGGCTTCCGGGAACAGCACTCACGTCCTGCGACACCTTCCACCGCCACGTCTTGGGGTGCCCCCGAGTGTTGGCCGCCAAGTCCCATCGAGCGTACACGCCCTCACACCCCCGATTACGCACAACGCGTCCACGACGAAGACCACCCCGCCTCGTTCAACCATGCAAGGCCCTGGGCACACGTCTGGCCGTTCTCCGAAATCCGCAAGGAACAGCAGCGCGCTCTATTGGAAAGCAAACAAGGGAGCTTCCGATTCGTCTGGCCTTTCATGGGCAAGCTCTTACAACCGACTATGGGTCCAACTTCAAAGGGTGCCCACGACGAGAACCACCCCGCCTTGTTCAACTATGCAAACACTTGGCCACATGTCTGGCCACTCTCTGAGATCCGCAAGGAACAAGAACCCGCTCTGTTGGAGAGCAAACATGGGAGCTTCCGATTCGTCTGGCCTTTCCTGGGTAAGGACTTGCGGCCAATTATGGATCCAACGTCCAAGGGCGCCCACGATGAAGACCATTCCACCTCGTACAACCATGCAACACCGTGGGTACACGTCTGGCCGTTCTCCGAAATCCGCAAAGAACAAGAGCGCGCTTTGTTGGAAAGCAAGCATGGGAGCTTCCGGTTCGTCTGGCCGTTCTCCGAAATCCGCAAAGAACAAGAGCGCGCCTTGTTGGAGAGCAAACATGGGAGCTTCCAATTCGTCTGGCCTTTCATGGGCAAGGACTTACAGCTGACTATGGGTACAACGTCTAAGGGCGCCCACGACGAGAACCACCCCGCCTTGTTCAAACATGCAAACGCCTGGCCACATGTCTGGCCACTCTCTGAAACCCGCAAGCAACAAGGACGTGCTCTGTTGGAGAGCAGACATGGGAGCTTCCGATTCGTCTGGCCTTTCCTGGTTATGGATCCAACGTCCAAGGGCGCCCACGACGAAGACTATTCCGCCTTGTACAGCCATGCAAAACCGTGGGTACACGTCTGGCCGTTCTCCGAAATCCGCAAGGAACAAGAGCGCGCTCTGTTGGAGAGCAAACATGGGAGCTTCCGATTCGTCTGGCCTTTCATGGGCAAGGAATTACAGCCGACTATGGGTGCAACGTCAAGGGGCGCCCACGACGAAAACCGCCCCGCCTTGTCCGACCATGCAAACGCCTGGCCACATGTCTGGCCACTCTCTGAAACCCGCAAGGAGCAGGCGCGCGCTCTATTGGAAAGCAGATACGGAGGCTTCCGATTCGTTTGGCCTTTCATGGGCGACGGCGCGCAGCGGCTAGCTATTGACTGGACATCAAGCAGGTCACCGAACACAGGAATGAGCGCGACGGCGATGGAGTTGGAAACGAACAACAAGCTAGATCCGTTGGCATTTGTATGGCCATTCTTTCAAACAGCCCGTCCCCATCCGAGTCCGCGATCCGTGGTTGTCCCGAGCACTTATCCCTTCCTCCAAATCTGTAAGTTCTCTTTTCTTTTTCTCTTCCCCATACCCCCGCTCCGCCCGTCTACATAATTTGGAGTTCCCGGTGCTGATGATGGGGTTTTGTGATATCGACCTTCCTGCAGACCTGCCAGTTTACCCACATGTCAACGAAGTGTATGCCTCCAAGTCGGGCGACGCACTCGAAGTGCCCAAATGTCAGAACGTAAGGCTTCATAATGCACGCACCTATGACTGTGAGTGTTATTTATTTTCACGAGGTTGTTGAAAAGGGTCGAAATCTCCCCTGTGCCATCCCTTTCTCGTATGCCGAGAGCCAAGTGCTCATTACATGGTTCCAGATCCCAAGCTGGTCATCTACCCCTCGAAGGATGGTGAAGGTGACGGTGAGGAACACTGGAGAGCGAGGGCCATCGATGTCAATGTCAAGGTCGCCTACCCGGACTTCAATTTCTACCTGGCCGTGTACCCATTCGTTTGCCCGTACCCGGTACCTGACGAGCTAAACAACTTGAAGATCAGGCCAGTCTTATTGGGTGACGAGGCCCCCGAGTGTAAGCAGTCCGTCTTACACCTCGTACAACGAGACCTAATCAGAGTCTGTATCGATATAGATCCTGCATTCGATATCTATAATACCGGTGTGGTCACCCGCCCTGCCCCTGCGCCACAGAGCGTTCGACTGCAGGCTGCTTACCCAGCTCTTGCTCTTTGTAAGTAGGAAGGAGACCCAACTGAAACATAACTGATGGTATTGTTTAGACGAGGATGTGTACCCTTCATTGACGGTCTACCCTCCGATTATCGAGACGGTTACCCTCAAGGTCCAACCAGTTTTGCTACCGGAAAGCGTGTACAACTGCAAGTATCTGGGGCTCTACTCCTACATTTCCACTAACACGGTGCAATAGATCCCGTTATTGGAATCTATGGGCCGACTTCTACACAAGTCATCGCTGAACACAAGGGCGTTACTCAAACTGGCTCCTATGGTCGCCTCAACCTCTGTGAGTAGTCCTGGCCCCGGAGGATCTTGATTCTGACCTCTGGATAGACCCCGCGGCCTATCCTTACATCGAGCCATACCCGCCTTGTGATGCAGTTGAGCTGAAAACCCAGGAAGTCCTCTTGCCATCGAGCGAGTACCACTGTATGCGACGCTCCTCCTTTCTAGTGCACACAAATAATAGTTTGATAGATCCAGTTATTGGTATCTATGGACCGACTTCTACACAAGTCATCGCTGAACACAAGGGCGTTACTCAAACTGGCTTCTATGGTCGCCTCAACCTCTGTGAGTAGTCCTGGCCTCGGAGGATCTTGCTTCTGACCTCTGGATAGACCCCGCGGCCTATCCTTACATCGAGCCATACCCGCCTTGTGATGCAGTTGAGCTGAAAACCCAGGAAGTCCTCTTGCCATCGAGCGAGTACCACTGTATGCGACGCTCCTCCTTTCTAGTGCACACAAATAATAGTTTGATAGATCCAGTTATTGGTATCTATGGTCCCGCCTTCCAGATGGCAGCGTCTGAGCCATGCTCTGTACCCCTCCCGAGTTATTACGGGCGTCTCAATCTCTGTAAGTATGTTTCCCAATGGCCTATGCAGCTAGCTGATGAGCTTCAGATCCTGCGTTTTACCCGAGTTTTGAGGTCTACCCCGCCGCTGACCCCGTGGAGGTCAAGAAGCAATCGGTTCTCCTCTCATCCCAAGAGTGCGAATGTATGTATCCATTGGATGTAAAGAGGGCCTCTATTCATACCTATACAGATCCAGACTTGTTGATCTACCCGGGTTGCAAGCCGGGTGCCCCAGTCCGACCGCAGGAGCTCCCGGTCGTGCTACCTTCTTCTTATGGACGATTGAGCCTTTGTAGGTTTCTTTAGATATTCACCATTTGGAGTCGAAAGTGACCCATTCTTGTCCAGATCCAGCAACCTACCCGCCAGAGCCCTATCCGCCCATGGATCCTGTGGAACTCAAAATGCAATCCGTCCTCAAGGCAGAGTACGAATGTACGCGTTGTTTTTATTCGAGTTTGTTTGATTTCTTAGCCCCAGCAGATCCCGCTATTGTCATCTACCCTGGTTGTGCATGTGCTAGTTCGACCAACGGCCCAGTAGTACTCCCTACGAGACTTCCAGCTGTCTATCCATCCTTTGACTTGTGTAAGTCCGCCTTTCGAAAATGCCAGCGTTCCCTCATCACAAGGTATAGATGCTGCGGTCTATCCTTTCGTAGAGCCGTACCCGAATGCACATTTCGAGAAGATTGTACCTATCACCCCGGAGTTCACTTGTGAGTCAATCTTCAGTCCAATGTATCCCTGCTTACAATCCATAGATCCGGACATCCTCATTTATGCGCCGGTGCACGAGCTCATTCGTCCAACCTACATCAACGTCAAGCTGCCTCTCACGCAGGGTTATCCTTCTTTTGATCTTTATGAACCAGGCTATCCAGTCATCTGCCCATACCCAGCGGTTCATGGACCGACCAAGGCCATGATTCTCGAGGACCTTAAGCTGCGCAGTGTGAGGGTAACTGTTGGTCGCCGTGTTGCTTGTAAGAGGCTTCGTCTGTTCATCGGGGCCATAGCGCTAATCTCCATTCAAGATCCAAGTATCGAGCCCTATACGCCTCTGGCGGACAGGCCGACACCTCAGTCGGTCAGATTATCAGTGGCATACCCTGCGTTCGACCTCTACCCTGCGCTGGACAGCATCTATCCCCCAATTGAACTGGCTGCTCAATGCATGAAGCTCTCGCCGCTGCAGCATGACGGGTTTATGTATCCGACAATCATTATCTATCGACAACTCGCCGTCAATCCTCTTGGTAGGCCCTAAATTCAAACTTATGGACAATATACTGACATCCCATGACAGAACCGTGCAAGGTCATCGAGCCGCCATCCAAACAAGGACAAGGCGTTTCTGTGAAGAAATCTCGCAAGACTCACGTCCAACTCTATAATGAGGTCTTCCGGAATGTTGTAGGGTACAATTCACCACACGTGGATCCGAACGTCATATCGATTCTTTCCCATAACCTGCACCGCGTCAAGCAAAGGAAGACTCATCAAGAGCTGTGGCGGGAGGCCTGTCCTAATGGACCCAAGCCTGATGTTCCATCGGCATTAGCATCTCCCGTGTCGGAATTGCCAACATTTAATCAAGCACCCCGTCTTGGTCGATCTAGATCCGCATCAATAGCTCGAACTCAGCCTTCGATCGGGATATCACGAATTCCATCCCTACGATCATCACAACCCTTACCTACAAACCCAGCCCCCCCAGCGGCCCTGCCAGGCCGAATGAGAGCGATGAGTCGAGCAACCGTCCGCCCAACCGTAGATGCCGAGCCGTCCACCAGGACAAACCAAATCTCACTCTCTTTGCTTTCTCGCTCAGCGGAAGACCACGCATCAGATAAGGAGAATCCGTTTGTTTCTACGCGACCCTCGCAGGTTCGCCGGCAATTTGAGCCCCACCATCCACGTTCTGGAAGTATCGTGCAACGCACGGCCCACATGTTTGAGACACACCCGGGCGGTGAGTATCCAATAATGTTCTGTTGGCCAAATAACTGAGCTTCGGAGCAGAAAAACATGGTTCCGAATCTGCATCGAACGGAACCAGACTGTCTCGCACTCCTTCCAAACTAGACCGGTCTAAATTCCCATTTGCATAAATTAGCCCCTTTTCATGTTCTCTGTCACTTTAATGCGGTCATGTTGCTCAATTCGTGTCCAGAATCTTGTTCCCTAGCGGTCAGCCCAGTTACATAGAAATAGGCACATACGATATCAAACTGAACGTTACAATGTAGCCAGATAGTCTTATAAAGAGTAAAAAGAGCGTTTCCCAACCAGTTACTAACGTCCCTGCGCTTGTAAATGCGGTATTCGTATGCGGGCGGCACCTAGGAATAAGTACTGACAACAACAGGTCATTTTAATGTTTATAATCTTACATCCAGGCAGACTAGAAGTTGGAAGTTGTCGAGCACGAGTGGGTCGTCCAGTATCGCCATCTCAGAGGCCACTATTATGATACCCCCGATACGTAATTCGTCAGTCCATCAATGCACCATCATCGACTGGCATCCGTGCCGTATTCTGGAATAATGAGTAAGACAACTGTCGGTACGGTGTAACGAAGACGCACTCGACAAAAGTCGGAGGCCAATACCAGTGAACGAGAAGTGAGAAGCTACATTCGCTTGACTATCTCGTCGTCATCCTCGATTTGGTTTTAGAATTTCTCGACACCCTCCGAAAGAAGCCTCTGCACCTTCAAGATGCAACTTTCTCGTGTCCCACAGGCCACTAAGAGCGCACTACATACACACTCGAATGTAATTTGACCTCTCACTCATCATTCCCTTGCATTTGCTATGCCGAATCTTTGCCACTTGCCACTTGCCACTTACCATGTCCTCGCCGCCTGCTCCTACTGCGGAACCTGCTTCCACCAGGGAAGCTATCGCAAGAGCTATCGCTGAACGAGCTCCAACCAACCCCCGTGAGAGCCCTGATGAAATCCAGTACGCTCAGGAACGCGAAAGGCGCGTATACTTTCGGCGTTTAGTCGACCCAGGCATTGCGCGAGGAGCACAACCAGCCCATTACGAGGCAACATTACAAGTATGTTGCAATTCCATTTCATGTTGTGTCTCAGAATAGAATCCTCAAGCCAACTGGCAGCTGCTCTTGAAACTAGCATCAAATATACTACGAGAGCCTGAGAACGAAAAGTACCATCGGTTCAAGCCTACCAATACCCAGGTACGCAAGAATATCGTAGATGTAAAAGGTGGTTTGGAATACGCAGTCGAGGTGCGTGGCCTCATCATTTCGCCATTCGTATGTGGGGTGTCAATCTAAATTGTAAACCTAACAGATGGGATTCCGG
>Ga0307515_10024958_pt1 | contig 10373 bp, 14 predicted proteins | sample 17_EM_MG_FD_194513 | JGI IMG/M metagenome (GOLD analysis project Ga0307515, IMG submission 194513) | Populus trichocarpa ectomycorrhiza microbial communities from riparian zone in the Pacific Northwest, United States - 17_EM | ecosystem: Host-associated > Plants > Roots > Unclassified | place...
CTCCTCCGAGAAATATTGCATTGATTTTTTTCTTAATTGGTTTCAGTGGTTATTTTTCTAACCGTAAGCTTACTTGGAATCCTTGAAAAAACACACTTTCGATTAGTTTGTATGCCCATGTTATATTACGTGAAGACTCAAATTCTTTTAATATAAGAAAAAATTTCAGATCTTAGAAAATTAGTTGTTATTATCATTAAACTTGAAAATATAATCACTTTAATTTCTTTTATATAAATAAATTTTTCTATTAACATATCTCTTATTTATCTTACCCAACATAATTTTTTTAATTGGAGTTGTTAATATTTTTTAAATAAAATTTCATAATTGTTAGCAAATAAAAAAATATTAAAAAAATATGTTCATATTTTATGGGATTGAAAACTAAAAAAATAATCATGTTTCAAATAGATTTAAACATCTTAACAATAAAAAAGCAACTTCAATCAATTTTTTATGAACATTTTATTTTTATTTTTATTTTTATTTTTATTATTTTTATTATTATCATATACATGATAGTTAAAAAAATATTATTAAAATTTAAATAAATATTTATAATAGTATTTAAGAACTATATCAAGACCGAAAAGCAGGTGAATATTGTCATTTTTTTAAGTGCAAAAAAGAATAAAGAAAAAAAAATTGTAAGGAGCCAGGCCCAGCCAGACACTTGACCCACCATATTATTTTTTATTAACCTTATTTTCTTTTTTTATTAAGAGATAGATGACATGTCCCTTGTATTTTTTTAAAAAACAAATGCGACAGATAATAGGTCGTCTGTCACATTTCATAAAATAGATATGTTCCTGATACTTGTATCCACGGTCTCTATCATAAAATAGACGTGCCCTTCAAGCTTAAACCCACAATCTCTAGCATGTGCTCGATTTGATTGAACTATGACATGGATTTGTAATAAAATTATTATAAAAATATTAAAATACTTCAATATTTATATGAACAGGAAAATATCATAAGAAATCTAAGTTTTTTTAAGAGTGTTTAGATGGTTATCTCTAAGTGGCAACTAATTTATTTCTCCACAATATTATCATGTTTTTAAGGTTTTTTTTATTAAAAAACAATACACTAACTAAAATACTAGTTAAAATAGCACAACTAAAAAATTATTTGTGAAAATAACACAACTAGTTGAGAGGCGTATGTGTCACGTGCAGTGCCAATGAAAGGTGGAGGTAAGACCCACGCCAAGGATTTCTGCCGGTTTTTCAACCGGAGGCATATGTGTTATCTGCACCTCTCTTGGTGGCGTTGGTCTCAGTACTTGTGCCTTTTTACCGGTGACGCATGTGACCTCTAAACTAGTTAATTATGTTATTTTCACAAATAAATTTTTAATCATGACATCTTGGATAATAATTCTAGTCACTGTGCTTTTTTTTCCCCCATGACAACAAGTTTCAGTTCAAACTTTTGAGATAGGATAATGCTAGAAAAACTCAATATTTTTCTACGTACTACAACTCTTTATTCGAGATGGTATCGTGCAATTGATGTTTTATCAATCGTGTAAAATATTGAAAACCATTCCATTAAAACAGCAATGGATGCTAGAAAAACTCAATATTTTCTCTATTATATATATATTTGTTTTCATTATAATAGATCATTTTATAAGTAAATCTGGTATCCCTGGCATTAACCATGCACGCAGAGTTGTCCAAGAAAATCGTTGTTTTCTAGCTAGTAATGGCCAAGGCTATAGTAATATTTTTCTAGTTTTTAATAGAAGGTGTGTTTGGAGTCAATGGCCAAGTGATCTACAGTAATATTGAAGGCCACTACATATATGTTTAATATTATTATGCATGGTATTTTAAACTTCATGCTTGGAAAATGTTAAAATAATATATATTTTTAATATCATAAAAAAACACTAAAAAATATATTAATTTAATACTTTTTTTAAAGTGAAACATAATTTTTAAAAATTACCCTACCTCCCAAACACTCACTACATAGTTGCATTGCTAGCTTACGTAGAGGAGTCACTCACTATAACATGCCAAAAACAGGATGTCTTTGCACACAAAATTCAAATGGTCAGCGATACTCCGATCACGTGGCAGCAGCACTCGATCGACGAATGATGTAAAAATCTTCAAATTTGAACGTTCAAAGTCTTCAAGACAGAAGGCTCTAATTAACAGGCTTTCAGTATTGACAAAACAAGCAATAGCCATAGAATTTGTGCACTTCTTGCATATGCATAGCTAGCCATTAGGCAGGATTGTCGCTATATAATATACACTAGGAAATTCTACATAGAAAAATACTGCCATAACGTGCCATAGTTTATAGATCAGACGACATGCTGTCATGTAACAACTACGATCGATGGATTGCGAAGAAGATGTAGAAAGCAGCATGTGATGGCGCCACGTGGTTGCGTGTTTATTAATATAACCTTGAAAAATAATGGCGGTGTAGAAAATAATGTTTATATAGTTCTGGTCATCGCCCGTTATAGGCGCCGGGAACAGGGAGGACAATATTAAATGGGATGGTAACATGTGGGACTTTTTTTTTTTTTTTTTTTCGTAGAAAAGTAATAACACAAAACACGATTTAAGTTAATTAATTACATAAATTAAGCGTGAGGGTTAAAATGTAATGAAATTACAAGAACGAAAGATTTTCGGAGGAACATTAGTTCATATTTCATAATTCATTTAGGGAGTGTTGAGTACATGCAAACAGTTTTTAAAATACCTCAAAAATCACAAAAAAAAGGTTAATTATTATAATTTTTTATTTTTGTGAACAGACATGTCTATAGAATACGGATTCATAAAAGAAAAACATAAATTAGTAAAAATAAAACAACAAAACATCTTTGAAGGCAGCCACGTGCCACGTGGGTGCATCAAATCTGATGGTACTACGTGGGGACGACGTTGGATAATTAATAAATCTTGGATGGTGGCGGCGAAATGGCAGATCAACCCATAGTGTGAAGTGATTTTGGTGAGTTATGGCGAGGGTATTGAGGGCAAGGTGTGGAAAATGGTTGGGTTTTCAATCAAAGGGATAACTCCATTCCAGATGCTAGATAGAAAATAGGCAAATGAGGAGAGACAGATTCAATCACAGGAGGAAGCAATGCATCTAGCCCTGCTATAGAACCATAAGTTCCCCACAGATTCATGCCTACATCGTACATTTTCTGTATCTGGAGCATAGTTTAAAGAAACAAAAAGCCTACATTAACTTAACTTTACTGTCGTTTTAATGTTCGTGGGCAATGATTTTTCATGTTTATATTGTGGTCGAAGCCCATTCATATTGAAAACCATACCACTGCTGATTTTCTTCACGGGCCTCGATTTCAAATACAACTGGATTTTTCATGTTTATATTGTGGATTTTTCATTGTTTATGTTTATATCTGGATTTTTCTTTTAGGTTCATTTATAAGGTTGTTCTTGTTTTTTTAATTGCTGTAAGCATAATTATAAAATCTACTCATAAGTTAATCTGATGAATTGGAAATTTAAAACCTTTGACAAATCATTTTTTTTATATCAAAACAACTGTTTTGTTTATTAAAAACTTGAAAGCAACAGCTAGTAAAAAAAAAAAATTTAGGATGATCTAAATTTTCTAGAATGGACTAGACTACATATATCTTTACTATCGTGGGCTTCTTTAGTCCCTGAGCTTTGTAGTTTTGATTTCTGACAATTCTCAATCATTTTGGGTTTCATCCCAGCACGTGTCACTGGGCTTGAAGCTCAATTTCTTTTCTAACCATCCTGGCCTTGCTTAATAATTTCCCATTCATTAATAGAAAATAAATAAATAAATTCTTCTGTTCCAAAATTCCCAATTAAAATCATGCTATTGGCGTAAATAAGCATTATATGATGCTGGATAAACTTATGTCACCAATCCATCTATTTTGAACCCAAATAAACCCTAACAGTGATGTGATTCACAGCCATCCAACTTGATTATTGGAGGGAAAATCCAACGGCATTTTAATGTTCACAAAATATAACATGAAGAACAAAGCTCCTGACAAAATATATTCTATATAGAACAATGGCTCGACTAGCATGTTAGATTGAGAAAATATGCAGAATAGCATATACTTGGTTATGCATCTCTACGAGGGAAAATAATAATAAAAGATGTAGAAAATAAATTGCCCTATCAAAGAATCACTGACGAAATTAGTAAATTATTGCCATTTGAACCTTGAATGAAAGAAAAGGGGGCACGTACAAGTGTTAATTCCATGATCATGGAGCACCTCGCCTGCCATTTTCGTCATTCTGCCTTTCTTATCCAGCTTCGACATTCTCACATGGAGATGTCAGAAAAAAAAAGTGCAGGTCATGATATTATGGCTATACAGGGACGGATTTGGATACATCCAGATTATTGAGTCGACAAGTTCCGAGAAGGATTTCCGGGAGCTCCTCCTCGTTGTTACCCTACACAATTTTTTGAGACAGCAAGCGTCAATATTGCTTTTGTTTCGGGGAGTAACAAAAAAAGACTTTCCAACGCTCATGCTGGTATGGTCTTAATCTTCAAATCAGCACAATGTTTTTGCAAAATCACTTGAAACTTGGAAACGTTATCGTTCGATCTCTTGGAGAATTTATTATTTTCATGAATCATGCACATGCAGTTATACAGAGATTAATATGTGTCACCTGCACGAGAAATGCCATTTCTATGACCAAATTGTTTAGGTATCCGAGAACAAGACTGACCACCCCCCTGGCAACGGTGGAAGATCCGACATCAATGTCAAGCTGAAATCCAGACAAATGTTGGCATACGATAACATTGTTAGAAGCTTAGGTTATTAGATGAAATTCCCATATCATATCAGAATTAAATCCAATGAAACTTCAAGAATGATTTTATATTATTCTTCAAACAAACGCGATATGCTCGACCTGAAAACTATAGATGCAGAAAACATTATTCATAACCTACCTCCAAGTAATTCTTCCCACGAAAATAATGTATTTCTAGTGCTTGACCAACTAAGCAAGCTTTCTTACCAACACTCTGCTTGACTATCCACGATCCCTAATAAATTACAGACAATGCAAAAAATGTAAGTGGCACGACCATTTGTGTGATATTCCATGAATCCAAACAGAGTCAAACTTTGCTACTAACCTTAGAAATATAAGGTATGAGCTTAAATCTTGAATTCCTAAAGGCGTCATCACCGTGGACAAAGCTGTGTAGCAAGGGAGTTTCTTCCAGAGGAGTTTTTAACATATAATATAGCGCGATGGTATACTGGGTTGCACCGGGGACCTGATTCATGATCAAATATCACATAATCTGTTTCTTGATGACGGGGAGAATCATCGTCAGCATTTAAAGCAACAAGAATGGTTAATTTAATTTTAATTAACCTGTATATTGATGACGAAGAAGAATTCTGGTCGACCTTGTGCTGCATACTTCTGCATGAATCCAACAGCAAGTGCTTCTATGAGAAGAATTGCGTTTCTATAATTGTTCATGATTTTTTTTCCTTTCAAGAAGATGTATTCACGTAGTTTATAGAGATGGTTGTCAAAAAACCTGAATGATACTCTCAGGACGGCTTCCAAGATCATCCTCTCGGTGGTCGGATCTTAGCCAATCGGCTCCAACCATTTGCATTAATGAACCTTTTGCTTTGATCTGGAGAAAGTAAAATGCTTAAGCAGAGAATCTGGAAGAATGGTGGAAGTTCTTAATAAATGCCTTGGTCTGAATTAGATAGAATTTAAGGAACACCTTCTGATTGTCTTTTAAATAATTTTCTCCACGAATCAAAAAGGTAGAGGGCTCGGCAGTAGCCCAACTGCAAGGTAAAGAATAGGTTGAGTCCTTCTGAAGAGTATTACCATACGATGTTGCTACATTTTCATCTTTAGGCAACTCCTGAAAGTCTATATAACCCTTCTTCTGAACTGCAACGACAAGTTTCGAGGAAATTCTTATCAGAACACAATTAATCAATGGTTCATACCACCCATCCAACAGTCACCTTAAATTGAGAATCTTGGCTACCACAGCAGGACTAACCTGCAAGATCATGTAACTTCTTCACAAAGACAGCGGCAGATGATAATCTGTGCTGGCATATATGCTGCACATTTGAATGCCAAAAAATGTCAGAAAACAAAGGTTGCAGCTCTTGATCTCAATTCATTTCTAACATACACAGAGAAGAAAAATCTAAGCAAGTATTCACAATTTAAGTCTGGTTAAACTACATTTTGGAAAGCATAAATTCAGTCGTGGAGATTAGAAAGTACCGAAGTAGGCTGTTCTTGACTCTTTTCAGGATACCAGCCATTCTCCAAGAGGTCAAAATCTATATCTTCATTGGAATCAGGAAAATCAAAGAATTCATCAGAGGCATCATTCAGGCTCATCAAACTTCTGCGTCCTGAATTTGTTTTTTCTGCCTCGTTTTCCTTTAAATCAGCATTCTGCTCGAACTTCTGTTGGCCTTTATCTTCTGATTCAATATCCTCCATTCCATCCTGGGGCAACATTGTTTTTACTGATGAATCTGAAGAAGAGAAGTCAGATGGATGGTTGCCAGATTTGGCTCGGAACAGCTCCCTCAGTGCTGCAAAATGCAACAACAGAGATAGTGATTTTAATAAAGTAAACTTTCAGTAGACAAAGCTAAAATTACCAGAAGTGCAGTTCCCTAATCCGAAGAAAAGAATGTACCTGCAATTCTTTCAAGCATACGGATGGTTATAGATCTTGCAGACGGTGGACGCAGATATACTTTCCAAAACTTCCAATCAATTGCAAGCATGTGTTTCACAAGCGATTCTCTTCCTTGATTTACAGGAGTTATTACATATCCTCCACCTGCAGGTTTGTAATAAATTAATACACATTAAGGAAAGTTATGGCATGAAGGATAACAATTCAACATAACCAACTGAGGCTGTAAACAGAAAAAATAGATATAGAATAAAGTGGAAATGTAGCAAACAAGCAAGAGTCACCATGCACAAAAGCCTCTCATAAATAGCCATACGTCAAGTAAGTCAGATAGCCTCAAATTAATCTTTACTTTTTATGATCATTGGAAGCACCGGCAAAGTATAGTGAGAAAAGCAAATGAACACTTCAGAAGAAACGAAATTCTTGTTTTCCTCATTCATGGTTGGGTCCATTGGCAGCATTACAAAGTCAATTAGCACTTTAAATTTCCAAAAGCAAAGCATACATTACTTTTAAGGCAAGCTCGAACATATCCTTTTTGTGGAGGACACTTCTTGTGAATCACAGAATGGTATAGAATTACTGTGAAAAAACCAGAAGAAATGTTAGGGCCAAAAAATAAAGGCCGTAGCTTGTGGAAACCATACACCTTCTTGATATCATATGCGTTTTCCATAAAATTTATGAAATGTTACCATATGTTCCATCTTCCTCTCTTCTCCAATATCGTCGCAACAACAAATCTCTTCGCCTCATCCCCCTGCAAAAAAGTAATGAGTAAATGGGAACACATATTAGAAGCAAGTTCCTATTTGCAGAAGGTCTTTATCCAACCAGGGTAGCCAATTGCTGTATAACTTCTTGTGAAGAATATCTGTGTGACCATCAAGGTGCTCAACAACACTGCCCCTGTAAAAACAGAAGTCCCATCTGCAAGACATATATTTGCTAATTCAGCTTCAGGAATATCAAATCGTAGATAATCTCAAAAAAATGTAACGCAAGAAATTAATTTAAATTTTCTTCTGATCTTAAAATAAAAAACTGCGGGCAAGGGTTGAACAATGGAAGTGGTTCATGTAGTTTAAGAATCATAACTAGGTAGGCTGTGATGCTTTCCTCAGAAACCCCAGAACTTTGAAGGCTATAAATCTTGTCTCCAGACTCATAAAACCATACGTGGAAGATATTCTCATAAAAGTTATAAAAGGAAGTCACCTATTCTCTCTTAAAACTTGTCCCTGATACAGATGAAAGTATTATATGTATGGCCATAAAAGAACGCCTCATCGCCTTCCAACTTTATCAAGTGCATACACAAGTCTTTAACATAAACATCTTAAACATTCGGGATGAAAATTGTTACTAAGTATGCTTCCAGTTCCGCTTTTAAGAAGATAAGAGGAAAAATTCCAGCAATCTTACTCTGATCTCGAGGCACCAAGAGACATAAGAGTACGGAAAATGGCTTCTGGAGTTCCATCAACCACACCAACTGCCATTATAGCGGGATGATCATCCCAATGCTGAGAAAAAAACATCATCTTTAGCTAAGGAATTGAAGTGCAGCTATCCATAACCAGCAAGCTATGAAAGGGTGCAACTTACCCTCCCCCGAGAATCCCAATCTTTTGCTTCTTTGAAGAGACGCAATCCTGAATATGCAACAAGTTTTGAGCATATAAGCAGTAGCCCTTGAATGCTAGATTACGAATGTAAGTCTCTTACCGTTCTGACAACCAAAAATCTTCCATGTTGACGGGGCTATTACATCAGATGTCACCGCCTCATTCTGCAAGAAGGGGTAATAACCTACAGATCTTTTACTGCCAGCCCTCTTTGAACTGCCAAATCTGTTAAAACAAAATTGGATTGTTTAAGTGGAAAGAAATCTAAGACTTCTAGTAAAGAATGACGCAACGTAGTTCAGCGCTATATACCTAACTAAAGAGCATGCTTATGTGCATTGCTACTTCAAACATTGAAGCTAAACAAGAATCCCAAATGATTAAGACAGAGGAGTGCACATGGGGGGGGGGGGGGGGTTCCAATTATTCAAATGGCAGAATTCATGGTAATTACATTTCAAGAATCAAATTAAGAAAGTATTACGAGGCTCTTTCTGATGCTCAACAAGCATGGAAGAACATTATTGTTAAAGTCAGAAAGAAATAGAGATGCAAAAATGGATAATACAAAATAAGAACAAAACGAAACCAAATGAGAAGGTTCAGTTTCAGGAACTGTTGTCTTGCTAGAGCCTGACATACCTTGAAGGTGGCCAGTTCTTCTTAGAGAAAGACATAAATTCCTTTTCTGGATTTGGGCACTCCTGGAAAACATAGTAAAAGGTGAGGTTTTCGTCACCAGAAAAACTATAGAAATGGTTTATTACAAGTAAACAGTTTTAAACCTTCACCACAGCATTCTGTAAGGAACGAATCCATTTTCCCGCATCTTCTGAACTACTTGCTCCCAACTATAAAATATGGGACCATTAGCGCTTGCATTACTCAAATTTATAAATCAAATAGAATAAAATCGCTTGGAACTTACTGCACCTTAAGTTGATCATTGTCTTTTAAAGTATTATAAAGCGTGAAAATGAAGAAGACCTGCAAGTTGCAAACAATTACTCGTGCTTGGAAAAAAAACCTTTCTCTTGCAGGGCCAAGAAGAATTTCATCCATCATAAATTAGAAAACAGAAATCATGAAAACGAAGGGCATACTTTCCTATTGATGCTCTCTCTTCCATTATCTGTAATGCGAATGTAAGAGTCTATATTTGCACTTCTAAGTGGCTCCTGAAATGTGAAGTTTCAATTAGCCCTACCATCATAGATAATCAAATCATCTGATTGAAATTGCAAAACTATCTAACAGCATCTTATAGAATTAAGATGTTAAATGTAAGTATATCATGTCATCAATTTAGTTTTCCTTGCGGAACTTTGGTTTTCCACCACAGAGGCCTCTTTTCGACCATGAATTGCTGCTCCAACATAACTGCACCGATAGCTACATATATTTAATAGGTTATTATCAGGTCATAATCATCGCAGATTGTCAGATTTGGATAACTTCTTGCCCCTTCTGCTTTCCAGAATGCCCATTCTTGTGATGTCACCTTCAGGGCTTGATGTTCTTTTAATCTTATCCTATCTTTAATCAAAGTCGAAGCTATGTTTTTACAGATGATTCTCTACCATCAGTAAAACTTTCAAGATATCCCATCCTGATTTTAATTGAAGTCAATAAATAAGCTATGATGATTCAAATCAACACCCTGCATATTTGGGGTGCTTAGCAAACATTTAATGCGAGAAGATCAAATCTAAAAAGGTGCATTCTTCCATTCCCAGCAAGGTATAATATTTTCACAGAAAGATATGCTTCACAACCCCACCATCGTTTTAATGTAATAAACCACTTGGAAAACCCTTCACTTTCTCACCCTTTCTTTTTCTAAGGAAGATAAAATCATATATAGGAATCAAAGGTAAAGTTGATAGATTCTGAAATATTTGATACCGAAATCAAAATCATGAACTTACATCAATAGATACAAATTTCAGACGAGGAAGAATCCATTTCAGTGACAATTTTTCGAGAGCAGGGGGGGGGGGG
>Ga0307515_10024959_pt1 | contig 10372 bp, 3 predicted proteins | sample 17_EM_MG_FD_194513 | JGI IMG/M metagenome (GOLD analysis project Ga0307515, IMG submission 194513) | Populus trichocarpa ectomycorrhiza microbial communities from riparian zone in the Pacific Northwest, United States - 17_EM | ecosystem: Host-associated > Plants > Roots > Unclassified | place...
AACTTTTAATTTCAATAATATCTGCTAGCTAGGATTTTTTTTATTAATATAAATATTAGAATTGTGTATATTTTGATTAATTTTATAAATTTTAAATTTAATAATTATATAAATTTTTAATGTTTTTAAAAAATTTTAAATTCATGATCACTTTAGAGCAAATCTAAAATTTGATTAATTAAACTATTTCTCAAAATTTGCTAGAATTCTTGCACAATATTGGCAAATCCAACCCTTATAATTATACTCATCATATGCATCATTTATTAATTTTTTCGAGTTCAAATTTTAAGATAAATATATCATATTGATCAGATGGGGGATGTATCTTTAATATTGTTTATAAAAAAATAAAATTAGTTTTGAATAATATATAAGAATATTTTTGTATTTGAAGAAAAATATTAACAAATCAAAGGTTTTAATATCCAACTTAAACTCATCTAATAATTAAGAGAAGGAAATTAGTTTCAAGTTAAAGATCGAATAGGAGTGATCAGGGCTAGTTAGTTGCTGAATAAATTCGAGTCTTCGTTTGATATTTGGAAAATAAAACATTTGTGTAGGTCCATTAATTAATTGTCCAGGCTGTTGTGGAAAAAAAAATGATAAAATAAATAAGGAGATTGACTTGGATGTAACGTGCGTGGAAGAATATTATAAAGAGAAGAAGAAATTAATTATTGATTTGATCTTTATTTATTGGATCTTGAAATCGATACACTCTTTGAATCGATTTCATATATATATATATATATATATTATTCGGTGCTAATATTTAAGAAAGTGAAAGAAGATTATTTTAATCAATCACCATCCAATTAGTGGAGATTATTCTTAAATATATTGATAGAAATATGATTAATTTGTTCAAGATTTGATCAGACGCAATTTAATAAACAATATTAATTAAAAAGCATTTGTTAATTAGAGAAATGCTTCAAGATAAAAAGAAAAGCAATTGGACTGCCACTTCTTGTAGATCATAAGTTTACTCTTCATAAACAAGTTGAAGAACACTTTGTCGCTGAAAAATAAATATGATAAAGTGGTCTTAATTAAGCTTCTTTCATGTGCTCAATTCTTATCGTTTAATCGTAAAGTTTGGACTTTCATGTGGTTGAAGATTCAAGCAATTGTCCTCACTCCTCATGGAAAGATCCCTCTTTGTCTTGTACTAGGAGAAAGAGGATAGCTGGAATCTTCTTGGGAGCATCAAAATATCCTTTAATTTATTGAATATGGAAGTGGACATGCCCCCACTCCGGTTGGCTTGAAATAAATATATAGAGGAGAAAAAATAGTGAAGGATCATGGAAAATCCGGTCACTGTGTGTGAAAACTCATCCAAAAAGATCTCATACTTCAACACACACACGCATGATCTCATGTTTGTCAATGGACAATTCACAACGCAAACTTATTGTAGAAAATTATGTGGGAGTTGAAAGTGAAATTGTATATAATACACGCCATTCAATTTTTTATTTATTCTTCCTACATCATTTATTCAGTTCTTATTCGTAAATAAAAATTATGTGTTTTTTATTTTAAAAACATATTAAAATAATATTTTTTTATTTTTAAAAAATTATTTTTAATATCAGAACATCAAAATAATCTGAAAATATTAAAAAAATATTAATTTAAAACAATAAAAAAAATAAATTTTTTTCAATAAATACCAACCACTACCCAAAAAAAAAAAAAATCTTTTTGCAATGCTTAGTAGTTAGTACAGTCTTCAATGGTGAGATATGGAAAGCAAAGCACAGTGATGATATACATATACACGGAATGGATTTAAGTGCCTGTCCTTAATTAGCAGATTTCCACCTCTGCAGAAGAAATTTCTTCCACGTTTCAGCCAATGAATTAGTTGGCTTTCACACGCCAGGAAGGAAATTAAGGAGCAAGACAATGACTAGCATGACATTGACAAGGATGTCTAGAAGAGTACATTAACAATTGACAAGAGCAGTGCTCCTTCTTATCTCAAATCAAATCAGTGCCCCATTGGGATCTAATCACAGCCTCATAGGTTCTCAGAAAGCTGTGACAAAAGATTTTAATTTTGTTCAGATTTTTTGGGTGTTGAGGGTGATGACAAGTTGAAGTTATGCTTGAGTTAGCTTCCTCCATTCCATCTAGTTGTAGTTTAGAAAAATAGATTTAAGAAAAAAAATTAAATTGTAGTTTTTTTTTTAATCTAAGATTTCAATAGAATTTTTAATAGAATTCATGTAAATATTAACTAATTAAATACTTTTAAATTTGTAATTAATGCAAAACAAAATACGATTTTCTAACCTTTTTATAGAATTCATGTGAATGAATTACACACACAATTATAAATATATACACACACTACATAGAGAAGATGGAGCAATTCAATCCATGACAAGGACATAATATATTGCATTACATATTTATCCTCAAGTGTATTTTAAAACGTTATCTTAAACTTTCAAAGACACACTAACTTAATATAATAATAAGTTAGTTTAATGGATTGCTTTTCATACTATTACGGGTGATCATTTTCGGTTTGGTTCGGTTTTTATAAAAAAAAACCAAACTGATTTAAAAAAAAAACCAAAATCGGTTCAAATCGACTGGGTTTGGTTCGGTTTTTTAGAACAAAAACCAGTTCAAACCGACCAGTTCCGGTTTGGTTCGGTTTGACTCGGTTTTTCAGTTTGGCTCGGTTTTTTTTCAGTTTGTGTTTGGTTTGATTTGGTTTTTTTGATTTCAGGCTTATAAAACCGAAATCAAACCGAATTCTAATCGGTTTAATCAGTTTTTTTTCACGGTTTGGATTTTTCGGTTATTGTTTTCTAGTTTTTTCGGTTTAATCGGTTTTTCCGTTTTTTTGCTCACCCCTATATTATATCATTTTGAGATCAAATATGAAAAAAAATTGTTATATTTTTTTTATAACTGTATAAATTCAGATATGAATAACTTATTTAATACCAAATAAAAATAAAATTTTCTTTTAAAATATTAATAGAAAAGATGATGATATAATGAGGGGACATGCTTGGTGCAACAAATTATGGCGGCCAAGGCCCAAGGCCTGCTATTGCTAGGATTCAGTTATTCAAACCATTGGTCTAATTGGAGAAGAGCCCAAATTTAGTCAATGGAGGCCCATGAGAAATCACCAAAGTCCAAACGCAGAAACCCTAAGGCCTATTGAAAATAAAATCCATTTCTTTCATCAGCTCCATCGGACGTCCTTTCACTTCTTTGCTATTAGCCGAAGCAGCTGCGAAGACAGAACACAGATGGTCTAACTCAATCTCCAAAAGAGGTTAGCCTCTGCCGTGCGTACACGTGGCCAAGGGAGACCGTGATCCAATGAAGTCAATGAAATCAAATCCCCATGGACAATTCTCTTACCGAGCTAAAACTTGGTATTATGATAATTGTTTGATCTTTTCAATAAAAAGCGTTTATGTTCTCATTGTTTTTATCTCTTCTGTTATATAATAGTAATCACACACTATCTTAGTGATATTTTTTTTTTTATCTTGTTAGAGTATAAATGAGGGGAAAAAGAACCAAACTTTTTTGAATTAGACTTTGCTAAAAGAAACGGGTTTAATTTTGTTCACAATAAAGTTTGATTTGATGGGTTTTATTGTAGTATATATTGACTGATATCGGATATAAATTAAGTCTTTTTGTTTCAAATGTTATTAAGATTTAATTAATAGCACTTGAGAGAAATGCTTTTATTTAGATCCACTACCAACAGAATCCTATCATAATTACTTATAGAATTAATATAACTACGTGCCTTTAAAGTTAAATAAATGCATGTACAAATGAATAATTAATTATGAATGTAAATGTTTGAAATGTCATTATAATACAATTATGTATTTGCAATGACATTTTACTCTAAATGCTGTTAATTATATCTATCAAAATCAGTTATAACTGGTAATTAATGTAATTACCAGTGACTTTCGACTGCACGTAGTTGCTACAAAAAATGAAAAGAGAGAGGGAACCTGTAATAATAATAATAATAATGAAAAAATCATCCCATCTTCTTCATTCCTAAAACCCTAGCTAGCCGCCAACATCAACCTAGCCCATTCTGAAATTGACTCGTGTTCCTTTGAACCTTTATTGTTCAAAATAGTTTAAATAGTCTTAATGTTCACTCATGATATTTTTATTGTTGTAAGCATACAATAAACCCATTCTAAAATTCATTCGTTGACCAGATGTTGTTGATTTTTCTTAATTAGTAAAAGGAAGAAGAAGTCAAGGAAATAAAGAACTCAAGAAAATTAAAAAAATATTGTAATTATTAAAATCATCAAACCAGAATCAGAGATCGATGTTCGTGCATTTTGTATAATTTATTTTACAGAGAATTACACCAAACATCCTAGGATTCGATCACAATTACATTTTCTCTTTAGTATTTAAAAAATTATATTTTACGTAATACTATCAATATAGCTCATAACATCTTACATATCGAGTAGTCATGAATGCCTGAAAAAATTCCAAGATATAACAGGTTTGAATTATGACAATCGACCGACGAATTAATATGCTATACTTATTATATGTTTCATCTCCTCCAGTTTTCTGAACTGTTTGTTCCTGAAGGGCCAGGTCCAAGCCAGAAGATTAAAAATAAAAATATCATATAAATATGATTTACTTGACTACTTAAACAGCCTAGCTAGACAAGATCACAATTACTCCCATTGAATGTTGATTTCAAACCTATGCCACAAGTCATCATAACTCTATTGAAGAAAATAATAAGAAACTCTTAAGTCAAATTAAATGCTGTACGTATACTTTTTCCAATTCCACACATTGTGTCTCCTATATCAGCTAGCAAACCCTCTCCGTCTCAAAGACTATCTCGCTCTCTACACATACGTACCAAGACATACATTTGATTCCCTAAGAGTCTCAGCTTTCTTTCGTGTCAAGAATGGGGTCTCGAGGAAAGGCTCGATACTTGACAATAATACTCCTAATTGTTACCATTATTTTGCTATCATGCTCTAACCTTACTGTGATAGCGAGGCCATCAACTCCATGCACATATGACCCCAAAGATGGTAAGTGCAAATACGGTGAACCAGCTGCAGCTCCAGTCGTATGATGAATGAGTAATCGTTTATCCTTGTATTAGCCAAGAAGGCATGGCTACTTAATTATCCATGGTAATTATTTATGTGTCCTCCTTCGCTGGTTTAGGTTACTTCCTAGCTATTGCCATGTTTTCTTTTCCCATGCTTTTTGGCATTTGTACCCATTAATTCTTCACCTTGCTTTGATTTGCCAATGTTATGCTATTAATTAATAAAGTTTCTTCACTTATCTAAAAGAAAAAAAAAAGCTAGCTAATTGTGTATTTATACTTTTATTTTTTTGAGAAGTCGACAGACTCCAATGCATGAAAGGAGTATATATATTCATTCCCTTTCAAGAGATTGAAAAAATTCATTTATTGACCAATATTGATTGTTTGCTAGATGTTGTTGATTTCTCTTAATTGGTAAAAGGAAGAAGTCAAGGAAATAAAGAACTCAAGACAATTAAAAAAATATTGTAATTATTAATATCGTCATACATATATTAGGATTTGAATCTTTAAACATTGAGTACAAACCCAGAGGCCAGCACATTAATTTGCTGTGTATTTCGGTTTTGGGCATCCCAGAATGCTTCTGCATAAAAATAGGAGTAGTAGGAGAGGAAATTAAACGAAAAAAATGTTTTTTTTCCTCATACCTTTCAAAGATATGGCGTCTTACGAGAGACGTCCACGAGATAGATTGAACTATTTTATCATTGGAATTAAAAAAATATATGGATTTTACATTTTGGGTCAAATCAGATTTTGTATCACTCTTGTTTTTTTTAATTAGATTAAAAATTATTAGCAAGATAGTGATAGCCCTTATTCTCTCTAATTAAATTAAAAATTAAATATAAAATATATATATCCATAAGATATGTAAATTTTTACTTGAAGAAGTTAGCTAAAGAATTAATATAAAACTATTTTTACATTTTTAGATTGAAATGATTATTTAACAAATATTAATAATTTTATAGTATAGATAATTGATTATCCATAATTCATGAATTTATTCTTGTGGAATATTACAAAAAAAAGAAGCATTTTACTACTTGAGTCCTCCCGTAGACTGCTCTAATACCAATTGACATAGTGTATAATGTTAAGGATCCTCAAACTCTAAAATTTCACAGTTTTAAATCGCAGAGAAAGAAACTAGGGGTCTCACAAATGTTACAACTCTTACAAAAGGTTGCGGAGAAAAATTTAATATATTTATAAAAGTCTTTATATAATAAATTCTTCCCTAAAAAATAGCCTACAAGAAAGTTTCAATACAAAAAAAATTATTTATGCTTATTAGTAAAATCCTAATTAAATTTTAAATCCTAATCTAAATAGTGAGAATAATCCAAAAACAATAAGAAAAATAAAAACAACCTTAAGCAGTAACTTTTAGACTGAATTTAGCAATTTCATGAATTCAAATGAAGTTGTCTTACTAATCATTTAAGGAACAAGGCCTTTAGAATGTTTTGAAAAAATTTCAGTTCAACCCAATAGTTGGATGATAAGTTATACCTATTTTTATTAGACTACCCATTGGTCTCATTCGAAACTTCTCAAAATCTAAAAAATCTTAACAATGAAACAAATAAAACAAATTATGCTAAGGATAATGAATATAGTGCCCTACTTTAATCCTCTCCACTTATAAAAATAAACTTGCTCTCAATTTAAGTGTTAGAAACTGAACTCTTCCATTCCAAAATCATAGATACTTTGAATATAGCTTTATATATAAAACATATTCTCTAAGTATAATGTCTTTGACTCGTGAGTATCAAATTCTAATTTATGGTGTATGCAAGCTAAAAAAGGATCTATATCAAATATTAAACCTTTTGTTTTTATAAAGTTCACTAGTAGTAGTTCACTGGTATTTTCCTTCACACATTCTTATACTTTAAACATGACATCTGTTGTGAAAAACCTGCAGCAATTATTGATGAATATTGTAAAAGGAGAAAAACTAGAAAGAACACAAGATTTAATGTGGTTTGATAATGTGTTTATATCTACATGAGTGATGAACTTTTATTTTCACTATATGTCAAATAGGATTACATAATGTATATTTATAGTATATCCTAAACCGCTCAAGAGTCTAACCACCTAAGAGTCTAACCGCCTAAGAGATATTATAAATTTTTTAATAATACTCATTTACCATATCGTGGAGGCATTGCCCCGTACCCTAACCTATCAATCATTCTTGATAACAAAATAGAAAATAAATCATAACATAATAGATACCATAATTCCACTTTACTCTAGCATTTATCTATATACATTACAAACTACTTGTTATTATTCATTTTTTGGTTCCCACATAAAAAAGAGAAAAAAAATAAAAAAAATTTATCAGAAGAAAACAAAAAAATAGATAGCAATGAGAAGAAGACACAAAGGCGCCTAGAAAATGGCTAAAGATTGGTTGAGGAAGTTCAAAAATACAAAGATTAAAATTTTACAATATATTTTTGACTGGTGAAGGCTCTATTGACAAAGAAAATTCAATTTGATGAAGAAAAGTCCAAAATCAGATGTTTAAGGACTCAATTAGATTTTGTTGAAAGATTAATTGGGTTTGTAAAGGGTTTGATTGCAAGAAGAATTCATTTTTAAGTCAATTTTGACTTTAATTGAAAAAAACATTAAAGTCTCAGAGTTAAATTATAATCTTTAGGAGTTCATTTGGTCAAATTAGAGGCTAAATTGAAGAAATTGAAAGTTTGTTGATCAATTTAGGATCAAAATGCATAAATTCAAAACTAAGGACTAAAATAAAAAAGGCATCCAACATCAGGGCTGACATTTGAATTTGGTAGGGATGAAATTGAATTGATTCTTAAAATCAAAATTGCAATTGAGAACTTGATTGAATAAAACATTAAGGACTGATTTGAAAATTGACATGTTTTGGCGCTATTTTAATTTAAATGAAACGACCCCATTTCATTCATTGTTCAAACATAAAAAAACGAAGCCTAAAATGGTGTCATTTTGAACGGCACTGTGTATCTTCTTCTTCCTCTAACGCATAAAGACAGGGGAAAAAGGTTTTTCTTCCATTCCTTTGCAGCGTCTATCTCTCACTCTCTCCCTTCCCTTTTCCTAAAAACCACGACACCACCTACACCCCCTTATGGCCTACCACCATGATGAACGAGGCAGAGGGGACAAGCCCTGCGATCGGCTCTAGGATGGCTGCACAAACTGCCCTAACCACCCTACCCCTGCGCCATGACTGGACAGGGGTAATAACTCTCTCTCCTCTCTTTCCCTCTTATAAATACCAGGGATGAGAGACAAAAACAGAGAGATAAAGAGATGAAAAAGGGAGGGAAGAGAGCAAAAAACAGAAGAGAAACAAAAAGAAACAGGGGAGAACAGAGGAAGGAAAAAGGAGAGAAACAAAAACAAAAAAACATAGAAAAAAAAGAAAGAACAGGAGAGACAAGAACGAGAGAAGAAAACGAAAGAGAACAAAAAAAAAAGAACAAATAAAGGACAAAAAAAGAAAGAGAGGAATTTCATGCCCCTATACAGAGAAGAAAAAACCACAGCAGCAACCACCGTTTTTTCTCCCCACCGTTGCCTGCTTTCCCTGTCGCTAGCATTAGCACCACCGTGAAGCCATCGCCAGGTCAACCTTTCCTCCTTCTCGTTTTTCTTCTTCTCCTTCAGTCACCCTCCACTATTCTGCAATTGAACAATGGAGAGTGAATTATAATTCTCTCTCTACTATTCACTTGCAGAACATTGGAGAATCTCTTCACTGTTTACTAGGCCGGACCAGTTCCGATCCAGACTAAAATGGTTGGGTTGGGTTAGGCCTAGTCCTATAAATAGAAAAGAAGTTTTGTAGGGCCAACATTGACCCAACCGTTATTTTAGGCTAGTGTTGGCCCAACTTTTTTTGGCCAACTTTGGCCTAATTTATTTTAGGCCGATCTCATCCCAGACAGGATGGGCTCTACCCATATAATTGGGCTGAGCCCATCCCAATATATTATAATATAATAATTTTATATAATATAATATTATATATGAATTGAAAACAAAAACAAAAAATTCCAAAAATTCTTTAAAATAATTTGTGATTTTCTCGCATTTTTATATCAATTTTGATTAATATTGGTTCATATTTTTATACTGTAACGATACAAATTTGGTATTAAAATACTTGGTTTTCTCTGAAATATTACAAAAAAAAATAGAAATATCTTGTTTTCATATCGTATTTGATCAAGTCTCTCAAAAATATAAAAAATTTCATATCGTATTTTCATACCAAAACAAAAATTCAAAAAATATGTATTAATATGCATTTTGAGCTTTAATAACCAATTTATTAAAGCCTTGAGAATTAGGCCAATATTTTAAAAATATCAAAAAAAATTATTTTATTTTCTTTTAATATTTGGGATTATTTACTTATACGTAAGATGTATTTCTAATATTAACTAAGAGTTAGTTCTTCTTTTTGTCGATATTAGAACAGTTAGATTTTATCCGATAAAATAAGGATCTCCTTACCGAGAATAATTTTTTTTAAATCTTAAACAATTCAATTATTAAAAAACACGACAATACTCTAGTTATATCAGACAATTAAATAATACAACTTATTTTAGGTAAGATATATTTGAGGTCCTAATACTTTTCTTGATGTAACCCGTTCCTGTACTTGATCTTCAAGATTAATTAAAGTTTCTGATGATTAAAATAATAAATGATGAATCTTATTTTTTTCTTTTCATTATTAAAAAACAATAATTTCTTATCCTTTTTATTTTTTTGATTTCTACATACTACGAGAACGCCCGTCGCAACATGTTTCATGTGCGACACTAGCGATCCGATCATTTTACTTGTTTGTTATTTTAATTCCTTGGACTCAGCAAATGGACGAAATAGTCACAGTTTTGCGTGCTCACAAGGGAATACCTATAACCATTCATTTTCAAAGTCAAGACACGCGTGTTCATGTTGTATACGTATTATCATTCATTTTCCAAGTCAAGACCGACTCTTGAATTAATTGCATGAGAAAGGATTTATAAATTCCACAACGAATAAATCAAACCTCTCTCCCATTAATTGCTTTTTTATTATTTCAAAAGTATTTTTCCACCTTCTTATTTTCGCCATGCTTTTTTAATTTTCAATCCAATCAGTCTTTTAATTATCTTTTGTCAATTTTTACTCAGTCTTTTGTACTGTTTTGATGTCTTATAT
>Ga0307515_10024960_pt1 | contig 10372 bp, 4 predicted proteins | sample 17_EM_MG_FD_194513 | JGI IMG/M metagenome (GOLD analysis project Ga0307515, IMG submission 194513) | Populus trichocarpa ectomycorrhiza microbial communities from riparian zone in the Pacific Northwest, United States - 17_EM | ecosystem: Host-associated > Plants > Roots > Unclassified | place...
ATGAACGTATGTCGTATGTGATTAATTATAAACTAAAATAAACGAGTTTGCTTTAAAACTACTCAGTTGATTTTTTTTTAATTAAATAAACTGGTTTATTTTAATTTAAAACATATATATATATATTATTTTGAATATATATATATTATTTTGAATGAGCTTTCCATTATATATATAAAAAAAATCCCGACCCTAACAACTCCATATCATCATAAAATAGAAAATCGAATTTTGCTTGGAAATTTATAAAAATTATATTTTTTTTATTTTTAAAAATTTATTTTTAATACCATCATATCTAAACAATTTAAAAAATATCATAAAAAAATTAATTTAAGACAGATAAATCTTTTGATTTTTTTAAAAAGCACAGCCACGCCGCTAAAACAAACGGCTCTTGGTAGATTGCTTTGGCTACCTCTAGAGAATCTTGTGGTGTCAAGAAAAAAAAATATTGCTAGGTTGTTGCTTGATTTTCCCGAATTAAATGAAAATTTATTGATTTTAAACAATTAAAGCTTTGGAGACCGATTTTGAACAATTAAAAGATATTCAACCCCTTTTCTTGCCAAATTCAGGGACTAAAGTGAATGGGTAGGGGAAGGTTCAACCTTCCTTTTTATCCCTCAATATAATTTTTTTTTTCAATTTGACCCATTGAAATTGCTTTAATTTAAGATTTGACTTTGTAGTTTATTTGGTTGTCTTGGTATAGAGATCTCGCAATAACAAGGGAAATTTATAATGCTTTGTTGATGCTCGATTTTGTAAAACAAAACAAATTCTATCTAATTGAAAATAATTAAGTTTTAAGGAACCAAAATTAAAAATATAACAAGTTTTGGAACTGAGGTAGGAGAATTTGGTTAGCATTTGGGATGTTTCCGCCATTTTCAAACAAAGTATAAGGCGTCATGTGGTTGTCAAACATTGCCATCCACGACAACATTTGAAGCATCACGATATCTTCTTTCTTTGGAGATATTTTCTTTCTTTTCTCCCATTATCCCTTCTCTTCCCCTCGAAATTGATTCTAATCATTCAAATTTTCAAAGGTATCCTTTTATTTATTGAGATTTCAAATTTGATCCTTATTTTTCTTATTTTTAATTTTTTTTGGCTCTTATGTAAAATTTTAATTTATTTTTAATTTCATCATTAAATCCAAATTTGTGATATGTTATTTTTTTCCAATTTGATGCTCATTGTTTTGATCTTTTTTTTTTCTTTTTGTTAAATTGATTTTTCTTTTCAATCCCACTCTTCAATAAAAATTACTAGCTGTCTTCTATTTTATTTTTTATTTCAGTTTTGATCCTTATTCTTTTAATTGTTATTTTTTGAATCCTTTTGTATAATTAATGTTTTTTTTTCTCAATTTTACTATTCAACATTTGATTAGTTGAGAATTGAGATTCGTAGTTTTTCTAAGCGGGGTACTTCTAGTCTAATGACTCGGGTCACTGGTTTGAAAAGTTAATAAGGATTTACACTACTTTTCAGGACTTATTTTTTTTTTTAATTTTATCTTCTGACATTGATTTTTCTTTTTAAACGAGATTTTTTATTTTCTTCACTTTATTTTTCTATTAGGCTATTTCGATCTCATAACCTAGACTATAAGTTTGGCTAATTAACTTTAATTGGCTCGAGCTTTTTTGTGGGATCGCTTTTTTATAATAAAAAAAAGTTACTAATTTTTCGACTCCATCCTTCAAAATTTGGTTCTCTTTGAAATTAATCTTTTATCATTTTTCTTGTTTTGAGTTTTTTTTTTTGGGGTTATCCCATTAGTATAATATGGGTTGTGGGGTTTGACTGTCTTACTTGGTTTTGATTTAACTTTTTAGGTCCTTTTTGTTTGTTGATTATTTTATTGGTTTCATCATTTTACATTTAATTTGTTGGAGATTAAGACTTATGATTTTTTTTCTCATTTGCTTTCTATTGAATTATCCTGCTTTTATTACTCAGGTTCTAAGTTTGTCATATTAAATTGGGTTTACTCGGGTTAATTTGTTTTTATATTTATTTTAATCTAATTTAATCTTTCCATATTTAGTTCACTAAGAATTGAGTTATATCAAAAATTTTTCTTTTGAATTTTTTTTTAGGTTATCATAACTATTTTTTTTAATTTGATCAACTTGTTGTTATTGTCTATTTTTTATCAGATAATTAAATTAAAATCAATTTATTTAATCATATTGAGTCTATGATCTAAATCATACATTATTTTTTTTCTTCTTTAAAATATGCTTGTGATGCTTGAACATGAATCCAGCTTACACTGTAGCACGGATGCACAAATCTAGTTTGATCTAATCCTAATGAGTTTATATATATAAAAACAAAGCTATGGAATAGCAATTAGTGAGTGAATTTGTTGCCAGATCTCGTGGAATTACTGTATCGGACTATTGAAATTTGAAAATAATATCGAATGAAAAATACAAAAATCCAGTACTTCGTACCAAAACAAAATCCAGTACAGCAGTTCAATGTCTACTTGGTTTCCATCAAGGTATTTAACTCGCTTTTCGTTATATAGGTTTGATAAAAAAAATTCGAACATTTTCCAAGTGTATGTTTACTTAAAAAAAATCTTAATCACGTATAAAAATTCATGTATATATTTAATTAAATAAATTGATAATTATTCAATTCCTTACCGACTTAAGTTAATTATTCAACTCAGATTTAATTGAGCTAAACATTTTTTTTAATAATTTTTTTAATCAAAAATAAATACCTATAAAATTGAGAATTAATTAAATACCAAGACAACTAGATAAAAATATCAAACAAAAAAAAATACATTAATCAATAAAATATTAAATGATAAAATTAAAAAAAAAATAAGCAAGAAAACAAATACAATTGTGATGGGTAAGATTTGGAGGGAAAAAAAGGAAAAGGGCCAAGGTGTGCTGGCATAAAGCATCCCATGTGTTTGAGCTTTATTTTAAAAAAAAATATCTTAAGAGACGGACAACAATTTTTTGAAAAACTAGTAAGTAATACATTGCATGTTGTAATGGGTAAGATTTGGGGGAAAAAGAGGAAAAAGACCTAGGCGAGCGGGCCTAAAGCATCCCATGTGTCTGAGGTTTATTTTTTTAAAAATATCTTAAGAGACGGACAATGATTTTTTGAAAAAAATAGTAGGTAATACATTGCATGTTGTGCCTAGATTTTGGTGACCTCTGGTTGCTAGAAAATCATATTATGACGTTTTAGATTAAAAAAAAAACTCATTTTCAATAATATTCTGACCAAAAAAGACCCTAAATACTTTGTAAAACATATTTATTGCCTCAAATAACCCAAAAAAACCTGAAAACCCACAATAAACCCCCAACCAAAATTGTTTGTAGACTCAAATCTACCATTTAAGGTAAGTTCAAGTGAAAAAAAAAAAACACAATGGATAAACTATTCACATAAAAAATAACTCATTAATGCCAAAATATCTCTTTTTTGTGGCCTTAATCATTGTAAATAATAATTTTTTCTCTTTACCATCGAAATCTGATCACTTTTCCTCTACTCTCTCAAGTTAGAGAGAAAAAATTGAAGTTTAGGATCAAAATCAACTTTAATTTTATTTTTTGAAAATTGAAGGGACCACAAATTATATAATTGGGAAATTACAAGGATTAAAATGCACACTACACACAAACTTTGTTAAAATCACTTATTCCCCGTGTTCTTCTCTTAGGTCCTCTCGTTTCTTAGCGCGTTTGGTACTGCGCTTGAAAAGCGTTTTCGAAAAAATTTGAAATTTTTTTTGCTTTAAATTAATATATTTTTGATGTTTTTAAATTATTTTGATGTATTGATCTCAAAAATAATTTAAAAAAAACAAAAAAATATTACTGACATACTTTTCTGAATAAAAAGAATTTTGAAAATCCTTAATCTCACCTGTTCTAATAAATTAACCCTGGCCTTCAATTCGACAATTTAAAAATGAAAAAAAAAGTTTTATAATGAAAAAAATGTTCACTTTGAGAGAGGCTACAGTGCGATCGAGGAGGAACAGTAATTCCCCGCGCCTTTTAGTTTATAGTGTAATGTAATGTAATGAGTAGTGGTGGTGGTTGTTGTGCACGCGCTGCTAGCCCATCCACCTACTTCCACAATTCTATATTCAACAGTAACCTGTCGGTCTGTCACTCCCTATGTACTGTTTTTTTTTTTTTTTACAAAACAAAAAAGATTCAATCACTATTACTTTGTACTTTTAACAATTCTTATTTTATTTTCACTGTTACTGTAATTTCAATTTAAGTTACCTTTGCAAAATATAATAAAATTGAGTTTGCATTGTTCATCACTATTCATTGGACGGTTCATATGATATAACGTTTTTTTTATTTAAGTTATATTTTTTTATTTATAACTACTATTCCAGATTATATTAGCATGATTTTATATATTGATATTTTTTTATAATTTGCATTTTCTTGCATGTATAAAGTGTTGAGAAATATTCTAGTAACGAATTAAAAATCAGTTTTGTAAAATAAAAATTTATTTATAGTTAAAAAATTGAAAAGGAAAATGACCAAATTTTTAAAAAAACATATCCCATCTAGATTTTAGCACATAAAACTTTAATTAACTCCCTAAAGTTTTAATTTATCTATTTATTTGGTCCCTATTGTTTTGTTATTTCACATTTCAACCCCATGCTTTAATTTTTTAACTAGTTATTTGACTCGCACATCATCGTGGGTCATAATTTTTTTAAAAAATAAAATTCAGAATACAGGTTATTTTTTAAAACAACTCAAAGTATAAATAAAAAAGCTCATGCAAGTATTTAATCAAATAAACCGATAATCATTTATGTAAATAAACCAAAAAAATCGTTAACAATAACCAGGAGAGAAACTAGAAAAATTGAAAGGCAGATGTAGGCCAAGATATTTGATCTTATAAAATGAGATATTTACATGTTTGTGTTTACTGAATTTATTTATTAAAATTAATAAAAGATAATAGAAACATAAAACAAATATAAAACTAACTGAATAAAATAAAAATCGAAAAAACATTATACAGTGCCAAACATATAAGAAATATTTTAAAATAAATAATTTTTTTATGAAACAAAGCTCACATGTATAAAATAAAAAGAATTACTCAAAAATTAAATACAAGCAAAATTATTATTAAAAAAAGGCCTGCAAAACACACGACCAAGGTCATGAGAACAGAATAAATTGATAGATAAAAAATTAAAGATAACCACAAAATCTTCGAAGGCTGAAGGATGAAACGAAAGAAAAAAACCACACAAAAATTATGATTAAAAAATAGATGGAGAAAATTAAAATAAAAAATAAATCAGAGGGCATAAAAAAAATTGGAGGGTTAATTTAAAAACAAATAATCTTTAACAAAAGGAAAATTAAATCAAAATAACGAGAGCTAAATTGAAAATAGTAAAACAACATAAATTTTGATTGAATGATGGAATTGAAAACAAATAAGACTTTAATAAAAGAGTCGAGAGGAAAAAAAATATAAAATTAAAAGAATAAGGATATAATTGAAGAAAATAATATATGATACATTATAATTCAAGGACTAAGTTGAAAACATTTAAAACTCTTATAATGGAACCATTAATAAGAATAGACAATAAAAAACATAAGGACTAAAATTGACAAATATAAAAATAAGAGGATAAACATACACTCTTTTCTGGAAGAAAGATAAAAGAAAAAAAAAGACCGCTGACACAAACCAACTCTCATCTGCTACCACGGGCCACCTCATAAAGAAAAAAACATAGTGGTGAATCTAAGGATACCATGGAAGGACAGTTTAGCCACCAGATGGCACCGCATGCGTCACCTAACACACCGTGGCCAACACCCACTTAGGGCGTGCCGTGCACGCGCTAATAGCTTTTTCTAATAAAAAAATACTTCCCCAACTTAAAAAAAAAAATGCCCTTTATGAATCTGGGAATCGAAAAAAAAAAAAACCATCGTGAAAGTACACAAATGCCTTAGACACTTGCCTTGATTTTTGTCATTTCTAGGGGTATAAATGTATTTCCATTGTATTCTAAAATGTTTAAAACAAAAGAAAAAACTTTCATCACAACAACTCTAGTGTTTTTTGACCTTGGAAGTAAATAAGTATTTTAACTATTTCAAAGTTTTTGAAAAGACTAAATCACCGTTTGTCAATAGTTCAAGAAATTGATAACTCTACAGGTAAAATAGTATTTTACCCATGAAAAAAATAAAAAATATGAACATACCCCTAAACAATCCTCTAATGACAAGTGAATATTTGAAAAAGACTAAATCACACTTGGACCGTGATATTTTTTGTTTCAACTAAAGGATAAAAATGTATTTTTACTGTAACGATACATAGTGAACCGCGTTTTGTGCTACAGTGAAAAACCCACACATTATATATTTTTGTTAGACATTTTAGTCACTCGATGTTGAAATAAAAAAAAATTTTCAAAAAATATTAAAAAGAGAAAATGTATTCGAATATCTATATTTTGGCCACTAAAAATATTAATCATGGTATCAATGAGTTTACTTCTTTAAAAAGAATTTAATACAGGTGGTGTTGCGCTCTAACCATGATAGAAAAAATAAATCGAGATCTTTCAAGTTTTTTTATTCATTTAATTTTTATTTTTATAAGATTAGGGGCTGTTTGGGAATTAAAAATTAGTATATTAGAGTTTTTAAGGTGTTTTAAAAATAAACTGAAATGAGTTTTTTGAGTAGCAAAAATCACGGGCACAATTTTTTGGTTATCAAATGTGAACAAAAAATGGTTTAGAGGACGACAGGCCATTTGTTGGACGACTTGTCCATTTAGAAAAAAACCTAGAGCAGACTTAAAACAGCAACTACGTGAGCAGGCGTGTGCTTTTGGAGACACGCAGGCTTGATTTTTTTATTTTTTTTGATTAATTCCTTGTTTAAATTTTAATCAATGCCCTATTTCTTATTTATTTATTTTTCGTCTCTCTTATTTTTTTAGTTTACTGTTTTTTTAAATAATAAATATTGTTTTTTATTTTTATCAAATAGAATGTTATAAATTATATTTAATTCTTTTGTATTTTATATAAATAAATTTACAATTATTTATAAAAATAAAAATAGATTTTTACTAGCAAATATAATTAATCTCCAAGATAAAATAAATAAAAATGTATAAAATAAAATAATAACTACAATTATATATATATATATATATATTTATTTTTAATAATTTATGATTAACGGTTTACCTAGTTATTTGACTGTGATTTTTATTTATTAGTTTATATATTTTTTAATTTATTTAATTAAATATAAATATATTTTTTTAATTATAAAAATAACGATACATTGACGTCTTTCTTATCTTGCATTAGAAATTAATTTGAAAATTTATCCGCGAATTAATTAGGTTACAGTGCTAATCAGAATACGTTGAAATAGCAGGTTAAACGAATAAACTACGACCGTGGAAATAGTAGGTTCTAGTTTGGATTTTTTAAAAATTGCTGACAAAAATTCGATGCCATCTGGCTTTAATGGACATTGGATGAACCAATAAAACGTTGACCAACTTATTTTCAATTTCTCATTTTTTGTAATAATTATACAATTGTTTTAATGCAAAACAACAAAATCATTTTCTATTTTATGCCCTATTTAAAATCACGAATACATAATAATTTGAGTTTTTTCATATATTTTACACATTCAATTGATCTACAAGTTGATTAAACATGGTGGAGTTTTATAACAACTGTGCTTGAAATTAGATTAAATATGACGTAATCAATTAATCATGTTCAGTAATTATTTTAATTTAATTCAACATGATTCTAATTTCCATGATTTATTCCTATCACAAATCTTTTATGACCTACAAGCGGTTTAATTTTTTTTAATCGAATTCTAAAATTAAATTAAGCATGATTTAAACAAATTTTGGTCTGGAATTTTCTCCTTCGACCTTTCGCCTTCCTTGAGTTTCCAAATGCATATGAAACCCCTTTCCTTCTGATTTAACAATATATATATATATTTGTTTTTTAAAAAACAAATTGAAGATATTTAATTGCGAGATCTTGTTACAAGAAACTATCCGGTAGGACCGGCACCTGACATTCTCTCTAAGCAGTAACCACAAACAATCACCAGATCAAGCCTTCAGTATCGCTCACCGTTGATTTCCCCCCAACGTTTTAAGATGAGATCATGACCACAAATGAGATGATCTCACAAGCGTATAACGAAGTAGGTTTCCACTGAGAATATTCCTACAAGGAAAGTCACAGTTGTATTTTGTGGAATAAATGAATCAACGCATAACAATATTAGCGCCCGCCGTACCCACCAAAATAAAACAAGTGTGCAAAGTAATTACCAATTATAATAAAAGATAAAAATTGAATAAAAAAAAGGAAAGGAAATCCATAATAAATAAAAAATAAAAAAGAAAGAAAGGAAAAGGCAAAGAAAAAGAGCAAGTGAAAGTGGTGGTGGCTGTTTCGATCATCAGATCCCGCTCCAATTGTGAGAAAAAATTTAGTTTGTTAATTTGTTAATCGTCGCCTTAAACAAGGTGTTCTTAGGACGTGTGTTTCCTTATCGCTTTGATTTTTTTAAGTTTTTTTTGTTTTATATTCTCCTAAAATCTAGTTTTTGAATCATTTCGTTTTGTTTGGGGATTTTAGTGCATTTTTTGAAAGAAAGAAAGAAGGAAAGAAGATGTTGGGGATTATAAGGCAAAAGGTGAATGCCGGAGGTTCTCCTATTTTGGTATTTTTTTAAAAATATTGTTGATTTTGTATTTTTATTTTTTGATTCATTTAATTTGTAGCTTGTTCATTTGCTATTCTCTTCTTATTTTTTTTTTGGTTTTGTGTGTAGGCTTTTGGGCAGAGGATTCGCCCTGCGGTATCGGCATGGAGAGGTTATTCATCTGCAGCAAAAGAGGTAAATGCAAAGCCCTCTTTTCATTTCCATTGTAATTTTTAATGAATTTAACGTAAGGCTTTTTTTAATTTCTAGTCTTGTATGAGGTTTTGGATCCTTCTTTTTTTCCCCTTTGTTGGGGTGTGGAGTTCCATTTTTGAATGTTTTTGTTATCTCGTAGTTTAGTATGCTTCGTTTTTCCAGAGTAGATAAACTGAGATTTTGCATTTGTTGATTCGATAATCATGCACAGATGACAGTTAGAGAAGCGCTAAACTCTGCACTTGATGAGGAAATGTCTGCTGATCCTAAGGTTTTTTTGATGGGGGAAGAGGTAAGAATAACTTCCAATTTTTGAATGGAGTTCTTTTTTCCCCTAGTTTCATGTTTCAATGTTTTCTCTTCTTATGTGTTTTATGTTTGTGTGAAATGCAGGTTGGTGAATATCAGGGTGCATATAAGGTCAGATTTTCTTGTCAATGATATAAATTTGAAGTTTTTCATGTTTTTTGATAGCCCTCTCTCTTAAATAAATCGAAAAGTCTGACAGTCCATTCGCTTTGAATGTTTCATTTTCCATAGATATCCAAAGGGCTTTTGGACAAGTATGGTCCTGAGAGAGTTCTTGATACACCAATCACAGAGGTTGATTTTATTTCTTTAATTTATTAATGCGGAATTTGATTTTTTGTTTCATTTCTTTGGTGATGGTTGTTGGCTGACCACCACCTGCTTTTCTTACATGTCTAACAGGCTGGTTTTACTGGCATTGGAGTTGGCGCTGCTTACCATGGTCTTAAGCCTGTTATTGAGTTTATGACATTCAACTTCTCTATGCAGGTTAGTAGGATTGCGTATGGTTTATAAATACCTTGTGGAAGGAAATTTTCTAATTCAATACTGGCAAATAAATGTTTGGGCACCAGATAATACATCAATTAAATGTATTTTAGGGTGGTGTTGATAGAGTATATTTCTGTGATGTTTCAGATCTCTTTTGCTGTAAGTTTTAACAAAATAATCCTTAGTTGTTCTAGATTTTGGCTTTTGTTGCAGGCAATTGACCACATCATTAATTCGGCTGCAAAATCAAACTATATGTCTGCTGGGCAGATATCAGTGCCCATAGTTTTCAGAGGGCCCAATGGTGCTGCCGCTGGAGTTGGTGCCCAACACTCTCATGTATGGTTGAAGCGCTTTCTTATCCATCTGTCATTTTGCAAGCACACATACTCTCTCTCTCAAGCTGCCCATTTCATTCTCTCTCTCTCTCTCTCTCATTTGAAAGTCAAATGTTTTGAGTTGACCCTACTCAAAGAGCAGCTCTGCCACTGCTTGGGCGACAGTATGCCAAGCACTTTTCTCTTGCACTATAAAATTTTTATGTTACTTGCCAAATTGTGAGA
>Ga0307515_10024961_pt1 | contig 10372 bp, 5 predicted proteins | sample 17_EM_MG_FD_194513 | JGI IMG/M metagenome (GOLD analysis project Ga0307515, IMG submission 194513) | Populus trichocarpa ectomycorrhiza microbial communities from riparian zone in the Pacific Northwest, United States - 17_EM | ecosystem: Host-associated > Plants > Roots > Unclassified | place...
GTAATGTGAGAGACAAGCAGCTAAAATGGAAAATCCAGACTTTTTACCCTGAAATCTTCTCACATTTCACCATCCCAGAGTTCATCCAATGTCCTGTATGCACCATAAGTCCCATGCACAAGAGTAGTTCCTGTAACAAGCCTCTCCTGCATGTTTAAATTATAAGGTTAATCATTTTGAAGGAAGTAAATTACTTCTTATAGCTCATGAATGATTTAGTTGCGTGCAATTACTTGATAAATTCAGGGAGCCAATCTATGACCCCAAGATTCATCAAGTATGTAAAACATGAGCCTAAATGCATTAACGCAAACAGACCACTTGCATGACCAGACCCACAAAATCTTGCAGGCAAATTCAAGCAAATTTTTATATAACCGTAGTAAACTATTACTTACTCAGAACTACAATTATAATCAGATATATAGTAGGTGCAGTGCAGCTCGAGAAAAAAAAATGTATTAGGTAGAGCAAGTGCACAAAAACATTCACACAGGCATAAAACATTGAGAGAGAACCCTGTCACTTGCCTGCTCAATTTCTGAAAGCTTGGAAAATAAGCCTTCAGGAATAGACCAGTAAAAAATGTCAATGTTTTCTATGATTCTTGCCTTGTTTATGCTTTTAGGTAGCACACTGTGGCCCATGTGGAGTCCCCACCGAAGAGCCACTTGTGCTGGAGATTTGCCTAATTTCTCTGCTATCATTTTAAGAATTGGATTCTTGAGAACCTCAATCTTGATCTTCTGTGAACCTGCGGAACCTAATGGTGCATACCCCTAAAAAGAGCAGGGGGGAGGAAACAAAGGAGGACAAATTACCATCACAGTGATTAATAATTTGACCCTTTTCCCCCTTTAAAATGAATAGATTTATTGCATTAGAAAAGGAAGATTTATAAACAAACCAGGAGAGAGATCAATATTGCAAAGTCAGTAGCTCTTGACAAGATATTCCAAAAGATAGACTACACTACCTAAGATTCAAACAGGAAATGCAGCCACCAAACAAACATAAACGAAGGAATCGTTCACAGGCATCCAGAAAGGATAAAGCCACTTGCAGTGAAGGACAAAAGCAAACTATCAACAATGTGGTAGGCAATCCACATCAATGATCAATAAATACAGAGAGATAACTATATATTACAACAGAAAAATGCATTATTATACTCTATAGAGAAGATAAGAATACCTCAAACAATAAACACCATCACTTGGACAGCACAAATAACAGAAGCTAGACTAGTGCTCGCTAGGTCTTGTGGTTTGGTGTAATAGTTCCAAACCATTGGCGGCGGCGGCAACAGCAGAAAATAATAATGCAGCAATAATAATCCAGCACTTTAAAGAAGAAAAGAAGTTTAACTCAAAATGAATAACAAAGAGAGTGTTCAATCTTTGAATATGTTAGAAAATCCTTCATCTATTCATATGCCCTTGTAAGAATTTGAACAGCAAAGTGAAATCCGAAACCCTTTAACAACAAAATCAATCTATTGTTGCAAAGGGTCAGGAGAAAATTTATTAAAAAGTGATACATGATAAGGAATCAACATCTTCATACCATTCTTTTTCAAAGATCCACGAGAAGACTACTACTCAAGTGCTTCTATTTCATACTCACAGATAAGTGAACTCCCTCGGATTGACAAAATGCATGAAGCTTTGGCTGCTGCCATACAGGGTGACATTCCACTTGGTTCACAGCAGGACGAACACGTGCTGCTGCTAGAAGATCTCCAAGCTTCTTTGATGAGAAGTTGCTGACTCCAATAGCACGAGCCTTGCCAGATTCATAAAGTGCCTCCATTTCTCTCCAAGAAGCCAGTATGTCAGGTTGGGTAAGGTTTTCAGGTTCATAGCCAACGGAATCCTTCTTCATGCTTACTGGCCAGTGGATCTTCAAGATGATGAAAAACAATTCAAGAAAGTTTGACCAAGAAAGAAATGTCATGACTCAGGATTTTACTTCAAAAATTGTTGAAAGGCAGACCCAGAAAATTTAATGCATAATGCTAATAACAAGTATAACTCAATGTGTATACATACTAGATATAGATTTACATAATCAAGCTGCAACTCATGCAAAGTTCTATCTAATGCCCCTGACACATCTTCCGGTGCTTGTTCATTGCAACTGCAGATCATTATGTATTCTGAAACAACCTACACAAATTTAATTGATATTGCAATCTTGATATCTTGTTACTGAAAGTTTCAACTTGATGAAGTCTAATATATTCTTACAATAAATCACTCTTACATACCAGAGTTTGGAGGTGATCCACAATTCTTCACGCTTCACTACACCATCATCGAATAACTTCTTCAATGCACAACTATCCTGAAAAACCAGCAACTAATTCTCAAGATGGATTAATCTTTTGTTTTGTTTTCTTATCACCGCTAGACTGGAACACAATGATGAATTAATTCACATATCAGCAAGTTTATATCGCTGGCATTAATGGAGGCTTGGACCTTGCATGCTCAAGCCAAATGTTTCGGTGACAGAAGGCCAAACATCAAGCAGGGAATTAATAGGTAGATAATGTTAGGAAAGTTTAGGATGGAAACAAATATGGAGTTGGCTTAGAGGCGTGAAAACACTATCTTTAAGGTGTTTATTTGTCCCACACAGAGACAACACCTCCAGGATACAACTAAGCCCTCTAAACCTCTAAAAGAATGAGAAGATGAGACCAAGAAAAGAATATGTCTTTTTGTTGTTATTTCTTTTATGTATAGTAACATGCTTTTATAGACTTGAAACATTATGATGAAACAGTATAACTGTTCATCAAACAATATACTATTGATGAAACCGTATGACTGTTCATCAAACAATATGATTGTTGATGAAATAATATGATTGTTCATGAAACAGTATGACTATTCATGAAACAGTATAACTGTTCATATTAAGTTCCAAATGCTATCTTTTGATATTATAAATATCCATATAATAACATTAGGAAGCCAAATAGGAGAGTTTGTCCACCATGACTTAATTTACTACACAATAGAAACCCACACTTAAAAACATTAGGAGGGAGTGTTTCTTTCTAATATGGGATAAACATCTTTTCTTTATTCATTTACAAACTACACCAACAGATAAAGCACAAAGAATTACATGAATATGCTTAATGCAGAGAGCAATAAAAACAAGGAAATGGCCGACCATTTCATCTTCCAAGACTTAAAAGGGTATTTCAACATTTATGTAATACCATTGTCAAGCGCAGTGAGTTGACACAGTCCATTTTACGATTTGTACCTTGTAAGCATTAGACGATCAACTATATAATCCCATAAGTTATATAGCAGCAGGGCAATAACCTCTTCCATTGCTCAAATGAAGGAGGAATAAACAATTAAGGGAAACATCACCTCTATCTCGTTGCAGTAAAGTAGCGCACAGTCAATATGTCTATAACCCACCTGCATCACAATTATTTCACACGCAGACCACTATAAGCTAATTACTTTTGGGTGGAAAAGAGAAGCAAATTTAAGAGAGTTAAATCCAATAAGAAAAGAAAAACAAAATTAGTCGTTGTCTATTCAACACAAAAACCTCAAGAAAATCACTCTAAGGATATTATTGATAGGTAAAGGTAGGAAAGCATTAAAAAAAAAACCAGCCAACCTTAACAGCAGTAGTGACAACATCACCAATCACACCAGGGGCAGCCCTCCATGTTCCTAACCCAACTGAAGGGATTCTTGCTCCATTCTTCAGCTCAAAACTGTGAATTGATTTCCCCATTTTTATTTATTTTTTGTTATGGCAATTAGCAAAGAAATGGAATCCTGAAATGCTGCGATCTTGCTTGCGAACCTCAAGTCTCAAGGTTAAAAAACTGTGATCTACCATGTGTGCTCGGGAACAATGCTGTTTTTTCATTCTAGTCCTTGAACTTTTCATTGTTTTAATACATAACTTCATTTTCTTCACTTTTAATCCTTAGTTGATGAAGGAGAAGAGAGAAAATCATGGAAAAATTTTTAGGAGAGACAAAGTGATCATTTAATCACATTTCAGTTAAAAAAAATTTGATATTTATATCAATAAGCTTGTCTTCTCAAGAGAGGAATTTAATAAAATTGTTATTAGAGATAATTAAAAATTTTAACAATCAAGTTAAATTTTGATTAATTTAATATCACAATAAAAAAAAATAAGGTAACAACAAAAAATAAATAAATAAAAATATTAAAGACATTCAATGTAGTTAAAAAAATAATTACGATTTAAAAAAGGTTAAATAAGCTAAAAACTAACATAAGAGGGGTATTAATTAAAAAACAAAATTAAAACATATTTTATAAAAAGATATAAAAAAGGTATTAGTTGAAAAAAATAATAAAAAAAGTAATTACAGAAACGCAAAACGATCTAAAAACATAAAAAAAAATTAAATTTTTTTTTTCAAAATTTGAGGGAACGCAGTTTGCACCGTGTTCCCAAACATGCTTTTAATGGATGTGGTTTTCACTTTCAATGATGCCTAAAAAAGTAGATTGAATCTCATAAGACTCTCCTCACCTTGTGAAACTTGTTGACACCAATTTTAATATTTTTTGTGGTTGGGATCGTTGCTAACGAAGATCTCTCTCTCTCTCTCTCTCTTCCAGAATCTGACGACTCCTCTCTCCCCTCCAATGAAAAAATTACTAGAAAAAAAGAAAATAATTTTTCGTACTAAGATGTATTTTAAAAAAAAATTAAAGGGACCATGTAAACCCCCGTAAATAAATAAATAAATAAAAACAAACATAGGATCGAAGTAATGAGGTCTCGATGAGTAATGAAGATTCGGTATGAAATAAATGAATAAATAGTAGGAATGATAATAAATGTGTCATGTGAGAGAGAAAATGATCTCCATGAACAATTTTAAAGGTATCGTTGAAGTCGAAATGAGAGTCATGATTTTTAGTTTAAAACTCGTAATGTTGGTGAAACCAGTAACGAGTTTTATTGGATAAAAGAATAAGAAAAACGAGAAGATATGTAAACCCGGATAAAAAAAACTTATTTCAACAAATTAGTGATAAATATGGTAATATTGAATTTATTGAGATAAATAAAGGGAAAATGTCATGAGAATCTAAGTAAATAAAATAATGCATGAAATGTGTGTTAATGGGAAAGAAATGATGATGCAGAATAAGCATGTACAATGAATGATGTGTTATTGAGGTTCTACATGATTATGATATGATTGAGAAATGAGTATAACTATACAGGATGATTGTCAATAACTTGGGACCTCCAGGTATAAGGGAAACTCTACCGAAATTTCGGCGGGAATTTCAGCAAGTCTCAAATAAGTTCGATGGAAGAAAAAAAATAACCATTTTTTTTAAGTTAAGGCTCAAAGCTCTTTTACGAATGTATTAAATTACGGGGTGTTACAAACCAACCACCTTACAGCAAAAAAAGATTGGGGGGGTAACAAATTTGAAAGTGTCACCTAGGTTAATCACGTTTTTTACTTTAGTCATCTATCTTTTATTTAAACTCTCCCTCTAATAATGAACATGCAATTAGATGCTAATTTGAATTTAAAAGAACTCAATTGTGCAAAGAAAATTTTTTGAGATGCTAAAGGATAAAATAGAAAATTTAAAAAAACATCACTGCTCCCATCCAAAATGTTTTCAACTACAATGAAAACACCACAAGACTTAATTTTTGTTAATATGCATCAATTTTAAGCTCTTATATTTTCATATGTAAGATTTAATTGTTGGAAACCACTAAATTCCCGATATTCTTAGCTTAATATGTGAGAATAAGTGCATGTTGTTTTATCTAAGTTTTTTAGTTTTTTTTATTCAATTTGTTCTCCCTTTTGTCATTGTTATATAATTCACAAAATTAATACTAGTGATTAAGTGCTAATATAAAGCTCATCGAGTGTTTATTTTTGTAGTGGAACATGCTTTTCAAACTGTTTTTCAAATGAAAAAAAATATAAAATTGATGCTTTTTAGGTGTTTTTTTTAATGATTCTAATGTGTTGACACAACAAATAAAAAAATATATATAAAAAAAATTTGGATACATTTCAATTGAATTACATTGAGAAAGCATGGGAAAATTACAAACCTTTATAGCCTATACAAAACTCCAAGTTGGTCCAATCATGCTTTTGAAAAATTTTAAAATTTTTGACCTAGGAGCGAGTTTGACAGACCTAGGCGCGTGGGTCTAGCTTGGTTGCGAGGCCTAAGCGGTTAGGTCTAGATCCAAGCATCGTGGGTTTGGCAAACACGCTTGATTTGACAAATAACAAACAAAAAGGACAATTGTGCACGTTAGTTGTCAGGAGAGAGAAAAGAAAGAAAAAACACAAACAATCAATCACCGGCGGCAACCTAACTAGTATTTGTCTACACGCGCCACACCACGTGGAAGAGGGCACGACTGCGCATCTAGTGAGACGGTGGATGGCCAGATTTGGCCACCAGGAGGCGTAACACGCGCCTTTTTAATGGCGTGAGTGCCACCCTTTTCCCGAGAAAGAAAAAGAAAGCCAAAGAAATATCTTGTGAAAAGATGAGAAATTGAAAGTGAAACTATTATTACAATCCACAGAAAAAAGTCTCTTGATCTACAGTGATTTCCCCACATCATTTAGCTTTTATTATAGTAATCACTATTTAAAAAAGGTTAAATAAGCCAAAACAAAATGACATAAGAGGGGTATTAATTAAAAAAACAAACTTAAAAAATATTTTAAAAAGACAAAAAAAAAGATATTAATTGAAAAAAACAAAGAAAATTACCAAGAAAGGAAAAACTCAAGCGCGTGGGCCTTGAAGCCCAGGCATGTGCGCCTGGGCCTGCTATTTTTTTTCCAGGTCATCTGCATTTTTTTTTTAAAGAAAGAATTGGCAGACAACATGTCACTTGCTGTGGCAGATGACGTGTTGCCTGTCAGCTCAGAATTCAACCACTATTATAGTGGCTAAAAAAACCAGGTTTGCGAGTTTTTTTTACCTAGATCTGCCAAAAAAAAACTCATTTTTTCACCAAAACATCTATTTTCAACCATTTCAACCACAAAACACCCTTAAAACACCAAGAAACCAACATATCAACCTAATAAACCCAAAAAGGTCCAGACCTCTAAAACAAACCATAAAAAATATTGCATCTTTTACCTAGATCTGGTTTTTTTAGGCTACATTAAGACTTAATACAACCACTGTAAGACTTTCCTCACCTAGTGAACCCGTTTAACCTTGTTGTTAGACTCTAGAGGTGTTTAAATCGTTGGCCCGCAGACATACCACAGGTTAGATCAATTGTTTTAGTGCAAAAAAATGGATAGACATTGCTAACGTGTTTTCTAGTACAAAAAGATTTAAACTACACGAGGGTTTGTATGAGGAAAAAATAATTATTCTTTTTCTATTTGCTACTAACATTTATTTCGGGTATAAACAATGTCTTTAAAAAGTGTTGAACAAAAAAGAAAAGAATTGTGGAGGAAAGACATGATAGAATGGAAGCTATGATGGAAGTGTTAATGGATAAGTTTGGTGAGATGATTAGTGATTAGTAGACAAGGAGTTCCTAGTCGTAAGGAAAAGAAAGTTGAAATGCCTACCATTAGGGCTACAATGAATGATGAGAGTGTGGGCGATAATTATGAAGAAAAGTAATAGAAGTTCTCAAAGCCTGGTGATTAGAAAGTTGCTATGAAATTGGTAAAGAAGCAACAAAGAGAGAACCCCTTTCATATTGGATGTCATATTAGTAATAAGGTGTGTAATATGATTATTGATAGTGAAAGTTGTACTAACGTTGCTAGTACTATTCTTATTAAGAAATTGGATTTGAACACTGTTGAGCATAATAGACCTTATAAGCTTTGATAATTGAATGAATGTGGTGAAGTTATGATTATTAAATAGGTTTTGATTACCTTTTCAATTGGAAAGTATAAGGATGAGGTTATGTGTGATGTGGTTCTCATGTATGCTAGTCATTTATTGTTAGGGAGACCTTGACAATTTGACAGAAAGGCAAAGCATGATGGATTTAAAAATAAGTATTCTCTTGAGAAGGATGAAGGGGCACACACACTTGAATCATTGTCACCTAGACATGTTTATGAAGACCAATTAAAGCTGAAAAGAGAAAGCAAAACCGAGAAGACAAATAAACCATATGAGGTCATGTGTAACAACCTCAAAAGTTCAATCAATATATTCATTTAACTTCCACATAAAGGGTAAATGGAGCAATTTTTTATTTATTAAGTTCACCAAAATTTCTAATGAAATTTCGGTAGAGTCTCCCCTATACCAGGAGATACCAAGTTATCAACAATTTACTCTGCACACAATTATAATCACATCCCACCCATAATCACATCCATAATTGGTACAAATCAACCATTTAATTCATTCGAGAATATATTCAGGACAAATCTTCATTCTCAATCTCCATCTCATATCACATACATAAGTTAGTAATTAAGAGAACCATCCAAGCACTGAAATTTCATATATAAGTACAACACAATTTAGCATTCTGAACATAAGCTAGTACACTATAATTTTCTAAGCATAGATTAATACATTAATATTCCAAAAAAATAATAATATACTCCTTATATTATTCTATTCAGGTTACATGTTTACTACATAACAAAATTACATGAAAAATCCCTAAGTTCCTAACTTATACAAAAAGGGATAAGGAACCTAAATTCTACTCCTGACGTGAATTGGAGGGACCTGCAAAACATAAATTTTCCATATAATTAAAAATAACTAAAATTCAAACAATTCACAGAAGAAAATTTATACAGCACATCTACCTACTTAAGTCATATGCAATTCAATACACCACCACCAACCCCTTTTGAGGATTATCCAATTTATTTCCTTTAACTACTTCTCCCCACATTAGGAAGACTACTACCGACACTAATGACCTCCATTAGTGTCTTTAGTTGCCCATCCTGGGGTCAACTAATAAGATTCATGAAAATGTTGGCATTAACATGACCGTTGGAGTCATTAACTATTTTTGGACCGAAATAGTTAATCAATGTTCTATGTTACCTTGGGAGGTCCTTGGGTATGCCGATGTCAAGGATTCTTAATTAGTACTTAAAAGTGCATTTTTATCAAGGTTTTATATCATCATTTTGTACTTGAAGTATCAATAACTCCTTAACTAGAGTATGTTTTATAATAACATGTCTAATAATATAAGATACCTTTAATTTATTGTAAATATTCATCTTAAATGTAGACCTATCACATAAATCAAATGATTGGTTGATGAGTTTAACTACTGAAATTGAGAAGACAAAGAGAGGGCTAAGCTTAGAAAAAGAGATGCTGGTTCAGTCCAAACTGGAACATCATTCGATTATTGGATCATAACTGGAGTTGTAGAACTTGGATTTAGGTCTGGTTTATATGTATGAAAAGCTAAGACATAGGCCTAAAACTTTCACAAGGAGTCCAAGATTTAAAAGTGTCATTTTTTAATTCAAATGGTAGCAACAACGGAGAAGTCGGAATCTGTCCTGCAGCCTAGACACTGTTCATTGTCAGCCCATATCTCGAGTTCTAAAAGTCCAAATACGTCGATTCTTGTTTTGTTGGAAAGCTGAGACAATTTCTCAGAACTTGCATGAAGACTATCTGTTCAAATTCTGATATTAGGAATGACGTTTTGTTCAGACAAGAAGATAAAGATTGTCACCAAGTCAAGATGTGGTCACCCACTCAACAATTAGTCATCAAATCAATAGTTTCGAATTTTGGCCTATAAAAGGAGGCATTTGCCATGCATTTAGGCATCTTTGTTTTCATATCAAGATCATTTCCTTACTTGCTTTCTTTCTTTGTAGTTTTAATAATCTAGTTTTATTTCATGTTATAGTTTGATTAATATCTTGTTTATGCCTTTCATTTTCTTTACTATACTTATATAATTATGTTCTCATCATGTTTATTTATGTTTCTCTTCTTCATAATGTTTAGCTAAGTTTAATATGTCAAGGTGAAAAGGTTTTACTGATGGTGTTAGGATATGTATAATATAAACTCAATATGGACTTCAATGCTTACATCTAAGAAAGTTTGTTATTAACATGTCTTATCATTTTTATCTTATTAACTCTTAATACCTTACTTGTTAAATGGTTAATCAAGATTTGTGTTATATAACACTTGGTACAATAAATGTTTGATCCTTCATAGCCACTGTATGGTATAACCGACACCTGTGCTATGAAAGGAACTTGATTTGTTGTTAACATAAGTTAGCATTATGAATTCCTGACAATATTTAAAAGTATTGGTATTACTTAAATAAGATAAATAAT
>Ga0307515_10024962_pt1 | contig 10372 bp, 3 predicted proteins | sample 17_EM_MG_FD_194513 | JGI IMG/M metagenome (GOLD analysis project Ga0307515, IMG submission 194513) | Populus trichocarpa ectomycorrhiza microbial communities from riparian zone in the Pacific Northwest, United States - 17_EM | ecosystem: Host-associated > Plants > Roots > Unclassified | place...
TATCTTTAAATAGCTATAATATAATTGCTGCTAGGCCTTATATAGAGGTATTAGTCTCCAACTATATTAGTAAGCCCGGCGTATAGTGTTATAGAAGCGGCGCCGTTATAAAGGCGTCGCAGAGCCGGCGTATTGCCTACTCCGCCTCTTCTGGCCAACTAAAAGGCCTAGCTTTACGGCCGTTCTTTACTCCCTTAAGGAGATTAGTAATAGGCTTTATAATAATAGAGTACTTATAGATAAACCGGTAATAGAAGTTAGCAAAACCTAGGAAGACCTAGACATCTCTATAGGATTAAGGGCTCTCCTATTTAGTAATAGCTTCTACTTAGCTAGGATCTATTACTACGCCTTTAGGACTAATAATATATTTTAGGAGCTTAACCTCTTATACACTAAACCTGTACTTCTTAAGATTTATATATAGTTAATATTACTATAACCTATATAGCACTTCTAGTATATAGCGCTAGTGTTCCTCTAGATTTTCTAAGAAAATTAGAATATTATTAAGGTAGACTATATAGAAGATATCTACTAGTCCTAATAAGGCCTAATTAATATAGCCCTAAAAGGTTACTAGTCTATTAGTTAGCCTAAAAGGCAAAACCAAATACTTAAAGTAGCCGTAACGCGTGCGGAACGCCGTCTTCTACTTATCGCCCCGACGGATATAAAGGCGGTAGTACGCATTTATTAGGTCCAACTTAGTAAAGATCTTAGACCCTACTAAGTAGTCTAAGGTCTTACTAATTAATAGTAGTATAAGACGATTCTTAATTATTACCTTATTAAGGCCTCTATAGTCTATATAAAGCTATAGCTTCCTATCCTTTTTAGGTATAAATAGAATAGGTGCCCCTATAGAACTAGTACTTAGTTAAATCTAGCCTTTAGCTAAGGCGTCGTCTAAGTACTCCCTTAGTACCTTTAGCTCCTTAATTAAGAGGTTATAGAGTGGTCTATATAAGACCTCCTATCCCTCTTTTAGGTTAATAGTATAGTCGCCCTAGTAGTGTTAAGGTAGCTTTCCTGCTTCCTTATATAAGAAGATATCGCTAGCTTCTTTTAACTATAGGGGAAGGACCGGTAAGCTGCCGTTATTTTATTTACTAGGCATTAATCCAGTAATTACTAGAGTAAAGACCCTAGATTCCCTCTAAAGAGACTCTGCAAAACCCTTAGGGGTTTATAGCAATAAGGACGAGCTGTCTAGCTTCTATCGCTACGCCTTTGCCTTATAGTTAATAAAAAGTTAGGCCTTCTTTAACCCTAGTATACCTAGGGTAATAGTAGGGGATATGTTAGCCATTCTATAGCAGATAAGGGTTACTTCCCTAATCCTACCCTAGCTGTCCTTTATTCTTAATAGTACCTTATAGGCTTTATAGTAATATACCTAAGTTTTGTTTAACTAGGAGCAAGTAGGTAATTTTACGTCTAGTGTCTTAAAGTTACACTCTATTACGAATTGCTAATTAATTACATTTACTTCGGCGCCGAGATTAAGCATTACTAAGGTATTCTTCTAAGTCTACTTAGATAGGACTTCTCCTAAGACAGTAATAGCTTCCTTATAATTTAGTAGTAGCTTACGCCCTATAGGTATAAGGGGCTCTAAGGGCGCCTACCTTTTCCTAGCGTAGAGATAGTGTTTACGCTACTTAGCGGCGGCTGGTACTATTGTGGCTCCAGGCACTATCGCCACTAATATCCTAGCTTACCGCAATTTTTGCAGTTCTCCTTAGGTTAGGTTAAACCCCTAGCAGTACTACTTTGCCCTACCGTCGTATCGCTGGCGGTAGTTTTAGAGTCCGCTCTCCCTAAGTTACCTAACAGGGTGGTCTTTATATTTAAGTTCGCGGCGTGCCTATTGCTTTTAGCCTATAGGGCGCTCGCGCTCTTCTAGTTTTCCTCTAATAGGGCAGCTAGGGAAATAAGCTAATCTTAAGTTTATAGAAATTCCTAATAGTTAGTAACTGTAAGCTATAGCTCTAGCCGTAGCTTCGCGAATAGGTGTATTATTAGATGCTTTATATTATAGGGAGGATTAATTTGCACTTTTAAGGAGGTTAAGTAAGCAGCAAACTTATTTATAGGTTAATTGTTTTGCTATATTGCCCTTATATAGGTTAGGGCTATATATAGTTCTTAATTAATAGGACTTTTAATCTAATTAAGTAAGAATTCTATAAGCTCCTCCTAGGTAAACTATATATCTAAATAATTATCTTTATACTATAGCTAAAGGGTTCGGTTGGTCCCCTTTATATATTATATAGTAAACGCGACTTTAGTATCCTTATCCGCAAAAGCGTTAAGCTCTAGGCGGAATGCTAGCTTTAAGCTATTATAGAAGTTTTAGTACTCTTATATGCTCTTACCGTAATATAAAGCAATCTTCTCTATTTTAATAGCCCGTTTTAACAGAGTGCCTATTATATTAGTAGCCTTCTACTTAAGGTTTAGATGCCTTAAGCTACCCTCTAAATACTCTAATAGGATACTCTAAGGTGGTAGATTTGGGTTAGGAACGGGAGTTAACGTCGCCTTACCACGTTAACGCCGTCTTAGCATTTCCACCTCTTCCCTAAGCAACTGTAGTTTTCCTTACTTTAGGAGTTATAGCTTCTTATTCTCTAGCCGTTGTATTTTTTCCTATATAGTATCCTCACCTATAGCTTCTGGTTCTGTCCAGGACGCGGGTTTGCCCGCGTTATCTTAGGGCTAATCCCTAGACTCGGTACTACGCACTACGCTAACGTTGGGCCCGCGTCTCGCTATTAGGTCGATAAACTATAATACAGTTAATAAATATAGGTCGTCTTTTCGATAGAGGGCTGTTGCTACGTAGTCGCAGCCTTAGTAGACCACTGTGTTGCCGGACTACTACCCCTAAAAAGGGATAAGAATTTAGAACTATTAGGACGCTAAGGCCCTAAGGGTATGTAATAACGTAATAACAGTAGCGGGATGTAAGGAGTATCTAGTTCTGGATAAAGTAGAACTGTAAAACTAAATTCTGCTATTCTCTGATGCGGGGCGACTACGTTTTGTAGGCGCCTCGCCTACGCCTCGCCTGCGCTAAGCCGGTTACGGCCAGTGCGTCTCTATAGCCTAACAAAAACTATATTATATACTTAATTACTAAAGTTCGTTATATTAGGTTTTAAAGCTTCTATTCCACTATAGTTACTACCTTTAGATCTCTAAATATTTATATAAGTTAACTTACACACCTATTCTAGCTTATAAATATATATTTAACCTCTAGATTAGTAGTTATATCTCCTCATTCCTATATCTCCGTCAGGTATAGTTTAACTACTTAAGCGCTCTTCCTATTAAGAACAATCCTGTATAGACTATTTAGTCTATTAATATAGCAAGCTTTGCACCTTCTTATATTACCTTAAAGCGCATTTATATAAGAAATCCCTTAAGCTTTAACTTCTTCCCTAAGAACCGCTTAACCTATAATAACTTAACTTTTGCCACTCTAATTCCATTAATTTAATTTTTAAGTATTTAATTGTTATCTGTTAATTGATTAACTATTTCCTATAATTAACCTACCGTAATAAGCTGCACATTAGTATCTCTTATACTAGCATCCCTACTTATCCCTAAAGTAGTTACCACTATTAATAGTATTATAACTAGTGCTTTTAGTAGCATATTATTTAACTTATTAATACTACAACCTTAGTAGTAAATGTATAATAAAGCCTTGTAGGAAATACTATAGTAGACTTATTAATAGGCTAGCTATATAGGTAAGAATAAGTTAACAACATAATAATAACTAGTAGAGTAGTTGCCTAACAGATTAACTCTAATTATATTCTAAGATTTACTATAAAGAAGAGAACTATCTAAGTAGGGACTATAGTCCTTTAAATTATATAATACTGCGCCTAAGAAATATACTAAGTACGTTAGTACGTCCTATATGTTCCTATATTCCTATATTCCCACGCTCTAAACTTAGCTACCCCTTATTCTATGGCTCGACCGGTTCCAGCGCCTCCCGTACTGTCTTAACCAATCTATTTATGTCCCTTTTTAGTAGTTCTGCTACTGCTAATATAAGGTCCGTAATATACTAAAGGAGGAAGACTATGTTAAGAGTATAGGAACTCGATCTATTGCTAAAAGAATACTAAAAGTTATTATAGAAACTTTATTTTATATATAAACTTAAGCCTTACGTATATATTAGGTGCATAATCTAAATAATGGCAGCTGTTGAAATCTCTGGTTTTTTAGCGTGTTTTCTTGGCTAAGGATTCCATTTGGTAATACGCCAAATGGCCTGAGCTTGCTGAGGTAATACGTCCCGTATGGCTGCACGTGGTTATCAGGCGCATATATGCTTATGGGAACGTTCTGTGGCTAGATGTACATCAATCAGCTGTCGACACACTCCTCCTACTGAAAGTCACCCAACACCCCCAAGCTACTCTCCCCATGGCCAGCCGCACTTACCTTCGCTTTCTTCACCAACCTAAGAGACGGGCTTCGTTAGAGCGGCTCATTGTAGCAAACAATTTCATAACGGCTCATAAAGCGTGTAGCTCTCCGTTTCCAACCGTATTATCTATCTTAGAATGGCAGCCTTGCAAGAGCCAGCTTCGACTTTCTCGCCAACGTTCACGGCCGTACCTAGCGAGAAAAATACGTTAAAAAGAGTGAAATCTTTTATTCTTATTAAAAATGGCAACGTCCGTTCTTCAGCATTCGTTGAAAAATTAGGCAGTGATGTGTCAGCTATCCACGGAGCTATTCCACGGCAGCCTCAGCGAATCCTGCTAGAGCCAACCGTCTCCAACTCACTTCACGAGGCACTCGAGAATGAGGACAAGGTATCTAAAGATCCTATCGTTAAGGCAGAATCCGGGTGGCGGCCAGGTTCCGATGTTGAGGTTCAGGAGAAGCTTGCGCGTCAGGTAAGTGAATAGCTCCGCTTCGATATCGCCTTGAGCTAAGACGAGTCTTTCAGGATGTGCAACCCACATCGACACGTATGGATGGACTAAAAAGATCCCTAGTCCTGATGGCAGTCAAAGAGTCCTCCATCCCACCCCCACGACGTACGCCGCCGCCGCCTCCAAGCCCCCGAGACTCGGCACTGCCCCAAGCAGAAACAGTATCAAGTCAGGCAGAATGCTGTTGTTCCTATCGCAATATCCAACAAAATCGTCGTACCAAGCGCTTTGCTGAAAGGCTTATAGGGAATTTGAAACGGAAATATCGAGACGTGCGGGGTGGAAGATTACAAAGGGAAACTCTCGTACGCGGAGCAGATGAAGGTTTTTCAAGCTACATAATCCACGAGCACAATGATCCAGATTCCCGTAGGTCCACTCAGCAAGGGTCCCCCGGCCGCCGGGTTGACTCTGGGGTGGCCATCGTGTCGCCAGTGATGACACAACCCCAAGTTATCCTAAAATCGAAGCAGAAAATCAGAACCTGGATACGCCCACTGAGTAGAGGCTTCAGGTCCCGCCATGACGGAGGGGTATCAATGACGGCTGAAGGCATGCGGTCGAGGCTTAGCTCCCTCACATCAAAGGCCAAACGGCTTTTTCCAAAGTCTAGCTCACGGAAATCTTTAAGGTCGGGGAGTACTCATAGCGAACCACCTCCAAAAAACCCACTCTGTCCCTCAATCTCCCATCCCGACAGCCCTAAACAGGACGTATCTATAGATTCGGGTACGAAGCATATCCCCTTTAGATCTCATGATCTACGTCCCAGTACAGGAACACCCGCTATCCAAAACCCAACCTTCGTTGAACCCCCCACTCCGCAGAGATATTCCTCCTATGCCGTGTACGAAGAGAATGGCTTGCTAGAACTAGACATCCGGATTATTATGGGAGGCCCACCACGCCCGTTTCAGTGCACGTTTTGCCTTAAACCGTGTGATGAGGAATCTGACTGGATTCAACACGAGTGGTCCCATTTTTCCCAGCATGGATGGACTTGCATGATTAATGGACAAACTCATATCCGGAATGGTTGGGTTTGCTGTAGCTTTTGTAGTGATACTGACAAAAAACATGATTTCTCGCCGCACAATACCAATCATTGTTCGAACAAAAGAATCCTTGATCGTACATTCACCAGCGAGTCTGAGATGAAGCGGCATCTTCACACGGTCCACGGCAACGACCATGTCATGGCTAGCGTGATGCAATCCTGGGATTGGCCGCGATGCATGGACGAGTGGTACTGGCACTGCGGCCTTTGCAACACCATCCTACCATCCTGGGATAAGCGGAAAGACCACCTCAATGAACACTTCAGAAACGGAGAGACAATGTCCACTTGGGATCCGTTGACCTCACCGTACCCTTGGAGTAAGCAGTCGTCAACACTTATACCCGGTTTTTCTCTGTGGCAGCCATCAAAATTGCTGGCCATACAGCAACATACAATATTAGATCTTGTCAACAAGTAAGCTAAATATTCCTACTCAACGCATTCGAATGTATTGAAGCTAACGAAGCTTCATCCTATATTAGAGTAGCTGAGCCACGGCAACTAAACCAGTGCGACCTGTGCAATATCACTCCCCTTGCGAACTTTGGCGAGTTCACTCGGCATATGAGTCTATGGCACCACCCCAAAAAGAGCTGGTCATGCCCATCACCAGCTGGAGACTGGGAACTGATGGATTTTTTTGAATCTTATTTGGAATGCTGCGACACATCTCCTCAAGAAACTCATTTTTGCCGCAGCTGTGACAAGAATTTCGTGGAAGACTTAGCTAATCCGGACATGCTTAAAAAGCATCTTCAGGACGAGCATCACTTTACTGAGTGCCACCACAACAAGATTTTTACCCCAGAACTTTTCTCTCTCCACCTCGCCAATACCCACCATGTAGGCTTTAACTATGTGGGTAGCTTTGCAACACTTTGTCAGAAAGATGAACGTCCCCCAGCCCTTATGATATGGCCTAAGGGAGGATAATACAATCTGCTATTACGGCCACTTATTAAATCTAAGCCCGCCTAAATAACTTGACCGTTCCAAGGGTCTTGCTAACCCTAGCTATAATATGCTATACACGCGAAGGATTATAATAGTATATTTAAGTTATAGGCGTTTAAGAAATGGTTTATAAAGAATAGTACGTCTAAGTTATAAAACTGTTATTTATATTTTTATTTATATATCCGTTATATTATACTATATATAATATTATATATATATCCGCTAGGCTTAAGTCCTATAGTCCTATATATATAAGTCCTTTTAAAATAGCTTAATATATACTAGCAACTAAGTAAATACCTTAATTTATTTTAAGTATTAGGGGAGCTACTAGCTATTAGATTTTTATTTTACTATTTTGTTCTTTAATATATAAAAAGCATGCTAAAAGATAAACTCTTAATTATAGTTTTATATATAAAAATAAAAGAAGCTATATAATTTACTAGCTTAGAAATAACTACTAGTTATTTCTATATAACTCTTTTTATCTATACCTTATTTTTCTTCTTTACTAAAGAAATAGGTAGGGAATTAGAAATTAATAAATACTCTCCCTAAAAGTTACCTATTAACCCTAAATTTTTGTTTTTAAAAACGGGCATTATATATTATAGAACTTATATCGCTAAGCTATATAGAACTTTTATATCTATAAATTTCCCTAACTAATATAATTTAAATATAATAACTAAGTATTATAGAATTTTATATATATAAGTTATTAAAGAGTTAATAAAAGAGGCAATATAGTAAAGAGTATAGTAATAGTATTATAGAGAGATAAACTAAAAAAAAGGAAGAGCTATAAGCTAAAGAAGCTTATAAGGAGGTATTAACGGCTAGCTAAAGGCTAGCTTAAGTAGCCCCTAAAGGCTTTTAAAAGTACACTTAAATAAGAAATAAAGATCCCTTATAATATACCCTAGTTTAATAGAATTCTATCTAAATCTAAAAGTATATAGCTCTTGCGAGGAACAAGACGTTACATAAAGAAGAGAAAGAAATAACGCGAAAATCTTATAAATAAATAGTTAGGGGTCTTGGTGGTTAATATATGCGTATATATATATACGCACGTACGCAGTATTTAACAGACTTTAGTAGAATCTAGTAGAACTTAGTAGAAGTTAATTAAGCTAGTAAAATTCGGCAGAATTTGGTTAAGCATCAATTTTACTAAAACGTTTATTTTGGCAGAATTTAGTAAAATTTAATCAAGTTCGTAGAACTTAGTAGAATTTATCTATTAAGTGTTTTACTAAGACATTTTTACTATAACTGGGCTAGTCTCATTACACTACTATAGTATTACTTTTAAAACTAGTAGTATTATTAGCTTACTTACTAAGTAAATAAGACTAATATTATATACTTAACCTAAGCGTTTTCTATATTTTAATCCCGTTAAATAAAATAAAATAAATTTAGGTTTACTATAGTTAAGTAGTAATTTTTTAGACTAAAGCTAATATAGAGCTTTAAAATAGATTAAAGCTTATCCTAAAGTAGATTTAAGCTAGTAGAGCTTTTAGAGCTCTATATTATTACAGACCTTATATTAATAGTAGTATAACTACTAAAAAGAAATATAAATAAGTTAATTAAAATAGTATATAAGGTGTTAGAATTAATTAAGCTATAGAATAAAGGGTAGCTAGGTTATATAGCTAATTATATTATAAGTTTAAAATATAGAAATATAGATATATAGAAACGTAATATATATAAGGGCATATTATAAATAGGGGGCTATAAGGACACGTTTATAGAATAGGATAAATTAGTAAAAAAGACAAATCCTTAAAAAAGTAAGGCCTTTAGGATTGTAGAGACTATATACTATAGGTATATACCTTTAATATATAACCGACAACTATCTAGGGGGTATTTAGGGGTTATCTTAAGGCAAACCTAAGGTGTCCGCAATAATATCCCTTATATTACTTCCCCCTTTTTACAGTTAGCCCCTAATCGCTATTACCTTATAGTAGGGAGATTATAAGGGCTTATCCCAGAAGAGGTTTAGAGAGATATTAAAGAGATATTAGTATACCGCTATATATTATCTATTTAACCCCTACTCTAAACTTCTAAAAAACCTTAATAAGGAAAAATAGGACTAGAGAAAAGATATAAGGATTGCTAGAAGACCTATTAAAAGCCTGTTAAAAGTACACTAGTAACTACCTAGGCTAATATAGGGACTTTTATATAACTCTACTTCTAAGCCTTTATACCAGTCTATAATTAATTATAAGTATTATAGGTAATTTAGTGTTTTAGTATAGTTCTACAGAACCTTTTAGTATAGGATTTAATATACAAAGCCTTAGCTTACTATTATCTTTAGCTATTAAGATATAGTCTATAATTCTTTCTTATAATCCCTTTCTTATAATCCCTTTCTTATAATCCCCTACGTCGCTAACGCATTACTCCTATATTTGCCCTTAGGCTATTAAATACGGTTAAGGTATTAATTAGTTAGTTAAAGAGACTTATCTCTTAAGATTTAGTGTATATACTTTTAAATTTAGTGGTTCTATGCTATATAGTTAGCGTAGCTCTACTATCTAGCAAATAGGGATACTTTATAATAGCACCTATAGCTATTATATAATCGTTAAGAACGTTTATAACTTTATTTACTAATAATATAGTATTGTTTAGGTATAATTTAACCTATATACGTCTTTAATTAATATCTTAATTGCCTTCCCCTAGCCACGTTATTAGGTTTTATTAGGAAGTAATAGCTAAATAGCTTATATACGTATTTCTTTTCTTTTAAATAGCGCTATTATAACAGAGTTATATTAGTAAGGTTACGGCTATTTACTAGAATAGTATTAAAAGGTAAAGTATAAAGATGCCTTATTAAGCTTAATCCTTTTTTTTAAATTTTTTTTTTTATATCCGTTGTATTATACTACGTATAATACTACGCATGCAGCCTCTAGGCTATGGCGCTATAGTCCTATATATATAAATCCCTTAGGGCAGCTTAACATACACTAGTAATTATATCCTAGTAGTTTATAAGCCCCTAATTTAGGGGTTTATAGTTCCTTAGTAAAATACTAAGTTATAAGCAACTACTAGGGAATAAGAAAACGGTAGAAAACTATAAGAAATAAGAGATCCTAACGCCTATCCCTGTCCTTTTGTAATTTATCTCTGTCCTTTTACTTACTAATATCTCTTTTCTAGGAGCCTAGTAGGAGTTACCTCCTTCTATAGATCCTGCTGTTATTAGCCACTTTCTAGTAGCTATCCCTGTCCTACTTAGAAATAGGAAAAGCACCTCTCTTCCTTTTTGTGTACAAAATAGCTTCTTTAGAGAGAGAGAAGAGCCTAGTTTCTT
>Ga0307515_10024963_pt1 | contig 10372 bp, 4 predicted proteins | sample 17_EM_MG_FD_194513 | JGI IMG/M metagenome (GOLD analysis project Ga0307515, IMG submission 194513) | Populus trichocarpa ectomycorrhiza microbial communities from riparian zone in the Pacific Northwest, United States - 17_EM | ecosystem: Host-associated > Plants > Roots > Unclassified | place...
AGGGATAACAGGAAGTTCGAGTTAATCTATAATTATCTTTAGGGTAGTTCCAATTACAATTGCTATATTAACTCCGCTAACTATTCTATATATCTCTAATATTAGAACGCTTTAAGTAACACGCTTACTCTTAGTTAAGCTTTAATAGATAAGATTACCGTAGATTATAAAGTCGTTTTCTCTAGTAGATTTATTTGTGATAATAATCTTATATCCTAACTAGGAGCTAAAATCTTTATTATTTATAAACAATCCATTAACAAATATAAAGAGCTTAGCGGTAGGGAGATTAATAGGTATATAGAGTAGTCCCCAATTAAGATAGTTTATTTGCTAGGAAAGACGTTTATTTAGGGCAAGAACGTTATCCTTAGTTGGTTCCTAGTATTAGGCGGCAATAGAGAGATTAAATAAAGCCTTAGGTTAATAGATAGAAGTAATATAAGCTCTATAAGCGCGTTACTCTATATATCCTTACTTTAGAGAATTAACGTTAATAACGTTAATCTTCTTACCTTAGCCCTTCTAGCGTAAAGCAATAGAATCCTTATTTAGGGAGAGGATGCATCTATTAAAAAGTAATAGTGTTGTTAAATTAAGCTTTTCCTTTAGCTTTGCTATAAGATTTGCCTTTACTAGCTTATCTTCTTTAAGAGCTAAGAATTGGTTGTCTCCTAAGATAATTATATTATTAGTTTATATACTAACAATTCTAAATAGGGTTCCTATAGTTATAATAAGGAAGCAGGGATTAAATATAAAAGTAATTATCAAAAGCTTCTCTTTATAGTGCTTACTGTAGGTAGCCTACTAGTAAGTTCCTACCTCTACAATTCTATATAATGGCTTAAGCACAACTATAATTATATCCTTAGGATACTAGTAGCGAATTTACTCCAGAAGGTATGCCAATATTAAGCGCTAAAGGTGCGTCTCTAATTAGGTATAGGCCTAAGTAATATCTTATAAATAAACCGCTATTTTATTCTTTATTAAGGAGGGAGCTAGCGCAATAATAACTTACTAACTAGCTCGTTAAATTATAGGAGATTATATAAGAATTACCTCCTTACCATTATTATTATAACCTTAAATAATAAGCCTTAATTTCTTAAATAGGGCGTTAATAGCTTTGCCCTTAATCTCATTAACTATTCTTAACTTAAAGATACAAACTCCATTGAACTTAGTAGGGTCATACTTCTTAAATTTAAAGACTCCTCTTATAATAAAACCATCGATCTTCTACTTATTAAATACTTAGAAAGGAGCTCCTAAAGTTATAATACGACCTTCCTTTTAAAGCTATTTTACGAGTTTAAAGTTAGCCTTCTCCTTAGCTATTATAAAGGCCATTAATAGCTTAACTTTACTCTTAATAGCGGTAACAAATTGCTCTTTAAAATTAATAAGATATTAGCAATTTCGTAATCCCTTTAGGCGACCTCTACTACATTATAGTTGCGGCGTATCTACTACAATTATATTAGGATTATGGTCGCCTTCTAAAGCACGTTAATCGTAGTTCTTCTCTAGGGTATTTTCTATAGCATCCTATAAAGGCTTAGAACTATTATCTTTATAGTAAGGCTTAATAACAGTTAAATGGAATTAAGTAGGTCTATAAGGTATCTAAATAGTATAAGTCTAACTATTAATTGCAATAAGTTAATATAAGCCTAACTATCCTCCCTTTTTACGCTATACGCGTACCTTAAACTAGAGTAGTAGATTAAGCGTAGTTAAGGTATTTAGACTATTTCTTATTCCTAGTACGTTGTTAACCTAGCGTATAGCGTAGAGACGTCATACCTCCTTTATTGCTTTGCGAATAGCCTTAGCTTATTATATAACGGAGGGAGACGGTAGAGAATTGTTAGTTATTTAAGGGTAGGCGCTAAAGACTAGTAATGTAGGTACGAGTCTATCTGGGCCAGCGGAATTATTAATAGCTTTAACAGCTATTTATAAGGTAAGTTCTTCGCTAGCATCCTTTAGTTCTAAGGAGATAATCTTATATACGCGGCGTAATAGTATATAGTATCTGTAACCGACTACCGGACCTTACATATTACCCTGTTTTACCTACGTCAGCACCACCCTTGTATGTCTCGGATACGTTTAATATAAGTTATGGGCTCCGGAGTTAGGGGTCTACTTTTATGTATTTATACCACTTGATTTCCATAGATTTACAATTAAGTCGCTTATTTAATTCTTCCACACTGCAAAGCTTACAGTATCGCTCCACTTGTCTAATACTATTATATACCTTAATAGGGACTTCCTTAACCTTAATTACTATTGCCTTTATCTATTATTAAAACTCTATAGATAAGAAGTTCTTTTCTACGTTATAGACGATTTAATTAGGGGGTCCTAGGTAGATATCGATTTAGTATAATTAAAGGGTATCCTATACGTTCCTAGCTAATATATTCTTTAAGAATCGTGCGGCTTAAAAGGAGGTTAAGAAGTTAATAACTTAGAGTACTAGCTTGCCGCTAAGATATATAACGTTAATAATAATATAGAAGTTAAAGTTATAGTCATTTTTAAAGGTAAACTTAAATCAGCTAGGGGACTTCTAGTTTATTTAGTAGTAATAGCAGTACTTTATAAGATGCTTAATTGCCTTAACCTTAACTTTATAGCCTACTTACTAAAGAACCCTAAGCAATTAATAAACAGATAGGTGGCTAAAACGACGGTATAGTTAGCGTAACTCTAACTTAGTTAAATGGCTCTAAGTAACACTATTTTCTAGTTAATAAAGGAGTAACTAGGGGTAACCCTACTTACATATAACAGGTACCCAATTATCTCCCTATATAAGCATATTCTTAAGGTTATTAAGCCTAACGCCTAATTTATCTATATCTCCAATGCAAAATAGAAATAGGGTATTTATAGAAATAACATAGAAAGTAATATACCCCAAGGGGGTTTAGACCATAATTATGCCAAGAGAAATCGCAGTACCCTTACCAAAATAAATTATGTGTTGGCCTACTGTTAAATAGTTAATCTAAATAGAGTTATTAAGCTGCTAAAGGGCTTAAACTTAAGGTTCTCCTACTATAGATACTTCTGCGGCTCTAATATCTAGCATAATACCATAGAAGACATTCGCCGAGTATCTATTATTAAAGGAGAACGTAGAACTCTCCCTTAGCTTATTAAAGATATCTAACTTCGTAGTAAAATGGAGCGTAGATTAGTTATTAAGAATAGTAACGGTTTGTATACCATCTACCTTACTATACTTAATAAAGTATTAGTTAGGTAAGTAGTCCTCAATTTCTATTTCTATAAGGAGCTATTCGGCCTTATTAACCTTACCCTTAAGATCTTCTACGCCTTCATATTAAACTAGGAAGCTTTAGAAGTAGGCTATAGTAACCTTATAATTTTTAACATTTCTTATACTTTAGCGAAACTTATTATATGCCTCCTTTTACTTATTAAAAGAATGCCTAGTTAACTAGTAATTCGGTTTCTTATAAATATAACACTTCTTTTAGCGATTACTTTAAAATAAACCTTTATAAGGACCTCCACCTTTACCTTATAGTCGTTAATTATACCCTCTGCCGTATTACCTACCCCGGCCACTATATATTTAATTAGTCTAGTTATAATCATATTAGTTAGGCGGGTTAATTAAAGTAGGTTAAAGTTGGGCGTTAAATTGCTGTACTTCTTAAAAGCGTAGAGCGGTACTAATAGAAGATCTTAATTAAGCATATATTTCTTTGTAAGTATTTATAGGATTAAAAAGAGCAAGGTTATATTCTTTAACACCTTAGCATACACTAATAACTTAATTACGTAGGCTAAAATCCTCTTAATATAATTTGGATAAACCACGCTAAATCGTCTAAAGTTAATTAAAGAGCTTTTAAAGATAATTAAGCCAAGGGACACCTAGGTTTATAGCGATAATCCTTAAAAAGGTAGTCTCTTTCCATTCTAACATATACTACTACTTATTCTCTTCTATTTTAAAGTAGTATCTTAACTTATATATTATACGGTTAAAATTATATCCTTTTCTTACCAAACGATTATAATAAAAGGTACTAGCTTAGCCCTTAAGCATAACGGAATAGGTGTTATAGTATTAATCAGACTTTATTCCTACCTTCTAGTAATAGTTATAGAAGATACATAGTTTCAAATTAAGAATATTATATAATTCCCCGCTAAACTTCTTCTCCTAATCTAAATAGAGCTTCGTAAGCTCTGTAAGCAATTTTAAACTACCTCCGATTTAAGATTAAGATAGAGGAAGTAGGGGTTATATTGCAGACTATAGTAGGGACGTAGGTCTAGTTAGTGGAGTCCAAAGGTCGTTAAATCGCGAAGCAATGGGATTTTATACCTACTTTTATTAGGGTATAGTATCCAATATTGAAGTTTTGGGTTAAATTAGATATAGAGGAGTTAAAAGCGAAGGTAGGTTCGTCTCTAGAGGTATATTACTTAGGTTTTATTATAAGTTAAGCTTCCTTATAGTGCGTAGTTAGTGCTTAATCTCTTATAGAGTCTATTTATACTTTTCTTTTACGTTAATAACCTACTCCTAAATATTATCTCTAATAGTACCCCTATCCATAGGTATAAATACTCTATACTCCCGCAAGAAGTTACGGAAGTCTTATATAATATCCTTCTTTATAGGAGTCTATATTTCCTTTATCCATCTAATAAAGTCCTCCCTTATATAGTACTATAGCATAGTGTCGTTATATTCGCTATCTTTATAGTATACTATACGGTATAATAAGAATCCGTTTAGGTCCTATTACTTAGCGTTTATAAAATTAGTTATATCGGTATTCTATATTTCCAAGTTAATATCCTTCTTATACTTCTTTAGATAGGTTAACGCTATAGTAGGTATAGAATTAACGGGGTATTATACGTCAAAGGTAGGTAGGATTTTTAGTTTTATAGGATCTCATAGGTTTACTGTCAAAAGGTAGGCAATTTAAGATGTTATTTAACGCGTTTTAGACGTCATTTAACACGTTTCGGACGTTAACTTAGGACCTTAGGTTTAATAATACTTCTAACCTAAAGTACTTAACCAAATCTTCGTAAATGCGGTTATTCTACGTAATAGACGCAACTTAGTATCTCCTAGTACTTAGTAATACTTCTGTTACTAGTTTTCCACAAGTCTAAGGTAGTACAGTGTCGCCGGGATCCATTCCATATAAGCGTATATGGCACCCCTACACGAGACTGTCTCTTCTATTCGAAAACCTAGCTGCTCTATAGTTAACTATATATTCAACCACTAATCAGTATTAGTTACATAGGGTAACTTACCAATAACGACTACTCGAGTAGGGTTATAGTAATGTTGGTTAATAAAGCTTGTTAATAGAATGAGGAAGGACGAGGAGCTTAAGACTCCTCGCCACGCTAGTGCCGCGGCGATACGTGACGACCGCTTGCCTCATTCCCGACATATATAGTATAATATATAATATAGTATAATATATAATATAATATAATAGATATTTAAAAAAAAATCTAAATCGTTTACTATAAGATATTAATTTAGTAGAACTCTATACCGCTATCTAAATTTAGTAGACTATTAGAAATATTATAAATTAGGATATCCTTTTAAACTTTACCTCTTTACTTTACTTAAGCTTAGAAATTATAAGGGGACTTTATAGACAAGGGGCTATAAGACATAATTATAGAAATAAAATATATTATAAAGGAGACAAATCCTTAAGGAGATAAGGCCTCTAGGGTTGGAGAGACTATATACTATAGGCACGTACCTCTAGTATATAACTAATAGCTATCTAAGGGGTGTTTAGAAGTTGTCTTAAGGACAACCCAAGGTGACCGCAATAATATTCCTTATAGAAATAGCTATAATTAACTAAAGTATAACCCTAGTAGAACTAAGAAGAGTAATAAATATATTTAATATATCTTTATCTAGTGGATTACTAGTATTATATAAAGGTACTAAGCGAATAATTAGTGACGTTCTTATAGAAGTTAGAGGTTTTACAGTTAATTAGCGTTAAATAGTACTTATCTAAATCTATAATAAGATTCTACTTTTTTAAGAAAACTACCTACATAGTATTAATATAGTAGTTAATTTTATTAACTATAATAATGGGTTATAGATATCTCTAGGAAGTGTGAAGGCTCAGTCAACAGAACAGAATCTATTGGTAGCCAGTGAACTAGAATTCCAAGACGAGGACTGGAAGAAGGTCGAGGAAAGGACACGTCTATATATATGGCGCCAAGGCTCCAACCGAGCCCCTGACTAGTGTCTGTAACAGTGCCGTAATAGGAAGTAGTATATTCTTATTAATTTTTAGAGATATCTCTAACGTTAGTAAGATAGCTAAAGATTAGAGAAATTAGTATAATAAGGCTAGAGAAGCTATCTACAAAGCCTAGGGATAAGATATTCTTAACGGACAGCTTAAACACATAGTCTTCTACTACTTCCTATCTACCACCTAGAAGCTTACTATCTACTTACTTCCTAGAGTAATAGCGTGAGTTAATAAAGCTCTAATCGAGAGGTTTAATTATCTAGGACGCGGTATTAAGACTATTTTGTTGCCACCACCACTTTAGAAATTAAATTGTATTTAAACTCAATGGGCTTAGGTTCTTGTTTCAAAGCAATATTAGGGTATGCCTTCGTACAACTGGAACATAGAAATATCCAATACATTGTTAACAAAGACGCTCGCTTGCGGCGCTATTCGTTGAATTTCTTGCGAGGCCATGTATATCTGAATTGACTCAGAACCGAAAATGCATGGCAGTAGGAGAGTAAGCGGGTGTTTTAGATTCTATAGCTAATACACTACTTACTAGACGAGTTAGCGATAGATCTATAGAGCTGCCGATTAGATTTATGTTATATACTAACTCCTCAGCGCTCTATTCCTCCTTAGCCTTACTTCGAATTAGGTATAAATCTGGAGCTCTAAGAGCCAAATCAACCTTAGATATACTCTAATCCACTAATCAGAAGCTCCAATCTAAATCCATATTAAGCCTCAATCCAACCAGGAGCTCCAAATAGACCCCGCTCCAACAAGATCACTGGCACAGGCGTATCCTGCACAACCCGACCTTGCAATCTCTGCCTTGTGCTTAATCGTGATATCACATCCTCATCTTAACAATCGAATCAAAGGCCACCCTTCCATCGTTGATTTTCAACATCGTAACTGTTACATCCACCTTGAAAGCTTCTTCTCCAGGGAGATTCATGGGCGCAGAGAAACCAGCTACGCGCGATATAGTGGTTGAACAAATGGGGCATTTCCACTCCTTGGGTGCCCTAGCCCCAGATTGTCCTTCGAGACGCTTAATGCAAACGTTGCAATACTGGTGGTTGCAGGGCCGGACACTGAAAGCATTATTTAGTACGAGGCCGCTCTATCCAATGCTGGGGGAGAAGCTACACACATGCAGTCACACAGTCTCGCCTCACATGTTCCACATTTCTTGGGCTTCAGGGGATTGAAGGCCGTGTCGGAACTGCCATCAATACCCATCTTCTTATCCATTGCGCTAACGCTTTGGATCCCCTTAAGGGAATTTCCACCATCAACTCTATCATTCAGTTCCTCTTCCAGTAAAAAAGCTGGTAATTTCAGATCATTATACATATTCGCTGTGATTGGCGTTCGTGGTGGTACAATGTGTGTTACTTCCTCAAATGTGAAGGAATTTAGGATGTGAATATTAACCAGGCGGGTGTTTGATTTGTTCCAAATGTGTTTTGGGTTGGTATCGGCATAGATGTCTTGGACAAGTTTTCCGCCTGCTGCCATACCCATCGATGCGCATCCCTGGCGTATAGGTGGACTCATAGCGGGACTCATAACGATCCTATCGCTTGAAATCCCGAAAGAATGTTCCTCTGTTAAACCTTCAGAACTATCTTCTGGATCTCCAAATAAATGTATTTGCTTAACACTTGAAGAGGTAGTGGATGACTTAATAGCGGGGACTGGAGAGTTGGTCTTTGAACGTCTGGATACTAATCTGCTAAAGAGAGAGATTATTTTCGCTTTCTGTGAGGGTGAAGAGTCATCTATTGCAATTGTGCGCCCCTCAGTCGCCGGGTCTGTATGGGACCCTAGACTAAATTGCTGCGTGTTTTCCCTCAGTCCCCGATAGTAATCAGGGTATTCCGCCTTTAAAATTAGGTCAGTAACAGTCCGTTGATCTCCCGTCATCGACAGGCTTACCTTTAATAAAAGACACTGTACCCCACCACCCACCTCTCCTTCTCTGTAAAAATCACGGATCTTAGTAGGCCGAACGAAAGCCGGCGGGTTCGGCACCACGGAGATTTTACTGCCTCCTACAAGCCCATAATCCCGCGGTGTCTGCGCTTCTTCAATGTTTCTCCATATTCCCTCTTCAGTTTCATGTGAAAAACTCATCCTATCAAGCTTCCCATACGAGGGTATCACCTCTATCTGAATTCCTCCGAAATTTTCTTCACCGGTAATCTGCCCTTCGACGGTATAGCCGCCTCCCACTGACACGATTGCCTTTATCAGCGGCCTGAGATCATGTTTCCCCGGCATAAAAACTTACATGGCATCGCAACGAATTGACGCACAACCCCCGGCTCCACAGCTATCCCATCTAGCCATGGCTGTCTCGGGACAACAACATAATCTTGCTTCCTTGCTACTTCATGTATGGGAAGGCCGCTGATTGCGTTGATCTTACCTACATTGATTCGTATGGCGTACTTTGAATTTGAGGATGTATTCTTGAATTGAAACCACATGGCCTCTGTTTGCAAATTACTCTCGGCTAGACAAGGTCGGGTGTTAGGAGTTACCTCTTTGCCACATGGGAAAGAAAAACCCAGAACGCTCTATAATATGGGCCGGTAATCGCGAACTGAATGCGTCGACATTGTAGAGCGGGAACGTACCGAGAGATTGAGGTAGCGTATGGAGCTTGTTGTCATCAGGCATTCGTAAGGTTCTATGGAATGTGATCTCGAGAGACCCATCAATGACGAGAGTTCCGGCATCTGGTGGTGAGGAACGCTGAATTTCAGCTGTCATAATCGTATCTTGGCCTTCATTATTGTAAAAATGTATGAAGGTGTCATCAACGTTGATCTGCTTCGCAGGGAAATCGGAAGGCTTATCAACGACAACTTCAATCCGCTCGGAAGGATGCTCTTCTGTAGTGTATGACCATTCGTGGAAACGGAGGTGATGCGTATCGCCCTCATTGCGACGGACCAGCTCTCGCGGTTTGCAATAGCCTATTCGTCAACAGTTTCAATATCCCTTGAAGGTAGCAATCATGCTACAATTTACTTTACGAGTTATAACTTACCTTCAGAGTACAGTTTTCTAAATACTTCACCCAACTCAGCATCTAGCGACAAATCTTCAATTGTGAAATTGGCCTTCGCAATGTCCCGCCCGTCGCCCTTTTTGATTAACTCTTCAACCTTGACTAGAACCATCATTAACTGAATAGACTCAGACAAGATGGATGATTCCCAAAACTAGTAGCTGGAAAAATTGATGGAAAATATCAAAACTTTGCTGCATCCATGAGGAGGGGCTTCTAGGCAACCGTCACGGCTCGTGTACGGAGGACGGCGCAAAATGGATTTCTCATTCCTTTTTTGGACTAGCGGATACCCCCCAGAAGGTTGCAAGTTATAGGGGGCTCTATCGCCTAAGCAACAATGTCCTTAAGACCCGGCCTAAAACAGCAACCTTACCCGTCGCGATGCACTTACCGAGGTAAGTGCCGGCCAGCTCAACGAGCAGGGCCCACCTCAACGTCAGATTTGCCAAGACCGTGATTTTAAAGCTGTAGAGCTCTACCAAAAAGTCGAATATTTAGAATCTTGTGGTGTAGTATTGGTTTCTTAATAAAAGGGGTCTCTATATACAATAGATCAAGGCTCTGGCCGCCTTGTGGCGTCCTAAAGAAGCTGCTTCGCAGTTGCCCGTTCCTTCCTCAGTAATGCACGTGCAGCCTTTAGAGCCTCCTCCTGCTCGCGCTTTTGTACAATTAACCGTGCATTTGCTGCGTATATAACTCCTCCCTTCTGTACAGCCTTTCTGTTACCTTTGTGGCGTTGCCAACGAGCTCTGGCAACTGCTTGTGTATCTATAAGCTCGTGTTCGGCTTATAGTTGTATATGCATATTTGCCGAACTACCTCTTGCGAATTTTAGAAAGATATCTACGGCCTCCTTATTATCTTTGTATACCTCCTAAGCCAGCAGAAAAACTTTCTGCTAAACTATGCGTAAAGATCTTGGTGTATGTAGTGTAGGTAGTGGCTCACAAAGTAGTGGATG
>Ga0307515_10024964_pt1 | contig 10371 bp, 12 predicted proteins | sample 17_EM_MG_FD_194513 | JGI IMG/M metagenome (GOLD analysis project Ga0307515, IMG submission 194513) | Populus trichocarpa ectomycorrhiza microbial communities from riparian zone in the Pacific Northwest, United States - 17_EM | ecosystem: Host-associated > Plants > Roots > Unclassified | place...
CAGCATACACCGAGTACAGCATACACCGAGTACAGCATACACCGAGTACAGCATACACCGAGTACAGCATACACCGAGTACAGCATACACCGAGTACAGCATACACCGAGTACAGCATACACCAAGTGAAGCATACACTGAGTACTGCATACACCGCGTACTGCATCATCCCAAGATCGACTGACTCCCGCTCCCAGTCAGTCTCTCATCTCACGGCAGTCCATGTACCACTCAATTCTCTACATTCCCAAAATCACAAGTTAACAAATGAATAGAGTCTCAGCTCCCATTGCGCCTCTCTCCCGAACTACCGCCTCCACATTGACCGCCTCCAAGCGCACCTCCAATCTCGCTCAATCACGGCCTTCAAGTGAATCTCTGAACTCGCTCGATCATGGTCTCCAAGTGTCTCTCTAAACACACTCAATTAAGGCCTTCAAGTTTGCTCGATCACAGCCTCCAAGTGTAGCTATAAACTCGCTCGATTACAGCCTCCAAGTGCATCTCCAAACCTGCTCTATCACAGCCTCCTAGTACATCTTTGAGGAGTGATGGCGGGTATATGGAGATACAGGGGTAATGGTGGTGGAAGGAGTGACGGGGAGTATATATTCGGCAGACCCCGGAGTAGACAGGAATCATCTTATCATACAAAGAAAATACACACTCTATCTTTCCCAACTTTTGGTCTCACTCGCTCTATCCGTGATATGGTGGATCTACGCAATTCCGTGGGATCCACAACGCCGGGTAGTAGTGTTAGCAACGGGCCCGGGTTTGAACTAGAAAAACGGTTCGGTTCAGTTCCAGAACCATCCAAAAACAGGACCCGTTGCTTCTTGGCGGTCCAAACCCAGCCCCGTACCCGTCAACTCACGGGTTTCGCCGGGTTTGGATGGACTCGTCGGGTCCAATCTCCGGCTTTGCATTTCGGGTTGTTCTATCTATGGTTGCATTCAGATATTTTACGGTTAATCATAGAATATTAATGATGGTACGTCGATGTTCTTTCTGGATGAAATGGCCGCCTTTGTGATCAAAATATGTAGAGACACGCTCCCTGCCCCATCCTGGAAATGAGCGTCAACAGAGTGTCAACGATTTTGGGTCTTGCATTCTGTGTAATAAGAGTGGGCATTGGTTGCCGCTAGACATAACTGAGGTATTGGCCTTCTTTATAGGCAAAAGCAGAAGCGACACGCGCCCTGCCCCATCATGCAAATGAGCGTCAAATGAGCGACAACGATTTAAGGTCTCGCATCTTGGGTAATATAAACGGCGCATGATTGCAAACCTCTATTAAGGAGGAATTGGCAGTCGTTCTAGGCAGATAAGCAAGCGACATTCCCGCGACAGCCTCAAAGACAGTAACAACCAATTTCATGTACAATGATGCAACGAAGAGTTCATGACCGTTTTAGCCTAGAAAACTGTGAGAACATTGTATATACACAATGACAAATGCATTGCGCTTTGATTACCAATGATGAAAGGCCAAAAATCATTGATGCTCAGTTGACGCCCATTATCATGAAGGGGCACGGAGCGTGTCATTATCTTTTTTGCCTATACAGGCAGCCAATACTATGATCATAAATAGGAACGACCATATCGCTTTTGACTTACCCGACTTACAAGACCAACAATCATTGACGCTCCGTTGACGCTCAATTTCAGAATGGGGCAGGGAGCGTGAGGCTCGCGCTTTTGCCTATAAAGCCAGCCAATACCGCATTTGTGAAGGGTCTCAGCCGATCGCCAAGCAGATTACCAATGATGCAAGACCAAAAATCATTGACGGTCGGTTGACGCTCATTTTGCCATGGGCTTATCCACAATATGTCATTATGCATTTTGGCGTAATATATCATTAATGGTGTTTTGGCAGCCATTGTACCGTCTTCATATACTTTCTCCTTCATCAAAACATTGTTTTTTAATAATACATATAAATATATCCTATAAAATATACATCAAAGTGTCCGCTAATTGTAGGTAATAATACACTCAGAAATCTCGTTTCATTCGATCAATGCTGATCTTCACCGTCAGGTTCGCTCAATTGCCTGCGGTCGTCTGCAACATGGATGTCAGCTGCATTACCATGCAGCAGATAGTGTACTAACCAGTGGATGTTCCTTTTTCAGTCAGCAAATCTGGATCAGAATCTTTAGCACACTTGCGATCCTTGGCATTTGCATCATGATTGAAAAATTGAGCACTGGGAAGAGGGGTATGGATATACACATATCCGGGTGGCACATCTTCGATTTCGGAGTGATGAGCTGAGTCATTGTTACTGGGTGGAACAAGTGGCGGTTCGGGTGGCTGGGGTGTCAGTTCTGCAGTCGGCTGCATCAGCAAAAAACAATTCTGTCCGGGCGGAATGGCTGGGTCAGAGTGGACGCACTCCGTCAGAGCTGTCAGAGAAACTCCGGTGGCAGAAAGTTACTCCCCGCCAGGCGCCAATACGACACATCGCATTGAATATCGCCCCCCAATCGCAGTTTCGCGGTTTCTTCTCACTCTGTCGGTATCCTATTGTAAACGGACACTTTGGGGTTGTGGCCAACTGTGACCATAAGCACAAGGCATTTCGTCTATCATATTTGTCTTTATTACAGTCACAAGATTCCCTACCTTATAATATGGCATGAATTATTTAAGTATCTCTATATATATACATATGGTCAATCTGGCCACAGATGGTAGTCGAGCATAGTCGGAGGAGCATCTGGAGACACCCATTGTGAGCACAAACGGAATTCGTGAGAAAGAATGTTTCTAGCTCGAGGAGCCTAGGAAGAAAGTGACAAGATATGATACTACCCGGCCGTGAGAATCCACGCAATTGCATGGATCCAGATGAGATGAAAATGAGCTCATGTCTATCTACCCCAGGGTCTCCCGAATATGTACTCCCTGTGGCTCAGTCAACCTCCATTACCCCTGTATCTCTGTTCACCCGCCGTCGCTCAGTAACGATGTACTTGGAGACCGCAATCGAGTGAGTTGAGAGATGCACTTGGAGGCCAAGATTGAGTGAACTCAGAGATGCACTTGGAGGCCGAGATTGAGTGAACTCAGAGATGCACTTGGAGGCCAGGATCGAGTGAGCTCAGAGATACACTCCGAGGCCGTGATCGAGCGAGTTTGGAGATGCACTTGGAGGCCAAGATCGAGTGAACTTAGAAATGCACTTGGAGGCCGTGATAGAGCGAGTTTGGAGATGCACAGGGAGGCCATGATCAGGCGAGTTTGGAGATGCACTTTGAGGCCATGATCGAGCGAGGTTGGAGATGCAATTGGAGACTGAGATTGAGTGAACTCAGAGATGCACTGGGAGGCTATGATTGAGCGAAATTAGAGGAGTATTTGGAAGTGGTCGATTTGGAGGGAGGCGCGACAGCAGCTGAGACTCTGGCTGGAAGCGGGGAACTGGCTGGGAGTGGGAGACTGTCGCTCTTGGGATGATGCTGTACTTGATGTATGCTGTACTCAGTGTTAAGTCATGATCATGGCATGGAGGGATAGAGAGGGATGACTTAACTTCGTGTTCTTAGGTGATGGTAGAGTTGAGCACAAGAAGGAGAGAGATCAGAGGAGATGGGGGATTTCATCATGAGAAACCGGGACTTAAGAGAATTTGGTGTGCGAGTCAATATACGATCCCCGATACGACAGGTACGAATCCCGATCCGGCAGGTAATCACACCGATAAAAGGTCCTCTAAACCCAATCAGGCAAGTCGTATCCCTGATTTCTCAGGTCCGCTCGTATCCTCCATATCGTTCTCATCTTCATCCCCCATCTCTCTCTTTCTTGTCCACAACTCTACCATCATTGCAAGAACACAAAGTTAAGTCATCCCTCTCTGTCTCTCCATGCCATGATCATGAGTTAACACCGAGTGCAGCATACGCCGAGTGCAGCATATGCCGAGTGCAGCATACACTGAGTACAGCATACACCTAAGATTGTCTGTCGTCCCTTCATTCTCACGATTTCATAAGAGCCCATTCCCACGGTTTTGAGTTAACTAACCTATGAATAGAGTCTCAGCACCTGGCGCGCCTCCCATCGACCGCCTCTAGATCGACCACCTCCAAGTTCTCCTCTAATCTCTCTTGATTATAGCCTGCTGCAAGTGCATCTCTAAACTCGCTCGATCACAGCTCGGAGTGCATCTCTGAGTTCACTCGATCTCGCCCTCCAAGTGCATGTCCAAACTCGCTCGATCACTGCCTCCCAGTGCATCTCTGAGTTCACTCGATCTCGGCCTCCAAGTGCATCTCCAGACTCGCTCGATCACGGCCTCGGAGTGTATCTCTGAGTTCACTCGATCTCGGCCTCCAAGTGCATCTCCAAACTCACTCAATCACGGCCTTGGAGTGGATCTCTAAGTTCACTCGATCATGGCCTCGGAGTGCATCTCCAAACTCCCTCGATCACGGCCTCCCAGTGCATCTCTGAGTTCACTCAACCTTGGTCTGCAATTGCATCACCAAACTCGCTTGATCACGGCCTCCAAGTACGTCGCGAATGAGCGACGGCGGGTGTACAGAGATACTGGGGTAACGGAGGTGGACTGAGCGACGGGGAGTACATATTCGTTATCATCTTCAGCCGCACCTCGAATTGCTGACAATCACTGCGTGCTGCCAGTCCAGATATACCGTGTGCAGATAGGTAGCTATATAGATACATAGATACATAGATACATAGATGAGAACACAAACTGAATGTATAAGTTTTGAAAATCGTTCAATGATGAGTAGCTATGATTTAACATCGCCAGGCATTGTGTAAACGGCTTCAGCATAACTCCAGCCCCTGCGATGAGTGTAACACATTTGACCTTCTGATGATGCATGAACGTGACTGCAAAGTAAAGGAGTACATATGCAACATGACCCTTCGCCTGGACGACAGGTAGCGTGTAATTCTCCGTCAGAGGGTATGAGGTTCCGTCAGAGCCGCCAGAGCCGTCCGGAACACCCGGGTGTTTCTGACGGAAACTAGAGTTGTTGCTGATGTTTCTGAGTTGCTCTGGGGGAGGTGCACCCGTGCCTTTGCGTGTACAGTGTGTCTGGGGATTCTGTGCTGTGCCATTTTGGCAAGGAACGCAGCCGTCAATCTGATTTTCCCGAAGCATAGCCGGGTGCCTTTCCATCGCAGCCTTCACTTTTTTATGCCCAGGAAACTCAACTCCACGCTTCTTCTCTTCTCGGACTTCCGCCCAAGGTTTCCTAATTAGCACTTGCGTTTCCTGTTTTGAGCGGCGCGAAAACCCCCCTTCGGCCATTTTGGCCATATTCAAAGCCAGGCGCATGTCAGACTGTTCTAGCTGTACCCGACCTCCTTGCCTTGCCATAGTTGCAGATATGTTGAAAACCTACAAGGAAATTAGTTGCTGCATCTACATATTAGATATGGCCATTACCTCAACCATATACGCTTCTGTAGAATCCTCTAATGTGGTTAAAGCCTGTTTGATCCACTCTTGGGGATTCTTATCACTAAATTCGTCCGCGAAAATCCCAGAGCTGCCAACATCAGGATGTTTGATTTCGCGGACAGTGCTGACAAATGCCTTGGTCGACCATCGAGGTTTCCTATTGCGGGCGGCTAGAAATTGATCACGCAGCTCTCTACATACACCAGCTGCATGTGATGTCATTAGTTGACGGCCGTCTACCTCAATTCAGATATACTCACATCAGATCGCGTGCTGCTTCTTGATCTTGCTGCTTCTGGGTTTACAGACAAATTTTGACTGTGTGTCCAGGGTCATGTCTTCGGTGGCTGCATTTGCAGCGTTGGGGTGAACTAAGTGATGTCTGCGTTGTTGTTGGGTCTCAGTGGGTGGCGTATTGGATGAAGCGCCCGTCGTTCTGCTCGATTCTGTTTCATGGTCAACTTGCAGAGGTGTTTGCGGAGCCATGATTTGCTGCAGTGGAAATGAAGAGATGATGATAACGAAACGAAGTGGGAAGTCCTGAGGAAGATGATAACGAAAAGCAGTGGGAAGTCCTGAGGATTATATAGTTAGCTTTATGTCAAAATGGCATGCGTAACAGCCAACTTGCGCTTTCTACACACAATGAATCCTATTGCGCATAGCTGCCGGTTGCACGGGTTGCCAACCGTCCTGCGATTTGCATCAAGTCTGTCTGATGTTGTGTCTTTGTTTACTGGGATAAATCACACTGAACAGCCGTTGGAATCTCGTGTTTGTGTGATACAAACGATACATTCCTCGTCGGAAAGAACCTCTGCTGATGTTTGTCTCAAGTCATCCCTGGGATCTTACATGATACAGACGCTAAACATCAGGTCATGATCTATGGTTAGCATTGCTATTCCCAATGTTGTGATGGTCAAAATGTAGATTTTGCTTTGTTCAAGTCGAGTAAGAGTACCAACCTCGACATAAAAGACGCAGCTTGCCTCCATGTGGTCCATATCTTGCAACATCCAACATCTCGTCCATCAACAAAGTCAACACAAAATACAATGGTGAATGTTCTGAAAAAGAATCTTTTGCCACTACCAGCAGGCAAATACGGCAAATCGACAAAGCGTTCCACACAACAACGTCATCTAGCGAAACAGGGCAAAGGCAGCTTGGAAGGAGAACCGGTCCCAGCCCTTGGAGCGTTGTGTAGCTTGCCATCCAAAAAGAAGTGTGCGGCGGGGCAACGACTGAAAACGCACTTCATAAGTAACGAAGAGAAGGAGAAATGGATCACGGATTATGTGGAAAGAGAGACCACTGTGGCAAGAAAGCGAGTTGAAGACGCAGTGACAGCAATTAAACAGAAACAGGATGACATGAGAAATGCTGAAAAGGTGGGATTGACAACCACCAAGCCTGAAACAACATTTGAGGAGATGTTGAACACCATCGGAGATGGTCTGAGTGATCTTGCAAGTTCCGACGATGAGGGGGATGGGGAAGACGAGGATTATCATGAAGAAGATTGTGCCGGAGGCAAGCTTAGCGAAGATGACAAACCCAGCTGGGTGATGTGCACAATCTCTAAAATGGTACATTATCGTATGGAGCGTTTTCTGCAGAAGCAGATGAAGCCTGACGAATTGACACAACCAGGCTGGGGAGACACGGCCTACTACTTCCATGAGAGGGATAAGAAGTACGGGACAACTGAATTGAAGGTTCCGGCTGTCCTCCAACCTCAAACGGCTGATGATGCAGTGTCATCAGTGCTGACGACATTCAGTGAGCCTCTGGAGACTCTTGATAGCATCGCTGGAAAATTGAATATGCTGCAAGTGACTTCTCGACCAGGGAGTAGTCATCTGAGGATCAGTTCGTAGAACCCGCAGACACACGAATGCATTCCGTCCCTCCCGCCCGCCTTCATGCCCGATTGGTCGCAAATTCCACAATCCAAGCAGGTTGAACCCGTAAGCCTCAACCCCTGCATATCGCTTCCCAAGCTAAATACCATATAGAAAGTGGATTCCAATGAGGACATGGTGATGGCTCCAGCGTCGCCGGAGGAATGAATAGGCAAATTGGCATCTGTGATCATGTATCAATTTGAAATGCAATACCTGTACTTGATTTGCTACGTGCCAGATTTTACTGGATTTCAGTGACCAAATTGTGAGAGATGATAATTCATCTATGCATGTACAAGGGTCGGATAGGCCATGCCAATGTTCCAGACATCAAATCTTGTTGACTAACAACCAATGAATGTGAGATCGTCCTGCCTGTCACTATTAAGTGAGACAATGAAAACTAAATTACAGACGAAACTCACTAACATAATATAAGTCAGTGACGTCATATGAGTCATAGATGCAGCGGTCAAGGCGCAATACGAAGCTGAATTAATGACGACCATCATGCTGCATACGATCATGCATCCAACTGCACAATTCTCTGCACAGACCTGGTGCACATAGTCGAGATGTTGAAAATTTCTTATGGTAGGTCAGGAAATCACGGAGAATGAGCTGGATGGGGAAAGGTGAGGAAGTCGGGCTAAATATATCAAAAAGTGGTGTATGGATTTATATGTGGTGAATTGCCGGCCGAAAGCGCTGGAACGTGATAGGCCAAGGTCATTTATCACTCAGATAATGTGTATAGTGGTGGATCAGAAATTGAGAGGCTTCAAAGCATTTGGATGCAAATGATTATATATAGAAATGATGTATTGGCTGCCAATGACGACTATATGCATTTTTACATACAATTGTTGAGCAGCCACTGACTGTCAGTCTGTCATTAAGTTGAGCGTCAACAGAGCATCAACGATTTTTAGTCTTAGATTTTCGGCAAACAAACAGCTGCATAGCCGCATCCTTCCAAAGTGATTGTATTGGCGGATTTTAGAGGCAAACACGATAGCGACACACTCGTTGACCAATCATGGAAATGAGCATCAACAATGCATCAACAATTTTCGGTCTTGAGAGTGTGATGATCCAACTGAGGCCATGGTCGCTGTAACACATAATCAAAGTATTGGCCGCCATTAAGGCCAAAAATGCAAGTGTCGACATCGCTACAATCTCTTAAAAATGAGCGTCAACACAGCGTCAATGATTGGTGTTCTTGCATCTTGGATAATCAAACAGCTGTGCGACGATACTAAGCTATAATGGAAGTTTTGTCCGCCTTTAGGGGAAAGAATTGCAGCGATGATATCGCTACCACCTCCTGAAAATGAGCGTCAACGGAGCGTCAACGATTTTTGGTTTTGCATCATGGAAACTCAAAGCGCTGTGCATTGACATTGACCCATAATCAATGTATCGCCCGCCCTTATGGCCAAAAATGCTAGTGACGATATCGTCACCACCTCTTGAAAATGAGCGTCAACGGAGTGTCAACAATTTTGGTCTTACATCTTGGACAATCTAAGGGCTATGGAAAAGCGTTAACCCATAATCATCTTATCAGCTACCTTTACCGGCAAAAATGCTACTGACCATATCACATCCACCTCTGACAATTAAGCGCCCATCGAGCATCATCAATTTTTGTGGGGGCTCAGTAAGCTACACAGCAATGGACAGGATTGCATTGTTACAGAATTGAGTCTTACGCGGTCAGTCTTCTCAATATGTCCTTGTATACTACTTCACAAATATGCATGCAATGTCGCACAGATCTGATTTTTTTGCTTGTGGCGGTAGAGTCAATATTCAAGATCCCACAGTCTGCTGTACTGTATTGTTACCTTCGGCAGTTTTTCGAGTCGAATTACCCAGATTTCTAATCCCTACGGTGATGTCTGATTCGATATCTTTAAACACCTCATTGCTCGAGGTTATGATCTCTTCCACAAATGACCGTCACCTTATTCGTGATTTGTGTGACCTTACTTTACAAATCTTGTTCGATGCTTGGTGGGCTTCGATGAATGTAGGCTCAAAGCGGCCTATTACTTGGAACAATTCATAACATGCGCCTTCGTGGCAATTCTATTTACACTGCAGAATTGAGGAGACTGGCAGCTCTGGCCTCATATGTATCATTTGTCATCAAGTTCTTCGCCATCCATCAGAACATAGGACCAGCTCAATAGGGAAACAGTTGCTGGCAAAAGTTCACATCGCTAAGTTAAACGAATTAACAGTGTCAGAGGTCACGGAATTGACTAGTTCGACGGTTGATGAAACCGCTTTAGCCATCTTGATGAGGCAAGGAAGTCGAGGAATCACAATAGTATGTCTGCAAAGGAAGATCATATTTGACATCCAGGTTGATCCATATTGACCGAAATGACAGATAAAACGTTCTGACCTGGCAGCTAAGGATAGTGTTAGCAACGGGTCTGGACCGTCACTTCGGGTCCGGGTACAGGTGGGAACCGAACCGAAGCCAGACTGGCGGCCCGGGTCGTCAATAAACCCGAACTGTCGATTCGGGTACGGTTCCATCGACATCTCCCTACCCATCTGAATTGGGCGGGTTCCCAGCGGGTTGTAAAGCGGGTCCATCTGTCAATTCATATAACATGCTTGCTTTTGCTATTCGATTATAGTACTCAATCAAAATCGATCATTTGACATCCAGTAATCACATTTTGCTTGTTTTGCATATCGCGAGATCGACAATATTTTAATTCATGTTTTTCTTTTAATGATATGTATTTTTGACCCGGGAGGAGGTCAATAGTTCAATTATAAGCTCAAATATCCATTCGATGACTTCATTACCCAATCTGCATCACCAGCAATTGATGACCCTCGGATGATGTGGAGTTGACAGATATTCTCAGAATGGCGCCGTGACCGTGTCACTTGCTCTTTTGCACATAGTGGATGGCAATACATTGGTAATGGATAGCAGCGAGCAAATAACTTACCAATTACCTTATTTACAAG